>Ga0180432_10001605_pt1 | contig 35586 bp, 61 predicted proteins | sample SS_ome_10_FD_132414 | JGI IMG/M metagenome (GOLD analysis project Ga0180432, IMG submission 132414) | Hypersaline lake sediment archaeal communities from the Salton Sea, California, USA - SS_1_MS_2 metaG | ecosystem: Environmental > Aquatic > Non-marine Saline and Alkaline > Hypersaline >... | reverse complement strand
GCTATCAACTCTTTAGATACAGGATTATCATCAGCACACGCGTCTTTATATAGACTTACATTCTCGCTGAGATTTGTAAAGCCTTCGCTTGCCTCGATGAAATCATCGGTCGGGTATTTACCGTATTTGTCTTTGAATACATCGAAGAAAGACAACAGAGAGATTCTCATACTCTCAACTATTGACTCCGGGCTGGCTTTACCATTCGAAACTTCTATTTCAATACTCATTTTACTCCTTTACATAAGTACAGAATCATTTGCTAGTTAGTGTTTAATGCGCATACTTATACGAATATCCAGTTATTTTGCGTTCTTTATGATAACTTCGATCTCATCAGTCTCACCGATGAACTCGAATGCGTCCTTCTGGACATACAGATTTCTGACTGCTTTTTCGACATGATTATCGCCTGCTTTTGTCTCCACCTCCTCGAATAGATGAGTATTCTTCGTGGACTTGACTCTCTTGAACCTCATTGTGATCATGTCTACCTCCTTTTTATTTAATATACCTTCGACCAAAAGCACAACTCAGCAATTGTCTCGTTTGGTCTGGCTTCTCTTTCCGCTGAGCATAGCTTTTCTGAATACATCTATATCATATTCGTAATCAAGTGCTCCGTACAGCTGCTCAAACCTCTCGCTCATAATATATTCCTTAATAGCACTACCCATTGCAGTATCAGAATTATTCTGATACGCTATCTTCATAGAGAACAGATGCTCAAGAACGAATACCCTGCACTCACTGATATCTGCTTTTATGCTAGGGGGTGGGATTATCGTCGGGTTACTACCAGATAGACAGTCATTCTTGCGAATACATTTGGCACATTTACGTGTGTTTCTGTTCTTACACCATTCATACATTATCTTTCCTTCTTTGATAATAAGATAAGATGCTCAATATCATCGTATACATCATAGAACCTTATGTTATCTACCGTGACCCATAACCTATCGCCGTGTTTCTTTACCATACATACATAGTATAGATCACCTATCCTAACGGCAACAATATCTCCTGCCTTGAGTCTTGAATCTGGCATCTTGTTATATCTAGCATGGTCTTCTGGAGTTACCGGAGTATTCATTGTTATCTCTCCTATAATCATACCCTAGGGTGTTGTGCCGAGAATATGTATCTCGGCACAACCTCTTACAGCATGATTACTGGTGTGCTTCTTCCAGGACTACTACTTCTTTTTGTCTTTGGACTTCTCGGCTTTGCCCGGATCGGTTTTCTCATCTTTGCCCGGATCGGTTTTCTCATCGGAATCGGCAGATTCAGCCTGTTCCTTCTCGAGCGCCGCATTCGCAGCGGCAACCTGGTCTTCGAGTTCTTTGTCTGCCTTCTTCCATGCATCCTGAGCCCTGGCGTCGTCTTCCGCCAGATCAAGGAACCTGTCGGGGAACTTCGCAACGAGCTTGTAGTAGGCGAAATTATTTGTGGGTTCCTCACCTACCTCTGCACATAGGGCTCGGCCGCAACTGGCCTTCGATGGGTAAACGCTATCCGTTTGTGTGTCAAGTACCGCGGTGCGCTCACGTTTGCCTCCGAATTTACCTTTTGAGGGCGCCTTACCGCCGGTCTTTTCCAGCATTTCGATTTTCTTCTCGAGCTCTCCGAGTTTGGTTGCTTGGCTCTGGACAGTATCGAGCAACTCAAACATTGCTTCTTCAAGGTTTTCCAACTTTGTCTTTTCTGCCAATTTATATCCTCCTTTTTATATTTTAGTCAAGAAGCAGACCAGCACAGTAGACCATTATTTAATGCATATACACCTCCTGTATAGAAAGATAATGAGATGATCATCCTGCGTACAACCATTATCCTTCTTGAGTAATCAAGTGTTAGGTGGCAACTATCTCCACTATTTCACGGTCTGTAGCTACGAGCTCGCTGTGCACACAGGCAATATCCCCCCATACAAGAACACGTGTAAGGACGGTGCAGTCTAAAGGCCTATTCACCGCAGCATCACTACGACTAAGCGACGCGTGAAGTCCACGACTGCAAATGTCTATTTTATCCTCGTGAAGATGATCTCCGATATGTGTTAACCTGCCATTGCGTAACACCAATTCGCCAGGATGATTGCCAGGTCTGACATAGTGCCAGGCTAGCCATGCCTCTGTTTTTTCTATGTGTATAATATGAGAGCCAGAGCCAAAGCCAGAGCCAGAGCCAGTGCCATAGCCATCACCACTGCCATAGCCATCACCACTGCCATAGCCATAGCCATCGCCATCGCCAAAGCCAGAGCCTAAGCCAGAGTCATCGTCATCAGAGTCATCGTCATCAGAGTCATCGCCATCAGAGCAATCACCATAGCCATCGCCATCGCTATAGCCATAGCCATAGCCAGTGCCATAGCCAGTGCCACTGCCCCTGCCATAGCCAATGCCATAGCCGATGCCATAGCCATCGCCACTGCCATAGCCATCGCCATAGCCATAGCCACAACCCTCAGGGCTATAGCCAGAGTCATCGTCATGTTGAATCGTACTACTCATAGTTTACTCCCACGGTTCGGCTCGCCACGCTTCTACGGCCTCTTCTGTACAGTCCATTACTGAAGTTACACCGTCTAGCCAAATTGACGGAATAATCGGTGTGACGCGTGACCCCTTCTGTGGGCCATGAGATGCCAGGCCGAGCACTCCACGCGTTTCCATGCTCCAGTAAACACACATTTGGGCATCTTTTAGCGTAACCTCTGAATCATCTTTTGACACGAGTTCGCCGAAGAACACCCCGCGGCGGTCCATGTCGGTGGTTACTACTACCATCCTCTTGTCTTGTTTCTGTTTGGACATTATACCTCCTCCTTTTATTTGAATAGTCTGGTGTAATTATCCAATGCTTGTTGTTTAAGTCCTCTAAGCCATACACGGTTTAATGCATCCATCATCCTAGCACGTTCGCATAAGGATGAATTAGCATTCCGTATGCTATCGGCTTTACGGTCGTATTCTTTAGCATCCATACATTTCGAACGCTTAGCCATTACCAGCATTCTCCTAAGATTTCCAATACCTGATCTTCTGTTAGCCTTTTGTCATCGACCATGATATCGATCAGCTTAGCCATCACGCTTTGCAATTTCCTGATCTCACTCACCATTGCTTCCATTTTGCCTTGGGTGTCGTTATCTTTGAGACGTTCCTTTATTGCAGTCTCGATGTCCTCGTATGGCATTCCCATGTAATCAGTTATCTCTTTACATTCTGCCATGTACCCTCCTAATGCTTTCGCTGGTCTTCTTGCGCTATTTCTCCTCTCCTGCCTGCAGAAGTCAGGGTATGGCGTCCAACAGCGAAATTGAGTCTTATCTGGTGTGTAGAGACTGCCATACTTCCTAAGTATGACCATCAATCGAGATTTTGGCCACGTGCACCAATTTTGGGCCTCCCGATAATGCACACAACCTTTGCATTGGGGTTTTGGTAATTCTGGCAGCCTCATTTCATTCTCCTGCGTTATTCGTGCTCCACGCCCATAGCATCTAACCGATTATCCTATGTGCAGTTCGATAATCTCAATTACATCTGAGAAGTCAAATGGTTCGGGCAGTTCATCATATTCATTCGGCCACAATGCCTTAACCCCAGACCCCAACATCGCAGTCCAGTTACCACCGCATGCTTTACAGTGGCACAGGAATTCGTCCATGTTGACTATCTTGTCTTCATCGATTTTTCTCGGTATGAAGTTCTCTGTCATCTGTCAATCCGTGTAGATATAGATGTGATCACGACTGAATTCGCCTTCCCTGCAATGCAGAGCCCTGCATCCTCCAGTGCGCTCCTGATGAGCGATGCAATATGCTCAGGTAAACCTGAACCATCACACATCATGCTCACTTTCCCCTCGAACCTTACTGTTAACTCTTTCATCACGCCTCCTTTTTTAATTCAGTAAGAGGAAATATCCCGAGGAGGGCTCTCTCCTCATTGACCTCATATAATGACATTATACTAACAACCGTGTGTTCATGGTATCCACATTCAAGACAGTATGCATAATTCTGACCTCTGTCTCTTGACTCCTGAGATACCTCCAGTGAGTCTTCAGTACCACAGTGTGGACATTTTTCACTCCGTGCGAATCCTGACATGAAACCTCCTTACATGTCGAGATCAAAACAATTGTATAATGTCTCCATGTCACTCACACCGAAATCGTACAACCATTCACAGGCAAAATCGACAGTTGACATATTGTGTTTTCCGCATAAAAGGTCATACACGGCATCATAGTCATTATTATCAATGATACGTTCTGCTACGATACCAGCAGCTATCTCTACGAAGTCATGTTGGTCGATTTCTCTGTCGTTCATGTATTGTCTGGCATAACTTTTCAACAAACAGAGTCTGAATGGGTCGTTTTCATAAGACTCGAGCATGGTGTCTATACACCAGATCATTCTCTCCAAAGTCCATTCACCAACTTCATCGAGCATGTAGTGTGCGCATCCATACCAACCCATTCTGAATGCCAGGTGATTCAGAGGACAGAATCTCTTGCACCAGTTAGTGAGATAGTCAGCATTGTAGTACCCAATTTGTTCAGAAGAATGAAGACCAGTCATCTTATTCATGTACTCACACCCAATACAGTCATCATGCGAGTATGTGAGTTCACCTCCAACAATCAGCTTCGCAGTCCTCAACACATATCCGTAGTTCATAGCACCTCCAACATATACTCACTTGGCGGGAAGACACGAATGTACTTGGCGACGGCTGCACCGTGCTTTTTATTGCTCAAAGAAACATCTACTTCTTGCCTATCCATCCCATCGCCCCCAAGAATAAGACGAACGTAATGGCGAACAGGACGAGAGTGTACATATCTGGTGCATTCAGCTCTCCTGCTGCGATCGCACCAAAACCTGTTACCATGGCGATCTTCGCCAGTTTTCTTTGCTTTGGATCCATAGGTCCACCAAACATAATGCCTCCTTTATTATTAAGAGTCTACCGTTTAAAACATATCAGATACCCTGTTCACAACCTCCTCTATCTCCTCAACAGTCACAAACCTCCCAACATGAGGAAGTTGTATGAATATTGCTTCAGGGTCATAGTCCACCCTTACTGTGATATTGTCTGGGTGAGTTTTCGCCTTACAAAGTTTGAGCAACTCTTCTTTGAGTTTATCTCGCATACCCCTGTACTCAAACATGTGCATATTTGTGGTAGATATGGCAACTTCCAAATTCCACCTTAAATGAGTTTCACCATAAACATAGTCTGGCACGATACCTCCTTTTCTGATATCCCATTAGTCTAATCGCACCCACACCTATGTGAAGCTGATCTAAACCAATGACTCCAGTCATATCCAAACTCCCAAATACACACTTCCGAGAGGAGTTCATCAGGGGACAAGATACAGAATCTATGATCAGAAGACGAATCCTCTTTATCTAGACCACGTCTTCCTCTCAACACTTTGAGTATATTTATCGGTAAAGGAAGGTTATAGTATCTTCCTGTGTATGGCGTACCAGAGTACTTATCATCCATTACAGTAAGGAACATCTATCTTTCCTGCATTGTGGTGGGGTCAACAAACCTTCCAGTCCCCAGATACTTCTTCCTGACAGTATACCAGATTTTTGTGTCAATGGGAGTGATTCCTTCAGCTTTGGCAACATTCACGCCACAGTTGTTTAAAGATGGGTATGTGACGCCAGTCTGGGTATCCAACACCTGCTTTTTCTCTTTGTTGGCACCAAATCTCACCTTTTTCTTGGGTTCATCTGGAACATGTGCTGGAACATTCTCCAGTTTCTGCTCAGCTACCCTTGTTCTCCACTCCAGGTCAAACATGTAGTCAGCCAGTTCATCAATTGTCATACTCAATGAACCAATTCTGACCTCCTCATCAACCTGTTCCATGGTGACTGCATTCCTCTCTTTTACTTTTGACATTGTTTGCCTCCTTCTTTATTATAAACAGAGCAACTCCTAGAAAGGAAATATCTCTGCTTATTCCACTATTATTGAGTATAGATGAGAAGATTTTATTCAATTGTTAATGTGTTTTGCTGTTGATTAACTTATCATATTTATTTTCTAATTTTATTATATTATATATCATAAGAAAAATAAAATAATTATTTTTTTAATACAGTATATACTGTATTAAATTTTTTGGCAGTATGGTAAAGAAAAGAATAAATTGATGGTGAATGTACAAGAATGTACAAGAATGGATATGAATGAATATGAATAGTTAATCGAATCTAGATCCCATCTCTTCAAGCATATCAGCTGCTTCCTCTATCTCAACTTTCGTCAATAGATTGTACACACTCTGTAGTGAGTCTATCCATTCTTGTAATTCGTCAGCAGATGACTTAGCACTCTCACTGCCTGTATCTTCATACTGCTCATACAAGGCTTTGTGGGTAGACGTGAACTCTTTCAACCACTTCCTTATCTTCACGGCAACGTTGTATATTTCCTCCCTTGCCTCTTCATTCAAGTGAGCAATGAGAATCAGTTTCCTAAGATACTTAGCTACTTGTACGAAGTGCTCAGGGTATGGAACATCAGGTATCGTGACTTTTTCGAACTCTGGTATTTTAACCTCTAGCTTTAGAGCAGGCTGGCCTAGTTCCCAATTATCTTTCCATGCTGTTGTTAAATCCTGCCACGCACGCTCCTCTGCAATACCTGCAGCAGTCAGACCATATAATACACGCGATGTGCGTCGGATAGATAGACGACCAGTAGTTGTCCTGACTATACGACTGAGAACAGAAGGTACGTTTGCTGGCTCTTCTTTGACCTTTTCCACCAACCCAAGATACTTAGCAAACCTGAACCATGTAGCAAAAGAGTGATATGACATTCCTCTGAGCTTTGACTCTCTTGTCATATTCTCTCTACGTATATGCTCCTTGTAGGTGTTATGTAGGTCTGTTACAGCAGCATACGAGACATAAGAGATGTTTGTGCGGGATTCAAGAGGGATATTACCTAACAGTATATTCTTGACTATTGTTCCTGGACGGATAGGAGATGCTGCTCTCCCTCTGAGATATGCCATGAGCTGACCTCCATAGCAATCATATTAAGTGATGTATATTCCTTTATATATTTTGCAAATCTGGGCTACTTTTTGCTAGCTGAGTAATTGTATATTAAAGCACATTATACACATGCTAGCAAGTGTTTATGCGCTTGCATTAAATTGAATTACACGCAAACTCATTTTCCATTCATTAATCGTTGTCTCAACTCGTCAAGCTTACTCAGTGTCTTTGTCGTCTCGTCAGACGTGCTGACCAAACCTCTCTTCGCAACTCTCTTCCTTTTCACATCAACCTTCTCAACGATATCCATAATATATGGAGGTAGTGTATGGTCTGTTTGTATGAATAGTCTTGACAGCTTTGCATCAGGACCTTGCTCGAATAATACTGATGGACTAAAGCCAAAACCTCCACCCTTCTCCTTACACCTATCGCACGTACACCAAACCGGGCTGTACTCTCCATCCCAATGTATACAGGATGGAGGTACATCCAACAGTTTTGCCGCTGCTGACACTACATCTTCATGTTTATATGACATACTCATACGTGTTATGCTACTATGCCGACAAGGTCATGCTTCAAACAGAATTCAGCAACAGATGCAACATCTGCAGGCTTCAATACATTTGAGCTTCCTGCAGTTCTGGTAACTTCTGCTTGTATATCAGTATACCGCATCGCATTATCTTGACTCATGGCGTTATTTACTATCAGTATTGCGCCAAACTCACCAACCTTTGCACCTCTTGTCGTTACCTTGTATAGGCCATTGCTAACTTTCTCGAACAGCCTGAGTTTAATACAGTGATCAAATGCGGCTCTCGCAAGACTAGGGTTCATGTTTCCAGAGAATACTGCCGGGACATTTGTCTCCACATAGCTAAAACCGCTGAACGATCTGAATTTACCTGTACCTACTTCTGTAAATGCCCGTACAGGCTCCACGATCATGATCACGTTCGAATCTACGTACCATTTTGTTTTCTGGATGTCGATATTCATTTATACTTTCCTCCTTATATCATTAAAGAATTTTAGGTGACTCTTTTCCTCTTGTAGGATTCTCCTGACTACAATAGCAGTTTTCTCATCTATGCCTCCTTCTAGCAATCCCTCATACACATATATTGCCGAGTGTTCATCATTTATGTCTATACTCACCATATCAGAGTCATAATACCCGATGTTGACAGGTGATGGCACGGTTGCAGGTCTACCTCCAAGCTCCTTTATTCTCCTGGCAAGAGATTCTGCATGTTTCATCTCAGCGATCGCAATCTTCTCAACCTTCATGCTGAAGATGTTGTTCTTAGCATATACATGCTGGTATATGTACTGAATGCTAACCTGCAGCTCCATCGCGATAGCTGCATTTAGCCTGTATATCGTTTCTTGTTCAGTGAGCATAATCATCAACCGCCATTAGTTATCAACTTGATTGTTTGTTGAAGGACTCCTCCTGAAGTAGAACTGCAAGACGAGAGTCCAGGCAGTGATCGTTGCGCCTAAGCATACATCGGGCATGTTTATCCACTTTTGAGCTATCCACAATGCTGGGATAGTCAATAAGATAAATAATGCCAGCCGATCATTGAAGGACTTCCAGCCAAGTAGCCTGTTGACGAAATCCAGATTGATGCCCTTGCACATTATTTTCACCCCCATGTTAGTATCTTCACCAAGCCAATACGTCGATCAACCATGCGCTTACATATCCCGCTACTATGCCGATCGGTACACCTTGAATGTCCTCATACAGTCTGTCTGTACTCACTCTGCCCTCCCTTTTGCTGTCGATATACATTCGGATCTCTTCCCCAATCTCATATACAAGGAAGAAAACAGATATCCACGCAGCTGTATCAGAATCAACATGGCAGAAAACACCAATTGGTACACCAGGAAATAGTAGATGATCACGAAAACTCACAGGCTTGTGTATCAATTTAAGTTTCTTCTTTAGAAAGTCAACAGACTTCATCTTAATTTTTTCCTCGCACGAATCATTGCCTCGACGAAATCGCTCTTGCTCACGATTTTCTTCACGTCAAATAGGTTCATGGAAATCATTCCAGATACACTATCGACATACAAGTCACCGTCATCAGCACCGGATATTTGCACTAACCTACTCCTTATATCCTCTTGCACCTCTTCCTTGAGGTAGTCGTCAGGAATATACTCGAGAACAATTGTGATGACTACTGTCGTACAGGAGTCATAGCTCAATATTTTAGCCATGTTTTTACCTCTCTCTGTAAGGATATTCCTCGTATGGGTACTCCTCATATACATATTCCTGATAAGGATACCCTCTGTATATCTCTTTCTTTTCTCCACCTGTGAACATCTTCGCCATCATCCCCACCATCATGATCATCATCATCATTTCCATCATGCTACCTAAGTTAATGCCGATCGCCTCGCTATCCCATGTCCAGCCACCACCACCATACTCACAACTGCCATCGCTCACCTCTGCATCCGGGTTGAAGTTATCTGCAGTTGGGTCTGTGCACCCGACAACTCTTTGGCCATAGTAACAGCTGCCATCATTATAGTCAGCATTAGGGTTATAATTGAGTGCATCAGGATCAGTACAACCACCAATACTACCACTCCCTCCATATACACAACTGCCATCATCGATCGAAGCATTAGGGTTGTAGTTGTCAGCTGATTCATCCGTACAGCCATACACTGGGCCTCCCGTGTCTCCACTATATGTACAGCTACCGTTATTGACGGTTGCCGATGGGTCATAGTTATCAGCAGAAGGGTCAGTACACCCGTATACTGTACTCGACCCAACATTTACAGCCAATGCGTACGATTGACCATTTTTTGGGGTGAATAAGTTTGGATTGGGAGAATACGACTGCCCACCGTAGTTCACCTGAGCTGTTACCTTACCGCCTGGAGGTAAGTTCCTGAATGTGAGCGGTAAATCTCCCGTTACAGGACCATCCAAATATGTATCCCCGTCAACGTTATATACAGCCTGCCATGTTACCGAACCTCTCGACGCACCATTCACAGTCAAGAGGTTTAGGTCAAATGATATTGAATCTGCACTCGCGGGGGGAAGATCAATCCTGATAAGCTGATCGTTTGCGATGCTCGTTAAGTCCACCTCATATTTCGCTGTATACGGAGTATTTGAACTGGCGAACTTAACGTTATACAGCACGATCATGTGGCCGTCGCTGTATGTATTGGAATACCTGACTTCCTCATCCTTCACTACGCCGTTTAAAGTACCGGTATACAACAGGCCACTATATGGGTTTTTACCTGCAAATGTATCGCTCCATGTTGTGCACCATGATACATATTGCACATCTGAGCCCATTCCGGCTATGTTCATACGGATTCTGAAATTTATTCCAGTAGTCATATTAATAGTACCTCTCTTCATATTCTACGTGTGGTGTCTGTCTTGGGTATATTTGTTGACCCTGTGTTGGCTGTTCATTGAACATAGATGACATGATGCCCATCATCATCATTACCATCATCATCGGTAGCATAGATGACATGATGTCAGAAATAGATGTACCGGTATCGTTTTCTTCTTCATCATCATCTCCACCTTCATCTCCATCTTCATCATCATCATCTCCACCTTCATCATCATCATTATCATCTGATGGCACATGATCAAATGTGTATCCCCGGCCAAGAACATCGATCATATAATACCAATATGCATCTGATCCCGCGGGCCCTAACCAGATGGACAGCCACTCAGCATCTACCTTTACATACAGATCGGTGTTTGATCCCCTGTAGGCGTTATATATCTCTTCTGACACATAATACTCGCCTACCATCGTAATCGTGTCTCCAGGTGAGATATTGGTATCTGAAACGTTCTCACTCTTGACAATATCATTACCGATTACGATGTTTATGTGACCCTTGAACGGTAGATTCTTGCTCAGGTTGTTCTTTACTGTTATCCTGTATTTGACCCACCTGCCTGTTGCAAGTCCACTGAAGTCAGTATATCTCCTCTCGTTGTATGTGCCTTCTACAACCCACTCATCTGTGACAGGATCCCAGAACTCGAATAGTGATGATATGTGGGCAAGCACACTCTCATCGAATTCGGAACTCAGGCTTATCTGCCCAATCGCCCTACTGGCACTTGCGGGGTCTTCCATCGTTGCCATGTGTTACCTCCTTATGCAGTTCTCACCATTTTAGCTATTATTAACATGAACATTCCCAGGATCATGAAGTTCATCAGACTCGGGAATATCGAACTCAGCTCATTCTCAATTTCCTCTATCACGTCATCACAAATCTCACTGGCCATTGCTGTTGCCCAGGATGCAGCATCTGTATCTGCATTTGTACCATCATCATCAATCGCAAGTATGATGCAAACAACTTCATCACACCTGAACCCAATAACATACCATAAAGGTTCTCCACCCCCTTCTGTATGATAACCCGCGATTGCTTCTTCCCCATAATCTGGAGCGGTTACTCCTGTCCACTCTCCACTGCTCGCGAAATCAGTGATATATTTATTGAATAACCAGTTCGCTGTGCCTTCGTCGACACATACATCGACAAGTACCTTCACGCACCTACCAGACTGGACAGCGTTTGCGTACCCTTGTCTGTATGACGGATCTGTAGGATTCATTTCATAAGGTGTATTGTCTGCATATGCCCAGCCAGATAGAGCAGATGACGGGTAATACTGTAAAGGGTCGCCTATTGACTGCTGGGCGATCATTTGTGACTTCACCATCACGTTAAGCTGTGGCTTTATTGTCGATTGTGTTTTCATCACTATACCTCCTTCTACTGTGCTTTCATATCCATATATATACGATCATATCCAGCATCAATCCTCTTACACATATACAAACACTTCACACATACATTGATCCTGGACTCATCACACCCGTTCAACCTATGGCCATACATTCTACCTCCTTTCCCGCAGATAGCACATTCACCAGTATGGGCAGCTTTCCTACATTCAGGCTCACAGTATATCTGCTGAGAATCGGTTGTTGAGAACTCCTTCCCACATGCTGGACATGTTCGTTGGTATTCCTGCTGACCATAGTATATCTTTTTGTAGTGGTCCTCGCGGCATTTATCACTATGGTACACTTGATTTTTACGGGTAGGGTAAAATGGTATGCCGCAGCCTCTACACTTTATCCTCGGATACGCCTTTTTTGCAGTATTAGCCATACCAAAACCCCAGTTTACACACGCTACCATCTTTACTTATTATCATCTTGCCTTCATCTTTTTTGTATATCTCAACAGAGTCATCTCTGAGTACTCTCGTTAGTAAGTAAGGGTGAAGTTGCTGTAACTTGGCATCCTGCTCCTTATAGTGAGCAGTCATCATCTGTGTTTCACCTCTATTGATGACAAACCTGAATATGTGGTCAGGGTCGTCGATGTTCACAATCTGAACGCTATATCTTTTAGACCTGTATATATTAGGATATATTTTAGGAAGTTCTCGTTTGACATTTGCAATTGCACCTGCTCTCGTCTTAAATATACGCGATGTTTCAACAATTTCACCGGCAGGTATATCTGTTGTGTGTAATTTAAACAGTCTCCAAATGTAACCCATTATACTTACCTCCAGATGCTATGATAACCTCTTCCTGGCATCGTGTATATTTGCCTCTATCCATTTATAATCCCCGTGATCGAGGTCGTATTTGTTTACATATACAAGGTATTTCTCTACTTCACCGCCACCCCACATAAACTTCTTCTTTGTGATGTACCCTCCGTCATATTCTTCTACGAAATCTTCGGCAAATTTCTTCGGCAACGACTTTTGTCTTTCCTTCTCTATAGCTTTTCTCGCAGGAGTTATCCCTTTCTGCCTTTCATAATTATTTATCGTAGCGATTGCAGTATCCATGTCTTTTGCATACCATCTAACATTACCTTCAGTATAGTCCTTTTCGTTCAGGAATATCTTAAGCTCCCTATCATCCCTTTTACCTACGATAATGTAGCCTTTATATCTCCTGATATTTTTATCTTGTAGCTGTACCCTACTGGTAGGCTTTGGCTGTGTCCTTGTCATCGGCATTGCTCTCATCATACCCACAACCTCATCCCTTTTTCGTGTTGCTTCATTCAAGGTCAGCCCAGACTCCTTATAGTAGAGTTTTCTTACATTATCATTTTGGGAATACAGGTACAAGTTACACGTTGAACCACTTTTCCTGAGCTCGATTGTCATATCGTTAGCAGATGCAAATTGTGAATATGTCCCAGGTTTTCCAGGAGGTGATGGTTTCCTGAACTTTGGTTCAAAAGCTTCAACCGGGGGTACCTCTTGCCATTGGGGCCTACTTTCTGCGTATTCTTTCTGTTTTAATTCACCAAATTCTTTTGTGGACATCAGTCGTCCTTCGTATTTCACACTCTTCGGGAGTATATGTGCCTTCATGCCGGACCTGCTACCGACAGACTTAATAGTGGGAGGCATTCCCGACATCCCGGTGAACCTCATGTCATACTCTATTCCATCGACTATCGGCATCACATACTCTTCCATAACAAGTCTCCTGTATATATCACCATTTAGGAATCTTATTCTTCAAATCTTTCGCTTTAAACCTACCATAGATATTAGCAGTGGTCGCGATAGATGTATGACCTAAATGCTGCTGAACAACCCAAAGCTCTGCACCGTCATTCAGCATTTGAATCGCGCGTGAGTGTCTGAGTGTGTGTGGGGTGACGTCAGCACCTACTTGCTTGCCAGCTTTCCTGACAATTTTAAGTGCATACTGGTAATCCATACCACTGAATATCTCATCATCACTATCCTTGCCTTCCGATAGTAACATCAACCCTTTTATGCTCTCTTCGCCAATATTTACCGTATCCCTTCTGCCACCTTTCCTTGTTACATCCATTGTCATGCTAGCTAAATTGATATCTGATACCTTTAGGTTCAACAATTCAGATATCCTTACCCCACTATCAAACAATACCAATATCAACACACGATCAACACCTGAACAGCTCTCAATCATCTTACTCACTTTATCTTTACTTATATACTTAGGCTCACCCATCTTGATAGTAGGGCAATTAGTGCTAGCAGTAATACCTTTCCATTTAAAATACTTCTGTATTGCATACGCGCGAGTACTGATTGTGCTAGCAGACTTTCCTTTTTCCTCTAACCAGTCTAAATACGCCTGCGCGTCATTGATTTGCTTGCACTCAATCTCGACCCATTTCAAATAGGCCTTTACTATATTCACATAAAGGCTAACGGTATTCCTGCTTGCTCTCTTACCCACATACTGCGAGAAAAGTGCGAGATCGTCATTATCCATTGTTCATACTTATTATATACTGTTTTAACTTATTTGTAAATACTAGCTTAAGGCTCAGCTATCACTTTATTCATCAGCATCAAAAACATTACGAACATCATAGATCTAATCATATTGGGTATTATATCAGCTAAGATACCTTCAGCATTTATTGGACTTATCCCACCATCCTCATCCATTGAGTCTATTATACCTTGCCCAACACCTATTACCATTCCTCTACTGATGAACATTTACCGACACCTTTACTTAACGTCATTCATACCGATCATCATCGAATATCTTATGTGATACATATGAACCTACAGCACCTGCAACTGGAGTAGCAACAGCCATTAGTAGTCCTTGCCAGAACATCACCATCATCATCGTACCTACCATGGCATACATCGTTGAGTACATTTGCTGTGTTGTAAGATTCATTATATTGACCTTCACTTAGCTTTTATTGCAACTGGGCATTTATATAAGTATACATAATGCACGCTAGCTAGCACGCCTTTCTGCACTTGCATCTACACTTATATTTTTAGCACCTTCACTCGCTAAAATTGCTGCCATACCCATCATAGGCAATAATATGAACATGTCTGCTAGTCTTGATATAGTCGAGTTATCAATAACATACACCAACTCAACTATATCACCAACTTCAACATCTTCTGCCTCTCCTGCATTCACTTCTAGAAAGAATCTCCCTGTACCGATGTACTCCTTATCTCCCGGCTCAACGTCATGATACACACCACTGACAGTATATTGAGTATTACCCTCGTTGTCTATACCTTCATCGATAAACACGATATCGATATTGAATAACATTTCCCTAACCTGAACATCAATACTAGTATTCTGCCCAATGTCAAAGAGCATGCCAGTGTGGTCACCTAAACTCTCCACGCCGGATAATCCACTGACTAGTTCTGCATAGGTTGTCTGCATTACGACTTCCCATACATCGTCATTTATAGTTACTCGTCCTTCTCCTGGCATATTATTCTCCTATAAGTATTCACGCTTATAAATATTCACGCTGGGTATGTTAGAGTAAATGTGTAAGTGACTCGGAATTGACCATAGTTTGGTAGAACGATACCGCCGGTTAAGTCTCTTGAGTACATTACTGGACCGAAGGTAGATGGGTTAGTAACAATACATGACTCCTCTACGTTAATTCCACCGCCCGAATTATTGTTCATCAACCTCTCGTTAACAAGAGTCCAGGTCAACGTGCCTGCATTATAAGACAAATTATAGGCGTCCATCAGGTTATATATAACCTGTCCAGCTCCATTGCCATTTTCTATCGCTGCCCCTAGCTGATAATCGTCAAAACTCCAAGCTGCATTGCTTGTTCCTATAATTATTCCATTATAAACACTACCTAGACTGCCACGCACGCCATGACCAGAATCACAGGGATCATATGTAGCAGTCATGCCCGGACCGAGACCATACGCCACACCCATGTCTACACCAGTATCAAATCTTTTTGCATACATACCACCTGCCCCATACGTCCCGCCTTCACTTGCTCTTATAGCCATAGATGTATAGGCTATGAAGTTGTATAGGTTTCGAACGAACGAGTGCGCCCTACCTTCACTTCTGAGTTCTACCTTATCTCCTACTATCACTTCATAGTCAACGAAAGATTGAGGTATAGGTATATGGTGTTTTAGCCCAAGCCTCTGCATATCTGCGAAGTCTTGTTCTTCTTGCTCATCAAATCTTTTTATCAATTCCATGACAACCTCCAACATTAACTAGTATTTAGATATATATGCCTGAGTACCTAAAGGTTGCTGTGCATATATCAAGTAACCAGTTATCCTTATCCTTATCCAATATTTATTAAATGTCGCGAATGTATCTGTATTCCAACCAACAGGATTTTCCCAAAATAAATATACAGGTCCTGATGTTTCCCAGTTATTTATTTGGTCAAGTGTTGTGGTTAGTGCAGACCACGACCCTCCACCTAGAGTGTATTCGACTACATAGTCAGTTATACCTGATGCTACCTGCCCAACTATGAATACGACACCATCGAATGTGTTATCGTCACCTATTAAATATGCGTCGTTGACTGTTCCTGCTGCAGTAACCAGAGCCATATCGTTTACCGCAGCACTCGCAGCATTTGCTGTATCATCAGTATATGCAGGTACAGATGCGTCAAAGAATACTGCTTTCGACCCTGGGAAACCGACGCCACTTATCACATCAGTTGTTGTACCATTACTTACTGCCCCTGCTAATACTGGGAGTGGGGGTGCTGCACCTCCATTTAAATCTAGTGTGATACTATCAGTAACAGGCAGTACGTGATTTTCCTCATATATGACACCACCATGTGAGATCGCACCGACTGGCACACTATTATAAAATCTCTTGTATGGAAACATCCTCTTCCAGATACTTCCCATTCCCTGTGTCGGGTATACTTTCCTGCTTTGCTGTCCTTCCATCTACCTGGTTATCCTGATCAGTATTTTACCTAAACACCCTCATCGCTATTAGGCTTCTACATGTACATGTTTGTGAGTGTTGAAAATTCAGGGTATATGTTGATGGCAGTGGCTGATCAAACATATAGCCATTGTCTGCATATAAATCAAGACCATCGTTTACTTGTATCTTTGCTGCACCACTACCATCATCTACCATCATGTACCCAGCGCCTATAGCGCTAAAGCACATTGACACCATAATAATGCAGTCCACACCTACGTTAATATCGGCAGCGAGTATATCAGTATCTGCAGTTACCGCAGTATCATGCACAAGTGCTACCACATTTGGCCTCATTGTATCTCTAAATTCATCTTCAGATATTGGAGCAGGCCAGATCATATACTGTGATGTTATGTCGGGAGCTGTCCCAAAGTTTGTGTCTGGGACGATGCGTGTCCCCGTGTTGCTCGCTATGTTGCGGATCTGGCCTGCTCCAGTACCTGAATATATTACAATCCTGCATCCTCTCCATATGTTCACTCCCCAGTCTTTCGAGCTATCATCGAGATACCCAACAGCACCTCCTGTTGCTGTACCTTGGCCTTCAATACTAGCACCGAGTGACTCGAATATATCAGTGAGAAGGAGTCTAAGTGCTGTCGTTGAACCTCTTACACTCATTTGAATCTCCTACATCCATTGCCTTTTTGTTTTCTGGAAATACCGCTTGATTTGGTCTTCTGACTGGCATTTTAAAATCACCTGCCAGTCATATACCTCTTCCGGAGAACCTGCAAATGTATACCCGACATAAGCATTTTGGCCAGTATTTGCGCCAGGGTCAATGTGGACTCCACTTACCGTTGTAATATCAACCGCATTCCGATACACCTTACAAGTTGCACCATCGCGGGTACATGATAGGAGCTGCCTTTCACCGTATTGCGTAAATGGCCCATATGATCCTTGAAAGGCTGGACCAGCATTGAAGGTGATGACGCCGAACGTTCCAGTGTCATTATCTATAACCATTCCATATCCAACTGTTGCCAGGTCCGAGCACACAAACAGGAGGTTGTAAGTTCCGGCCCCCCAATCAATTGGCTTGCACCACATGTGAATGGTAAACGGCTGCCACGTTATATTGAAAAACTCCGTTCCGGTCATTACATATCTAGCCTGTAGTAGACCACCAGAATCCTTGATGAAATATTTCCCGCCAGGCAACTTCCCGTATTCACCGTTCACCAGATTGAAATCGTAATGACACCGAGACCTGTCGAAGATAGTGGTATTCCAACCATCAAGAGGGCCGACAATATCCGGCCTACTGATAACAGAAGTTATCATGATATTGGCTCCAACCCGAAGTCACGGCATTTGTTGTTATATTCAGAGGCGATCTGGCCAGCGTTGAGTGCGTGACTGTAAATTTTTATCTCCGGGTCAATGTATCCAGCCATGTAGTTGGCTCCCCATTTACCGATGTCAAATGATGTATCGGGCATAACAAACGCATTCGGAACTGCGAAAGATGTATGCAACCAGACACCATTATGACCACCTTGAAGGTAGTATGATCCACCAGACTCATACCACTTGTAGTGAATAAATACCCATTGATTATCGAAGTCACTGGCGTCTCCGTCGGGGAATGCTCTTACCCTTTCTTTATCAGCGCCGTACCCCATTATAAATTCTACATCTTCATTATTATATGTTCTGAATTCGCTATTCGCACCAGCAGTATGAGCCGAGCTAACAATTCGAATGTCAGTATAAGTCATGCTTGACCATTCAGCCTTCACCCATATTAAAATAGTCCCCTGGACGCAACTCTGCAAAAAACCTATCTGATTTGTTTCATGATATGAAGTTGTTCCATTGTAAGAATTCACCCATCTTCCAGACACCAACTGCTCTTTCGAAATATCTGTTTCAGCAAGAATGATCTTACTCACGCTCGAATCCACGATGTCAAGACCTGGTGCACCTGCATTCAAGCCAGTCTTGTGCCCAATCCCATGAAATACCAAACCAGTACTCTTACTCATACTAATATCCAAATAGATGTTTTTCCGAATTGAACATCCGATATGCTAGATCGTCCCACCAGTCATCCTCGCCTCGCGTCATCTCCCCGACGAAAAGCTTAGGCTCGGCGATGAAACAGGTGTCGTATCTATTCGCAACCCCACCTCCGACTCGGACCGGGGATGCAGTCACATTAGTTCCGGAACCATGATTATCGGGGGATATTCCAGCACCTGTATGAGAATAGATATCGTTGATAATTACCCGGCGCTTTCCGTCACTCCTCATATAACCAAACAGGTGATACCACGCTGTATAATCAGTGATCGACCACGATAAAATATTATTACCACCAAGTGAATCTTCCATGTTAAACCAGATTCGGTTCGGGCTGTGATTCGCGTCTCGATAGAATCCATGAGTAACAGAAGTGTGTTTCGAGAGGATGATATTCTCGCTGATTGCACCCTCTGTCAATTCAGCGATTGGGCAGTACCAAACCTTAAATGCCTTCACATACCAGGGAGCATTGATTGTCCCGGCATAATTCACATAATCGTCACCGGCATCTTGAGGGAAGGACTGATACCACTGACCAGTTACCAGTTGCCCAACAGTGATATTGGTGCCGTTGTATGTCGCTGCATAGTGATTCCGCCCGTAATCATCAAGCAGTGTATCCACTGGATCAGCGGCACCAAGCTCCGTTTTCAGCAGTTCTGTTCTTAAAGCAATACCGCTTATCATATTATCCTATCCCAACAAAATGTCTGTCGCACAGTGATATAATGGTCCTCAAGTTTGGAAGCCTACGCGAGACGAATCCATAAACGAATCCTCCGTCAAGGCTATTAACAGGACGCCCGACTGTAAAATCCCCGTCGTTCCCGATCTCGGAAAGTCCTGTCGGGTCTTCTTGCGTACTGTAGGTTGCCTCAACTCCGTTCCGGAATAACCGTAATCCGGTAACGGAACTCAGGTCAACAAGTGCATCGATCACGTTCAAGCCGACTGTGTGCATGTTCGCAGCGCTATTCGCCCTTGCTGTGTTTCCGCCAGTTTCACAGTAAACATCGATTCTTGCATTACTGTCTATCTTAAGTGAGAATATATTATTCGCACCTTCATATTGCCTATAGATATACTGCTCGCCGGCAGTAGAATCAAATGATACGAGTGCATGTAGCCACAACTGCTGTAATCCGTACTTCGGGATAATATTCCCAAAGTTACATCTGTCATCATCTCCGTTCATCGGGACCACCCACACACAATTTGACCACTCCCATTCACTCAGGTCAGTACCGGCAAATGCTCCATCCGGATAATCCCGAATAACATTCAGGCAATAATCCGGCGGCTTATTCGTGCGGTCATTCCACAAACCGCCAGTATCGAGCAGCTTGTTTGTCTCCATTATTCACCTTTAGGTATTATCAGCACCTCTTTATCTTCCGGGTCAGGAACATCATCAATATCAAGGTTTTCCCTCTGGAGCGCAGTGAGCTCGCTTATGGCAGCATCTAAAAGTGACTGCCGATTCGGTATAATCACATCCTGAAGCTTTCTTATCCTAGATCCACGTTCAGCTTTTATCCTTGCTATATCCCTGATTACACCATCAGAATATTCAGTCATGATTATCCTCCTATGCGGCAACAACGTTTCCGTTATCGGATACCGGGAACCACCAGCAATAGAAAGTGATGGCACCACTATCGACTTGTTTTGCAGCTTCTACATCGAGTACGATATCCTCTCCGCCCGATATGAATGCGGCTTTAACTGCATCGGCAAGAAGCTCAACGGGCGAGTCGGGTGCATTGTCATGCCATATTTCGTCCTGTGCAATAGCCGTAACATCTGTCAGTACAATAAACAAATCGTCTTTACTTGCAGTACCGACCTTTACATTACACCCACCGGCGGAGGCACAGTTGGTCTTGCACACAGATGCAATGTAGGCAACGACATCGCCTGTAACCGTGAACAGCGAAACGTCCGAGTCGGTGTTACTGAACGTAACCTCTTTCTTGATCCTCGGCAATCCACCATAAGGGTTCGAACTCAAACGGGCTTCAAGAGAGTTTAAAGATTTCATTATCCACCTACCTTAGAGTCATAAAATTCACCATATAGAGTATTCCAGCCACCACCAACAAGAGCCTGCTGTTCAGTGATTCTGACGCCGGAAATATTGTGGAGTGGCAATTTAATGTCACAACCATCATCACTGTTCGGTATCTGCACTCTTGCAGGGCTTGGGACGCCGGCAGCGAGATAAACAGCGGTCCATACAAGCCGTTCGTTTCCAGCTTCATCGGTCGTATAGATGTTGATTGTAGTATTCTCGCCTGCTCCTGCATTTGCGCCAGTAAAATCGATCCACCCGCAGTCGAAGTCGAACGGCTCACCCCCGCCATCTTCGTTATAGATATCGTTCTCATTCCCATCACATGTAAACTCGTTTGTCTGGATGGCTCTATCCAACTGTGCCATCTGGTTATCCCAGATGTCCTCTATGGTATGAGCACCCCCTTTAATTGTCAATATCTCATACAGCACAGGATGGATGAGTAAGACCTTATCATCTTCCGCTAATATTGCACTGAACGCATTATGTGTAAATGCACCAGTCGCACTCACGTAATTTGTGCATAATGCATATTCACCTTGAGGAGCAGCTCCTGCACCACCACCATCCCATAAACAGTTAACCCTCCATCCAACAAAGAAGTCATCCCCAAATCCAGTAATATCTGTTGTTTCGAAGTTATTAGCATCCGTGTATGTTGTTACAACCCCATAATACACCAGACCCTGGATCTGAGTCACTTTATCAAATATATCACTCAAATCTTGAGGTACACTCTGTCCGGGTACAATTACAGAGCCGGTTGTCAGCAGTGCCTCAATATCGTCAACATTAGTGTCAATAATATCGACCTTACCGTTGATAACGCCAACTTCTGTATCGACTACATCAATTTTACCGTCGACTGTTGTTAGCAAAGCCAATAATGCAGTAAGGTCTGGGCTATTTGCATCTAATACCATATACGTAGACCCTGTTTCAAGCACAGTCGCGAAGTTCGAGTTGACCACCAACGTCTGCGCACTATTGCCGCTAATATACTTTAATTCCGATACTGTACCTCCACTTGCATTCTTTGAACAAATGTACAGTAGCATGCCCTGTAGTATATCTGTCTCCCACCTCTTGCTCCCATCACTTATGGAATTAATCCCAGGCATTATTTTGCCTGTAATTTTACCTGAATCGACAAGTAGTCCACTATTTTCCATAGTACTCACCTCTGTTAATCCAGTATCTCATATGTCGCACCAGCTCTTATATTAACACTGAAACCTGAATTCAATACGATCGTCTGTGCATTGTTTCCTAATATTGATTTCGTTTCTGTTATACCATGCTGCGTCGATATTCTCAAAAGTCTGTTCCTCAGTATATTATCTTCCCATCTCTTGCTACCATCACTCACAGCATTCATGCCTATGCCAATATCATAACTGACAACACCACTATCGATCACCTTATACGTCATCTTTCTTTACCTCGAACATCTTCGACATCATCCCCATCATCATTGTCATCATCATAAGTGTCATCATGCTACTCATCATTGAGCTCATATCAATTGACGTGCCGCCATAATCTTCAGCAGTAATGCCCGCAAGCAGTATCCCATATCCATAATCGTTATCTTTGCCGCCTGTAACTCCTTCAGGCTTCGCACAAGCATTTGGGATAATGTTATTGATCAGATTAGTAGGGTTTAGCTCAGGCGCTGCATACTGTGTTGGGTCTTCTGCCTGCTGTATCGCAACATTAATCGCGTTAAATAACTCTCCCCATAATGCACACACACCAGATGCAATAGGTGCAGCGAATGACGTCCCGGATTTAGCCACCGTATCATCATCACTTTCGCTCGATGCCATTATTACATCTTCACCAAATAATACACAATCAGGTTTGATTATACTGTCTGGTGCCGGACCTCTCGAGCTCCAACTACTTACAGAAAAGTTATTCATGCTACATGAACCAACTGCAAGTACATATCTCTCGACCGCAGGAGTTGTTACTGATCTCTCGTCAGGTCCTGTATTGCCTGCGCTTGCTACCACAACAATACCCTTCGCTAAGAGTTTCCTGACAGCAATCCTCAGTGGATTGTCTCTGTCTGTTGAAGTTGTTCCTAAACTCATATTGACTATGTGTGGTGCGTATTCACTCTCACTATTAATAAGACTGAGTAGGTAGTCAATACCCTCTATGCAGTCTTCCTCTGTTCCTGTACCTGCATCCCCGATCACCTTCACGTCAATAATGTTTGTGCTCGGTGCAATAGCCAATATGATACTTGCAACACCTGTTTCGTGGTTGAAACCATCACCATCTGGAGACGTCGTACAGTTCTTGACTAGCACAACTCTGTTATATAACATCTCGTGCGTTGCCCTTATGCCTGTACCTACAACTGCTACAGTCATCCCATCCCCACTCAGTGGAGGGTCAGTTAACCCTTTCAACAATTCAACTCCAGAGGCTTCTCCTTCTTCTTCTGGAGTATAGACTGGGCTTCCTTCTATTGGTGTGGGGGGTGCAACGATAGCATGAGACTGTATCTGCCCACCTTCAAACACATTCTCACTATGCAGGGTCAGCTGCTGCATTATCGATATTTTGCACCCCCCACATGATAAGCGCTCTATCTGTTCATCCGATAAATCAGCATATACAACACCGACATTCCTCATCACTTTCATCCTCATCCCACCAATATCTCTAACCAACGAGCTAAGGTCGTCGATGTTCTTGCCTTTATGTACAATGCTGCATCTATTCATTATATAGGCACTCCTATAAGCATGTCATAGTCAACAGGTGTACCGTCGTCGAGCGCACTATCGGATTGGATTTCGACTCTAAAAGGCCCAGTCATGCTTATTTTTCCATCGATTACTGGATATGCATCAGGATCTGTACCGGCAATAAATACCTCATTGTAGAAGCATTGCTCTATGCCATTTACGTTCCTATACATCCTTACATTCACGCTAGAACCGGAAGTCAGATACCCAATCGTCACGAATAGCGAATTAATGTTATATGTATCTTGTGTCTCACCAATACTAAAGAGGTCTGCACCAGCATCTCCACTGGTAGCTAACCCTGAATACCAGTCTCCAACACCCGAGCCGGGATAAGGAACAAGGGCTTCACCACCGATAATTTCAGTGTTTGCTACATCTCCACCCTCGATAACCCAAGTCCAATCAACTCCCGGAAGACTTGAGCTGCTTCCACCATCAGCAAACACAATGACTCTGGACATCATATCCATCATCATTATCATCATGAACATAGCCATCATCATACCAATAATAGATGACATATCGTCGTTTTGTCTATTCTCTTGCAACTGGCTGTCTCTTTTGGCTATATCAGTCATACTCATCTCTACTCACCAACAGATGATACAATCATTCCCATCATCCCAATCATCATCACACCCTCGATCATCGTGCTAGCGTTAATACCGATGCTTTCTGCTTCTTCTACTGCTAATTCAGGAAGGAATATACCATAACCATAAGCGTTATCTTTATCTGTACTAACACCATCAGGTTTACCGCATGCATCAGGTATCACATCTGACAACAATGTTTCATTATCTATCTCTGCTGCTGAATCTGGGTCATTTACCAGCATTCTACAATAGTATTCATTCACAAGTGCAAATAGTCCTGTAACAAACGGGCACGAGAATGATGTTCCAGATTTCGCAATTACGCCATTATCATCTTCGCTTGATGCAACCAGTAAATTCTCTCCAAAGAGCATACAGTCTGGCTTGACTAGTCCTTCATCGCTCGGACCTCTTGAGCTGAATTCACTTACTTCGAGGGTTCTTATTTTACACGAACCGACAGCCACTACGTTTTGTTCAGCCGCTGGGCTTAACACTGTATTAGCCCCTGGTCCTGAGTTGCCAGCAGCCGCAAATATCCATATTCCAGCATCTAGTGCCTCTCTGATTGCAAGTCTCAAGATACTATCACTATTACCATCGTCTTCTGTACCGATGCTCATATTGATAATATCTGGAGCATTCACATCATTGTTTTCATGCATCTCAACGAGCATATCTAGCGCAAGTACTGACTCTTCTTCAGTACCTTCACCAGTATCGTCCAATACCTTACAGTCAATAACGTTTATGAGAGGAGAAATACCGACGATTATACTCGCAACACCTGTACCATGGTTAAATCCATCCCCTCCTCCGCTTTCTGTAAAGTTCCTGCTCATTACTACTCTACCTTGCAGCATCGAATGTGACTCCCTGATCCCTGTATCCAACACCGCTACGTTCACTCCAGAACCAGATAGTGGTGGATCCATAACCTGCTTGAGTATATCAGTATTAATTGCGTATGAAATATCTGCAGGAGTATACGTAGGAACTGCAGTGACTGGAGACGGGGGTTCAATCTGTGTAACTTGACTAGGTGCACCAGTTCTCTTTACAGGATTCACGATATATCCGAGTGATTTAAGTTTATCTGCATCATTAGGTGACATATCAGCGAAAGACACACCTAGTCTTCTGGCAGTCTGGATATTACTACCATTACACATATGAACATCACTAATTAAATCAATTGGAGTAACATTGGCTCCTGCTCTTATAGAATATCTCATTATCTTTTGACTCCTAGCTAAGCCAATATGTAAGAGGTGTAATAATCATAGTTGTATACAGCACGATTAAACCTGGTTCAGGGTCATCTTGTACAAGTAGTGTCACAACCAGTAGCACAAACCCTGCCATTAGCGATATCACGCTTATCCCGAGCCGGATAATTAGCAGCCAGACTTTCATTTTCTCTTTGAATGTTAGACCCTCCCACATCTTTAGCCTCCTCAATAGTCCTCAGAGCATTCTGTATATTCAGACCTGCGAGAGGAATGTCTAATGCCCCATTCAGATTATGTCCGTTCCTTAGCCGGCAGATTACTTGTTTTGCACCCTTGATTCTTGTAAACATATTAACCTCTGCTTAGCTTATTTTCTAACTGGACATTTGTATAAGTTTGTATGCTATAGATATGCTAGCAAGCGTTCCTGTACTTATGCTTAAATTGAATTAGTAATAAAAAGGTTCCTCTTCATATTCTTCATATTCTTCGATATATCCACCCTCAGGAGAGTATACATTCTGTGTTGGATATTCAGCATACGGGCTCACGGGCTCGTATCCTGGAGGAAGTTCTTGCCCGCCTAACATTGTCTGATCTTGACCCATGTTCATCATATTACTCATCATCCCCATCATCATCACCATCATCGCCATATTCAGTATCATACTCATGTCAATTCCTCCTCCACCACCATCGTCATCATCGTCATCATCAGGCTGTTCTGTGTCGTTACTAACAATACCAAGTGATCTTGTATCAGTTGCTGTTTGGCCGTCAGACTGTGTAACAGTCAATGTACACGTATATGTGCCTATATTATTGAATAATATACCCCAGCTACTATGCTCAACGTCTGTGCTGAACTCCTCATCTACAATTACGCCGGAGGAGTTTTTGATAACTAAATCGGCGCGGGTTAGTGACTGACCAGATGATGCCTCTGAATCACTAGCACTAAAATGTACCCGCTCTCCCTGTAATGCACTATTATGTGTACAAGAAAGCACTGCAGACGGTCCCGCCGTTGATCTTATCGACACATAAGATATAAACTCATCTGATTCTGAGCCTCTTCTGACGGTGAGCTTTACCTCCATCGAACCTGCTGTTGTATATACATGAGTTGGGTTTTGCAGTGTGCTTGAGCTACCATCACCAAAATCCCACAGATATGATGTTGGTGAACCAGAGGACTTATCATAAAACGATACTGAGTCTCCTTGATATAAATCACCAGATATATTCGTACTAAACGCTGCAACCAGTGGGTCGGGTATGGCCGCGCTTTTCCACGCGATATCATTATTCCATCCTGCTACACAGCTCACACTGCCTCCAGGCATTGTTAGAGTAAATGGGGATGTTGCATACATATAAAGTAAATCACCAGACTGTAATTCACCAATGGTGCTGTACCCACCACAGTTTGTGTATATGAGCCAGCTTCCACCTCTATACACATGTACGGTATGAGAACTTACACATACTCCACATCCTGATACGTAATTCCAAGCTCCTGCATCCATCAATTGTTGTGTTATACTCATATCTATACCCCCCTTGCTTTAAGAAATCTTCCTCTTAACCCATGACACTGCTGACCTTGTCGACTGAGATACTCTACTACCTGCACTCGATACTACGGGTCTAGCCTGTTTGTATGCAGCCTGACTATACTGATAAGCACTCTGGGCAACAGGTTTCGCTTTAGTGTATCCAGTCCTTGCAGCACTATACCCTTTATATGTATATAGCTGTTGTTTAGGTGTTGTGGGCTCAGAGATCATCGTCATCATATCCATAAACATGAACATCATCATGAGCATAATCAACAAATCTAAGTTCTCAAATATGGCGATTGTTGCCTCTCCACCTGCTTTTAATATTCCCCATAGTGCAGCAGAGATGTTTATACCGAATGCTTCAAGCAATGCTATCCCGATACCTACTACTATCACTCCTATCGCTATAGTCATAAGTAGTTCGGGATTTAATTCTTCAGGATCAACACCATTCGCTTGATACATCGAGGTATCTACATCGTCTGAGTCATAATAGCCCTCAACATGTACTGTGATGTTCAGTATACCATCAGAGCTTACATCAGTCACATGAAATCCTGTTCCAACCAGTTTCTGCGCAAACCATTCTGCACCTGCCATATCAGCTATCCAGCCAACTACGGGAATAGATAGCTCAATGCACATATACGCACCTTCTTCTATCCTCGCATCGTTTGGTATATCATCCTCGATCTCACCTCTACGCATACCTTGTAAGGTAGAATCGGAAATTAGAGATGTCCCAGAAGGCATTGAAAATAGTGGTTCGAGTGTTGTTGACATCTTTACCTACCTATACGTAAAAGGCTGCAGCCGATACCAAATACCGACTGCAGCCTTTATGAACTCCTACTGATGTCTACTTTCACATAAACATCAGCAACATCATACTTTTACGGATCCAGCTGGAGGAATATATTCGAGTCGATACCAGCTGTCTGCTCGAGTAACGAGTGCCCGGCTCTCTGCCAGGAGTCAGCGGCGCCGATTGACGTTGACTTCTTGTAAACGGCACCATCCAACCGACTGAATACCAAATCAGGACCGTCCGTTTGATCAAGTGCTTCACCTTGAGTGATTGCACATACACCATACGTCGCGAACCATCCATAGTATCCGGCAGTAAAGTATCTTTCCGGCACACATACGATAGGGGCGAGGCCAGTACCAATGGCAGCAGCACCGCCAATGTTACTGTAAGGGTTCTTCATGATAGCTGTGAAAGTCCCGGCTGCAATCGCGTTCCTCACAGGCGTGAGTAGATGCAGTACCACATTCGTGCCGTCAGATGCCTCGCTTGACACGATATGGAAGACCTGGTACTCGGTTGTGTATACAACGATCTTGCCATTCTGGTACTCATTCACACCCGACGCAGCGTCGAGAATGCTCAGTGTCATCGAACCAACAGCAACTGATGCAGGCGCGGCGGATGTGTTCTGTTCGTCCAACACATTAGCATTACATGCACCACGATGCTGATTCGAGACATCAATTGTATAAGCAGCACCCATTTTCCCGTAATGGTACACAGTCGAGCCTACGACTTTCCTTGCACCAATTATGAAGTTCTGAGTTGCGCTCTCTTCATCGATATGTTGATCTGAGCCGCCAGGGACCATCATCCCTACTTCGCCATTGAATACCTGAGCCCATTCGCTTCGGGTATAGTGACGAATTTGCTGATTACTTAAAACTGCACCTTGGGTTCCCATTTATTTTCCTCCTTACTCATTCCTGGCTGTTATACCAGGCTTTTCTCCCAATTATAGCTGGGAGGTATAAAGGATACTTATCGATAGAATGAAGGCCGAGTGTGTACATCCTTTAGATTGTAGGGCACTCGGCCAATTATATTCAATTGTACTCAGCCTTCATCACACCGATTTATGCAACCAGAGATTTACCAACATAGCCATATACCTGGAACGTCGCGTTCACAGCAGCGGCAGCAACAGCTGTCGTGTTCGTCGCAATGAATGTTAGGACAGTTCCAGCGGGAAGGCGAAGCGGTTGTTCCTTGTTTGTGGCCGCCCATAGTACCGGTACTACGCCGAACTCATCGTATTGGATGCCCCCACCTACATTGAAATTGAAGGCAGCAGCGTGGAATGCTTGCCCGTACCCGAGCGAGCCAAGCCTATCGGTCCACAGTGAACAATACCAGTTGGCTTCGATGATGTTCGCGCCACCAGAGGCCGGCAACGTGGAAATAATTGCACTGACATACCAGGTTGCACCAGTCGGTACTGTCAATTGTGTGACGTGTGAAGTGCCGACTGCTTCCGCCAACGCAATACCTGCGGTCTGCAGGTCATAGTCTTCTTCTCGACCATCGAGAATCCCCAGTATGTGACCTTTCTCTGCAGCGACCAGCGGCTGGTTAGCGAGTTTATCCAGATCGAGGAAAGCGGCATTGCCTTTATAGTTTCCGATGACCAACGCTCCCTGAGTAGCAATATCATCCGGACTCAGGTTCGAGATCGTTGTCTGTGCAATCATGCCACCTTTCCTGTTCGGGTCGATTGTCATATCTTTCATCCGTTCTTTACCCATGATATCCTCTCTTTCGAAGTTAATAGGCAGAATGGTTACACATTGATGTTGGACATCATGCCAGACATCATCTTCATCATCATCATGATCATCATCATCGTGATCATCATCTCCATCATCTCTCCCATGTCAATCTGGCTTGTTGATACGGTTGTGGTCTGAGGCTTCATACCCATTTTATTTCTCCTTTATTTTATTGAACTTCTGTGCTCTCCACACTACACATTGATGCTCGACATAGCACCCGACATCATCTTCAGCATCATCATCATCATCATCATCGTGATCATCATCTCCATCATGGATCCCATGTCGATTTCGCTTGATGAGGTGGTAGCAGGGATTGTCGAAGACTGCATCGGTATTGTGGAGGACTGGAGTGCAATGTTTCTTGCTTGCAGTGATCTCATATCTACGTCTCCTTTTTACTGCTGGCTCTGATTAATTTCGATGCCGCAACTCGAATATCAGGCTCAGAAAAAATCCCCCCATTGCGGGGGGATTACATCCAAGTTAGATACCGAAAGCGCCGCGCATGTTGGATGCCCATTTTGCGGCACTGGCGTCGTTGATCGCACCTTTATAGTTGCGAACGGGAAGGGAGCCGGAAACATCCTGGCCGAAGAACCTGCTCATTCCTGCAGCATAGTTCCGTTCCATCTGCCCAACTTTCGAGCGGTATTTTTCTTGTGCGGTGTTAATATCTGCCAATTTAAACCTCCTATTTTTAGTTAGGTGTCTGGTATGCGGCTTACCAGCTATATATTATTATTCTAGCTTAGCACACATAATGTGTAAAACCCTACTGTATTAAGGCTTTGCCTGTCTCACCTGCTGTAATGCTCTTTTATGGCAGACATCATGGAACCATGCTTTACCGCTTTCTGTTCTTAAATCTATACCAAGGAAACGTGCTTCCGATACGGCCCAATTTACCACCTGTTTAGACGTAGACATGACGTCGACTGCGACTTCTCTATGTCGCCTGGAGTGTTTTTTCAATTCAGGTATGAAGTCTTCATGCATTATGGCTTATTCACTTCTTTGATATCGCCGTGTATAGAAAACACGCTGGTCAGCTGTGTGCCTAAGGCTAACACAAACTGCTCGAGGAACTCAGGCATAAACGCTTGACTCTCTTTAGTCGGTGCGTCGAAGTCGAGAACAACTTTGTTCTCTGCGTAATCTATCAGAGCATTACACCTGATATCTTTACCAAGCTCTTGTGCAGCCATCAGCACTTGCGGATTTACTCCTATCATCTCTACCTCCTCTATATTTTTGTCCTAGTCCAGCCTTCAGGTAAATCAAATCTAAGCTTTTTCTTCCACCTCCTATAAGTTACCATAACGTATATTAGTATAGGTAGCCATAATATACATAAGCAGTACCTTATTCTTCTTCTGGTACTACCATAACCATAGTATTTCAGCTTCCCATTCACGATACACGCAACAATGGTATATATTATCACTATCAATACGAGCGCAATTAACACCTCAATCATGATCTTGTCCAACCTGAAGGTACTCCAGTCCTTGCTGTTTCAGAAGAACCGGGCATTATTTTTTCCGAAAGCTTCATAAGCATTGGGTCCATAATCCTATCCATCATCTTTTGTAGCATAGGTGCCATACGCGATCTTGTATCATTTACTGTACCAGTTAGTGGTGAAGATCCAAGATACCCCTCGATCGCACTCATGTGTGGCCCCAGCACACCAAGCATACCATTTACAGCCTCCCCTGCGGCCTGTCCTGCCGCATTTTCAGCTGCTGCCTTCTCTCCTGCCCTCATTTCAGAAGCCATCTTAATCAAAGGTGCCGCTTGAGCAGTACCTATCGCAGCAAGTTCCTGTGCAAGCCTTACACCAACAATAACAGTCTGCATGCCACCTTTCATACCCATTTCATAAACCTCAAGAAGAGGTAAACTATCAGGCATGGAAAATGAATCGACAATCGCTTCAGGAGATGCACCTTTTGCAAATACCTGTAGTGCTTTCTTCTCTTTTGATCTTATAGCTGGTAGCTTGTTCTCCGCCATAAAGTCTATACCGGTTTCAGACTTCAGTTTACTGGCAACAGTCCTTATCGTATTAGGGTTAAACCCTAGTGCAGCAATTTCATCTTTAGACTTCCCTTGCCAAAACATCCGACGTATTTGCAGGTCTTTTGTTTCTACGACAGGGCTCATGCTTTCAGGCGTAGGGGAATTATCTTCAGATTCTGTATATTCCGGTATGTGGTGATCATATTCTCGAGGCTCAGGCTCTTGGGGTTCAGACTCTTTATAATCTGATTTACCACACTCAGCCTTTATCTGCTCGATTCTTGACTTGAGCGACCTGTTGATATTGCCAGCACTGAGCTCCTCGAGCATCCTGTTTTCTTTCTCGATTTCCTTCAGTTCTTCTGGGTCAATGTCATCAGTATCTACCTGATCAACATCATCTCCGGAATGAGGTTCGTCTGAGCAAGAATGCTCAGATGAGTGTTCTGTCTCAGATGAATATTCAGATTTAGACTCCTCGTTATCAGGTTCATCGATCTCAGTTTGTAGCCCATCATCAGACTGGAGTTCATCATCAGACTGAAGTTCAACCTCAGACTGGAGTTCAACCTCGTCCTCCTTACCAAATTCCATCAGTTTTCTACGCATTGCATCAAAATCAGTCATGCTTTCTATACCCCCTTTACTTTTAAGCATTATAGCAAATTTTGCTGCAAAATAAAACCTACTGTTTTGGGCTCCTGTTGATATCCCTACTAAAATAGCAAAACCTGTTTACGCACCATTTTGAATATAAAATAGGTTTGCTATTTTAAACACTACTTTAAGGAGAGCCCCTCCTCGTGGAAAACATATTTAATTATGCTTTCTGCACACGCCTGCACCACAAACTGTGCAGAGACGATGCCACTCTGGTGTGTTTATCTGTTTACCTCCACATAGTCCACAGATATAGTCATCCGGTATTTCTGACAATCGAATAGTATCTCCACACTCAAGACAATATCCGAATTTACCTACTATCCCGCGTACAGAGACTACCTTCTTACATCTATCACACCATTCCATATTTTCTCATCCCTTCGTATGTAGTTCACCATCGATATCAAGACAGGAGCTCTATCGCCCTCTTAACTCCCATATTCTTTGCAAGGCGCGCAACACGTATTGCGTCTCTGACATCATGTGTTCTACCGGCAAGTTTCATAGCGATCTCATAAGAATCCTCTTCTGATGTATCCTCATAAGACTGAAGAACATTCCTAACCACATTCACAAACTCCTTTGCCGAGTATTCATCAAGCTTCCTGACAGCAAATCTTGACTTAAGTTCTTGAGGTATTCTGTCAATCCTGTTGGCAGTAGCAATAACCCATGTCTTTAATGTGACGTCGATGTTCCTGTTCACCTTTGCTTTTACTATCCTGCCTTTTTCCATTAAACCAAGCAGACCGACCATGTCTTCAGGCTTCATCTTTTCGAGCTCGTCGACCAGCAGTATCTTCGGCTTCTTCTTGGAAATAATATCCCACATACCAAGCTTCGATGCTCCTGAACCCATCAACCAGAGAGAGTGTTCACCTGCTGCTTTCTCTATCTCATAGAGGAATAAAGTCTTCGCAATAGCTGGAGGTCCCCACAGTAATACGTGGATAGGTTTGTCCAGCGCGAGCGAAGCTGTCAGTAACTCTTTGATATCCTCGTGACCCACTATATCAGAGAAAGAGGAGGATAAGTCTATATCGACATCTTGCTGTACTGCCACAAAGTCATCTGCAATCATATCTGCCATATGGCGACCCTCGTCAGTCAGCTTGAACCTCTTGAACCTATTCGAATTGTAGGTCAAGACTATAGCATCCTTCGTTATCAAGTTGTTAAGTATGGAAGAATGTACACCAACCTGTGTCCACTCCCAACCACCAGACCAATTTTCCTTTGGTACAGTGTCCTCAAACTCAACTATCTTCTTCAGAGCTGCCAGCTCTTTATCTGTCAATCCCATGTTAGCACCATCCTTTTATGGTCTTTATCGTCTCATATGCCGCATGTACCTTTATGAACTCTTCATCTGTGCCTCCTTTATCTGGATGTGTTTCGTTTGCTTTTGATCTGTAAGCCGAATCTAACTCAGCCTCCGTGCAGTTAATGTCAACACCAAGGACGATGAATGGGTTAAGGTCCCTGTCATCAATATCATTAGGACGTGCATAACTCGGAGGCTGATCGGGGTCTATACCCATAGACCTAATCTTTGCGTCTATGAGCCTCTTCATCATAAAAAGCTGCTGAACAGTCATATTCTGTAACGACCGTTCTAACATGTGGTGCATATCGAACCCTTTGGTGAAGTTCACATTGCTGAACATATTCTTCATCATTTCATTGATATCACCGAATTCCATGTGTATTCTCCTTCTAACCCTTAAAACTTACTTCTTTTACATTACCCCAACTGTCACCAATCTCAATGCCTACCGTCAGAGGTACTTTAGTATCAAACGAGGGCATCGTGTCATGTATAACTTCGAGCAAATCATACAACATATTGACTGGACACTCAAATACTGCTTCATCGTGTACCTGTAACACCATCTTCACGTCACTATCTTTTGTCTTCTCCCAACAGCGAGTCATGCCTTTTTTGACTTCTTCTGAGCTAGTGCCTTGAATACAGGTACTTACTGCTTCCCTACCACCAGCATCAACTATAGTCTTCCTACTAGATTTAAGCTCAGGCAGTACCCTCTTTCTTCCACCAAGTGTATAACCACAACCTGTCTCTATACAGTGATCGATGTAATTCTTCTTCCAAATATTCAACTCTGGGTATGCTTCATCCAATAGACGCTTATCTTCTGCTGATCCTCCACCATACACCATCTGGAAATTCTTAGTCTTACCTTTCTTCCTTCTCTCTTTTGCGTCAGTTAGTGTCTTGAACATCCTGTCCCCTGTTTCTTGGTGAGGGTCACGACCTTCTTTGAAAGCATCGACAAGGCCTGTTATGCCTGCAACCATCGCAACCATGCGCAGCTCAAGCTGGTCCCAATCAACTTTCACCATTACACAACCATCAGGTGCAACAAATGCCCGCCTAATCAACTTGCCCAGCGTAGAACGTGATGGGATCTTCTGAAGATTTGGGCCAGACGAGGATAAACGCCCAGTACCAGTACCAGTTTGATTAAATTTCCCATATACCCTACCATCACTACATATATCATTGCGCAGAGATGTAGTGTATGAATTACGAAGTGTCATCAACTCTTTATATTTGAGATATGGACTTATATATGGGTGTTTATCGATAAGGTCAACTATAAGCCCCTTGTCAACAGATGGCTTAGTACCCTTCTTGGTCGAGAATTTAGGTTTAGGTAGATTCAACTTCTCGTACAGCAGCCAGCGAACCTGATCAGGAGAATTATGATTCATTCCACTAACACCAGCGTAATAATCAAGGGCTGACTCCAATACATCCAGTTGAGCATTAATGGTATTCTCAATCTCTATGAGTATTTTCTCATCTACCATCACACCATTATACTCAATATCTGATATAACAGGCAAGAACGGCATCTCAATATCCATGTACGCATTATATGTACCTGTCATCCTCAACTCATGCTCTAGTCTCTGCCAAAGAAGCAAAGTGGCAATTGAATGTGGCCCTGAGTACTCACACAGGAAATCATTATCTACTGTAGCAAGGTTCTGGCGCTTATCAATCCCGAGCTCACTATACCTCAGTACCCTAAAGCCATTCCACTTCATAGACTGAACATATAAGCTTAAGGGAGAATTGCCTAAATC
>Ga0180432_10001603_pt1 | contig 35606 bp, 72 predicted proteins | sample SS_ome_10_FD_132414 | JGI IMG/M metagenome (GOLD analysis project Ga0180432, IMG submission 132414) | Hypersaline lake sediment archaeal communities from the Salton Sea, California, USA - SS_1_MS_2 metaG | ecosystem: Environmental > Aquatic > Non-marine Saline and Alkaline > Hypersaline >... | reverse complement strand
GCAATAACCTGTGATAGATTGTTGCAAGAACTGCAATCAAAAAAACAATTAGAGCTAAAATCATTCATCGCCCTTGTAAACATCCTTATCACTTTCTTCTTTCGGAGTTACATCTCGAAAAGAAGTAGCATCTGCTATTGGATTTTCAACAAATGCTCTCATGTTTTCAGGAACAGGATTAGGCACAGCTTTGAATTGTTCGATGCTTTGACCATGTGGGTTCAACATGAATTTGTTGACTGTTACATTATGTCCATGCTCTATGCTCGCAGATGGCAATTTTATGTAAGCTCGTGTGTCCTGCACTGATAACTGAGTAACGTCAATCATGCCTGTTACCTCAAGCATACTGGCAGTAAATTCTTCATTCAAATAAACATCATGTTTACCAACTTTTACTTTAAACTCTGTGCCATCGTGAAGTTTGCTTCTTGCTGTCAAAGTACCGTCATTTTCGAGCTTAATATAAGCTCGCAATTTCATGCTTTGTTCCATACCTAGACTTTCTTTAAAAAGGTTTTGGAGGCTTTATATTTGCTTTTTTAGGTCGTCCTGCTTTCCCATGAGATCTCTTTTCAAGATTAACATAGAAAACATAAGATTGACGATCTGGCCTCGCATCTTTACTAGAGTCTACTCCTCGAAAGATTAATCGAAGTTTAGTCTGAGGATTTTCATAAGCGACAATATCTTTCAATCGACCCAAGACAGATGATATAAATTCCCACCTTCCAGTGATCCGAATCCCGTCTTCACCATAGGTTTTATGGTCTTTACCTGTGTCCGAAGTGTCTATTGGAGTTATGTTTATGGGCATATCTGGACGTAAATTCTTCCATATATGAAGCGTTTGATCTTTAGTTGCAGACCAAGGCTTGTTGGGAGAATCCAGATTGAATTGGTGTGTTGGGGCAATTGAGTCCACTTCGTCCTCTTCAAAATGTTCAAGGACAAAATCAACAAATTCCCTCTGATTCACGTATTCTTTGAAAGAGGCCATAACATAGTATTTATCGCTACGGCTCAGATTTGCGCATAAAGAAAGCAGCTTTCTCCAAAGAAGAAAGCTGCTTTCACCTACTTACCCCATTCATGGTGACGAATTTTGCTAATTCTAACATATCACTACTCAAAAGCCCTCTATGGACCAATTTGTCTTTGCTTTCGGTTTTTGAAATTTGTGTTGTGCAGAGAAATCAAAAAACGGCTCCCATTCAGCCAAAGAGTATTCTCTCAATTTACTTAATTCTTCCTCTGTAAACGACACTGGAGGCTCTTGTCTGGGAAAAAACAATTTATTTGATTCAGACAAATTTAAAACCTCATTCCAAAAACTATCATTCATGTCCTATATTAGCAAAAATTGCTTTATCCTTCACCACCTAATTCGAAATTGAAGGGACTTTCAGGATCATTGTGATCAAGCAAGTCAACATAATCAAGGTGCCTCTCACGGATGAAATTGACCACCCTTCGGATCATGTCAAGACTACAAACCCCGTGAGAAACCATCACACCTTGAATGAATCCCAGACGCATGAACAGCTTTTCATCAGGCCATTCTTCAGCCTTGGTTATAATGCGATTGCATACATTGAGGAGATTTTGAACTGCATCGTTTTCATTTGCCTCTTCATGACTCACCAGCCAATCTTCAATCATATCATGTAAACGATTTGCAATTTCAATTCCAAAAACATGTGATCGTTCCATTCTCAACTCCTCAATAATTGCAGCATATATTCCTTTACCAGCTCTTGAATTCCGGGACAAACACTTTCACGGTTTCCTGCGACATTAAGAACTTTAATGTCTTCTCGTTTAAGCAATGCCTTAACCAAACCAATTGAATCTTCCATGTCTACAATACCGGGAGAAACACCTTTTGTCACGGGAACTTCTGCAAAAGGTTTATTGTATTGTTGAATTGCTTTTTGTGTGCAGATTGTGCCACGAGACTGCCAATTGCTTGAAAAGATTATAGTCGCATCAGAATCTCTGACATTGGTGTAAGTTCGAGGAACATAATTTGGGCTTTCGTGTTCAGTCAAATTGAACTTTTCACCCAATTCTGGTTTCTTGCCTTCTTCTGTCAAAAAACCTTTGGGAATCCAACCGCCTGTAGGCAACCCCAATTCTAAAGCAGCCTCCAATCCACCTTGGTCAGCTCCTGTTTGCGATCCTGATATTACTTTTTCAATTAGCATTATTCTCTTTCTGGTTTTGGTTTACAACATCGAGCAACTTAACATCGACGGCAACCACACCATACTTGAATGCATAAACAGGATTATATTCTTTTACCATCTCTTCAGATGGATAAACCCTGACATTGACAGCGCCACCAAGCTCAAAATCAAAAGAGATTTGTTCCATGTACCCTTTTTTGAGAGTGTCGGACTGTTCTCTGCAAGCTTTCATGATACCCACACGAGCAATTTCACATTCACCCAATCTCGCACATGCTTTGTGTTTCACAATGGAATTTATTGTGGGAAAAATTTGAACCCCTTGTGCATCACCTTCAATTTCGTAATCAAAGGACGTTTTGCACATGTATCCTTCAACTACACCTTCTTCGTTGCCCCAAATGGGCTCTGTGTAAGTACCATCTTCATGAAACATATCCGGGATTGGCCTTTTTACTTGACGCCTTCAAGATTTAAAGTAGTGGACGGTGAGGGAATTGAACCCTCCCCTTCCGAAGTGCCATTGTCGGCTTTCGTTTCGGTGCTCCTCCTTGGAGCTAACCGCCCAAATTTTTACACAACAAAGCAGGGCCACAAGTTTCCTCATGCCCATAAAAATGAACAGGAAGTACATTCTCTGCCTGACGCCAATATCTATTGGCTTTGTTGTAAAGATTCTTCTTTCTTGATGTACTTTTTGTACGTTTAGCCATCTCTTCATATTTGATGGCCAATTTCATCTTCAAACGAATCTTCCTGACAACTTTGATATCCTGTGAAAGTTCAGACATGTTTACTTCCTATTCGATCACAGGAAACAATCGTTTGTTCCAGCATGATATGTCGTTTGCCATCTGACAACTCAACAATGACTGCATCACGACTGATCCCTGCATCCTGCTTGACCACTTTTCCAGTTTGTAAAATGTCGCCACCGAATGGAATTTTTCCTGTGACCACATCTCCAAGTTGGAAAAGCTTACTCATGCAACGCACCTTTGTACAGCAACTTCATTCTGAACATCTACAATTTCATATTCAGTGACGCCCATTTGTTTAATATAGTTTTCACCTTCTCCTTCTTGAACAGCGATGTTCAAAGAAGGAGCAATTGAACCAACTGGTGGCACATTGACCCAGATGTTGACAAGGTCCGGTTCAGATTGACTTCGAATCAGAACAATTTTTGTAACCTTGATCAACATCCCTGCCATCAGTCTAATTCCTCTTCTTCGAATTCAATGATGATTGGGGGAAATTCCCCTGAAAGGTTTCCAAGTATTTCGTCTTGAAAATGCTCTAAAGCTTCTGTCCTACACATACCCTCATCAACAAGAATATTGACACATTCTGTGTAGTCATAAACCGCCACAGGCGGAAGATTGTGATGCCTTTGAAGGCCGATAAGTGCCCCTTTGAATCCATTTGTCAAAAACTGTGCTTGAGGATTTTCTTCAAGCAAAAGAGAAGCAATCGACTGCCTGTCTTTTGGCTCTTCGTGACGATAAATCTTCAGTCCGCAATGTTCTTGAGTTGACATCCCTGTGGTTCCTCCTCGCTTCCTTGCGTTTCGAAATTGGAAACTTCAATTTTTGCATCCGTTTCTAACCATACCCGTGCCCCGCAACTAAGCGGGTCATCTGGACGATACACAATTTTACACGGCCCGTCAACGTAAACTTCATGACCATAATCGTTCGATTTGTAAGTTTTTACGGTGATAACCGGGTCTCTTTTGCCGTGTTTGTGATTGGCCCTGATTTTGTGCATATTTATGTGAATGACCTTTTTAAGACCCTTCTTCAGCTTTTTTATCATCGGTATCCTTACCCCATTTAAATTCAAAATTCCATTTCTTTTCCTTAACCTTGCTCCACAAATTTCCGACTTTGCTTTCTTCTTTGGCTACAACTGGTTCAGGAAGAGCTTTCCGATAATCACTATACACAACAGGTGTACGTTGATGAAATTCACTACAAATGTCATCTTTTGAATCGAAAGTTTTATCTGGTCCAGCCGAAGTGAATCTTGCACCAAGAATTGAATCAGTTTCGACCTTAAATTCACTGCCCCAAACATCTCTGAGCTGATTGGAATTCCATTTCAGCAAAGTTGATTTGTCAACTTCTGCAAACTTTTGAGCAAGCTCTTCAACTTGATCCTGCGTATGTACAAGTTTCTTTTTTCGAAGCTGGTAATCAATCGTTGCCAAAACGCCTACTGCCACAAGGGCAATAATGCCAATGACATTGGTTTGAAATTTGTTCAACTTCATCCTTGAATTCCTTAAAGTAACTTCAAGTGACCAGTGATTGGATCGATTTTTTCAGCATAATCAGGACCGATAGCCAAACATGTTTTTGTTGGCTCTTTAAATTCTGTCCTGCCACTATCTGTAATCAGATGGGATTCAAGACCTGCTTCTTTTGCTTTCTCATGTATTTCCAACAGTTCTTCTTCACTGTCAACACGAACACAAACTTTAGCAAAAGAACCCTGCAACCACTCTCTTTTGGCTTCAGAGAGATGAATTGCATGAACTTTTTTCTCACCAGTGATTATTTTGGTTAAAAAAGCAATGGAAGCATGACAAGCCTGAGCTATTTCCTTACCACGTCGAACACCCCGTGTACCACCTTCTCCATCAGGATATTTGGTTCTAACGACTATAACTTGCTTCACAGACATTTCAATTCTCCTTAACAGGAGTCTACCGAAATCAATTCAAAAAAGCAATATCAGAAGTCTTCGTTCACCCAGTCCACAGCGCTGTCTTTATAAAGAACTACTCGGCGTGAAACAGAAATAACTGGTCTGTGTAGAAACAGCTTCCAAAAGAAGCCCAAAACAGCAATTGGCAAACCAAACATCACAAAGCCAATTATACACAAAATAGCAAAACAGACACTTATTATCAATGTTCCAGTGAAAATGCCTATTGCAATTGCTATAGCAAAAGATTCAACAAAAGTTTCAAACGCCTGTTGTTTCATCAGTACAATCCATCAAGTTTATCAAGCAGACTTGATGTTTTCTTTTGAGGTCGATTAAATCCATTTGATTGTCTTTTCTTGCCCTTCTTCTTGGGCATAGGTCTCAATTTATCTTCAATGGATTCATGTATCAAATTCAATGCAGGTTGCAATTCCTTGGAACCTGTATTTACTCCATCCAAGTTTTGATAAGTAAAACACCAATTGGAATTGGAATCCTGCCAAATTGAAAAGCTTTCATTTTTGTATGTTAATCTTGCGTGATTTCTTAGCATTAAATCTCCTTAATACCCCGGCATATCCTTGGGTTTTTCTCCTTGTTTTTTGCGCAATTTGTTGGTCTTTTTGAGGAGCTTCTTATATTCAGCTTTTTCCTCTTTATACCTATCGTGCCAACGTTGATAGTTGCTTTTTTCGCCAAAAGCAGCTTCCATGCGATTGGCTAATGTTTGTGCCTCTTCAATTAAACTTAAGAGGGTAGAATAATTTCTTGTCTCATGTAGAGTTCTCATTTCTTCTTTCTTCGAAAACCGTACAAATGTATCTTTGAACCATTTTTTGCATCCTTACAAAAATATTTGCTGTTGAGGTATTGGCTTAAAATCATCTAAATTCAAACGACTAAGCATCAAGTCTCTTGAAATACCATCTCTTGGATGATCTTTATACCACCAAACTCCATCTTCAGCAATTTGCCCGCCGTAACGTGGATGAATTTTACCAGCAAATGAGCCTTTCTTTGCTGTTCCCAATATTTGATCACACCCTAAATCCCAAGCAGTGTATTGAATAAAGTTTGTCAATAAAGCGCCAATACCTTGATTACGATACTTTGATGCAACATATAAGTCTTCAAAATGACCTACTTTACGACCATCAAGTTTATAATCAACAATGAGCGAAGTTGAGCCAGCATACTCGCCATCAACAAAACTAATTGCAGTAACAGAACCACCAGAAATACGTTTAGTTAAATGATCTCTCATTGTATTTAAACTGGTTGTTTTAATTTTGTTTGGCAATGACTGATAGAAATCTTCTGTCAAGTCCTCCAATGCCAATTCTTTTATCTGTACTTTCATTGCCTTAATATATTAGTTAAAATTACTTCTTTTTCGGTGTCGCTTTGTACACTTTGCGACCAGATTTTTTTGAGACTGCTTTCTTTTTCTTCGCAGTGAATTTTTTCTTTTTCTCTGCAAATGTTTGATTGGTTTCCCACTTTTTCAATTTCTTTTTCATTGTATCAATGAAGTCTCTTAAAGTACCGCCTCGGGCATAATGAATGGCAATTGCACAAATTGCCAAATCGACAGCTTCTGCCTTGGAACCCTCTTTGGACTCTTTATAAGTCTGCCCAAAACTTTTCTCTTCAATTGCTATTTCTTCAGCAAGCTCTCCTAATTCAGCAGTTGCTGAACCCAACATTTCATGAATGTTTCGGTTTTCGATATCTCTATCTGTAAGTTGTTGAAGGAAATCAATTGTTTCAACAAAATCACTAAAATCTGATATCGTTTCTTTAAGATCCTGATTACTAAAAAGCATGTTTCTTTCCTTAAATGAGCGTGGAAGGATTCGAACCAACGACTTTCCGGTTGAGTAAATGGGTAACTATAATCAGGCAGTTTTCAGCCTGTGCCAATTACCAGCCCCGGATGCTTTACCCTTAAGCTACACGCTCAAAGAACACCGTGTTTTACTCGTTCAATGTAAACAACATCCATTTTTTGAAAACCAAACTTTTCGTAAAATGGAATCAAATCTTTGCCAACAGGGCCAAAAACACGAGTAACCGGCTGAGCGATACAAACTTCCATGATTTTGGTTGCCACCCCTTTGTTTTGATGTTCAGGCAAAACAATAATGTCCATTGGCAAACCAAGCTTGCGACCTGTAAAGCTGTTCCAAATCAACAAACTACCTATACCCACAATGTTTCCATCAATCAAGGCAATATACGTTTCACTTGTTGATTTTCTGCTTTCGAAAATTTCTCTCAATTCTTCAAGAGTTGCCTGTTTGCTGACATTTCCCATCTTCAACAAAGGTGCCACAAACTCTTTGTTGTCGAAATCTTCACTCTCAAGTTTCCTGACCTCGATCATTTGTTCTTCTTTTTCCCAAGTTTTTTATGGCCGCAACGACGACATTCTTTGGACTTGTAAAAATGAACCGCTTTGCATTTTTCACAAACATATTTGTGTTCATACCAATGTGGCAATTACTCTCCTCGTCGATCATCATCTTCGTAAGGAAGATAATCAGCATCATATCTTTGATGTCGGTTATCGTAATCACGATATGATTTCAACTGTTTGTTTGCATTGGCCAATTTTCTTTTTAAGACAACGACTTCTGCTTCTAATTCCTTAATTCGATTTTCAAGGAATGGTGTATTCTGGGTATTCAGCGTATTCATCTTCCTTAATTTTAAGTTCGGGTGAATCTACATTACGTTTCGCACGAGAAACCACAAATTTATTCCCATCATGAAACATAAGAAAAGTTTCATCGTTGTGTGATATTTCATAAACAAATACATCGATCTTTTTATCATCTTCTGATGGTATTCTAAGCAACCCAATTGGCTCAATTTCTGTGCCCATTGATTCCCTTGAATCCAATTCCTCCTGTATTCGCTGATACGATTCTTGTTCTCTTTGTGCTGATTGTCTTGCTTGGTTAATTGCAGGCAGCAACAAAGATATAAGAATAATCATAATGATAATGACAATCAAAATTTCAATGAGTGTCATTCCTTTGCGTTTCATTTCGATTCCTTTCAAAAATGATAACCCCAATAGAAACTATCAGGGTTATCAGATGCGATGTAGCAGTGGGTTTACCAAACTTTTTAATTGAATGTATTCGGATTTGACTCCTATCCAACAATTAAGTCAGCCCTTCAACCCACATTATTATTATTTATCCAACCCAACGACTTTTTTGATTCTTTGTTGAAGAGGATGTTCAATAGCATTGTAACTTCTCAAAGCCACTGAAATCAGCTCTTCTGTTGGTTCTTCGCCATCATGTTCCAGTTTGTATTCTTCAATGAACTGTGTTTTAAGAGTTTCTGCATGCAGTTTTTCCTTCTGCATCTCTCGAATGTTTTTATAAGCCCACCAACTCACTTGACCTGCGAAATAAACATTCGCCGCTGTATTAAAAGTTCGACCGACGAAAAACAATGGTTTCAACAAACTCATATGCCACTCCCTTCTTCTTTGCATTGTATCAAATTAATTCAATTTTTTGAAATCCCATTCAAAACCCAAAGATGAAGCAATTTCCTCCAATTCCTCTTTTACTTCCTCAAAAGGCATGTTGATTGAATGGAAATACGCCTTGTAATGAAATCCAGACCAAACATCTTCAAAAAATTTGCTGCTTTTCCATTCGCCAAGCCACCGAACTTGGGAAATTTTCAGCAAGTTTGAGTCCCCAAAATACAAACCCACATTAGGGGGAACAGGCATTAAGTACGGAAACCAACCTTCCCAAGTTTCCTTGCCGTTCCAAATTTCGACTCTAAAATCCACGGAATGGTTCATCCTTGACCACCTTTTAAATTATTTCTTAATTTTCAGACGTTGTCTTAAAAAAGATCACAATGGGGTTGTCAGATCTCCAAACAGAGATAAATTCAATTGTTCAACCCATTCTGTTTGGGTATTTTTCGTTCTAGGCCGAATTTGGAGACGACTAAATGTTAGTCTTGTCAAGGAAGAAATCGGAACGCATTATAATTGGAGACGACATTGTCATCACTGTTGTAGAGGTAAAAGATGGCAAAGTTCGATTAGGTCTCGAAGCACCCAGAGATGTTCCGATTGTCCGAGAAGAAATTACTTTCCGAGAATCACCAAAAACCTCTCAAAGCTCCGATTATTCCAAAATCTCTTAACTACCCTGTTGTGTACTCTGGATTATCTCCTGCACCCATAGTAAGATGTTGAAAAGCTTCTTTCCCAACTATGGAGTGCAGGAAATGATCGTTTTTTCAAGACAAAAAGATGAGGCCGTTATTGTTGGCGACCTTGTTATCACCATAAAAGAAATTGATGAACAAACTGGCGATGTAAAGTTTGAAATACAAAACCCAGATAATTTGCCAATCAAAATCGAATCTGATGAAATCAGATAGTGGCCGTTTAGGGAATCGAACCCACACAAAAAGACTGCTGTAACTATTAGAGGTTCTGGTACCCGAAGATAATCAGAACTTTTGAATCGCAATCTTTCCGACAGAGGCTTTCAGCTAGTCATGAAAGCCCATCCATGCTCGGCCTGATGAAATTGTTAGCTGCCTCAGTTAGAGGCAAGCCAACAAACTCAGCAATCTTCTCTGGAGACGAGGAAAGTTCCTCGAATTTGATCTCCAGCAAATCACCTTGGTATTCTTGCAGATTTTGACGCTTGGCGTCAAGATAGAATTCCACCAAAGGCTTTATGATACTCACTTGATCCAAAACTGGATTCATAGCACGATACATGCTGTCACAAATGTCATCTATATCTCTCTCAGTGCTAATGATCTTTGGCTCTGATATCAAAAATGCCAAAAAGTGTCTGAGATAACAGCACATTTTGGGATCTTTTACGCCCCAAATATCGTGCCCCTCTCTTTCCCTTCTGGAAACAAGGTCTTGGCAAACTGGATCAAAGACTGTTTCAGAATTATCCAACAGAGGATGAAGCAATCGTTTGAATTCCAAGTCCTCAAAATATCCTTTCGGATTTGACGAGGAAGGAGGATCAAATTCGTGACCCATTTGAATGCCGAGATGATGCAATACACCAGCCACAGCACTCGTTCCTGTTCGATAACAACCTAGGACGATTACACACTTCATTGGTTCGCTCAAAATGGAGCTTCTTCAGGTTCAGGTTCAATTACACCGAATTCCGATTTGGCATCGATGTAACCAATGTTATAAATGTTCTTCAAAGCCTCATCAGCTAATTGATCTGCTTTTTGATAATCCTTTGCAAGAATGGCGTCTTCAATTAAACAAACAAGGTTTCTGGCTTCTCGTTCAAATTTTGACATCGTGGATTCCTTTCATAACGATGATTAAGGGATTTGCTTTTCGTCCAATAAGCCTATGTTGTAAAGCTGCTTGGCTGTCTTATGATCTACTATCGCCCCTTGGCATGTATTTGCATAAGGAGATATTTGGTTTTTGTAAAATCCTGTTTCACGTTCTTCTTCGGTGGCATCTTTGTCACCTTCTGGTCCAATTTGAGATGCACCACAAGCATTGCAATGATATGGACCACATTGAGTATAGCCAACCCCAATATCCACAAAGTCGGCACTCATTGTTTCAGAACAATATGGACATTGAGCTGTTGGCTCATCGTCTCCATAACAATACCCACTCATCATGATCCACCCCACCTGAAATAAGCTCGAAGATGCAAAAAGAAAAATGTCACATTCATAACAAGCGTAGCTATGCTTCCCGTCAATAAACCAAAAGAAAACCCTGCAATCGCTGACGCCATGCCTACCAGAAACGATGATCTTAAACGTTCTCCTAACATCCAAAGATGCAAGGTCACTAAAATAAACAAAAGCCAATCAATTCCATAATACCGAAATATCACGAACTATCCTTGTTCGTTATGAGACCGTAAACCCACAATGGAATAATAAATGGCAAAATACAAAGAAACAATATAAACCCAAAGCATCGCAACAGGAAGTTCACCATGCTGCACGTCTATTCTTCCTTGAAAGATGATACTCAACCTGCTTTATTGTTCCATGGTTCAATCTATTAGAAACATCATCATAACTGGTAAAGGGTCTTTCATTCAAAATTGTTTCAGACGCTTTTGGCCCAATTCCCCAAACCTCTTCCAAATCATCACGATCTGAAATATTCAAAAATTCAACAGTCTGTAGCGAAGCTTGAGACTTCATCAAAGTATCTATCTCTGCTTTCATTCGCCGAACTTGTTTTTCAATATTTTCTGGTTTATTAGGATGTTCCTTAAGTTGTTTCTCAAGAGCATCAATTCTCTTCTGTTTCCTGTCGCATACAGAACAGATTGTGTTTTTTGGCCTCAACCAACGGAAAATCCAATTCAAAAGACTCCAAGTTGCCCAAATAGCAACAGTATAACAAAGAAGTTCCAATACAGGTTGCCACATGTTTGCCTCCTTAAGACCAACAAAACTCTTCTGGCTCTTTACGTTCAATGCCAGCAATCATATCTTCTCGTAATTGGGTTAAAACCTCACCCAGCCAATTTGTGCCACGCCATTTAGAGCGATCATGGCAATCTGAATTACCATCAGATAATGCAATTCCCCAGACAGCATCATAGGGACTTGCCTCCACCAAAGTTGTCCCCACAGTGGCCAGTAACTGCTCTTTCAAATCCAAGTTCTGTGAAAACTTAGCATAATTACCTTTGTAAACAATATCACGAGCCACAGCATTCCATTGATCAGAATCAAATCCTTGAACCTGACGGCCCAGCCTCTTTTGTTCACGTGGATGATCTGCCTCCATAATCAATTCAAGATTAACTTCGTCTTCAAACAAGACAGCTTTACTTGCCATCATCCACTGTTCTGCACAAGTGTAATCAACATTATCGATTGTGAAAGGAGATCGACACCATTGACTGAATGGTGGACCGCCCCAAAATAATGTAAACTTTTCATCACTCATTTTATGGCCTTAGAAAAATAAACCGATGGGCAACCCCACCCATCGGTTTAAATCGCATAAACACAAAACATCAAGAAATGTATTCTTTCCAATGTTCTTTTGAAGTTCGATTATACGCTGCAACAAGAGCATTCTGAACTTCATCCATGTTAGTGCCATCATAGCGTATGACATTGTCATGTGTAAAGTCCGAATTATAAGAATGAGCAGGCATAATCACCAAACCTCTTGGTCGCCACTTCAACCAACCCTCAATGTAATCTGGATAATCATCGATGAGAACACGACCGTATGTGCCTTCTTTGTCCTCGCCAACAATATCGATTGTCACACCGGGAAAATGCTTGTGAATTGCTCGAACTTTCTCAGCCCACGCATTTGTCCGACTGAAAGGCCCCTTGGTGTAGATTTTAGGACAAAAACCGATACCTATCACTGCCTGATACAAATTCAGACCAGATGGCAACAATGGCAAATTTTCCCACCAACCGGGACGGTCTTTGATGAAATCCATCCTCGTTTTTATCCATGGAACACTTTCGTCCCACAAATCAAAATTCACATCAAGAGGGTCAGGTTCATTTGGACTTCGCATTGACGAAAGATCACGTCGCATTTGACCCTCGTAGTCAAAAAGCGAATTGTCCATATCTACCAAACAAATCTTTGATTCCATGTGCTTTTTCCTTTCCACATGGATTGTAAACTAAAAACCTTCGTGTTTCCAGTCAATTCTGGTTGGTGACTCTGGTGTAACTTCCCATCTTTCCTTGAACCAGTAGTAAACAGCAAGTGCAACGTTGAGAATTGCACTAAAGATCACCAAATAAAACAACAAAGACCAAATTCCCTGAGCCTGAGCCTCCCACATCAAATAAATGGGAGCCACATGTAAAATTACAGCAATTACATGAAGAACAGAAAATACTCGACAACTCATACATTATTGTATGTGTTTGTCAGCTACCTTTCCCATATTTTCTCTGTCAAGAAACTCTTTATATGCTTTACGGAATTGTGGAAGAACCGTTTCTTTAGCATCCAGATATTCACACTCAACTCCATGATCTTTACACAAAGCAATGAAGTCATCCTGTTCAATCTTTTCCCATTCCACAAGATGCTCAGAAATTGCTACAAGCAATGAACGATGGGCTTCCACAATTGTTTTAGCTCTTGTTTTCTGCTCTTTCAACAACTGTTCAATTATCTCATTACTGGAATCAATATCATTGTTACAATGACCTGCATCATCAGCTCCATTTGATGGCAACTGCAAACGAGAAATGTGTTCTCCCATTCCCCATCTTCGAATATAGTTAGCAGCAGTAGCTGTTGCCTGACCAATATCCCCACAAGCACCAGCACCAATGTTGTCTGAACCAAATACAAACTCTTCAGCAGTTCGACCAGCCATCATCACTGCAATTTTGTTCAAAGACATTTGCTTTGTAAACTCAACTTCATGGAGTCCAATAAACCCATTTGTATCATCAGATGCCAAGTTTACAGCAATTTGTGTTGGCATAACACCAAACAATTTTGCATAAACCAAAGCATGACCAGCTTCATGCACAGCTACTTTAAGAACCTTATCTTCATTTCGTTTCTTCGCTTTAATCTGATCGATTTCACCTTCGTTCTTGATGCTAAAAGTTCCATCAGGAAGGTCGCAACAAAGATGCTTGTCCTTGTAATAAAGCTTAGCTTCTTTAACGTCTGCTTTGACACATTGGTAAACAAATTGAGGAAGTGTACATTCAAAGAAACAACTAATTGTTGAAAAAACAGGTCGAGTGCCCTGTGCCGGGAATACACCATTTCTGTAAATAGCGTCCAAGAAAGACTTATCTACTTCAAAAGATACACCGGAATGTTCTTTGCAGTTTTCAACAATTGAATCTACTTTTCTTTGTATGATTGTCTCATAGCTTGATCGACTCAATGCAGGGTAAATAATATGAGCGTTACCAAAACGAGCAATCTGTTCTGGTTTAAATCTATCTCTTAAAGCACCCTTGATTCGAAGCAAATTAATTCTCTGTGAATGCTTGTGGAACAAATCAGCATCCACATCTGTTTCATTGGTTTCATGAGCCATTTGGTAAGCTTCATCAAGGTTACCAGCGATCAAAACCAACAATCGAGGATAAGAAACAGCATCATAAATAGACTTATCTTCCAGCTTCTTATTGAGAACTTCCAACTTCTTCTTGCCATCCCATTGCATAATTTCTTCAATGGGCTCAGAAAGTCGGAATTCTCGTTTCATTTGACGAGCACTCCAATAAGTTCTCTTAAAATGCCGTCTTCTTTCAATTTCTTTTTCGTTCCTAATCTCTTCTTCGTCTTCACTGTCTTTGCTGACAGTTTCTTTTGCTTTGTTGTAATCATCCCAATAGGCATCTTCAAACAACATCTGCATCAAAGAATCTTTGTTGTCATATGAATTACTGAAGCTTCCATCAGACAGAAGCATCCACAAATCCTGAAAGCGATAATCGTCAATTTCTTTACCGCTGTTATCGATACTTCTAAATCTTTGCATTTCATCCAACAGAAGAACGCCGGGCTGTTCTTCTGAAATATTACTGCCAGACAACAAGCTCTGCAAAGAACTTTCGTAATGATTGGCAGAGCCTTTGTTTGTCATTTGAATCTCGACAAACGAATCCACCATCTCCAGACCCTGCATGAGCTTGCGAATCAAGTCTGTTTTACCAACGCCTGTCAATCCCCACAAACAGGTAATTGTAGGACGGGTCATCAGTTCTGGCATACACCACCAAGCTTCAATGTTAAAAAGAAGCCGATCAATTGGTTCATCAATCCCAACAAAGTGCTTTTTGAGATCTTCTCCAACAGCATAAAGCTTGGTTCGTCTCTCTTCTATTCTTTCCAAAATATCTGAAGGCATGGTCAACATCCTTGTTGAAAATTAGTGTTTTCTAAGAAAGCGAATTCTAATAGTCGAATCTAATGATGACAATAGCAATATCACAAAAAAAAGCCAACTGGTGAATTCCAGTTGGCTTTTATCTTCTTTTGAAGAAATTAACGGTACAAACCGATCTTCAGGTCAGCCAATGTGATACATCGACTCTCAAGACGTGGATTGTCAGACAAGCAAAAGTCTACGATCTCTTCACACGTCATGGCCACAACAAGCATAGCCAAATTACGTGCCAGTGGATAATCGCAGACATCTTTTCCGCCATCATCTGGAACCGTGTATGCTTCGTCCCAAACAACTTCGCCATAATCTGCATGCAGTCCAGAATGCAGACATGGAATTTTTTGCTTGCGACATTCATCACGAACCAATTGACGAGACTTACTGTTGTCAAACGCATCAATTACAAGATCAGCACCTTTTAAAAGCTTTTTAGCATTGCCTGCCTTTAGCTCTTTGGTAACTGCTTCAATTTCAACGCCCACAGATCGATAAGCTTTTGTTTGAATCGCTGTTGCTTTCATGGCCCCAACATCACCTTCATCGAAGGTTTGTGTGTTGAGGTTGTGAATTTCAACACGATCCATATCAATCAATCTGATTTTGGAAAAACCTTGACGAACCAAACTGTCAACAAGATTACTTCCGAGAGCACCACCCCCACAAATAACCAATTGCTTAGCGCCAAGCTTCTGAGTGAGATCTTCACCTCTGAAGATTTCTTCATGATGAAATTTGCTGTTCGCCATAGTTTTTCTCCTATCTCAAGTAGGGATCAATTCCAAAAAACAAATCACCAACTCGTTGCACCTCTGTGGTAACGTGTTCGTGCTCGTCATCTTCAAACCAATGAGCCTTTAACCCATCAATTCCCTGAATACAACATACAAGTGGACGACCAAAAGCAACTGTCCAACCAGCCATTGCTCTATAGTCTACACCACTTGGTGTTGCAGGAAAATGAGGATGTGTGTGCCAAAAGCCTACAACATCACCATAGGTTTTTTCTCGTTCATAAATCAGTTTCCAGTCAAAATCAACTTTTGCAGGCTGGCCTTCGGTGCCCCAATGGCCTAAACCCCACCAATACCTCCCAATTCGACCGCCCAACAAAGCCATATAAACTTCGTTGTCGATCATCTCAGGCTGAGAATTGGCCTGAAGGTTTTCTGCTGTTTTGCTGTTATCCCAATCTTCCTGAAGCTCATGAAAATTATCTTTACTGTTTGGAGTAGAGCCATCTCTCCATCCTTCAGTATAAGCTTCAAAAACGATTCTTTGTAGTGAGTTCATATCCATAATTGCTCCTTACCAATGATAAATGAGATGACGATTTTGACCTTCACGAAAAACGCCGACCAAACTTTGCAGGTCAAAATCTGTATCATAAGCACGGTTTGTACTATGATCTGTCAAGCAGATGCCTGCTGTGACAACCTGCAATGTCTCACTGTTGACAACTGGTCGGTACTGATGACCGTCAACACTAAGTTCGACCGTGAAAGAATCACCACGCTCAACATACCCATGGAACTGACCACCGGCACGCTCAACAGCAGCACGAAGCTTATCTTCCTTACGATCTCTGTTTAATTCAATATGCAGTTCATATGCATAAGCATATGCCTGCTTTTCTTCCTGTGTCAAACCACTAATTTCGATTTGATCCAACTCTGTTTCACTGTTGAATAATTCACGAAGTTGGTCAGCAGTTCTTGGTGAACGAAAGTTGCTGTGCTTCTCGTACCAAAAGTTTTCACCATCAAATCGAACATCAACAGTATCAAATAATCTCACTTCTTCGGGAAGCGAAATTGGTGCTTGACCACACACTCGAAACCGAGTGTCACCTTTGCTTGCAGGAATTCCCAGAACCTGATCATCCTGCCAACAAACAACAAAAGACATTTTTGGCAACAGCTTCAGATACTCTTGTCGCTGTGCAAAAGTTGGTTCACCCATGTGACGTGCCTTTTTATGACCTGTTACACGGAACAATCCCCAACCTTCAAAGGTCTTTGGCTCTACACAAAAATCAAGAACAATTCCCGAAATACGCACCCGAATTGGACGCCCTTTCAAGACAGGACTCAAAAACATCCCCTTGAAGAACTGTTCTTCTTCGGCTGCTAACTTTTTAAACAAATCAGATGTCATTTTGAATCCTCCATAAAAAATAACCCTCACGCCAAAAGACGTGAGGGTCACTCTATCCGAATGACGTTTGCACGTCAAACTCATGCCACCTGCTGCACCTGCTTTCGCTCTGGCAGCGGATATGCCATGATGTCCAACAACAAATCCAATCGACTTGGTCGTGTCAGGTACTGGAGCATATCTGGCAAAGCATAGTAGTCTGCCTTGTCAGGCTGATACACATCCACATCTACACCAGCTCGGACAAGCTTGTCATAGATTACAGTGTGAATATGTCGTTCTTCTCCAACACGCAGAATGAAGACGTTTGGCTTAACGCCAAGCTTCTCACAATACGACTGATACGCCGTCAAGAAATACGGGCTGTTGTTTTCACCTTCGTCCGTAATCATCATGATTTGCTCGACCTTTTCACCAAGTCGCTCCATCATTGCCAAAGAGCAACCACAACCTGTTCCACCCGATGCACGAATGCCTTTGAAAGCGCTGTTCCAAGAAGCAATGTCTGTACCCTTGGATTCAACTTTGTATGGCATCACATCGAAAGTGTAGCAATAAAATGGAATGTCATCGCCCATAGCGGACGAAATCATTGCACCCATCTGCTTGCCGATTTCGATAGCAACGTTCATGGACGCCGACTTGTCAACCAAAAGTGCTGTTGACCGCATGATTCGACCTTTGGCCTTCACCTGCTTGTCAGCAACATCTTCCAGCAACTCCTTAACATCGTCAGATGCACCAGAAGCCTTGGCAGCTTCGATAGCCTTGAGGGCCGAAACCTTCTTAGACTTCTTAGCCTTTTCTAATCGCTTCGTAATAACACCCTTCAAATCAGGGTTGTCGAACGCACCACGTCGTCGCAACGAACCAACGTTGTTGATCAACTCCTGATCAGACATAACTTCAATCAACGCCAAGATGACGGTTGGAGTCATGTTGCTGATGACAGTTGATGCAACACGATATGGAATTCGGTTTTCGATGATGGCACGAGCCTGATCCACTGGGTTCTTAGCCTTTGTCAACTGCTTTGCAGCATACAAAGAGCTATCTTCTGGTGGAGTATCATCAAACAGAATTGCCTGTGCACGATCAGATGGTGGCAGTCGGAACAACTTGTACAGATGACGCAGATACTTCCGAGCCACCAGAACAGAACTGTCGAACCACTGAGCATCGTCTTCACGCTCACGCAGATATCGTGTAACTTCAGTCTTCAAAGAACGTGGGATCGTCTTATACAAACCGAACTTCACTTCCTCAGTTCGTGCAGGCTGTGCAGCGACTGCCCGACGACGACGTGTTGCCGGTCGTGCAGCTTGTGCCTTGTGGTGCTTCTTGATCGTTCGACCATTAATGAAGTCAACCACACGTGCAACCTGATATGGAGGAAGGTCACGCAACATTGCAAGTCCAACTTCACGGTGTCCATCGAAGTCAGACAGACACAAGTTGACGATGAACATTTCCTTATGGTCACGGATATCTCCGGTGGCCACATACCACGCCGCAAGGCGAACGTAGAAAAGCGGATCTTCATCAATCATTGACTTGTGAACTGGGTAAACTTTTTCCAGATCACGGTGAGGTGTTGTCAGCAACGTGTTGAGCATGTCTACACGTCGGTCCTGCTGTTCAGCTTGTACTGTCATCGTTCCTTCCTTTCATTCTTCTCTTTGTAATGCAATTTCCTATGACAATTGGAACAAACTACATCACACTTCGAAATCTCTTTTTTAATACGATCAAAACCCATTCTGAAAGATACCATCTTACCGATTTCGTGCTCTTTCAACAATGGGTCTCTATGATGAAAATCCAGACAAACTGGATCGTCTTCTTCGCAATATTTGCAACCATTTTCTTTTTTTACGCCATCAACATAATCAATCAACTTTTGTTTGTAGCGATTTACGGATTCTTGTCTTTTTTCTTTATTTTTTCGATAGTACTCTCGAAAAATACCCGTTCCTAGATTTTCCCATTTTAGACTCCTATATGTTGTAGATTTGAATTAATCTACAACATATAGGAGTCGTAATCAAAAATCTGCAAAAACCCGTTGATTAGATGCTTTCTCCCGCTCTCTCACAAGCAAATCGAAGTATTCGCAACTGCCATTCAGTTAGACATACTTGAAAAACTGTGGTTCGTTGATCTCTTTGATTTACAAGATCTCCAATGTAGATTGGTTCTGCACCATCTAAAATTTCTGTTATGGATTCATGCTGTTCTCGCACAGCATCTACAATCAACCCGGCCTTAGAGGAGGTTCCCCATTCAGGGTCATATGAATCTGATACTGGTCCGGGCACTGAATCACTCCAATGAAAAATAATCCGTCCAAGTTTTTGAACCGTTTCGTCAACATACAGGAATCGAACCTGTATCCTTCAGTTAGGAATACTGACGCTCAACCAATTGAGCTAATGTTTGTATGGTTCAACCGTGTGGGACGGATGAGCGCCGGAGGTAGGATTTGAACCTACTAGAAAAGCTTATGAGGCATTTCATTTTCCGTTTGTAAGCTTAAGTCTTATGGGACGATTGAGTCGTCCAAGTTTCAAAAGCTGTTTCTTAACTCCGGCTAAAAAGGCGAAGCCATTTTTCAGACTTACATTAAGTGCGGAGGCAAGCCAAGTTCCTCCCTCGCACACCTTGTAACGCTCGACCTTAACTTGGCTTCAGATCGAGAGTCTTTGGTGTTATCCCCCGAAGACCGCTTGCGGTCTCAAAGTGATATCACCTGTTTCATCGTTTCGGTCAATTGCATATTCGGCAAGCTTACCTGCTGGTGCTTCCAAATGTGCAGCAACCTTTTCACGGACTTCAGCATCTGACGACAGGTCGCCAATATCAAGATCAGCGAACGTTGCATCATACGAACGTCCGTCAAACATAATGTGTACTTCTGGTGTTCTTACATCTACCATTTTATCACCCCTTTCTTGGGATCTGCGGAACTTCTTGTATTGTGTTCGTCCAAGTTTTTGAACCGTAACTTGCACATTACGGGACTTGAACCCGTAACCTTCAGTTGAAAATACTGACGCTCAGCCAATTGAGCTAAATGTTTGTAAGGTCCAACTGTGTGGGACGAACAATTGGGAATCGCAGGATTCGAACCTACAAGGCTTAAAGCCTTACCAAACTCCCAAAATAGGACCGTCTTAGTGCAAACAGCAGTGCCTGCCTCTCATGGGCAGACAAACATCGAAATGTTTGTAAGCTGATTGTGTGTGAGACGGTTGTTCTCTGGCCTCATTAGGACAGGAAGATTTATATAGTTACCCGTTTTTCTTTTCAAGACCAATTCCCTAAGATTTTGAAAAAATTTTTCAATCTATTAGGAAGACTCTTTGTAGCCAAATTGGTTCACTTCTTTTTCAACTTTTTCATTGATGTGATCAATGATTTCCACGAATAACATATTCGCTTTTTCGTAATTCCTCATCAGAAAAGATGAAGCATTTGTACATCCATGTTGATGGTCAAATGATGCAACAAAGTACTCAGTTCGACTATCACATTCATGAATTCCCAAAATAACCGCTTCACCATTTCGTTCAAAAGATGCAACTTTCAATTTAGACACATCTTCGTAACGAGTGTTCGCATTAAATCGCATTTTTCAACACATCCCTTGTTCACGTGCGATCTCTGAGCCTTTTTTAAGCAGGTAGATGAGTTTTTTCATCTTCTCCAAAGGAACATCAACCCCCATTGCTTTGCTATCTGCCCACAAATCCTCCAAAACGTCATCGTCTACAAGAGCCTGTTCGTAAACTTCAATCATGTCCGGGTTTTCCCGAAGAGACAAAGCACACTGCTCAAGAAACTTATCAGCCGTAGAACCCGCTTGTCTGGCATCATCAGGTGTAAGTTCAAACCCCTGTTCTGCCATTTTGTTTCTCAAAAACTGATCGGCATCCATTCTCTAACCTTTCAATAACCAAGGTTCAGCAATTTCCAAACACTTCTTCACCTTTGAAAGATCGAACTTTTCATTAGTTCGAACTCCTGTTTCCATATCAATCCATATCTGCCTGCTATTTACTACCTCATCCAATTTCTTCAAGTTATCTTCAAGGTTTTCTGGTCTCAAACCGCCTGCATAACCACATGAAAATCCATCAAAAGCACTTGGCCATGTCTTTGGTGATTTTCCGTGTCCACCAGATGCGTCGAATAATACACAAACATTGAGATCAGGATGTGTTTCCTGTGTTAACTTTATGTCTGAAAAGTTTCCGCCCAAAATCACTTTGTGATCTTTGCTTGACGGAATTTGTTTCTTCAGAGCTTTGTTGAGTCGATCTTTATAGCAATTCAACTGAATTCGCTCAAAGTGAGGAGCAAAAGGTGTTGTCAGAAACGAAAAGTTTCCTTCAAGAACATCACCAACCCACTGACCACAAAGATGAGCAGAACGTGTGATGTTCAAATCACACATTTTTTCTATATTTTCGTGACTGGGATATCGAGGAACACCGCTCTTAGATTGAGAAAAAAGAATACCCCATTCAACATTGGGGTAATCAGCAGATATCTTTTCCAGCTCTTTTAGATCGGTTTCGTCATCAGCACCAGTAAAAGTGATTCTCCAAAGCTTCATAGCTGACTCCTTTCGACTCAAAGTTTATCATGAAAAGAAAGACTGGAAAAGCTCAAAACCCTTCATTTTTCCAGTTTGTACGATTGGACTCTGGTTTCCCATTGAGCCAAACTATTTCTTCTTCCAATGGCTCAAAAAACAATTCTTCATTATTCAAGAACCCATCATCTGCAAGAAAACAAAGCCTATCAAAAATTTGAGGCTCAATACGACCTCTAACCAAATGATAAAACCACCAAGGAGATACATAAAGAACAAATAGAAACAAAAATATTCTTGACCAAAGGTTGTCTCTTAACAAAGAGACACGTTCCAACTTGAAAAATTTGAAGACCCAAAAACATATGTCTCGGAAAAAAAGCATTGGTTTGAGGTACCAATCACTCAATTTGTCAAAAAACCTGCCTATCACTCATCTCTTCTCCTGAAGAAAGAATCTGGATGGAATTTTGCTTCAAGTTCGACTCGCTGATGTGGTTTGTAAGTCATATGACTTACCGGCCTTGCATTAAGCCAAACGCCCTCTAAATTATCGTAAATGAAATCTCGCATAACTCTAGCAGAGGGACTTGTGAGAAACTCATTATAAAGCTTGTCTTGTTTTTCCCATTTGAACTGCTCCATCTGACGACCCATCATATAAGTTTCATGAGCTTGACGCAACATCCATATGGTAAAGTCACGGAACTGCTTGTTGCTCTCCCAGTAATCATTATCATACTGCTCAATAGCCATACAGGCAGCAACAGCATAAATTGAAAACTCAAGACAACCAGAAACACCATCTGACCAACGACCACTATGACGACCCTTTTGAACATCATCGACGCTAGTTTTTCCGTCTAAAACATAAGCTGTCCATTCGTCATAGACATAAAGTGGAATATCGTTCCACTGAGAAGCTTGTTGGACTAAATAAAGATCGTATCTATATGAACGAAGATTTCTGGGCACATATCTTCTAATTTGATACAAACTTACTTGAGGCTCTTCAATAATCGCCCCACGGCCCTCAAGACAATAAAACCCATTTACCTTTTTGTCTTGACGATATTTTTTGCGAAGCCAAGAGTGAATGCCATGTGCAGTTTCATGAGCATTTGTAGATCGGCCATGGTGATCACCAAATGGCTTCCCTTGGCTATGACTTATAATGTCCCCATAAATAGAATCTGGTTCAGATTCTCTTGCCTTCGGAACATCTACAAAAGATGGAGATGTTAACGGCTCTGGTTCAGGTTCAGGCTTAGGTTTTAAATCTGGTTCTTCAAGCTCTTGCTGAGGCGACTTTATGTAATTTTGCTGTGCAACATCTTGCTTATCACGATTTTTCATCGCTATGAGAGCAGTGACATTAAACAACGAAACACAGATCAAAATAAATAACAGATAGTTTTTCACATTGTTATTTATTCACCACTCATTAATTCTTAATTAGCAGTACCTTGCCTTATACAAATGTAACATGTTTTCAAATTCAATAAAATGCTCCATCAAAGCATCTTCATCCATACTGTCCAAATCTTTACCTTTGGTCGTTCGTGTTTCAATGTGCTGTTTATCCCATGGTTCCGAATTCAACATCACTGTGTATGTTGTTGTCAACGGCTGAACTCGGTGCCATGTCTTGGGATTGATGATCTCATATATCGAGTATTGTCGAACGATCTCTCGAATGTAAAATTCAGGTTTTGATTCAAGATCGGCTGACCCCCCAACCGTATGGACATACTCACCGTTCTTCAAAACCTACTCAAATCTGACTATGCAGAAATTGACGTTTGATTCTCATTTCTCCGACGACCACCTGCCAATTTCTTAGCATGAACCTTATCATCTCCATGAGCGTTGATTCCCGTCGAACTGACGGTATTTTTCAAATTACATGCAGCATTCAAGTCCCGATCCATCTCAAGACCACAACCGCACTTGTATGTTCTTTCAGATAGTTTCAAGTCTTTTTTGACCTTGCCACAACCAGAACACATCTTGCTTGAAGGGAAGAAACGATCCACAAACTGAACCTCAATACCAGACCAGCCAGCCTTGTATTCCACCTGCCTGCGAAATTCTCGCATGTTGGCATCATGGATGGACTTCGCCAGTTTGTGGTTCTTAGTCATGCCGCTTACATTCAGGTTTTCCATCACAATGATCTGAGGCTGTTTGGTTTTTACAATCTCAGAACTTGCCTTGTGAGTAGCATCCTTCCTAATGTTGACGACCCGTCGCCACAACTTAGCGATCTTGATTCGTAGTTTCTTCCTTCGCTTACTTTTCTTGTCTGTCTTCTTTGCCAACCGTCGCTGACAATACTTGATTTTGTTTTCTAATTTCGACAATGCCTTTGGATTGTCATATTGGCTTCCATCAGAACATGTCGCCAAAGACTTGATACCCAAGTCAATTCCCAATACATCGCCGTTGTTATCTTGTTTCTCTGTTTCCTCACGAACCAGCACCGAGACATACCAACGACCCGCTTGTTCGCTAACTGTTACCGAAAGAATATGTTTGTCAGTCGGGATGTAGTTTGCTTCTTTCAGTCGCAGCCAACCAAGTCTTGGTAGTTTGATCCTCTTGCTCTCAACTTTGATCGAACCAGTGAGACGGAACGACCCAATGCCTTTGCTTCTTGATTTGAACTTTGGAAATCCTGCTCGCTTCTCAAAGAAGTTCTTGAATGCTGCCTGCAAATCTCTGAGGCTTTCTTGCATCGCACACTTGGAAACCTCATACATGAAAGCAAATTGCCCTTTCTTTTCCACATTGAGTTCTCGGTGGAGTTGCATAGCATTGGGCTTAGTTTCTCTGTCCTCAATTCTTCCCAACGCCCAATTCCATGCTTTCCTCGCACAGCCCGCATGTTTCATCAGCAAAGTGCGTTGTTTGTTGTTTGGATCGAGTTCTGTTTTGTAGCCTCGTTGGATCAACATGCAGCCTCCTGATGTTGCTCCAGTAGCTTTTTCTGCTTCCTTATCTCGGCGGAACGTCTCCCGTAAATTCTATTTGAGAAAGAAGACATGAGTGAAAGCATGTCTTCAACAAGTTCCGCCTCATAAGTTTTGCCAAGAACCTCACCAATCCATTCAATTTCAACATCATGACTGGCAAAAAATTGACTCAAGAACTCAAAGTTGAAGCGGGTCAAACGATCTTTGTGTTCGACTACAACCTTGTCAATTTCTCTGTTGGAAACCAGCTTGAACAATTGTTGTAGTTTGGATCGAGTGTCGCACATACCCGAACCGACTTCCTCAAACGATTTGACAACATGGTAGCCTTGCTTGACACAATAAGCCAAGACTCGCCCGTTCTGTCGTTCAAGGTCGCCTTTTTGTTTTTGTTCGTGTGAACTCACTCTACAGTAAGTTCCGACACGAATAGTGTCGTTTGTTTCTTGTTGTTCACTACCTGCAAATTGTTCGAGATCATCCAACGAGTAACGACGATGGTTGCCATAGGTTTTTACTGGTTGCAATTTACCTTCACGTTCCCATCGTCTCAGAGTCGTGATGTGAACTCCAAGGTGATCTGCGGCTTTACTTATGCTCAATAACTTCTGACTCATTGTTCTCCAATAGTTCCTTTTCACGGAACACATGGAGCCACTCGTCGTATTGTTTCTGAAACTCCTCAACTGTGGGAACTTCATCAAGTTCAAACATCATAGGATGGACAGTTCCATCTGCTGTTTCAAACTCGGTTTTGGTTACTTTGACGATTTTTCGGCTCAACATAATGTGTTTCCTCTCTTTATATGTAGTATCATACCTACAATTTTTGAAAAGAAAAAGACAGAATTAGTCAGATTTTCTGGCAACTGTTCCTAACCCTTTAAAAGCAAAAACGCTCCGGGCCATGGATGGGGATGAGGAAATGCCTCTTCCTCGCTACATGACTCGAAACGATGCAAACAAACACGATATTCACCAAACTGGCGAAACACACGATAAGTGTGGGGCTTGCGACGGTTAATCACAAGGCTCCCCCACTCATCTAAAGATTCTTCGCCCCGAACAACGCTTTGAACAGACTTGCATATATCTGGGATTTTATCTCGAAGAATTTCAATCATCCCTGAATGCCTTTCACTACAGCAGTCACATCCTTGCCATCAGCGGCCAAACCTTCTTTCTTCAAATAACCAATAGCTCGACCAATAGCCTGCCCGCCCTGCATTGCCTTCAAATCGTTTTCGATAGGCTTGAGAGCTTCGAGGATTTTATCCTGAGAAAGAAGCTGTGGCAAATAAACTTCAAGAACAGTGTTCTCCTGAACCAATTTGTCATCATGTCGTGCCGCAAGAGCCTCTTTATTAGACTCTATCAATTTGCGAATGACTTTATGAACCTGTTCATCTTCAAGAGTCTTACCAGTACGTGCTTCCTGTGTTTCCACATCACCCAGCACAACTCGAAGAATATTTCGGCGAACATCGTCCTTTGCCTTCATGGCCGTTTTGACATCATCACGAATTTGTGTCGTCAGCATCTAATCTCTCCTTAATTTCTGGAGGGCAAAATCCCTCAAATGTAATGTACTCTTTTGTTGTGGATTTATTATTATCAGATTCCTCATACAATTTTTGCATACGAGGAAGAGCGTCATATCCAAACACATCGCCAATCAGTGTCCAGACAGCGTTGACGTTAATTTCAACAGACATTTTTCCAGTGCCAAGGTTCGCCAAAACCTGTTGCATGGATTCTTCTGTTACCGGATTTTTCTTTGGTTCATGATACCAATCATCATCTTCATTCTTTTTCCAAAGAATATCGCTTTTAATCCGGTGATTAAGGAATTCAGGAAAAACTCGCTCAGAAAGTTCTTCAGGCAACCAACGTAAATCATGTATTAAACCGCAGGTACAAGAAGCAAATCCATAAACCTCCTGTGCTCGATAGATCTGGCAATCACCATGATGTGTTACCATCCCTCCTTGATCAGCAATTACTGGACGAAAATATCGATTGCGAATTGCAACCAAAGACATTCGATATTTTTCATAATCTTCTCGACTTGTCCTATCTTCCATGCCTGCCTCCTTGGAGCACTAAAAAACACCCATGGGAAATCCCGTGGGTGTTTTAAACATTGGCAATTATTTTAGCCAAAAGAAAATGAAAGGAGTTTTAGCACAACTATCCTCCAAACGGCTGACCCAACGATTAAGCTGGTTTGCACACGGGCTCTAACACCCTTCAACCGTTTTACCCCTGTTTTTGATATCTCTATCACGAAACAGCACGCTGTAGTGTAAGTTGTGTTCTGGGATTGGACTTAGATTAACTGCAACCGAAGTCACAGAAAGGAGCGACCCTCCTCGTCCTCACTCGTTCAACTTAGCGGTCTTGGGAACCGATCCGTCAAACCCCTTTCGGGCAACACCAACAGGTTTCCCCGTTGGCTGTAGGCACTTCCACAAATCTTACACGTCCCATTTATACTCAGCCGTAGCTTTGTACTTCCCAAGAGATTGTTCATACATTTTAACCAATAAATGTCGGTGATACCGTACAAAGATAAAAGGACTAAATCCTTTGTTCCAACCAGTAGACACTTCTCAAGGACGAAGCTCTTGCTGTTTGGCTACTGAACAGTATAGAAGTTTCCTCAAACTCCCTTTCTGTCCCGTTCTCGTTGATTTGATGACGGAGAACGCCACCTCCTCAAACACGGTTTTCATCTACGCTTCCGCTCCCGAAGGAGGTTCCACCGACTCACCCAGTTCAAAGGTAAAGTCGTTTTATGTCCCGATGACAAAGGGACAAAGTGCTGATCCGGGTGTTGATCCCGGCAATCTGACCCGACCTTATAAGGGTCAGTTGAGCAACCGGCTCATCAGCGATGTAGCGACATTTTACGGATGTCGGAACGTTATGTAAAGTATCTTGGCAGAAATTATTCCATCATTTCTTCAAGTTTTCTGAAATGTTTCCAAAATTCATCGGTACTCTTGTCTTTTGGGACCAAAAGTGTCAACAACCTCTCATACGAGAAGTGCTCTGGGTCTTTTTGTCTCTCTTGGACCTCAAAACCATCATAAATCTTTCTGGCATAAGCATACAAACCATCAAATGCTTCTGCCTTCTCTGCGTCAGTGTATTCGTCAAGAGATCGAACTTTGAATTCTTCAGTTGCCAATTTGCTGTTTTCCTTTTGTGATGAAGGCATATTTGCGAATCAGTTCCTCGGAAGACAAATTCACATCTTCTTCCTCAAAATCACACTCATACATGTCCTTGAATGTGTCTTTATCCCCCAGATAAAACACCTGAGAGCAATTCCAGCATTCTATGGCATCGTCGTCAATGCCTGTACAGTCCGAGTGTGAATGAGAACTGTAGATGTAATTCTTAGACTTACACTTTGGGCAAGTTGCACCCACATAAAAATTCATACTCGAAACAAACATCACAAATGCTCACAATCTGATGGCTTGAAATACTTTGGTTTTTTGAGCCATAACTCGTAGTCATAATGCTCATCAGATTCACTGTCTTTGAATAATGCAAATGGTTCCCAACCACCTTCGCATGTTTCATTAACTTTTTTCAATATGTCAGCTTCTGGATTTGTTCCATAAATCCGACCTTGAATTTGTGCTTTCTTAACTTCCCAGTCCTTCATTGTCCTCTCCTTCCATGGCTGGACTTTCGAAATTATATGACACATGGGTGGAGATTGTAAAGTCGTGTTCACATTCATCACAGAAAACTTCGTGTTCCCCTTCTTCATAAAGTTCGTAGCACTCAGATTCACTGGGGTTGAACTTATGCCCACATTTCGGACAACGTACATAACGACTGTGATTGACTTTAGCTGTTGCCAATAAATCCCGGCATTCATTGCAACTTCGAGCACCTTCTGAAGCTCGAAATGAAAACATATAGGCACCACAGTCTACACAACGTTCTCCAGCCTGAACCTGAGCCTCTCGGTACGACTTCCAATCAATTGAACCAGATTCAGTTTTGTAATCATCCATCCTGACCATCAGTATCCATCCAAGTAATGTAAAATTTTATTTCTTCTGAATCGATGGCATCTATTGCTTGGGCGTATTTCTTTTCTCCCCAATAAATTCCACCAATGAGAACGCATGTTCCAATCAACCCCGACAAGCCTCTTACATATGGCCCATATGGAAGCCCACATATGCTCACAACCCACATAGCACCACCCAAAGCGGCAACCGTTGCTGGAAGAATCCGGCGATGCCAAGGGTAAATCTTTTGATGATCAAGCTTAATTGCGCCTATGTGTTCAAGGGCAATCAAATAAGATGATCTGGACATTACACCACCTCTATTCGATTGTAAATATCACGTTCAATGAGCATTTCATTCAACATCATCTCTGCATCATCTGTGCAAAATATTTTGCCTTCTTCTGCCTCTTCGTCATAATCTAAAACATTGTCTTTATAGTATTTTTTGAGAAAAGCATGATCGGCATCCTCGTCGTTTCCAAAAGCACTTTTGGTTTTGTAATTCCAGACATTTCCATCTTTGGGGATATAACCCCTCAAAGTATGCCCATCTTTATCGAGATAGATGATGAAGTAAACAGGATATTCCCAATCTCCACCCGCAGTCACACCAATAAACCAAAAATAACCGCCTTGAACATAGATTGATCTAATTCCATTTGTGGAATCTCTCATTGAAGGATATGGGCCATCTTCACCATAATTGCAATTCTCAAAATCAAATTCGACCTTGGAAATATCTTTTCCGATCTTGTCGATATTCCTTAAGTCATATCGATCTTTGCCGTTCATTTTTTGTTCAAAAACTTCTATCAGTCTACGAGGGCTGACCTTTGCAGCTTTTCTTTTGGCTTTTGCCATAACACATCTCCTTTAATACTCCTCAAGGGAATTGAACCCATTGACTTCCTTCCAACATGTTTAAGTCGCAAGTTTAGGAAACTTGTGTCGGGTTGAGGAGCAGATTTCGTGATTTAAGTACTCCTACTAGGATTCGAACCCAGAACTTTTCATTAGAAGTGAAATGTGATATCCCTTTCACCATAGGAGCATAATTTCATCAATACATATTAAAGTTTTGCAAAACAGGTGAACTCAAATACTTGTAAATGGAATAAACAATATTGGCACATTCTCTTGTGTATGTACCCAAAAGAGGATCACCAAGTTTTTTCATTCCATGAATTCGTTCTCGCTCTAAAACAATCTTCAAAGAATCCATGTAACCTTCTTGCTTTAAGTAAACAATCACATCATGAAGACAACCTATCATGTTTTCAGAACCAATCTTTCGCTCTTTTTCACTGAGTAAGCTAATGGTTCGTTCGTCATTTAAAGCCATTAAGTACCCTAAAAACACATTAGGATCAGGAGGGGTCTTGAGTTTGTTCAAGTTCATCGCCAAAGCTCTTCAATCTTTGTTTCAAAATGACACCTAAAGTGCCTTTACCTTTTTCTCGTTCCTGCTCATCAGCCAGCTTTTGTGCCGGACCTGTCCAATCACAACTATCGTCATGACCTTTAGGGAAAATAGCTCTTTCTTTCCTGAAAAGCTCTTCGTTCTCTTTTTCCAAAGTTACCTCATAGGCAGAAGCTCCGTTTTCACTGAATGGATTACCATCTGTGTAAATTACCAATTCATCTCCGTTGCGACGATTGTCTTTGGAAGATCGAGCATAACGAAGATTCAGTTCATCAACTGTACTGATGATCAACCCTTGTTGCAACTCATAAACATGGTCGTCACAAGGATGACCTTCGCAAGTTTGCACAGGTTGAGCCAATTGCTCTGGCGATGCCTTTTTCAACGCTTGAAGTAAATCGCCAAGTGTTTCTATTTCTTCATATTTTATCATTCTGAAACTCCCAACAAAGCTTTCGTAATTTCTCTGACAAATCTTCCAAAGAAATATTCAAAGGGATGCCGATGTCTTCAAATTTTTCCCGAATCATACCCCGTTCTGCAAGCAACGTAAGAAGTACAATTGCCTCTTCCTCGTCTAACACCAAAGGCTTAGCAGGTTTGTCCTCTTTGCTGTTTTCTTCCTCCCAAACAGCCAGATCTTTTTCATACTGCTCGCAGTCACGATAATATTGCTCAATCAAAGGTAGAAATTTTCTTTCAACTACATTTCCATTATGTGGACGTGTCAAAAATTTTCCACAAGCCTCACAGCCCATGCCAAAACCTTGTCTCACAAATGCACATTCGGCGTAATCATCAAGACAAAATTCTTTTTCTGGAGCCAAACGTCGATGCCATGCAGCAGCATCTTGCGCCTTGGGACAATGCATAACCCAATCAGAAGGGAAAACTGGTGGTTGCGGTTTATCTAACACTTCAAAATCCTTCCTGCTTCCAATCATGTTTTGTTTCATTATGTACTCGTGATTTCCATTGAAGATAACGAGTACGACGAACCTGTTTCCCTGAACGCCACCAAGCTAACATGACTGTGACTTTTGCACAAAAGGCAAAAAAGAGAACAAAACTCAAAATCTTTCCTTGGCCATTGAAAAGAAGCATAATGTCAATTGTTGACAAAATAATCCCAATGGCCAGAAAGATGTGTTCAATTTTAACGTTCATTGAAAGCTAAAATACAAAAGCGAACAAGCTGATGCAAGATCAGAAACCTTCTTCTGCCCAGATAAATGCAGGAAGCAAATGATTGGTTTCAACTATTACACCATCACCTGAATTCAAACGAACAAAGTCGCCATCAGGCCGAAGGTCTTCTGTGTATCTTGGAGCGCCATCTTGGCAAATCACAAAACAATCATATTGAGATTGTTTTTCAACTGTAAAGATTATTGTTTGTCCTAGAACCAACTCTTTTGGGCCAAAACGTGCTCCCTCATGTTTATTGACAAGATAGAGGTGCAGCATGCCTGTATTTAGGCATTATCAAGTAGGAGCAGAGGGAATCGAACCCACATCTCGGCTTCATCTGAACCTAAACCGCTTATAAAACGGCTGCATTTCCATTATGCTATGCCCCCATCAATGGGAAATTATTATTACCGCATTTTCATTTCATCTAAGTAACCACTTACTTCCTGAGCGTCTTTTTTCGGCATAGCAACATATTCTTTAGGACGAAGATCTTCTTCTAACCGAAACAAACTATACTCTTCGGCGCTAAAAGCATAACCTGCTGCCTCAAAAGGACCATTGTTGACAACCACGATAATCGCCATGTCTTCAGGTATGCTGTTGAAGTCTGGCGGTGTATCAAGACGATACGAACCGGGATAGTTCTCAATGATATATTGTGCTTTGCCGTGAGTAGGACCGGGAATGTAATAGCCCATTTAAAAATCCTTTTCAATTTGTTCTAATTAAATTGCCCGACTAGGAGTCGAACCTAGTTTTGAAGTGCCAAAAACTTCTGTGTTAGCCGGTACACTATCGGGCAAGAACGTCATTCTTTTATATCAGAAAACTTCTCTTTGTCATCCCACCAATCTGTGCGAGCAATCGCTGAATTAATTGCTGCGGAAACCTGTGGAGATGCTTTGTCTGCCAAGTCCCTCAAGGTTTGAACCTGAAAGAAGTCTAAATCAATCTCAACTAAATTGATTCGGTATCTCTTCTCTGGATTTGGACCTAACATCAATACTCATCCTCGTGACATGTGCATGAGAAGTGCCGATTGTTTCCACAACCAGAACACCTGTTCTTCTCGGCTGCACAACCTTCTGAACAATAGAAGGCGTTTTGCCACCAGCCATTAGGAGTAATAGAGAAAGTTTTATGACAATTTTGACACTGATAATGCCGATTGCCTCGATCTTCTCTAATAAAAGTTGCTCTGGCCATCACCTACATCCTGATTACAGGAAGCTGTCGTTTCAAAGTGTTGATCACAATCAACAATATTTGCTTCCTTCAACGTTTCTTGTAGCTGATCGATTTCATCAAGCCAGTATTCATGAGGATTTTCACATTTCCCAAGAGCGACATGAGCTACTTTGTAAATTTGAGCAATAAGCTTTGTGTCTGTATCCATTTCCTCCAAACACAAACCATCAATGATCAACAAAGCTCGTTCAAGTCGCTCTAAACGACCACAATCACGAATTGATTTCATGACAAATCACACTGCAACTTCTTCGAGAACCTCTTCATCCTCTTCATCCACAATGTTGATCGGAGGACAATTCTCTTCGTAAAATACTGAAATGAAACTTTTGATGTTATCAAAAACATCAAAACTGTAATTGACAACAGAAGCAGCTACACCGCCCATGAAGCTAATTGGTTTCCAAACAACATCTACACTCGCTGAAACTCCTTCAGCAAGAGGATCTTTGACCTTTGCCCCAATTGCTATAAGACCAAAAATTGTTCCAGCAATAGCGGCAAAAACAGCCAAAACCTTAGCCATAAACAACAACATCGGAACTGGGTTGAATGTTGCAGCCAAAGTCAGAAGCCAATATGTAAACGGAACAGCTTTGAACAAAGTCAAATAACCAACGCCAATAAACGCAGCGACATAAGCAACGTTTAAAGCACCTTTAATGAAAACCCGACTAAAGTTTGACCAAAATACAATTCGATCACGAAGCTTCTCACGCTTGATTCTTTGTATTTCACGTGCCGCTTCGATCTTTGCCTTAATTTCTTCAGCTTTGGTTCTCGCTTCTTCTTCTGTCAAAACAAGAAAATCGCCACCATCGTGCCTCCAGAAATAAGCAAAGTCCCAAGCATCTAAGTCTTCAATGCCTTTCAGTACTTTCACAAGCTGTTTGATTTCAACAGATCTTCTACGTGCCCTACTGGCTTCTGTGAGTTCTTCAGAAGAATATTCTTCAACAGACTTCCTCTTTGGAATTGACTGTCTAATTGCATGTGCGACTTTAAACATTGTCACAAGAGCCACAGTCACCAATCTTGCTGCCACAATGATCGGAAATGCCAAAGCAATAATGTTCGTAACATGAAATAGTGGGCAATAATGTGTGTAAAGCATTCTTGGCAGATGACTGCGTCTGGGATCTTCAACATCAAAAGCCCAGTGCAGAAGGCGATACCGCCAATGGTTATATGAAAGCTGCCTTTCACCCTTCAAAGAAGAAATGAAATTCTTAAATGCAATTGTTTCTTTATATGGCTTTTCTTCACCATTGATTCGATTGGTAAAGACCGTTTCTGACCCGTTGATGTTTTGGGTCTGCTTCATTTCCGCCTCATTCACATCAGTGTCGGACATTTGTGTCACTCCTTTAAGATCAAATTCCACAGGACAGTAAGCGAATGCTAAACCATCAAAATTGAGATGTAAATACCAAAAAGTAGCCCGTGGGGGAGTCGAACCCAAAACCCAACCAAGTTTCGTAGACTCGGTGCCAGAAATTCCGCTGGACAGGCCATTTATTCTATAAGACCAAGCTCTCGCTCTTCTTGTTCTTCCAATTCATCCAAAAAAGCATCAGCATTATGTGTGCAATCCCTGATTGAACGAAACCCATACAACACTTCTTCCAAATCGCCTTCAAAATATTCGTAGTAAAATCTCAAACTATTTTGAATTCCGGTTACAAACAAAGGAATTAAATATTCTGGGATGTTGCGACTAATAAAAATATCCTGTTCACAAACTTCTTCAAGAATGTGAACTGTGTCTATGGGTTGATGCATAGAGCAAGAAGACTTATTTATCATCATCTGAAACTTCCTTGATTGTTTTGATGATGTCTGGTTTAACGTCCTGCATCATATCCAAGACTTCACCACCACGATTGTAACCATCGTGCCAGATCGTCAGGTAATTATCCTTGTTCTGAATGCCTTCCAGCAAACCAGCTACAAAGCCTGATTGCTTTTCATAACTTTTTGTATCTGACTGGTCACGGATCACATACATCAAATCACGAATTTGATCGTTGGCAATTTGGTGTTTTTGGTCCGAAACTTCCAGTGTCATTTTGAGATCAGCAATTTCAGATCTTTGTACAATGACCAAATGACACAAAAGAGTAACCAAGCAAATTCCAAAACAGGAAATAACAGATGTTTTCATTGTAACTCTCCTTGAGTTTGTGGATTAAAATCCATTTGAAAATATCACAATGTCAACAAAAGTCAATGTCGCCGCTTCAAACTTCCGGGCAAATGCTCTATACGACGAAAAATGAGCGGCCATTTAGACCGCTCATGAAAGTTACTGTTTGCGACGAAGTTTCCTGCGTCGTCGTCTTGCTCTGGCTCTCAGAGCTGACCAACGCCGCAATAATTTCGCCAATCGAATTCTCTTTGTCTTTTTGGAAGAACGATGATTCGGATCACGTCCTGCACGTTTCTTCCCTGCTGCAAACGATGCCAAAATTGTCTCCTGTTACGAATTTGGAAATCCAAGTCGGAACAGAAGTAATGATAATCATTCTACAAACTCCTCTTTCTGGGCGGTGAACAACAAACGTGATTTGGCGTCATGATTAACGACCTTTGCTCTTATCACTGGGACGGTCAGGCAGGGACCAAATCACTGAGCTTCAAACTTCAACACTGAGCGATTTACTTGTTGCATTGCCCAGTCTAATTTCTCTTCTGACATTTCATCAACAACCAAGTTGATGTCTTTATCCAAATTCCCATTTGCATACATTTGCTTAAATCGACGTTGCCAACCCTCTGGCAAAACACTCAATCCTTCCTTGATTTTGGATCGAGCAAAATCCTGCAATTGTTGATTCATGAATTACTCCTGATCTTCCAAATCACGGTAGACAAAGCAGTCACAATAATCGTCAAGATGAATACAAGCACAATCTTCATCTGGCTCCCAAGCAATAAACTTGCCATTGGGAAGTTGTGTCACATGTTCACCTTCATGATTTTCTCCAAGAATGCACCCACACACCTCATTATTTGGCGTCAAATGAACATTATAATTTGGCAAAAAATAATCACAAGTCATCAAAACCCTTCATCTCTCCAATCAACACCTTCTTTTGTTCGATTGAAATTTATAACTTCTCTGGGATGCGGTATTGGCCCTAAT
>Ga0180432_10001602_pt1 | contig 35618 bp, 34 predicted proteins | sample SS_ome_10_FD_132414 | JGI IMG/M metagenome (GOLD analysis project Ga0180432, IMG submission 132414) | Hypersaline lake sediment archaeal communities from the Salton Sea, California, USA - SS_1_MS_2 metaG | ecosystem: Environmental > Aquatic > Non-marine Saline and Alkaline > Hypersaline >... | reverse complement strand
CGTGGTCTTGGGTCCGGGCCTTTCCCTGAATAAAGAAACCCGTCAACTGGCCATAGAATTGACCCGGGAAATCCCCAAGCCCCTCCTCATTGACGGCGACGGTATTACGGCCTTGTGCCAGGAACTGGAGGCGATCAAATCCCGTGAGGTGGAGACCATCCTGACCCCCCATTTGGGTGAGATGTCCAGGCTCACGGGGTCCACGGTCCATGAAATAGACACCGACAAGATCCGGACCCTCCAGCGCACAACCCAGGAAATGGGGGCCTTCATGGTCCTGAAGGGGGCCCATTCACTGATCGGATATCCGGACGGAAGGGTGTTCATCAACCTGAGCGGCAATAGCGGCATGGCCACCGCCGGCTCCGGTGACGTACTTACCGGAACCATTGCCGCCATGTTCGGACTGGGTCTGGGCGTGGGCGATGCGGTCAGAAAAGGGGTGTTCATTCACGGCCTTGCCGGGGATGAGGCGGCGCGGGGAAAAGGTGAGGACGGCATCACCGCCCAAGACATCCAAGATTTCCTTCCCCTGGCCATGAAAATAGACCGCGAAGGAGCAGACCAGGCTTACAGAGACCGGCACAGAGGGCCCTTCATCGTCTGAGCCCAGGTCCCTCTGTCCTTTTTTGGAAATTTCCCAGGTTGAGCCCATGAAAAAAGCAGGTTCTGTATTCCAGGAAACTTACAGGCACTACCTCAACCAGATCCGCGGCGTGGACTTGAAAGGGATCCATGAAAGGCTGGGGGCCACCCTGGATGGTGAGGCGATTCTGATCCCGGTCTTCGGCACCCCCTACCGGGTTTCCCCGGCATCCATATCGGACTCCCAAGGGGAAAGGGCCCCCTTTGAAGTATGCATTATTCTTTCCAAATATGTCCTCATGTGTCCGGAAGCCGTCCCCCCTGGGGATGACTGGGTCACCTACAGGGGGCTCAAGGATTCCGGCCCCTTGACCGTGTATTTTGCCACTGACGTGGAACGACCCATAGTGAACACCTTTCAGGGCAGGCTCCCCGCCCTTCAGGCGGCGGGGGATAGCTTGGACGGCCGTCGTCCTGACATGGAACTGCCCCATGATCTCTCCATCCAATTCCAGCCCCTCCCCAGGGTCCCCCTGTTGCTCCTCTTTAACGATGCGGACGAGGAATTCCCTGCCAGGTGCTCCATCCTTTACCAAAAAAAGGCGGAGGCCTACCTGGATGCGGAGTGCCTGGCCGTGGCCGGGAGGCTCCTCTATACCTCCCTGGTAAAAGGAAAAGCATGAAAATCTGCATAAGGGGAGGAGGAGATGTGGCCTCGGGTGTGGCATGGAGGCTTTACCAGTGCGGGTATTGCGTGCTCATCACAGAGGTGGATCAACCCCTGGCGGTAAGACGAAGGGTGGCCTTTTGTGAGGCCGTCTACGACGGAAAAGCGGTGATAGAGGGTGTGGAGTCCCGGCTTATCCAGCGGATCGAGGAGGCGGATCCCTTATGGCGGCAGGGGAAGATACCCGTTATGGTTGATCCCGGCTGCGAGGCCAAACACCTCATGGACCCGGATGTACTCATTGACGCCACCATGGCCAAGAGGAATCTCGGCACGTCCCTTCAAGACGCCCCGCTGCTCATTGGCCTGGGCCCCGGCTTTGAGGCCGGGAGAAATGTCCATTTCGTGGTTGAAACCAAGCGGGGCCACAGTCTGGGACGGCTCATCACCCGGGGTCGGGCAGAGGCCGATACCGGGGTGCCCGGACCCGTCATGGGTGTGACCACCGATCGGCTTTTGAGATCCCCTGGAGATGGTCCCTGGCAAAACCACCTGGACATCGGGGCCAGGGTGCAGGCGGGGGACATCGTCGGCTCCGCGGGGGGCCGGGAGGTTAAGGCCAAAATCGACGGGGTCTTGCGGGGATTGATCCGTCCGGGAATACCCGTTAAAAAGGGGCTCAAGATCGGTGACATCGACCCGAGGGGGGAAGAGAGCTATTATTATACCATTTCCGAAAAGGCCCTTGCCATTGCCGGCGGGGCACTGGAAGGCATACTCCGATTTTACAGGCCCTCATGACCGGTCCTTTTCCTTGGCCATGCGCCGGCGTTCTTCGTTACGAATCTCGCGCCTGAGCAGCTTTCCCACCTTGCTCTTGGGCAACATGTCCCGGAATTCGATATAGCTTGGTATCTTATAAGAGGCGAGGCGATCCCGGCACCACTTTAAAAGCTCTGAGCCACCCACGCCCCTGGCATCTTCTTTGAGGACCACAATGGCCTTAATCCTCTCCCCCACCTTGGGGTCGGGCACACCCACTACACAGGCACCGATCACCGTGGGATGGTCTTGGAGTACGGCCTCCACTTCCGATGCGGAGACCCGATAGCCTTTGTGTTTGATAATATCGGCCGAGCGCTCCACATAATAGAGTTCGCCGCCCTCTTCCCGGGTGACAAAATCGCCCATGCGGTAGTAGATTTTTTCGCCGATCTTTACATAGGAGGCCTTTGTCTCATCCGGCTTTTGCCAGTACTGCTTTATGGTGTAAGGGGAGGTGACCAGGAGCTCGCCGCTCTCACCGGCAGGGACCGGCTGGAGCGTTTCCGGGTCAACCACAAGACACTCTCTGCTTTTCAGGGGGACCCCGATAGTCCCGGTCCTGGGCTCCCGGCCGATGGGGCTGTAACTCACATGCCCCGCCTCAGTAGACCCATAGACCTGATAAATAAAGATCCCGAACCGTTCTTTCCATCGCTTGAAGACCTCCAGGGGCAAGACATCACCCCCGCAGTAACAATAGCGCAAGGAGCTCAGGTCATACCGCTCCAGGCGATCGTTTTCCAGGATCATCCTGTAGAGGGCGGGCACACCGAGAAACCACCTCGCCCGGTACCGCTCGATCGTCTCGAGAATGGCATCCACCTGGGGTACGGGCATAAGGATGGTGGTATTGCCCTTATTCAGCCCGATGGACATGCACAGGCCCAGGGCCATGATATGAAAGAGCGGGCTCACCGCAATATAGACGTCATCGCCTTCACCGAGACAGTCCTTGGCCACATCCTCGGTCACATCGTTCACATAGGAGGTCATGCCCACGTGATTGCCCGGCACTCCTTTGGGGAATCCCGTAGTCCCTCCTGTGTAAAGGATATAGGAAATATCCGTCCACGGATCGATGTCCACCTTTGATGTGAGGGGGGGGTGCTTCAAAAGGGACTTAAATGAGTACACCCCTTTCTCGTGATCCACCCTGCCATGGGGGATCTTGTCAAAAAGCACGCCCAGGTATCTCTTCCAAGGGGGAAGAAGATCCACCACATTGGTCACGATCACCCGCTTCAGACCTGTAGCGGGTAACACCTCCTTCACGTAGCAAAAGTTGGTATCCAGGCAGATCATGGTCTCCGCACCGGAATCATTGACCATGTACTCAACCTCAAAAGAGGTATAGATGGGTGAAACCGGAACGATGACCGCACCGATTTTTTGAACAGCCAGGAAGGCGATGAGCCATTGGATGCAGTTGGAGATATAGATCATGACCCGGTCCCCCTTGTTCACACCCAGGCCCGCCAGGGAACCGGCAAAGCGCTCACTCAAATCGCGGAGTTGACAATAGGAAAAGGGCTCCCCCAGGTAAATGACTGCTGTTTGGCTCGGATAGCGTTCACTCATCCGGTCGAAACGGGTAAAGGTCAGTTCCTGCTCCAATGGATCCTTGCTCATGGCCATATGATTCCTGACCTCCGGTGTTAGACCGCCCTTGCCATGGGCCTCTCCTAGACCCCGAAATAGGCGGAGCGCACGTCCGGGTTGTTCATCATCTCCTCTCCCGTTCCCTCCAGGACGGCCGCCCCGTTCTCCAGGATAAAGGCATAGTCCACAATGGGGAGCACGGGCCGGGCATACTGCTCCGTCACAATAATGGAGAGCCCCTTTTCGTCACGGATCTCTTTGGTGGCCCCTACCAGCATGGCCTGCATGAGAGGGCTCAGCCCCAAGAGCGGTTCATCCAAGAGGAGGAGCCTCGGCTGGGCCATGAGGGCCCGACCAATGGCCAGCATTTGCTGCTCCCCGCCGCTCAGAAATCCGCCCACCCTTTTCTTGAGGCCTTTCAAGGCCGGGAACAACCCGAACACGTAATCCAAAGTCTCTTTGGCCTGGGAAGAGGTGGCCAGGTATCCGCCGATGAGGAGGTTTTCCATTACATTGCTCTCAGAGAAGATTCTCCTCCGTTCAGGGCAGAGGATAATCCCTTTCTTGGCCCTCCGGCTGGGCTTGAGGCCCGTAATGTCCTCTCCCAGGTAGGTGATCCGCCCCAGCACGGTGATGCGTTCGCCACCGGCCATGTGCTCCTTTTTCCTGATATCCTCCATGATCCCGGAGAGGGTGTACATGAGGGTTGATTTACCCGCGCTGTTGGCGCCAAACACCCCTACCACCTGGTTGGCTTCGCACCGGATCATCACATTGTTGAGGGCCAGCATGTTTTCGTAGAAGACCATCAGGCCCGTAGCCTCAAGCATAGGTCATGACCTCCTCCACCTTTTGCGAACCGAAATAGGCCTCCTGGACCTTTCCGTCGGTCATCACCTCTTCAGGGGTCCCCTCCATGAGCTTCTCCCCGAAATTCAACACCATAACCCGGTTCGTCACCTGGAAAAGCTCTCTTAACCGGTGTTCTATCATGATCACCGTAATCCCATCCATTTGAAGGCGCTCTATGAGGGGGACCATGCTTGCAATCTCGCTCATGCTCAAACCTGAAAAGACCTCGTCACACATGATGATCTCGGGCCGCAGGGCGAGGCATCGGGCCAGTTCAAGGCGTTTGAGATAGCCCGTGGGCAGGGTGGAAGCGATCTTGTAAGGCACGAAGGAGTCCCTTTCAAAACCGATCTCTTCCAGAATATCAATCCCCACGGTATTTCTGTCCCCGAGCTTTCCCCCTCCCCGCCAGCCTCCGGTCCGTTTGGCCCGGGGCGAAAACAGGGGAATGACCAGGTTTTTATAGGCAGGCAGGCTGTAATAGGGCCGCATAATCTGGAAGGTCCGGGTCACCCCCATATCCGCAATCTTATGGGCCGCCTTTCCTGTAATGTCCTTTCCCCTGAAGAAAACGCGGCCCGAGGTCATCTTGATAAACCCGGTAATACAGTTGATCAGGGTGGTCTTGCCCGACCCATTGGGACCGATGATGCCCAGGATTTCTCCCTCATGGACCTCAAAGCTGACCCGGTTCAGGGCCAAAATCCCGCCAAAAGCCTTGGTCACGTCCTGTACTTCCAGGATAGGCTGCCGGCTCATACCTGGACCCACCTTTCAAATTGATGGTATTTTCTCCGCCCGTAAACCATCAGGCCCTCGCTGCGAAGGACGATAAAGGCCACCAGGATGATGGCATAAAAGGCAATCCGCAGGGTGCCGAAGGCCCGGAGCAGTTCGGAAATGGGAACGAGGATAAAACAGCCCAGCACAGGCCCAACAAGGGTTCCACCGCCGCCGATCACCGTGGCTGCAATGGGGAGGATGGAAAAGTCCAGGGCAAACAGGGAAATTCCCGCCCACATATAGATATGCACCAGGCAGGCCCCGGCCAGACAGCCCATACATGAGGCGACCCATACGGCCACCGCCTTGTAACGGGTGATACTCATGCCCGAAGCCCTTACGGCCTGGTCATTGTCCATCACCGCCCGCAGGACCAGGCCGATGTCCAGGTTCACCAGCCGCCTCACACCGAAGAGAAACACCAGGACCATGGAGATGACAAAATACTGCTCAACCCAGGGGTTGGCGAAGCTCTCCACACCCATAATCCCGTCCGTCCCTCCCAGGATGTCCAGGGCCTCGATGATCCGCCCCATCACCAAGGGATACATGAGGGTGACGATGGCAAAATAGACTCCCCGGAGGGGAAGGCACGGGAAGAGGAGAAGGGTGCAGATGGTGGCCCCCAGTACCGTGGCAACGGGGATGGTCAAAAGGGGGGGTAAGCCGAATGTGGTGTTCAGGATGGCGGCAAGATATCCCCCTACACCGATAAAAAAGGCCCCACCCAGGGAAACCAGGCCCACAAAATGGGCCAGAAAATCGAAACTGAGGGCCAGGAGGGCGTAAAGGCACACAATGGAGATGACCCGCTGCCAATACATGCTGGGCAAAACCAGGGGCAGGATCAACATCCCCACAATCAGGACCAGCCTGGGCAGGGTCAGGTAAGCCAGTTCCCGCTTGGACATGAGGGCGTAGATGCCGTCTGTACGCACCTTGATTCCCCGGTCGAGCCTTTCTTTTCGACGATCCTCGGCCATGAAGACCCTACACCCTCTCTTCCAGTTCCTTTTGCCGGCCGAAAAGGCCGGAGGGCCTCAAAATGAGCGTCAAAATAATGGCCAGCAGGGCCACCACCATCTGGAAATGGGCCCCCCAGTAAACCACGGTCAGGATCTGGGCAAAACCAATGATAAAGGCGGCCAGAACCGCTCCCATCCAGCTTCCCAGCCCCCCCACAATGCACACCGAGATGGCCAGGATGAGGACATTGTAACCGGCCTCCACCACAATGTTGCCCAAGGGCAGAAGGACCACCGCGGCAAGTCCCGCGAGCACGGAGCCGAAGGTCATGGCCACCAGGGCCATGATATCGGAATCAATCCCTAACATGAGTGCGGCCCTTTCATCCTGGGCCATGCCCCTCAGGGCCAGCCCCATCTTTGTGTGGTGCGTAAAGAGCCAGAGGAAGGCCACCACCGCCCCACCGATGCCCACTGCCACCACCCGATGGAGATCCACAGGGATATCCATAATGGAAATGCTTCCCTCCACAAAGACGGGGAGGGTGTAAGTCATGCCCTTGAAGCCCCCCCAGCGCAGGGCCTCCAGGATGGCCAGGCCCACCGCATAGGAGGCGATGATCTCTGAGATGGCCATACCGCGCACCCGGATCAGGACGAACTGGTAGATGAGCGCCCCGATGACCCCGGTGATGGCCATGGCCATCAGGATGCTCACCAGGTAGTTCAGCCTCAGGGTGCAAAGCAGGCTCCAGGTGATAAAACCACAGACCACGTAAAGGGCGCCATGCGCGAAATTGGGCACCCGGCTGATCCCGTAGACCAGGGCAAAACCCAATGCCATCAGGGCAAGAGCAACGCTGTTGATGAGACCGTAGATCAGAATGTCCATGAGAGTCCGGTCAAAGTCCTCTTGATAGATCCAGGACGGGGGGTCGGGGCACCCTATTTCTTCATCCACGGCGGGAGCTTGATCTCACCTTCCGCTATTTTGGGTGGGAAAACCACCACCCTTTTTCCAGCCTGCCATTGAAAGATGGTACCCACCACGCCCTTTTCCGGATCCAGGCTGGGAATGACCTGGTGGCTTTTGGGATCAAACCTGATACGGCCGTAAACGCCCATCATATCCGTCTTTTCAAGGGCCTTCACCACTTCATCGGAGTCACAAGACCCGGCCCTTTCAATGGCATCCTTGAGTACATAGGGCGCCATATAGCTGCTGGAAGTGCCGTAGCCTTCAGGCTCTATTCCCCATTTCTTTTCGTAGGCCTTTACAAACTTCATGGTCCAAGGGGAGGCGTTGCACGGGGCGTTTCCGGCATTGACCACATTGGCCAAGCAGTACTCCCCCTTCCCCTCCGTGGCCTTCCAGAACCCGGGTTGTTCGGCGGCGGCAATGATGGACCCGAAAGGCAGGGCCGGGATCTTCATGTCATACCATTGCTTGAGGAGGATGGAGGTCTCGGGCATATCCATCCAGACAAGGATCACCTGGGCATTCTCCTTTTTGGCCTTGAGGAGGCCCATGGAAAAATCCGTGGAACCGGTGGGGTAGATCTCGGTCCCGATCACGGCCCAGCCCTTTTTCCCCATGACTTTGGCGATGATGCCCCCGCCTGCACGGGCATGGGCCACATCCTGGATCATAATAAAGAGCCTGTTTAGGTCATATTTCTTACCAATGCCCACCAGACAGGGGATGATTTCACCGCCCACCATCCACTTGGCCTCCCCGGTGAGGCGGAAACAGTATTTGTATTTGTCATACTCCTTGGCCACCCTGGCATGATATTTGGGCGTTAATACACCGCTGGTGAGAAGGGAGACCTTCTTGTATTTGGAGAGCAGGCCCATTGCCGCCAGGGCCGCTTCGGAGCGCACAGGGCCGCCCATGATAAAATCGGCCTTTTTCTCCAGGATGAGCTTTTCCACAACCAAGAGGGCCTCACTGACCGGCACACCGGGTTCCAGATCCCGGGTGTCCATAACCTCCACTTTAAAGAGCCGCTTTTTGCCCCCCACATTCACCCCACCCTTGGCATTGATTTCCTCCACGGCCAGGGTGATCGCCCGCTCCGCATCCCAGCCGTAGAGAAAGGCCGTTGCCAGGGGGCATCCGATGACAATAGGTTTTTCAGCCAAGGCCTTGCCGCCGGGAACAACCCATATGGCCACAGCCAACAGAACCACCAAAAACCGCATATGCCTGACCTTCATACCTGTCCCTCCTTTTTTTTCGTCTCTAGAGGTTCAAAACCAAAAGATCCCCTTCGAAGGCATCAGGCCTTGATCAGGGATCTTTCGCCTAAGTGGACAAGAGGGTTATTTGTGGCTCTTTTTCTCATGGTAAGCCGGTCCCTTCTGGATCGCCTTGACCGTGAATTGTTTTTTGGATGGGGTTTGGAAAGCTGATGATATGAAAAATTGAATCCTATTCAATTGGGCACTATAGGCGCGAGGGCAGTGAGTGTCAAGCACAAAGCTTGGGTTTAATTGAGAATTTTATCTTCTTGTCAGGGAAGGTCAGTCCAGGCCGAGGGCTGTGACCATGTCTCCCATGGTCTTGGCAAACTTGGGCCCGTCCGCAGCGGAACACCATATATTCCACAAGCGCTCAGCGTCGTAGCCCTTTTTGCTTAACCTTCGACGGGCCCTTTTCAACCGGGTCTCGGCCGCGTAATTCCCCCTGATATAATGACAGGTGGGAAATTCACATCCTGCCACCAAAACCCCGGCCGAACCGAATTCAAAGGCCCGTTCGATCATCTTGATGGACACCCGGGCAGAACACATAACCCTGATAAGCCGGGCATGGGGGGGATATTGAAGCCTGCTCACCCCGGCCATGTCCACGCCCCCCAGAGCGCACCAGTGACATACAAAGGCAATGATCTTCTTTTCGGCCTCATCCTCCAGGGCCGCCTCTATCTGGGCCAGGATCTGTTGGTCGGAATAGTGAACGATATCAATACACTCTTTGGGGCAGTCCGCGGCGCACAGGCCACATCCCTTACATAAGGCCTTGATGACCACGGGCCGCCTTTCCTCGTCCAGGGTGATGGCGTTATAGGGGCACCGTTTGTAACAGAGGCCGCAGTTGTCGCAGGCACTCAGATTGATTTCCGCCACAATGCCTTCGGCCTCGACATAACCCCGCTTCATCGGGATAGAAGCCCTCATGGCCGCCCCTGTCGCCTCCTCGATGGTCTCTTTAACAGACTTGGGAGACCGGGCACAGCCGCAAACGTGTAAGCCGTCCGCGGGGAAATCAAGGGGACCCAGTTTCACATGGGCCTCCTGGAAAAAGCCCTCATCATTGGCGGAGACCTTGAGGAGGCCCTTGGTTTGCTCCACCCCCTCATTGCCCTCAAACCCCGTGGTCAAGACGACCAGATCCGAAGGGATCACAAAATCCCGTCCCAGGATGACATCGCGAACCTTGACTTCGAAACGGTCTTCCTCCCGGACCACCACCGGATACTGATCCTCGGGAAACCTAAAAAACCTGACCCCTTTTTTTTTGGCCTCCTCCAGATTCCTCTTCTCCTCTTTGACCAGGCTCAGGTCCCTGTGGAGCACGGACACGGTCATATTCCCTCCCAGCGCTTTTAAGGCCAGGGCGTTTTTGACCGAAATCCCGCACCCGAGATGACAACACCCCCTGGAACCGTTCTTGGAGTTCACGCAGTTGATAAAGACCACATCCCGGGCATCTCCCAGCCCCCCGTTATTCAATTTTTCTTCCAGCTCAAGCTGGGTCAAGACCCCGGGGCCGTCCCCATAGCCGAATTGGCCCGTGGGGTCGATCTCTTTCATGCCCGTGGCCACGATCACCGTGGAGGCCCTGACCGTCTCCGTGGAGGCGTCTGTCCTTATAGAGGCCCTGTAATTGCCGATATAGCCCTCTACCGTTTCCAATTCGGCCCCGGTATATACCTGGACCCCGGGGTGGGCCTGGACCGCCTCCACGAGGCCCTTTACCAGCGGGGCTGCGGGAATGCGCTCCCGGCCCTCATAGATACTGGACAGCGCCTTGACCACGCCTCCCAGTTCAGGGGCCCTTTCCACAATCACGGCCTGGAAGCCCTGTTCGGCGATATTGAGGGCCGCAGTCATACCGCCCACGCCCCCTCCGATGATGAGGCATTCGGTCTTGACGGGCAACCTGACCTCTTCGCCCTCTTCCAGGAGTCTGGCCTTGGCCACCCCCATCTTGATGAGGTCCTTGGCCTTGGCCGTGGCCCTTTCCGGCTCCCCCATGTGGACCCAGGAGACCTGCTCCCTGATGCTTACAAATTCCAGGAGGTAGGGGTTGAGCCCGGTCTCCTTGACAGCCCTCTTGAAAAGGGGCTCATGGGTCCGGGGGGTACAGCACGCCACCACCACACGGTTGATATCGTGCTCCTTGATGAGCGCTTTCATCCTCTCCAGGTAATCCGTGGAGCAGGACCACCGGCCTTCATCCGCCCGGACCACGTCCTGGAGTCCCTTGCTGTACTCAACCACCTCGGGGACATTCACCACTCCCGCGATGTTGGACCCGCAGTCACAGACAAAAACCCCAACCCGGATTTCCTCACTCATCTCGGCCTCTCACCTTGAAAAACCCGATTCCGTCCTTTTACCATGGCACTGCTCCCGCTCCTTTGGCATTTTCAGACCACTCCCCCTTTGGGCTTGCCCTGTTACTAAAGCAACTTATTAAGGGCAAGGATGCCTTTCAGTATCAAAGTTTCAGGGTCTTTTTCCACCCCATAGGGATGCATCAACCCGGATCAGGAGGCCTTTCTTAAAACCGCCTTCATACTCGCCGCACAGGCCTGGACCACCGACTCGGCGATGTCTATGGGCCCCAGGGCCCCGCCGCAGGCATAGACACCCTCCACCTTGGTTTCCAGAGGGGCCTTCAGGGGATCCTTTTCCTCGAAAAACCCTAAGGGGCTGAGATCGACTTTGAGGACCTTGGCCAGTCTCTCGTTTCGCTCGCTGGGAGCGAGCCCCGCGGAAAGGATCAGCAGATCCACCTCTTCCTCCACAAGACCACCGCTCATGGGATCCATATAGGGGATGCGCAGGTTCTTTGTTTCCGGATCCTCGAACACGTCCCAGGGCCTTACATTCACATAGCGCACCCCGTGGGCCCTGGCCTTTTCATAAAACCCCCAGAAATCCTTCCCGTAGGCCTTCAGGTTATTGTAAAACACCGTGGTCTCTACAGAGGGGTCATGTTCTTTGGTGATAATAGTCTGCTTGGTTGCAATCATACAGCACACCTTGGAACAATAGGGCAGTTGTCCCTCTTTCATGCCCCGGCCCGCACACTGGATCCAGGCGATTCTCTTGGCGGGCCTCTTGTCCGAAGGTCTGATAATCGCCCCTCCTGTAGGCCCTCCCGCGTTCATGAGCCGCTCAAAATGTAGATTGGTGATGACGTTCTCATACTCATCATAACCAAAGGCCCCCTTCCGGGGCATGTGGGACGTGAGGCCCGTGGCGATAATGATACTCTTCACATCAAGGTTTATATTCCTGTTGGCCTGCCACAGTCGAACGGCATCCTTTCCCTCCTCCAGGCAAGCCTTGACACACAAGGCGATGGGACACTCCCTGCACTGGCTGCAGTCTACCACACACCCACCCACGCAGGCGCCCTGCTCCCTCATGCGCCCGTATCGGCAATCGGGATCCAGGGAGACCATATTGGGTACGGCCTGGGGGAAGGCCATGGAAACCAACTTCCTGGTTCCTCCCACCTTCCCGTCCAGTTCGTCGGGCACAGACACGGGACAGGCCTCCACACAGGCCCCGCAGCCTGTGCACTTTTCTTCATCAATGTACCTGGCCTTCTTTACGAGCCTGACCTTGAAACGCCCCTCGGCCCTCTTCACCCGTCTCAGCTCGGTGTGGCTCAATATCTCTATGTTGGGATGATTGTCCACCTCATACATTTTGGGGGCCTCTATGCAGATAGAGCAGTCATTGGTGGGGAAGGTCTTGTCCAGCCTGGCCATGATGCCACCGATACTGGCCGTGTCATCCACCAGATAGACCTTCAAGCCGTAATCCGCCGCATTCAAGGCGGCGTTAATCCCGGCGATCCCTCCCCCGATAACCAGTATGGACTCGCTCATAGACCTTCCTCTTTAACAACAAAGATTTTCCGCCTCCCTCCCCGGGCCCCAGGAAAGGTAAAGGCCCGCCCATGGTTTCCGGGGATCTCATAGGCCAGGGGAAATCCTGGAGGGTATGGGCAGAGAGGAAACAGGGAAAAGGGTGAGAAGGACACCTATCCGTGACCTACAGAGGGTACGTGGTATCCCTCGGGATCATATCTCTGTGACAATGACCGCCTTGGGTTTACATACGGCCACGCAGGTGCCGCACCCCATGCAGTGATCGGCCCGCACCGGATAGGCCTTTTGGAAAACATCAAAGACGTTGACCGGACAGAAATGGGCGCACTCTTCGCAGCCGTCGCATTTTTCCTGATCCACGTAAACCAAGTAGACTTCAAAGGTCTTGTATTTTTTTCCCATGCTGTGGTCGCCGGCCGTCCCCAATGGCCCATGTGGGAGGACGCTCATTCATGGAGCCGGGGGCGCTACTTGTCAAGCTCTTCCCACTTGTAATCGATGATTTCCGTCAAGACGTTATTGAGCTTTTTGGGGTGGATAAAGGCGAATTCACAGTTGCGGAAGGGCCTGGCCAATTCCCCCCTTGCGTCGGGAATCAAGGGATAGCCCTTTCCCTTTAACTCATCAATGGCCTCCCTGGTGTTGTCCACATTGAAACTGATGAGCATAATGCCTTCGCCGTTCTTCTCGATGAACTTGGCCACCTCTCCGTCCGGGGTGGTGGATTCCATGAGCTCAAAACCCACCTCCCCCACCCAGTATCGGGCCACATTAATCTTTTCCGGCTCATCCACATAGGCGTCATCAGGACCTGATTTCCCTAAAAGGGGTTCCCAAACCTTCTTGGCCTCTTCCAGGTCCTTTACGGCAATACAGATATGGTCTATTTTGTTTGTCTTCATCTCTATCTCCTCGCCGGGCGTGTTCCCTTCTCGGATAAAGCCGCCTAGAAGGTCACTTTCTCAAGGGGCACGCTGATTGCATGATCAGGACAGACGCAGCCGCACTCGTTGCAGTCCTCGCATATGAACTCTGTGACCACAATCCTGCCGTCCTGTACCCTGATGGCCGAGTCCGGGCATGCCTCCACGCACAAGGGCTCTATGTTCCCACCACACATGGTACATTTCTCTAAATCGACCTGAGCAGCCATTTCCACCTCTCCTATTTCTTAGTTCTCTTTGTAAAGCCTGAACAGATAAAGACCTTCTCCGCGGGGTATGGCCTTAAGCATTTCAATCCTCAGTTTGATATTGAAAAAGACGCTCACATCCTCAAGGATTGTCTGAAAAAGCCTCTCCCTGCAAAGGGCGACCTCCTCCATGGGAACCCCGTACTGTTTGGCTACCGTAGGCCAGGGACACCGGGTGCATTTGATAAAGACCTCCCCGGGATTTTCCCCCTTTTCTGCAAAGGCGACCCCTCCTTCCGTGATCCACAGCCCGGCAAGCGCCTTGCCCAAATTGACCAGGAAGGCCTCTTCCCCTTTGAGCCAGTTGAGTCGGGGCAGGAAATCTTTTCCAATGTCCTTGCCCATGATTTCAGCGGCCCGGAGACCGACATCCAGGGGCTTCGCATCAGGACCGGCCAGTTCAAGGGCCGCCTCCCGCCATCGATAATAGGTCTTGAAAATCTCGTTCTGGGCGTTATGGAGATGCCTCCACAATCCGGGTATTTCCTTTTCTGCATTCACTGGCATGGCTTACCTCCTTTTTAGATCCTGAGACCGACCCGATAACCGTCATGTACCGCACTCGACATGTTCCGTGGCACCAGGGCATCTCCAATAACGAAGAGTTCGATTCCCTCTCCTTGAACCGTGCTCTTGAGATTTTCATTGGCCTCGCGCTCAGAGAGGACCACCGTATCGCATTTCACCGGGAACCTGTACCCATCGTAGGTTTTGACCACGACGTGGTCATCAGCGATTTCTTCGATCTCGCAATCATTGTAAGCGTTGACGCCGTTTTGCCTCAAATAAATCATATAACGCCACTTAAAAGAGGGGTTCACATCAAAGCCGGCGGTCTTTTCCTTCCCCACAATGGTCACCTTTTTTCCTTCCCTGGCCAGGTACAGGGCCGCCCCGATTCCGGGCTTCCGGTTCCCCCAAACAAGCACGTTTTCACCGATCTCCACCCTCCCGCCAAGGACGTCCAGGACATTCACCACATTCTTCCCGTCCCCTCCGGTGCCCTTTATGTCCGAGTACACGGGACCGGTGGCGAGGACCACCGTGTCAGGAAGTTCATCCTGGATCAGTTCTTCTGTGACCTCCGTACCCAGATGGAACTCAACACCGTTTTTCTCACACATCCGCCTTTGGTAATTGATGCAGGTCATCAATTCGTCATCCCCGTACGGGGCACGGGAGGCGTCAAGGATGGTCCCTCCCAATTCTTCTCTCTTATCATAGACGTGCACCTCATGACCTCTCTCCGCCGCCACATAGGCACATTCCAGGCCGGCCGGCCCTGCACCCACAATCATCACCACCTTTTGATCATCCTCTTCCACCGGCTGGGGGTAAAACCGCTCATCATGCTCGTGGGCGCATCTGGGATTGATATAACAGGTCATGGGTGCATCACGAAAGAGCCTGGCCAGACAAAGGTTGCATGCCACGCAGTGCCTGATCTCATCTTCCCGGCCCTCGGCCACCTTCTTGGGCATGTGGGGGTCCGCGATCATGGACCGGCACATCTCCCAGATGTCCAGTTCACCGTCTCCAATGGCCTTGTTGGGCTTATCCGGTGTAAACAGCCGGTAGGCCATCTGGATGGGTATATTTATGTGCTCCTTGGCCCTTTTGGCCAGGTACAGCCAGTTCCCCTGGGGGATATCCCTGCTGATGACCGGAAATATGGACTCCTGCCATCCAAGGGTGCAGCTGATATAGTCAACCCCGGCCTCTTCCGCCATCTTGTAACTCTCCATGGATTCTTCGGGGGTGTTTCCCCTCACATCCTGGAGGAGTTCGTCGGAGCAAAGGCGGATACCCACGGGAATGTCCGGGCCGCAAACCTCCTTGACGCCCTGGATGATCTCCACCATGGCCTGGCAACGGCCCCTGATATCTCCGCCGTATTCATCGGTCCGGCGGTTGGTGTAACTGGAGAGAAAATTGGAAATGAGATAACCCACGATACCCGAGATCTCCACCATGTCAAAGCCCGCCTCCACACCCCTTCTGGCCGCATCCACATGCTGCTGGACCATCTCTTTGACCTCTTCTTTGGTCATCTCGTACATGGGCTTGAAGATCCTCAGGCGCTGCGGCACGGTGGACGGGGCATGACCGCTTTCCACCTCCACGGCCCCCACGCGGCCGCAGTCCATCAACTGAAAACCGGCCACGGCCCTTTCTTCATGGATGGCGTCGGCTATCCGCTTAAGCCCGGAGATATACTTATCGTCCCATGCCGCGGCCTGGCCCACGTATCCCTGACCCTTGCGGGCTTCATCCATGTAAACACCCTGCATAAAGCAAAGGCCTCCCACGACACCCTGGGCCCGCAGGCGCATGTACGCCACGTCCGCATCGGTAATAAAGCCGTTGTGATCATTGAGGTTGTCTTCAGTGGCGGCGTACTTAATGCGGTTGGGAATCATGAGATTGCCGATCTGAATTGGCTTGAACAGATGGGGGTATGTCTTCGCCCCTGGATAGGATGAATAGTCCCACTCAAACAGTAATTTTGCCATTGATAACCCCTCCTTTAACGTTATCTCCAATCCCCCTTTTTCCTTGACAAAATTTTTGTACACAGTATACAAATCCCAGTCAAGAAAATATTTCCAAAAGGGGGATACCATGGACCAGGGAAAAAAGCTGTACGCCTCATTCTTTAACCCCTTGCTTATCACGCCCACCCGCCCCCTTCCCAAAGAAGTCGCCGTCATTGGAGCCGGGACCATTGGTCCGGACATTGGATATTACCTCAAGAGCGCCTTGCCGGGCATCAAGCTATACCTGGTGGATGTGGCGGAGGAGCCCTTGAAAAACGCTGAAAAACGGCTTGCCGGTTATGTCAAAAAGGCGGTGGACAAAAGAAAGATGAAACAGGACCAGGCGGAGGCGGTCCTCCAAAATATCGGCTATACCCTGGATTACAGCGAAATAAAAGGCTGTGACCTCGTCATCGAGGCCGCCACCGAGAATATCCCCCTCAAGCAGAAGATCTTTGAAACCGTAGAAGGCATCGTGGGGAACGACACCATCATTACCTCCAACACCAGCTCCATTCCTGCGGACAGGATCTTCTCCCGCATGAAAAGGCCGCAGCGGGCCACCATTACCCATTTCTTCGCCCCTGCATGGAGGAGCCTCCCCGTTGAAGTCATCACCTGGTCCGGGGCGAGCCGGGACGTGGTGGACACCCTCCTATGGTTCTTTACCGAGACCGGCAAGGTCCCCATTATGACCGACAACGCCATCTGTTTCATGTTGGATCGCATCTTTGACAACTGGTGCAATGAGGCGGCCTATCTCCTGGACCACGCCTCCGCGGGCCAGATTGATAAGGTGGCGGAGGAGTTCGTCTTCGCAGGCCCCTTCTTTGTCCTGAATATGGCCAACGGCAATCCGATTATCATTGAAACCAACACCCTTCAGATGGAAGAGGGCGACCATTACCGGCCCGCCCCCATCTTGAGTTCTGTGGACCGCTGGCACACCCACAGGCCCGGAAGCCCCGTGGATGTGCCCCCGGATGTGGCCGGAAAGGTCAAAGACCGGTTGATGGGGGTCCTCTTCTCCCAGGCCTTTGACATCATCGATCGGGGAATCGGCACAAAAGAGGATCTCAATTTCGGGTGCCAGATCGCTCTGGGGTTCCGGAAGGGTCCCCTGGATATTATGCGGGACCTGGGTGAGGCCGAGGTGCAGCGCATCATGGAGAAATTCGCCGTAGAAAGACCGGGCTTTCCCCGGGCAAAGGCCTCCTTCTCCGCCTATCAGGACTTCAATCGCTTTATCCTGGTTGACCACATGGACGGGGTCGTTGTCATCACCATCCGCAGGCCCCAGGCCATGAATGCCCTCAGCGACGAATTAAACAATGAAATCTTGGGCGTGCTCAAAAGCTATGCCGATAACCCGTCGGTCAGGGGCTTTGTGATAACAGGTTTCGGCAAGGCCGCCTTTTCAGCGGGTGCGGATATCGGGAAATTCCCGCGTATGCTCGGTGACAGAGATGCGGCCATCCAGTATGCCCGGGACTGTGCCGCAGTGCAGCTCTTCTTGGACCGTATGGACAAGCCCGTGGTGGCGGCCATAAACGGCCTGGCCCTGGGAGGGGGACTGGAGGTCGCCATCCGGTGTCACGATATGGTGGCCACCAAGAACGCCTTCTTTCAATTCCCGGAAATCACCCTCGGCATCCTTCCCGGAATAGGTGGGTGCATTGTCCCTTACCGGAAATGGCCCCAGGGGGCAGAGCTCTTCCACCAGATGATCTGCCTGGGCAGGCCCATCAGGGCCAAGGAGGCCGCAGACATGGGCATGGTCTCCAGGGTGGTCGACGACTACCCGGCACTCATCAAAGAGGCCGTCCAAAAGGTGAAGGACCTGGAGGGAAAAGTCAAAAGGGTCCCTGACGCCCCGGTGGACATCCCCGAAATAGTCCTTCCTTCTGAGCCCATGGCCGGTAAACAGCCCTTGAGTAAGGAGGCGGTTTCCATCGCAGCCGAAACGGTGAAGGAGGGCGCCGCTGCCCGGGGACTGGAGGAGGCCCTGCAAATCGGATACCGGGGGTTCGGGGATATCGCGTGCACAGATGCGGCCAGGGAAGGGATTTCCGCTTTTCTCGAAAAACGGCGACCTGAATTCAAAAAATAGCCATAAGACACCGGATCAGGGCACCTTGTAGCAGCGCCCCCAGAGGTCTTGATAGGCTGTGGCCTCCTGAACCCAGGTCTCATGGTCCCAGCCCAGTTCTTGCTCGCACACCTCTCTGATGCGGCCCAACAATGCCGTGCCGCCCTCTTCGAGCAATACCCCCAGCCGGGTGCGCCTGAGGAGGAGATCCTCCAGGTGGTTCCACTTCCAGGCCAGGAGATCATACACGGTGAGAAGGGCCAAAAAGGACCATTTACTGGGGCTCTGGCCCCTGTAATCACCAAGGAGGAACCCCATGGGATCCACCAGACCCGGGACTTCCCGTATCAGCCGCTCCCGCTCTCTCACTGAATCGCGGGTGAGCTTGAACCGGCCCCCCATGAGGTAGCGAAGCCCTCCGTGGACCATCTTGGCGGAACGGCTGGATGTGCCCCAGGCGAAATCGCATTGCTCGATCAAGGCCGCAGCCATGCCGCGTCTGGCCGCCTCCCTCAGGATCCCCGCCCCTGTAATCCCTCCACCGATGACAAGGAGGTCCCAGCCCGGGCCTTGGCCGGAGCCCTTTTCCAGGAGCCGGGCCCAGGCCTCCTCGCGGGTTTCATCCATGGACATGGCCTTGGATGTGATCATCACTTGAAACTCCTGGAACTTGGGGCCGTACCCCCGCCGTTAAATGGTGCCCATCCACAAATCGATTCCGGGCACAAGTGCGTTTCCAATCCAGAAATGAGATATTTTTTGCAAAATCAAGGAAACCAACGGATTACGCAGAGGTGTACTATAGTACACCGCACAAGTGATCCCGTAGATTGACGCCCTGGTTTGTGAAAAAGAGCCATTTATGGATGGAAACTAAATGAGCTTGCCCGGATTCATCATCCCTTGCGGATCAAAGTGACGGCAAAGCCCTTCTATGGCCCCCATACCCAAATGGCCTTTCTCTGCGGCCAGATAGGCCCTGTGATCCGTTCCCACACCGTGCTGATGGCTGATGGTTCCTCCTTGAGCCACAATGGCCTTGGAAGCCGCTTCTTTCATTGGTTCCCACCGTGCCAGGGTTTCATGATGGTGCCCCCCCAGCCGGAACAGGCAGGTGGTGTACACACTGGCCCCCTGGGGATAGAGGTGGGAGAGGTGCGTGAATACATGCACCCCTTCTCCCACACGACTGAAGGCCCCATGAATAGCGGATTCAATACCCTGGATCATGCCCTCCACCCTGTCCCAGTCCGTGGCCGTCTCCAGGGTGTCCACGGCATAACCCTTTTCCCATAAGGTGTTCCTCAGATAGGGGACCAGGAAGCGGGTCTCAACCCACTTGCGGCCCAGATACCTGCCGGCCAAAAACCCGATCCCCTGCCTGAAGGCCTCCCGGGCCTGGCTTAAGGCCTGTCTGCATTGGACCCTGGTTCCCGTGACGCCGAAGGTGAGCATGCATTTCCCGGGGCCGGCCCCGCGCCGGGCCAGGCCCTTTTCATACCACCCCACAAGCCTCTTGTGGCCGGCCAGGACCAGCTGGGTCTCCGTCTCCTTCACCGTGCTGAGCCGCATCATGGACAGGGGCACCCTTGCCTGGACGGCATGGCGCACCGCCTCCACGGCCTGTTGCCAGTCCTGGAAAAAAATGATGTAGAACCGCTCCCGCTCAGGCAGCGGGGATACCCGGATTTTGACCTCTGTGAGAACACCCAGGCGGCCCTCAGAGCCCAGCACGGCTTCTCTCAAATCCGGGCCGGCCGCGGAAGCGGGAAAACCCGGGATCTCCAGGCTCCCCACAGGGCTCTGCAGTCGCCCGCCCGCAAAAAGGTGCTCGATCCGGCCGTATCGCAGGGATTGCTGTCCGGAGGAACGGGTGCTGACCCAGCCGCCCAGGGTGGAAAATTCAAAGGACTGGGGAAAATGACCCAGGGTGAACCCCCGGGCCCTGAGCCCGGCCTCTACATCCGGTCCAGCAGCCCCGGCCCCGAACTCGGCGATCTGGCTTTTCTCGTCCAGGCTCATCAGGCGGCCCACCCTACCCATGTCCAGGGTCAGGACAGGCCTCTCCCCGCTCCGGGGCGTAATATGCCCCAAAACGCTGGTGCCGCCCCCATAGGGAATCACTTCCGCGCCCACCTCCGCCGCATAGAGAAGAAGAACCCGCACTTCCTGGGTGGAGACAGGGTGGGCCACCCCGTCCGGAAAGGCCTGGACCTGCCCGCTCCGAAGGGCCACCCAATCAGGCAGGCTCTGCCCCCTGGCATGTCGCAGCCGCTCTACCGGAGAACGGTCCACCAGGGGGTGGTCAGGCAGGCGAGATCCGGGGACCCGGGCCAAGACCTCTTTCAGGGAAGCGTCCGACAGGGGAACGGCCCTGCCAACCCTTTCCGTCAAAAAGAGTTCCGCGTCCTCAGGCAAGGGATATTGAACCGTATCATCTCCCCACCCGTTCCAGCGTCGCATGCCTCCTCCCGGGGGTCGTTACCCTTCCACAATTTGAATAAGGCCTTTATCGGCGTCCACCTTGATGTAATCTCCTGTGCGGATCAGACCCATCACATTTTTCTCCGGCCCGGGCCCAAAACCAATAATGAGAACACCCCGTCGCTCCTGTCAAGCAATTCAGAAAAGGCCCGGGCACTACCGGGCACCCGGGAATCCACTGGTAGGCCTTGAAGAAAAACGCAGGAAAGCCCGAAAAAAACAATTTTCTTCAATGTTTGATACGAGGTACATCTATGGCTGTAACAGGCTTTATTGTTGGCTTTTCGTCATCCACTACTGGGTTTTTCCCCGTATTTTTGGCTCATTTCCCCGTGTTGACATTTCTTTTTATGATTTTCACAATGCGTAATGATATAATTAAATTTTATCTTTAGGGCCACACAAAGAATCATCAGGCTGCCATGTGGGGGACCCATAAAATGCCGGAACGGTCACCAACCCTGTCAGAAGAAGGGCTCGAAAGGCAGATTTTAGACCAGAAGCGCATTGAAAGGGAACTCTTTGAAATCCACACGCAAAAAGATATCATCCTCAACGCCATAAGCGCAAATATTGTGTTTGTCAACCAGGACCTCCAGATCCTCTGGGCGAATGAGGCGGCGGTTGCCTCTACCGGGAAATCCCTTGAACAAATAGCGGGAAAGAAGTGTCATGTCTTCTGGGGCACCCCTGAAAGCCCCTGTGAACATTGCCCTGTCTTAAAGGTGTTCGAGACTAAAAAGACAGAGAGAACCGTCAGAACCACCCCGACGGGAAGGATATTTGATTTAAGGGCAGAGCCCATTTTTGACGGGGCCCGATCCCTGATAGGGTTTCTTGAGATAGCCGATGATATTACAGACAAGGCGGCCGCCCAGAAAGCCCTGGCCAAAAGCCAGGAGAAGTTTTCCATGGCCTTTCGTTCCAGTCCCGCGGCCACTGTCATCACCACCCTGGAAGAGGGCCGTTACATCGATGTGAACGACAGCTTCCTGACCATGTCGGGGTACCGGTATGAAGATGTCATCGGAAAGACCTCCCTTGAATTGAACCGTTGGGTCTCACTGGCACAGCGTGAAAGGCTTTACCAGGCATTAAGAGAGAAAGGTTCCGTCCGCAACTTTGAATACCGGTTCAGAAAGCGTTCAGGCCAGATGGGGACCGGGCTTCTATCGGCGGAGGTAATTGACATCCACGGGGAGCCGTGTGTCCTGGCCCTGATCATAGACATCACCCGGGAACGGGGCTCCGAGGAAGCCCTGCGAAAGAGCGAGGAAAAATACCGAAAAATCCTTGAGACCATCCAGGAGGCCTACTATGAGGTGGATATCGCCGGTAACTTCACCTTTTTCAATGATTCCCTGTGCAGGATCACTGGATATCCCAGGGAAGAATTGATGGGGATGAATAACCGGGATCATATGGAGAAAGAGAATGCCAAGAGGCTTTTCGAGGAAGCCAACAAGGTATTCACCACGGGCAAGCCTTCCAAGGCTTATGAGTATGAAATTATACAAAAGGATGGATCCAGGAGATATATAGAAACCTCCATATCGCTCATGAAAAATTCCATGAAGAGACCTGTGGGGCTCCGTGGTATTGTCCGGGACGTGACCGAACGCAGGCAATTCATGAAGGCCCTGGAGGCCAGGGAGAGGGAACTGGAGGCCAAAACCGCCAATCTCCAGGAAATGAATACCGCCCTCAAGGTCTTACTGGATAAGCGGGAAGAGGATCGGTGGGAGTTGGAGAAAAGGATCCTTTATAATGTGAAGGAGATGGCCCAGCCTTATGTGGATAAACTTAAAGAGGAACTTTCTGATGAGAGACTCCAATCCTATGTAAACATCCTGGAATCCAATTTGGAAGACATTGTCTCTCCCCTTTCCTGGAAACTTACCGCCAAAAACCTGAACCTCACGCCCCAGGAGTTGCAGGTGGCCAATCTAATACGGCGGGGCAAAAGCACAAAACACATCAGCCGACTCATGGGTCTTTCCATCAGGACAGTGGAATTCCACAGGAAAAATATCCGAAAAAAGATGGGACTGGTAAACAGAAACAAAAGTCTCCGATCCCACCTCCTGAAACTCTAGCAGGGTGAAGAAAAGATTTCCCTGTCAAATGAGGTTCCCCTTCCCAAGATTGCCGGGCAGATCAAATAACACGGATCGCTTTCAGCTGCCAAACCCTCTTCGTTATCTCTTCACCGACTTCTCTAGGCATCTACATCCTAAGGCTTGTTTTTCAGGCCCTAGTGATGACTTGGTGTTCCGTGATGGGCGGCAGCATGATGAGCTACCGGTTCTTCATCATCGTCGGACACGGCATCGGCAACCACGGCAACCACGGCCACGGCCGCAGCGGCCACGCCGGCAATGCTGACCCCGCTTATACTTGCGGCAGCTCCCATGCCCGCACCGCCGCCCCCAGCACCTGCGCCGGTTGGCCCGCCGGCACCTGCTCCGACACTAGCCGCCCCTTCCGCCGCGAGGGAGATGGCAGGAAGCAGACAAAGACAAATGAGAAGTATGAGAATGAAAAGACCTCTAGGTTTTCCAGGAAAACACTTACATGTTTTTTTCCTATCCCATCTCGGCAAAAATATTTGAGGCAGCACTTTCATTTTTTGATCTCCTTTCTCAATTGCAGAGATCCATTAAGCATATTCAGGTTCTCGGAGCCCACTGCATGGTCGCCATTGTTGGGTCCACGGCTCTCCAAAATGGAAAGCCACCTTTTTTCCTTCTCGAGTATTAAAGAAATGTCAACACTGGCAAATCGCTCAAAAATACGGGGTAAAATCACGTAGTGCTTCCAAAAGAAGCATTACTTTCATACTCTTATACATGACAATACTTCCTCATTACCTCACATAAAAAAGTTGAAAAAATTTTCCCGGAAATAATACCCGGCATTAAATAAAGTTTTCTTGTAATTCTTTTTTCTTTTTTTTGGTACTACTTCCTTCTTTCACTCTTTCTAACCTTACCTGATCATTCCATTTAAATGGTCAACCACGTGTTTTTTACTCGTGTTTTTTAAGTATTTTCCACGTGTTGACATTTCCTCTTTGCTTCCCCTAATTCTACTTCTACCTCTTTCTAATCCAGCTTGCTGCTCATGCTTCAGTCCATGACTTTTTATGGCTTCATGGCCCTTATGTTTATTTGAGCCAAATGCAAGGCAACTTGGAATAGCCGAGGCCCTCATTTAAGTCATTTTTCCCTGTCAACACTGGTGAAGAAAGAACTAGCGCGAAAGGTTGGCTTTCTTTTTTTAACCCCTAGCAGTGATCAAAAATTACACTCAAAAAAAGAAAGGAGATGGGAAATGAAAGTCATATTATTCTCTCTGATTCTTTTTGTTTGTGGGCTTTTGCTACCGCACTTGTCCATCCAAGCGGAGGAAAACAGCGTTGGAAAAAACACCCTTGGCAATTTTTCCCTGAAGTCAACACTTCGGCATCCAAACAAAAGTGGCCGGTTTAAATTCCAGATGCCTGAATACGGTACAACCCATGGAAAATGGAAAGCCCCGCCACAGAATGTGTGGACCAAGCAGACATGGTGGTGGAAAGGTAGTGAAGCGAAACCCCGCTGATAAATGGCTTGAGCCCAAAAATTGTTGCAGCATGCTAAAACCCATAACCGGAATTCGCTTGAACAAAGGCAAAGACTTTTATCCCTCCCGTATGGTGTTGCTTATTCTAAAACCAATTCCACCAATTGAGATTTTAAAGTGAACCAGGTGCAATTGAAGCAACAAGATGTTTGACGAAAAATGGCGCTGCTCTTTATGATTGATCCGGACTCGCGAATAATTACCACCAAGGGAATTGGCAAATTAAGTTTGGAAGAATTGAGGGCAAATATGGAGCTCGTCCTGGCACATAGACTTTACAGACCCGGAATGGATGAAATCTATGATTTTCGTGGGGTCAAAGCTTTAATGGGCATGGGTAGTAAAGGCTATTCAGATATTCTTGACCTAATTTCTGTGGATCAAGAAAATTAGCCGCTTCTGGAAGGCTCAAAGCTTGCCGTTGTGGCTCCCCGTTCTCAGGTCTACGAAACAATGCGCATTTATAAGATTCTCTCAGGGCTATCTCCAAGAAAAATTCGGATATTTCGAGATATGCAAAAGGCCTCTGAATGGCTGAAGCCATCTTTACCGTCTCCGCCAATAGTCGACCCGGATTGCATAAACGGGCAGCACTTTGATAAAGAATCGAATGGCTCCAAGTCCTTATTCAGTTCAAAAGACGAACTCGAGCACAATAGGTCCACGGTTAGAAAATCAGGGGTAAAAGAACATGCCTGAAAAATACTCATACAAAGTATTGGATCAGAAGATGGGCTTCATCAATCATGATACAGATGCTGAAAAGGCACTGGCGAAGAGTCAGGAGGGATTTCGAGCCATCATGGAGGGTTTGAAAGAGGCCTACTTTGAGACGGATCTCAGAGGCGACTTCATATACTTTAATACTTCCCTACCCTCAGTACTCGGATACTCTCAACAAGAATTAAAGGGGCTCGGTTATCATGATTATCTGGCTCCACGTACAGCCAGAGAAACCCACAAAAAGTTTAAGAGAATGTACCGGACCGGGGAGCCCATAAGAAAATACGGCCTTGAAGTGAAAAAAAGGTCCGGAAATCGGGGATTATATGAGATGTCTGCCTGTTTAATGTTGAACGGGGATTTCACCCCCATCGGCTTCCGGGGGATTGCCTATGACATAACCGGCGACATTTTCCGGGAAAAGAAGGACGATTACCTGATCCATGGACCAGAAGACGGATCCGGGGCCTCAAAAATTCTCAGCGGGTTACTGCCGATGTGCAGTTTCTGCAAAAGGATTCGTGACCACAGGGGTTATTGGAAAGTCATTGAGCACTATTTGCTGGAGCACTCCAATGTTCGGCTCAGCCATACTGTTTGTCCTCAATGTGTCAAGCAACATTACCCCCATCTTGATTTCGATCAGCAATGACGCTCATCACCTGAAGATATAGATGAACACGTTTCAGAGTCTATGCATGAGGCTTTTCTTTTGGCGCAGGAAAAAGGCGGGAAGATCAACTGAAAAGGGTTCAAAGCCTGGATCTGGCTCGGGTAGTGATTCGAGCAAAAGGGCTTCCAATAAACATAGAACCGGCAGGAAAAATACAGGAAGCTTTTATAATAAGTTGTCCTCAGAAAAGAAAACGGCCATTGACAAAATTATTGATCTCCTGGAGGACGAAGAGGATCAAAAATAGTTCAGCACCATGTAATAGGGGACGAGGGGACGTTGTGTGGGCTGAGGCTGGGGGCTGGAGGTCGGGCCACGTTAACATATTGATTATTCAAAGGTTATATCCCGAAAGGACGTGTTTCGAGGGCATATATCCCTCTTTTGGGCCCTCAAAAGCGCCATATACGGTGTAACGGGGCGCGGTGGCAATTTCGGTAGATTCTTACACAATGGACAGGTTCCAGAGGGAAAGGGCAAAAACAATGCGCCTGCCGGCGCAGACATTACGGAAAGGGGTCAGGCGTGCAATTCTCACTTGTCTTTCCTTCCAAATCTCCTGTAGACATCGTCATCGTTTCGTTTGCCAACGGCCGCGATTTTAACAGTGTCTTTTTCAACCCTATAGATGATACGATACTCACCCATATCCACTCGTCTGTATTCAGGGCTGCCGATCAGCTGTTTTGAGTCATGGGGTTGGACTTCTTCTCTGAGTTCCAAAATCTTTGATACCACTTGCCGGAATTGCTTTGCATTCAATTTTCTGATAAACTTTCCGGCGGCCTTGGTGATATCCAGTTTATACATCTTTTCCGCTCAAAAGGCGTTTGGTTTCAATCTCGCCCAAGTAGCCCCCCTCTTCAGCTTCGCGAGCCTTCTGAGCCCAGTATGAGTCCTCCATTTCAAGGAATCTCTCATACATTCTATGGGATATAATCACCGACTTTGCCCTGCCTGACTTCTTGACAATGACAGGAACCCTCTCGGCGGTATCCAGGTATCTCCCCAATCTGTTCTTCAACTCTGTCGCCGTAACGTCCATACTATACCCCCCAATGAAGTTTAGCTAATATAGACATTATAGCCATATTGGCTATTCCAGTCAAGAATAAAAAGGGCAACTGTTATCCAAATCCTGAATGGTCTTAGCCTGGGGGGACATCCATTTGTAATTCAGTAACTTCGTCCGGGTAATGGGTGCCATGCAGTGAAGGGGGGGACGGTCTTAAGTTTTAGACCGGGGTCTGAACAATGTTTAGAATTCGGAGTTTTGCTCATTTATGGTTGTTTCGGATTTCGAGCTTTGGGATTCGATATTTTGCCAACTCTCTAAGCCGGTAGATGCGGGTAAGAAGCTGATGACGGATGTAATATCAGCCGGATGATGCCTTGAGACACCCTTCATAACCTGTCAATTCAGGAAAATATCTGGTGTATACACTCCTGTCTCGGGTAAGAATCGCATTACACTTTGCTGAAGCAAAGCCACCAATATAAAAATCCGACAAAAAATGCTTCCTCATATTCAGCTTGTGGCCACATTGAGGGCATTTTATCTTTGCCTTTCGTTTCAAATATTTCACCCAGGCCTGGGCTGCTGCCACAACAGAATCGAGCCCCAACGGTTCTATCACTATTTTATGTTCCTTTAGAAACTGATCCAGTAAAGCGGTGTCTCCTTTGAATTGGGGCATCAGTTCCGCATATACAATGGTCGGAGCAATTAAATCTTCTTTTCTTGCCAGAGCGGTATAGAATTTATTCTGAAAGGTTCTGAATTCGTCCTTGAGAATATCCAGCAGGATTGTGGTATCTACACAGATTCTCAATCTATTTTTCCTCGCACGCCATCCAAATATTCCATCGTTGTGGTTCCGCCCTTGAACTTTCCGCGCCACTTCTTTCGGAGTGTCTCGATTGGATCCACAATCAGGACATATCTTTGCCCCTCTTTTGCGATGTCAACTTCTGTACCCGGAACAATATTTAGATCCTTCCTAACACTCATGGGTATGGTGACCTGATATTTTGCAGTTACTTTAGGCAATTGCATCACCTCCTAAGGTATACCTATTTTATCATTAAAGTATACCTCGTGGACTTCCTGCTGTCAACGATCAATGATCTGGGGCACTTTCTTTACAAATTATACGTACGATTATATGTGCAGGCTTTTAGCGCAGATTCAAGATTCAACAGTGCGAATTCCAGATTCAAGATTACCGCTACGCTGGTAAATCGTTATCGGTTATTGGTTATTGTTAATTCGGGGTATGCGGAGCACATCGTATATTGCACTGTCAAAAGAATCCATCACCGGCGGAATTGCACCAACCCCGGCATCAGGCTGAAATGGTTATCCTTTGAAAAAAGCTGATATCCATACTGGAACGCGATAGCTGCAATCCAGATATCATTTGTAGGTATTGGCGTTCCTGCAATCCTCAAATTATCCAGTATGGAAGCGTAGAAATCAGCCGTACCCTCATCAACGGCGTGAACAATGACTCTCGGAGAATCCAAAAAGAGATTAAGCTCTTCCCTGTTCTTTGATTCGCGGCTCCCGCCTTTGAACCCCGAAAATAGTTCACCAATGCTGATCGCTGAAAAGCCGATCACATCGATTTTTCTCAAGGCATTCACCACATCAACATCCCCCTTCATGGCAAATGAATATATGTTGGTGTCGATCAATACCTTTTTCATCTCCAGAGCTCTTTATCAATGTGTCGCTCTTGATTTATCTTCTTATGAATCTCTTTGAATTCGTTATCACTCCACCTGCCGAACAAGTGGTCCAGGTCATCGTATTCACGCGAGAACCTTTTTTCTTTCTTGAGGCCAAGGCCTTCCTTGAGCATTTCAAGTGCCAGCTGATTGATGCTTTTTCCTTGTTTGGCGGCCGTTGATTTGAGTTTGTCGGCGACCTCTGGCTCAACGCCCCTGATGGTGACAGCTTTCATGGCAACCCTCCATGATAATGTCCTTTTATGCATACATATTGACATCAATATATAGCATCAGATGGCGCTTGTCAAACATGATCACAAAGGGGGAATGATGCGCATCTGCCAGTTCATACCCGGCTTCTTCCAGAATTTCCTCCAGAGTTCCCATTTGCTCTATTTATAGCTCATTGGTGTGTTTGGCTGTTTGGTTTGTTTGGGGAATCCGGTCTGGAGCCGGCAGGAAGCCGGGATCAAAGGCGATAGATCAAAGGGCAGTGCTTGGCGGAAACGTTTTGAATCCTTCCTCATTGGCGGCACGGAGGAGCCTGTCGTCGAAACAGGCAAACATGAAATCTTCAGGAAACCTTTCATGGATCACCATGGCGGATGCAAGATGGATGGCGTCGAATCCTCTTAAAGGATACCCTTCAACGGCACGATCGACATATCCATTGAGCACGCCCTTTCGACCAACCACTTGAATTCCCAAGGTCGGTGGTTCAACCGACCAAAGCCCTTTGAATATAATGATCCGATTGCATGCGCTCATATTATCGCAAAAATATGAGTGTCAAATCGAAAAATCTGATGACACTCGGACAAACGAGAGAGAAAGGGTAAAGCCGTGGCATCACCCTTCAGGAGGAAAATGTGGCTTTAACTTGAAGGGATAATCCGGTACAATTCCTGGGTTCATAATTGCTGGTTTCATGGTCAAGCCAGAGAGCGTGGATCCAGCAGAGACCGGAGGGAAGACATGGCTTATTTCAGGGAGCTGAGATGCGACGAGCAGGGGAGGCTGGGTTTGGTGGAGGCGGATGATGGGGCCCTGATCATGGTGGAAACGGCGGGCTCGGGCCGGCCCCTTGTGCTGGTACACGGCTGGTCCATGTCCAGGCGCTTCTGGCAAAGGCAGATCCAGGGCCTTTCCCATCACTTCATGGTGGTGGCGCCGGATCTTCGGGCCCACGGCGACTCCTCCAAGGCGCTCTTCGGCCTGACCCTGCCCCAGTGTGCCCGGGACCTCCAGGCGGTGATGGAGGTCCTGGATCTCCATGACGTGATCCTCGCCGGCTGGTCCCTGGCCGGTCCCCTGGTCCTGGATCACTGGCGACATTATGGCGACGAGCGCATCAAGGCCCTGGCCCTGGTGGAGATGACCCCGGCCCCCCTGGCCCCGGGAACGTGGAACACACACCGGCTTGCGGGCGGGGACCTGGCCGGCCTGGGCCAGGTGGTGCGGGCCGTACAAGAGGACCGGCGGGGCCACCTGACATCCTTTGTAAACGCCATGTTTCGTACCGGCACCGCACCTGAGGCCGACTACGCCTTCATGCTGGCCGAAGCCCTCAAGACCCCGGCCCAAGCCGCGGCCTCCCTTTACTCGGACTACCTGATGCGCGACTACCGGGAGGTGCTGCCCACGGTCAGCGTGCCTGCCCTGGTGGCGGTCGGTCGCGAGGGCCCCCTCTGCTTCGGCCCGGCCTGTGGGCGATACGTGGCCGATGAATTACCCCGGGGTGAATTGCGGGTCTTTGAAGAAAGCGGGCATCTGCCCTTTTGGGAGACGTCCGAGGCCTTTAACCAGGCCCTTATCGACCTCGCCGCCCGGACGTGAACATACCAGCCGGCCTCGTCTTTAGGCCGACCCCTTTGGGAGAATCATTATATGGCAGGCTTTATCACCATAGGGCCTTTTCATTGTGGGCAGGAGGGAATTTCCCACCTATTTTTCTAAAAGGAGATGAACCCATGTTTAAGGGAGCTTCAGGCCGGTTGGTTTGGATGGTCGCGGTCGTGTTGTCAGGATCTTTCCTGTACCTTTCCTTTGGATCAGACAAGGCCGGGGCCGGAGCCAAGGCCCTTTCCAAGGCCCTGGCCCGGGTCGAGTTGTTCGCAGGGCTCACCGATCAGGAGAGAGACGCTCTTAAGGCCGCTGCCACACTGCGGCACGCCAAGGCGGGAGAGCGCATTATCGAGCAGGGAAAGGCCCGGGACAGGATGTTCATCATCCTTGAAGGAGGGGCCGAGATTTGGGTGAACGGTGAACACCTCCTCACCCATTCCGCCCAGACCCTTGTGGGCGAAATCGAGTTCCTTGACTCATGTCCAGCCAGCGCCGACGTGGTTCTTACCCAAGAGACCGACCTCATCGAATTGAATTATGCGGCACTGACCGCCCTTATGGAGGAGCGGCCCCGGCTGGGCTATGTACTCATGCGGGAAATAGCCGGGATCGAAGCCCGCCGTCTCCGGAACACCACCCCCAAATGAGTTGTTCCGGGCAGAACTGGTGGTTGGGTGTCATATCCCTTTTGCATCGTCCAGATGCAATCTAGACCCTTGGGATGACTCAAATCATCTCCATGGGTTGGCTCGTCTGAAAGCAATGCTCCACATTCGGAGGAATATAGACCACATCTCCCGCCTTGAGATTCGACGATTCTCCGCCCACCTCAACGACCCCGGTACCCCTCAGGATAAAGGCCTCATGCTCCCAGGGGTGGCTGTGCTTCGGGCTTGAAGCCTGGGCGTCAAAGGTGATGACCCGCATAAAGAAGTGAGGAGCCCCGTCCGCCTCACCAATGACGGTCCGGATGCTTACGCCATGGGCCCCGGCCTCGGCCACCTCCTGGGCCTCCACTTCTTTGTAATGAATGTGTTTCATGTCCCGTTCTCCTTTCCAACTGTCCTAATGCAGGACGCCGGATCTATTGACCCAACCTCTTAGGATCATATTTTTCTTATCTTTTTCTCAAGGCCCGGGTAAAGGGTTGTTGAAGGTTCATGGAGAGGGAAATGCGGCGCCTTTCCAAATCCACATCCAGGACCCTCACTTCCACCCTCTGATTCACCTTGACCACCCTGTGGGGGTCCTTGACAAAACCCCGCCTGAGCTGACTCACATGGACCAGGCCGTCCTGATGGACCCCTATGTCCACAAAGGCCCCAAAGGCCGTCACATTGGTCACCACGCCGGGCAATTTCATGCCCGGCTCAAGGTCTTCCAGCCGTTCAATCCCTTCTTTGAACTCAAAACCCTCGAACTTCTCCCGGGGGTCACGGCCCGGCTTGGCAAGCTCTTGCAGGATATCTGTGAGCGTGGGCATCCCCACCTTATCAGTAACGTAGTCAGCGGGGTTGATCTTTTGTCGAAGCCCGGCATGGGAGAGAAGGTCCTCTACCGAGCAGCCCAGGTCCCGGGCCATGGCCCTCACAATGGAATAGGACTCGGGATGGACTGCACTCCCATCCAGGGGATTTTCGCCCTCCCTGATCCGTAAAAAGCCGGCGGCCTGCTCATAGGCCTTGGGTCCAAGGCGAGGGACCTTTTTCAGGGCCTCCCTGGCGGGAAGAGGGCCCTGTTCATTGCGATAGGCGATCATGTTCTTCGCCAGTTGCGGGCCCAGTCCAGAGACATAGGTGAGGAGCTCTTCACTGGCGGTATTGACCTCCACGCCTACGGCGTTCACACAGCTCATGACCACGTCATCCAGACTCCTTTTCAGCGTCTGCTGGTTTACATCGTGCTGGTATTGACCGACGCCGATGGATTTGGGATCAATCTTCACCAGCTCCGCCAGGGGGTCCATCAATCGTCTCCCTATGGAGACGGCCCCTCGAAAAGACACGTCCAGATCCGGGAACTCCGCCCTGGCCACCTCGGACGCGGAATAGACCGAAGCCCCGCTTTCATTGACCATGACCACGGGAACCTTCCGTGGCAGTTCCAGGGCTTTCAGAAAAGACCCGGTCTCTCTTCCTCCAGTGCCGTTCCCCACGGCCACGGCTTCCACGGCATAGTCCTGGAAGAGCTTTTTGACTTTCAGACCGGCCGTCTCTTTCTGCTTTTCGGATACGAGGGGATAAATGGTATCGGTATGGCGTAATTGACCCTGTCGATCCAGGCAGGCGATCTTACAGCCCGTGCGGATTCCCGGGTCAATGGCCATGATATTCTTTTCCCCCAGGGGAGGAGCAAGGAGTAGTTCCCGAAGGTTTTCGGCGAACACCTTGATGGCCCCTTCATCCGCCCTTTGCTTGGTTTCCATCCGCACTTCGGTTTCCATGGCGTGGGAAAGGAGCCTTTTGTACCCGTCCTCCAGGGCCTTTTTGACCTCTTGAGAGGCAGGGCCATCCCCTTTAATAAAGAGGCCCTCGAGCAGGCTCAAGGCGTCTTCTTCAGGGGGCTCCACCCTCAAATCCAGAAACAGCTCTCTTTCTCCCCGGCGCATGGCCAGGACCCGGTGAGAGGGCGCTATGGCCAACGATTCCGCCCAATCGAAATAGTCCCGGAACTTGGCGCCCTCTGTTTCTTTTCCCGGGATGACCTTGGTCCGAAACAGGCCCTTTTCTGCGTAAAGAATCCTCATTTTTTCCCGGGTTTCCCGGTCCTCATTCATCCACTCGGCCATAATATCCCGGCTCCCCGCAAGGGCTTCCTCTAGTGTCTCCACACCCTTTTCCGGATCCACAAAGGCGGCCGCCTCCCGGAGCGGGTCCGTACCTTCTTCCTGGGCCAGGATGATTTCGGCCAGGGGTTCAAGGCCCCTTTCCCGGGCCATCATGGCCCGGGTTCGCCGCTTCGGCTTGAAGGGCAGGTAGATGTCCTCGAGGGTGGCCAGGGTCTCGGCCTCCAGGATCTTGTCTCTCAACTCATCTGTCAGGAGTTCCCGCTCTTCAAGGGACTTGAGGATGCTCTCCCGGCGTTTGTCGAGCTCTTTGAGTTGAGACAGCCTGTCGCGGACGGCGGTTATGGCCACCTCATCCAGAGACCCGGTGGCCTCCTTCCGGTACCTGGCAATGAAAGGGACCGTGGCATCCGCCTCAAGAAGCTCGGCCGTGGCGTTGACCTGCGCGGTCGAGACGCCAAGCTCTTCGGCAATTTTGGCAATATGTCTTTCTTCCATCCTCCTCCCCGGGGCCGCTTAGACGGCCTTCCCTGATTGAAAACGCCAGAGTACCCCAAGGGGGGCACCCTGGCCGCCTTTTAGTTCAATCCTATTCCCCTCCCATGGCCTCATGCGTGCGGGGAACTTTTCACAGTCCCCTACCGAGTCTTACAAAAGGCTATGGTTTCAGGGAATGCATCAAGTATCCAGTTCATGCCTTCTGTGTTGAGGGTGTCATAGATTTCTCGAGGCCATTTAAGTAAAACTATCAACGTCTCAAGATACACGTCAAGACCTGCTTCGGAGAGGGCCCTCCCTTCATTGGAAAACCTCTCGGCCGCGGCCCTAACCAAGAATCGCTCATCCACCTTTCCCTCGATCAAATAGGGGGCATACATCCAGCAAAGCCTCTCCAGCATCCTCATGAGCGCCAGATAGCGGCTCAGTTCAAGCCTTACGTCAAAGTTGATCTCCAGGCCCAGGTCATGGAAGGACGTTATCATCACCTGTTCCAGAAACAATGCTTGAGATAAAGAGAAGGCCAGGTCAGATATCTGGAGACCTGCCTCATGGACCAGGAGGGAATCCACCGCCGTTTCCAGTGCCCTGTGAAGGGCATATCTTGTCTCTATTCCGGTCTTGTGCTGAAGGACATCCACCCACATGCCTGGCCCCTCCAGGTAACCAGCCTCCCCGTTGTGGGCCTTGATGTCCGCATAAACGTGGGTCCTGATGCCCTCCACAAAAGGCAATAAATAGAGATTCCCAGGTCCTAATTCCCCAAGGGCGAGGTCGTAGAAATAGGTGGTCTCGGGAACCACCTCTGCTTCCGTGGTGACCCCGTGCAGGGTGAGGGCCGTATGGTGATCTATAATTCCCACTTCACTGAGATACCAGAAGAAATCAGGGACCAGGGCACCCATCCGGAGATGATAACCCGCGACGGGCCTGGTCCCCACATCAAGGGCTTCCTTTGCCACAAAGGCATGGGTTGAAGGCCCCCAGGGAAGACCCGGACCGGGCCCTAAAAGCATGGAGCCGACAAGGCCCATGAAAATGATGCTTAGTCTGCAAAAGCCCCTTCTTGTCTGATGATCCATGGGTTTTTTTGTGTCCGTGACCGCCTGTGTTTCTCCACCTATTTCAGGAAATCAATGACCTCTATCATGACCATGTTGGGGCCCCGGAAGACCGCATAATGGGCCAGAGGGCTTTCAAATCCCACCAGTTTGGCCCCCTTGATATTCTTTACCGCTTCTTCTGCGGTCACATAACGAAGCCACTGATCGTTTTCCACATGGACGATCAGGGTCTTGGCCTTGATCCGGTGGAGCTGGTCGTTGATATTAGAGGTCTCACCATGATATGTACCCGATAGTTGGATAAAAATGCAGAAAGATAAGTGTTAAGGACTTGCAGCGCCCCATGGATAAAGCCTATCCACGACGTCACCGCGACTGAAATTCAGTAAAGCAGAAATTAAGGCAAAATTCCACAAAATTTCTGTGATTAAATCGGAGGACAATGACCTACATCTTTCTCAGATCTATTGATATGCCAGGTGTTGTTCAGACGCATGTCGCCTCCCCATCCTTAAAAGCCGAAATCCGGATAACAACCTGTAACAAATCTGTTGACGCTGTACTAAAAAATGATAGCATATGAAATATGATCAAAAGCTTTCGACACAAGGGGCTTGCTGAATTATTTGAAGGCGGACGAACACGCCGAGTCCGACAGGATTTACAATCACGTTGCTTAGAAGCTTTGGATCAAGCGGAAATTTTAAATGATTTGAACGTGCCGGGATTCAATTTCCACGGCCTACATGGAGTACCAAAACGCTACAGTATCCACCTTAATGGCCCATGGTGTATCACCTTTGAGTGGAAAGATGGTGAAGCTCTCCGGGTCGATTTAGAACAATACCATTGAGGTAAATCATGGCCGAATATTACACTAAACGTCCTTTGAAACGCCCACCGATTCATCCCGGTGAAATTCTGCGTGAAGATGTGCTTCCAGCGCTTGGAATTTCTG
>Ga0180432_10001601_pt1 | contig 35635 bp, 26 predicted proteins | sample SS_ome_10_FD_132414 | JGI IMG/M metagenome (GOLD analysis project Ga0180432, IMG submission 132414) | Hypersaline lake sediment archaeal communities from the Salton Sea, California, USA - SS_1_MS_2 metaG | ecosystem: Environmental > Aquatic > Non-marine Saline and Alkaline > Hypersaline >... | reverse complement strand
TTAGCAGTAAGTTTTTTTATGGGGGATGATTAGCAAAAAAAGACCGCTTTGGCAAGTGGTGGCCAAAGTGGTCTATGATGAATAGATTAAAACCATAGTTTACATTATGTTCTGAACTTGTTTTTGGTCGGATACAAAACAATATACTAAATTGCTTTAGCTGCCGGTATTTTTCTTTACGTTTGAGATATTTAGTTTCTCGATGAGCCGGTTGAGCTTACGGCGTTCAACTCCAAGAATTTTTGCGGCAGCAAGTTTGCGGCCTTTGGTGAATTCAAGGGTTTGAGTGATAATTTTACGCTGCACCTCGTCAAGCGTGTGGAGCTCGTGTTTTGGATAAGAGTCGGATTCGGCGATTAGGATTTCGAAAGGAAGTGCAGCGGCCTGAATTTCCCTGCTGGTTGTTAAAACATAGCCTCGCTCCATCGCATTGGCCAATTCACGGATATTGCCGGGCCAGCTATAATTTAAGATAAGTTCTTTTGATGTAGCGCTTAGGGTTTTAGGCTCTTCATTGTAAAAAACGGCCTGGTTTGCCAGAAAATACTCGGCCAGAACAAGAATATCTTCCCTGCGTTCTCGAAGCGGGGGTACCTCTAAAGTAACTACGTTGAGTCGATAATATAAATCATCCCGGAAAGAACCTTCTTTGACTAATTTGCGCAGATTGCTGTTGGACGCACATAAAACGCGCACATCGATTAGATAGGATTTTGTAGAGCCAAGTGGTGTTACGGCACTGTCTTGGAGGACTCTCAGCAGTTTGGCCTGCAGTTCAATCGGTATTTCACTTATTTCATCAAGGAAGATTGTGCCGCCGTCGGCCGCCCTGAAGAAACCCAGTGTTCTGTCAACAGCGCCGGTAAATGCGCCCTTTACGTGGCCGAAAAGCTGGCTTTCAAACAACTGCCCTGTCAAAGTAGTGCAGTCTACAGGCACGAAAATTTTGTCGGCACGTGCGCTGGCCAGATGAATCTGTCGGGCAACCATTTCTTTGCCTACGCCGGTTTCGCCGACTATTACTACGGGGCACTTGCGCGCAGCAACAGCTTTTATCAACTCAAGGATTGAGTTAAACGCGGGCGATTTGCCTATGAAATTGCCACTGCCGATGTGAGCATAACCCCCGTCGGGTGTAGACTGCCGTAGGCGATTCTCTCTCATATTGTCAAAATCAGGCCCGAATCTCTGCGCTGATTCACCGTTAGAGTTCTGTCTCATTGGATCTATAAGACTTCCTCACTATTGGGTGAAAATTCACCACTCTCCAAACCAAATTTTTTTCAGTGAGAAATACCCCACATTTGAAGGAAAAGAGGGGGTACTCTCTCTCTAATCTTCTTCTTAAAATTGAATTTAACTTGTTTTTTGGGAAAAGTCAAGAAAATTATGGGACGTTTATGAATTTTTTTTAATTTTAAGGTAAAAAAGCCGGAAAACAAGCTAAAGTAAGGCCCTCTGCCTTTTCGCGGCTCTAAAATTTTTTTAACAGGAACAACCGGAAATTTCTTGTTTTTGTAAAAATTGATGCATTTTTAGCACCCAAAGTCGTATTTTTGCAGATAACTTTATAACTTCAAATCGATTTGTTGGGTATTTTGGAATATTTACGCCTGTGTTATTCTGCTGCGGTTAGCTTTTTAGGGCCATTTTTTGTCGTTTTACCATCCGCCCCCTATAAATCACTCAGATGTGGTTATTTATTTTCCAAATCGAACGGTGAGATATAATCTCCATACTTATTCTGAGCTTCTTTGAGGCGTTTGCGCAACTCGGCAATAGTGTCGAAAACGATTTGGGGGGTATCGGGAACATCCTGTTTATAGATATTCTCAATGCGGTCCAGTTTGGAAAGGGTTTCCGGAATTCGGATTGTGAACTGCCGGACGTAATCGTCCCTGCTGTATTGCTGGTCAAGATGCTCTTTGAACAGTTTTTCCAGGTCTTTGTGTTTTGGTATTAAGCCGGTCGGCGTTTCGATGGCATCAGCGTCGCCGTTTACTCGCAGTTCAGCCCACATAATCCAGACTTTTTTGTCGGCCATACCATTCAAATATTTGCCGTTTTTATCTTTGAGGAAGTAATTGACCGAGAAGATTTTTGGCGGTGTCTCAACGGCTTCAATAAAGTCCAGATTATTCCGGATGTACCTGCCGAGAGGTATTGAGAGGAAGTCGAGGTTTGACATCAGATTGAATTTTCTAACACCTTCTTTGCCGAGTGTTGCAGCGGTGGTTTCGGATTCGATTGAGGCGCCTTTGCCGATGATTCCTTCTGTCCAGTTAAAAGCTTCTTCGATTGGCACCCAGGTATCACTATCGCGGCCACCATAGATAAAGCCCCCCACCGGTACCCCTTGTGGGTCATCAATCCGCTGGTCACGGTTTTGAAGGTCTACGATATTTAGACAGTATCGAGCGTTTCTGTGTGAAACGCTGATTTCATTGCCATCGGCATCTTTATTGCCTTTGCGCCAGGGGCCGGAATGGTTAATTCCCTCATCCGGCGGCTCAATCCCCATTCCCAGCCAGTAGGGCTTTAATTTGTCATCGTACATAACGTTCGAGAAGATAACCTCGCACGGTTTCGTCAGGGCATCATAAATAATAGGGTCGTCTTTCGGATTGACGTCACGAATGATGCCGAATATGCCTTTTTCCACGTTTACGCTGTGCACTTTGCCGTTTATTTTACGAAAGTAAGCAATATCGTCACCAATAATGGTTTGTCCGGTCAGCATAGCAGTCGAGGTTTTCCCGCAGGCTGAAGGAAACGCACCGGTAAAGTATGTTACACGTCCGCCCGGCCCGTGAGCACCGAGCACAAACATATGTTCACACAGCCAGCCCTTTTTTGAGGCCCTGTGGATTCCCAGCCGAAGGGCGGGTTTTTTCAACCCTATCGTATTGCCTGCATACTGGGTGTTAAGGCTGTAAACCAGTTCCTCTTCAAGGTCTATATATATCCTGCGCCCGTCGATATTCTTACTCACCTTTCGCTCATCCAATTCGCCTTCGCTGTGCAGAAATCTAAAAAATTCTTCGGATTTGCCGATTTTTTTGAATTGCTCATAGCCGGTTCGGTACAGGATGAACTCACTGTGAGCAACATATGGCGAGTCTGTTATCTGGATACAGGGAATTGAAAAGACCGAATCGGTCGGTCCAAGGCAGTAAAAGCAAACCAGCAGTTCTTTGCCAGCCATTGCCTCCTTAAAAAGGGCGCGAACTTCTTCAACACCAGCCGATTTTTCAATAGAGCCCAGACTTGCGCCCAAGTCGGAGCCGGCCGGCAGTAAAAACTTAGTCCTGGATTTGTCGCGTGCCTGGTCATAGTATCCGTCGAAGTGAATGGTATGGCCGGGAATAGCAAGCTTTTTTTCTTCGCCGTTTTTTATTGCTAAATCGGCAATATATGCTATATCCTCGGTCGAATCGGTGCAGACAAAAACCGAGTCCGGTCTGCAAAGCTCAATCGCATCGGCGACAAAGGTGTGCATTTTCGGGTTATCAACGGCGGTTAACTTGTCGTAATCCTCGGTTGTTAGATTATCTTTTAGAAATTCTTTTACTTTATCCATTTTCTTTCGGTATCTTCCTAACTTTATAAAACTCCAAAATTGAGAAAATAAGTATTATAAACTATCTAATAACCAGTAGCAACAAATTTCACCAGAAAATTTAATTTTTTTTATAAGCCTTGCTTATAGTATCTTCACCAATAAGAAATGTAACAAAGCCCAAGTGTACAGCGGCAGCGAAAATTAGGTTTGACGCCGCTTTATTGTGCTATTATACTGGCTCGCCAAAACAGTAGGCAGCATAATTTCTGGAGATGAAAATGGACAAAAGCAAAATTGTCGCCGAAGGTATAACTTTTGATGATGTTCTTCTGATACCGGCAAAGAGTGATTTTGTGCCGAGCCAGGCCCAGACCAATACCAGACTGACCAACAATATCACGATTAATATCCCAATTGTTTCGGCTGCTATGGATACTGTAACCGAAGCGGCTCTGGCTATTGCGCTGGCACAGGAGGGCGGTATCGGCATAATTCACAAAAATCTCTCTGTGCAGGCACAAAAACGGGAGGTAGTAAAAGTAAAACGCTCCGAAAACGGCGTTATTCTTGACCCGATAATTCTCTCGCCGGATGAGCCGGTGAGGAAGGCAAGAGAATTGATGGATGAGCAAAACGTCTCAGGCATACCAATCGTTGACGGCAAAAAGCTTGCCGGCATCATTACAAGCAGAGATTTGAAATTTCTCAAGGACTACGATGCGAAAATAAGCACAGTAATGACCAAAGAAAATCTTGTTACCGGCCCGGCTGATACCACACTTGAACAGGCAAAAGAAATTCTTCAGAAGCACAAGGTTGAAAAATTGCTTCTTGTCGGCAAGGCGGGCGAGCTGGCCGGCCTGATTACGATGAGGGACATTGACAGGGTTCAGCAGTATCCTTTTGCGGCAAGGGACAAACGGGGCCGCCTGCGTGTCGGTGCTGCGGTTGGAGTGCTCGATTATGAAAGAATCCAGGATCTGATATCGGCTGAGGTCGATGTTATTGTGGTTGATACGGCTCACGGCCATTCGCAAAATGTACTTGATACGATTAAAACAATCAAAAGCAAATATGATATTGATGTGATAGCCGGCAATATTGCAACGGCCTCTGCCGCCGAAGATTTGATAGCCGCAGGTGCCAATGCCATAAAAGTCGGTATCGGGCCCGGAGCGATTTGTACCACAAGGATAATTTCCGGCGTGGGCGTGCCGCAGATATCTGCAATAATCAACTGTGCCCGGGTCGCCGACAAGCATAACATACCGGTTATTGCTGATGGCGGGATAACGCAATCCGGTGACATTACCAAGGCCATCGCTGCCGGTGCTTCGAGTGTAATGCTCGGCTCTCTCTTTGCCGGCCTGGAGGAGAGTCCCGGACAATTGATTATTTACAAAGGCAGACAGTTCAAGGAATACAGAGGTATGGGCTCTTTAGGGGCGATGGTAAAGGGTTCAGCCGAAAGATATGGGCAGAGAAGCACCACCAGCACAGATAAGCTTGTGCCCGAAGGCGTAGAAGGGCGGGTCCCATATCGTGGAACGCTTGGCGATTTTGTCTATCAACTCGTAGGCGGGCTCAGGGCCGGTATGGGTTACTGCGGAGCACGTAATATCAAAGAGCTTAGAGAGAAGGGCAAATTTGTTCGTATAAGCCCGGCATCGGTTAGCGAGTCGCATCCCCACGATATACAGATAACAAAAGAGGCACCGAACTACTCAGCAGCAACCGAGGCATTCGAGTATTAGCGGCCCGTCAATGAACTTTTGGCAAACAGATTTAAGTGAGTGTTCTAATGCCGCATGAGATGATAGCCATTCTGGATTTTGGCAGTCAGTACGTGCAGTTGATAGCTCGGCGTGTTCGAGAACACAATGTATATTCGATGATTTGCCGCTGCGATATAACAGCAGATGGGTTGTCACAGTTAGGGGTCAAAGGCCTGATACTGTCCGGCTCACCTTCAAGTGTCAGAGACAAGAATGCACCTCAATGTGATGAAAAAATCTTTGAACTGGGCGTGCCGATTTTGGGTATCTGTTACGGAATGCAACTCGGCTGTAAGGTCCTGGGCGCAAAAGTCACTCCAGCCAAATCACATGAGTACGGCCGGACAAATCTGTCGATTGTTGACAGAAGTGGTTTGTTTGCGAACCTGCCGGATTCAATTACCGCCTGGGCCAGCCACGGCGACCAGGTCGGCGAATTAAGCGATGATTTTACAAGACTGGCGGCCACACAAACCTGTCCGTTTGCTGCGGTAAAGCATAAGAAAAAGGATTTTTTCGGTGTACAGTTTCATCCCGAGGTCTCCCACACGCCGAAGGGGACAGTGATATTAGGAAACTTCCTGTATGATATTTGCGGCTGCAGCGGCGACTGGAAAATGAGTAACTTTGTTAGCGAGACCACCGAAGCAATTCGCAGTCAAGTTGGTGATGATGTGGTAATATGCGGTTTGAGCGGCGGCGTTGATTCTTCGGTCGTTGCTTCATTACTCCATAAGGCCATAGGCGAGAAGCTTGTTTGTATTTTTGTCGACAACGGTCTGCTCAGAAAAAATGAACGTGAATATGTTGTGGGAACTTTCCGTGACCATTTTCATATAGATTTGCGAGTTGTTGATTGGTCTGAGCAGTTTTTACAGGCCATCAAAGGCGTAACAGAGCCACAGCAGAAACGCAGAATAATCGGCGCCGAATTTATTGAAGCTTTTAAGTCCGAAGCATCTAAGATTCCCAATGTCAAATTTCTTGCACAGGGCACGCTGTATCCCGATGTTATCGAGTCGGGTTCAAAAGACGGCGGCCCGGCGGCTAATATCAAACTCCATCACAATGTCGGCGGCCTGCCTGCTGAATTAGGCTTCGAACTGATTGAGCCGTTGAGGGATTTGTTCAAGGACGAGGTGCGAAAAGTCGGCGAATACCTCGGACTACCGGCTGATATCATCTGGCGTCATCCCTTCCCCGGGCCGGGACTGGCAGTAAGAATAGTCGGCGAAGTTACACCTGAAAAACTTAAGATTTTACGGGCGGCCGATGAAATTTTAATAGATGAAATTAAATCAGCCGGCTTGTATAAAAAGATATCTCAGGCACTGGCCGTCCTTGTGCCCGTCTCGACCGTTGGTGTGATGGGGGATGAACGAAGCTATGAAAATGTTATCGCGATTCGCGCTGTTGAAACCGTGGATTTTATGACCGCTGACTTCTCAAAAATCCCTTATGAAGTCTTAAGCGGTATATCAAGCAGGATTATAAATGAGGTTCGCGGTGTCAACAGGGTTGTTTATGACGTCTCGAGCAAGCCTCCGGCTACAATTGAATGGGAATAGTATAGTGAACTATCAATTTGGATATTACGCATAACATTGAAGGGGTCTTTTCTAAATGAAGGTATTACGTTGGAACGGATGCTGGCTAAGAATCTTTTGTGCAGGTTTGGTTTTAGCCGCCGGCTGTGCCCATCAAAGCGACCACGCGGCGGAGGCCGATTTTTTTGAATCTGCAAAGACTGATTTTGCAAACTGGCCCGGCAGGATTATTGACGATTCGAAAGATACTTTTCTAAGGGCAGACAATCTTACCGCTTTGCTGTTGGCCGGCGGTGCAAGTATTGCAATGCATCAAAGCCGGGCCGACAGAAAAATAGCAAATTATTTCGACAGGCACGGTATTTTTTACGGTTTTACAGACGAAAGTCTTAACGTAATCGGCTGTCCCGGAACACATTTTGCTGCAACAGGTCTTTGGTATGCCATCAGTATTGATAATGAGGATGATTTCAACAAAGAGCGGGCGTGGACGATGATGACGGCGCTGTCGGTTACAGGGCTGGTTACGGTCGGGCTCAAAGCTGTCAGGGACAATCAAACCCCCAACGGCAAAAGCTGGGCCTGGCCCAGCGGCCATACCTCAAGTTCGTTTACCGCAGCATCTGTTCTGGATGAGTTTTACGGTCCGAAGGTGGGTATTCCTGCATACGCATTGGCATCTCTTGTGGCTTACAGAATGATGGATACCGGTGACCACTGGGCAAGTGACGTTGTATTCGGTGCGACTCTTGGCTGGGTGGTCGGCCATACTATTGCCGGCAAGCACAAAAAACTTGAGGTAGCAGGTTTTGAGTTGATACCCTGCACCGCAGCCGGCAGAGGCCAGGCGATGGGGATTAATCTGGTAAGACGTTTTTGATTGACCTGCCTGTAACTGACACCGGTAAATGTCATACTGCTTATTTGATTGAAGACTCAAGCCATTCGAGTGCCAGCACGGAAAAATCTCGATGGTTAACCTTATAATCTTCGTTTAAGTCCCCTGTTGGGTAACAATAGTATACTTCTTCGGCCGGTGATGAAGGCAGCGTCAAATCTTGATAGAGCAGTTCGATTTCGTCGGAACTGAGTTGATAGTCATAGACCTGGATATCATCTATCAGACCTTTGTAAAAGTTCTGCAGTCTCCTGTCGGCTCCGATGTTAAGAAGCCCCGCACCACTGATTGGATTTGTGGTGTACTTGCCGCAATTTACCGAGTTGCCATCGAGGAACGATGCCATTGTGTTTACACTACGGACGACGGCTATATGGTGCCAGTCGCCTGCGATTTCACTTAACTTAATTTGTGTGTCCCAGAAGTCCATAAATTCCGCCCCATTCCAGACGACGATTTTGTCACTTGTGTCAATATAGTGTTCGACACCGAACTGGAGCGACCAGTGATTATTGCCTGGTCCGGCCGTGTTGGGGTCGTATTTATCAAAAATCGCCGCCCGCTCGGTCTGAGTAGAATCCGCCTTTATCCAGGCTGCCCATGTATAGCCACTGTTGAGCTGAAGTTTGTTTGCGTTGTAGGCGGTCTGGACGCAGGTATTAGCGTCGAACACCAATGCACCGCTCTGCCAGTTCGGGTCTTCAATCACATTGCCGTTCCCATCATACAATGTACCGGTATTATCATAGCCGGAAGAATCCGCAGCAGTGTTGCCGTCACCCTCATCAAACTCCCACCAGCCGATAAGCTCTCCTATCTGTCGCTGGTGAATGCCATTCTCAAGCCAGCTGGATGACAAAACTTCCAAATCGGCAAAACCAATCAGAGTTTCGGGCATGAGCACATTATGAAGTGCAATTCCATAGTATCGGCCCAGGTCAAGGAAGTAAGACACATCGTGGTATTTATCGTTTTCCGGAGTAAAAGAATATGTGGCGCCTAATCCCCACGGTGGCTCCAGCATCGCCCATATCCGCGATGAGCCAAGGGTTGCCTGTTCGGCCGTCCTGGCTTTCGGGTAAACACCAGTATCAAGGGCCAAAAATGCCTCAACGTAGGGACAATCCATAAGTTCAGGTACCGTGTAAAAGAAGGTTGAGTCGGTACCATGGAAGTCAAAATAGTAATCGATGCCGGCTTCGCAGGCATCGCTGTCGGTGAGCATCGCAGTGGTGAGGGCATCTATGGTTGAAACGCCGCAATCCGTGGGGTATGAAAGATGCCACAGGCGATTATGGTCGTTCGATGTAATTTCCGGAGGAAGCTGGCCGCCATCGAGCATTGCCTGTATTTCCGGATTTCCGCGTCCGGTTTGGGTATAGCGTCCGTCAGGATTGACAAGCGGATAGACCCAGAATTCGGCTGCTTTGCGAAGCCAGACTGCCTCAGGCTCACCGCTTAAAAGAAAGTCCACCATCCCCTGGAAGGCCCAACTGCCGCTCGTCTCGGTATTGTGGTTGCCGGTTATTATGACCACTTTTGTTTTCTGCCCTGTAACACAGGGGTCGGTAATCATATATGCATAAAGATTATGCTGAGGAATGCATGGATCGCCCATGTTGCCCGCCGATACTCCAACCACAAAATCCGGAATTGGACAGCCGGGCAGGGCAAGGTTGCCGTCACCACTGGCGGTGGGCGTTACATAGGGGCTGCTGCTGATTGATACGGTATGTGTTTCGGTCATATCGACAGTATAAACGTAAACACTGTCTGCAAAACCACTTGCCCCCGATAGACATAGAACCAAGACCGAAATTATTGTTCGAATATCCGCCATCACTGCCTTCTAAAACTGCAATGTAGCTGACTAAAGCAAAAAAGTCAAGAAAATATTAATCCAGCGTTTCAAATGCCGCTATCGAATGGGCCAGCATATTGGCGCCTGAGCTATAGCTCCAGCTCATTGTAGTTAGTCCTGCCGAAGCGGGTAACTTGGTGGCCCCGGCGGCGGTACTGCCAGCATCATCTCCGTTAACATCCCACTGCTCGGTCATACCGCCAGTGGTGGTGGAGAACGAACCTTCATCGTCACATGCCACAACATCAACCACCCATGCATCGGCGGTAACGGTAGTGATGTTTGTGGAGATAGTATCCTGGCCGGTGTTCGAGTTCGTAGCAACCGCCTCCGGCGCCTGCTGGGCTACGTTGGCCCTCGAAACGGAACCGCCGAGTCTCTGGGCCACATCGTTGGCAGCATACGTAACCGCTACGTTGTAGTAGCCCGGCTCAGGTAAATCCTCTTCCAGTAGGTAATATAACACCGTTTTGACCTTAGTGCCGGTGCCAACGGTTACGCCGGAACCGGGCACTATGTTCATCTCGACGTTGTTATATTTGACACTGGCTATTGCAAGGTCGCTTTCACTGTCATCCTCTGCTGCGATAGCAACGACCAGAATTCGGTTATCGCCGCCGTTTATCTTGTGTGACCAGGTCGCATCAATGGCCACATAGCTGCTTACGTTGTTACTGTAATATTCACTGACGCCGACGCCCTCACCGTAAATAGGCCATTCAAGCCAGTCTGACGCCAGGAATTGGAAGTCGAGGAAGTTGACTTTACAATCATCATTCCAATCGCCATCCGGGTTTTCAGTGCAGATAATCAGTGGCTGTGGCCCACACGGCTCGGAACCTTGATAAAGCAGGTCAACATCATCAGGAGTCAATACATAGTCATACAGGCGGACGTCATCAACTCGGCCGTCCCAGCCCCTGTGGTCGTATGAGCTGTTAAGCCGTCCGCCGATTACAAACGTACCGGTATGGACATTAAGCAAACCCGATGGCGCATCACTGCCGGAATCCTCGCCGTCAATGTATATTATTCTTTCCGATGAATTCGAATCGTATGTTACTGCAACCTGATGCCAACCGCCGTCATTTACAGTTGCGCTCGAGGAAAGAGCGGTATCACTCAATCCATCCATATAGCTCCGCATTGCATTCGTTGTACCACTTCTTGTCAACTGATATGTGTTGCCCTTGGTGAGCAGATACTGATTGCTCGCGTGGAAGGTATCGACCTTGACCCAAAGTGCAATTGATATCCGGCTTCTTATGTCCGCCCAGCTTCCGGCTCCGCCGCAGTCAACGACACTGTTGATGGTATGGCCGACCGGGTTGTTTAATTCCAGCACATTACTGTCCCTGTCGCCGTCGTAAACGATATTGACGCTAGTACCCCCGCCGCTTTGCACCAGTGTGCCGTGATGGCCGTTGCCGCTGCTGTCGTCGGCTGTGCCGTCGTCAAAATTCCAAAAGCCGACAAGTTCGCCTGTCTGTACTTGTACTTCAAGATTGTTTACAAGCCAATTCTCGGACTCCTTTTTTAGCTTGAGGTAATCAGAATTCGGGTCCATGACATCATAAATTGAAAGCCCATACTCCTTCCCCAAATCGAGTCGCTGCGCCACCGTTCCGGTTTTATCGTTTTCCGGGACGAAGGAAAATTCGGCGTTTAACCCTTCCGGCCTCATCACCCACAGCCGTGTCATTCTATAATCACCGGGTCTAAGCGTCGGCGGAATACTCGACTCACGCTCTCCGAATGCCTCGACGTAGGGACAATCCAGCAAAGACGGTATGAGATAGAAGAAGGTTGAACCTGCACCATGATAATCGAAGGCAAAATGCACATCCCCTCCAGTGTCGGCTATCATTGCAGTTGTCAGGGCATCAATGGTCGAAAGCCCCTGTCCCTGCGTATGCCATACCCTGTTGTGGTCGGTGCCGAAACCTTCTGCAGTCATTTCTGGATTTCCGCGTCCTGTTGCTGTATATCTGCCGTCAGGATTAACAAGCGGATAGATATAGAATTCAACATGCTTGCGGAGCCAGTCCGCCTCAGGGTCCGCACTTACGAAAAAATCCACCATCCCCTGAAACGCCCAACTACCGGATGTTTCTGTATTGTGGTTTCCGGTATCTATCATCGCTTTTTTCTTAGGGCCGGAGGTGCAGGGGTCTGTAATCATATATGCATAAATGTTATGCGGAGGGCTCAAAGGGTAAGAAGGGTTCGTATTTCCGGGGGTAGTGCCGATGACAAAATCTTCTATGTCTGCGGGTGTGCCCGGCAGGGCTAAGGCGGAATTGCCGCTCGGTGTTTTTGTTACATACGGGCTGGCACTCATCAATATCGTATGCTGCTCGGTCCTGTTCGGGTCGTATTCATCGAGAGTGTCGGCAAAGCCGCTTGCCGCCATCAATAGAGAAAGTACCACCACCCCTGCGATTATTCGTATCTTCATAATCATCACCTTCCAAAAATAACATTTTCCTAAAAAATCATTATACAGGATTAAGGCAGAAAAGTCCAGAAAATTCTGCGTAAACAACTCACACACCACCATAATAGGTGTTTTTTAGGCTGATTTTAACCGCAAAATGTCTAATCCAGCGTTTCAAACGCCGCTACCGAGTGGGCCAGCATATAAGTGCCTGAGCTATAGCTCCAGCTCATTGTAGTTAGTCCTGCCGAAGCGGGTGACTTGGTGGCACCGGCTGCGGTACTGCCTCTGGTTGAAACACCTCCACTGACGTCCCACCACTCGGTCATACCTCCCGTAGTAGTGGAAAAAGAACCCTGGTCGTCACCTGCCACTACGTCAACCACCCATGCATTGGCGGTAACGGTAGTTATATCCGTGGAGATAGTATCCTGGCCGGTGTTCGAGTTCGTAGCAACCGCCTCCGGGGGTTGCTGGGCTACGTTGGCCCTCGAAACGGAACCGCCGAGTCTCTGGGCCACATCGTTGGCGGCATATAGGGCCGCTACGGTGTAGTAGCCCGGCTCAGGCAAATCTGCTTCCAGTAAATAATATAATACCGTTTTCACTTTATTAGGGTCGGAGGTGGCGATTACATTGGAATCGGGCACTATGTTCATCTCGACGTTATTATATTTGACACTGGCTATTGCGAGGTTGTTTACATCGTCATCTTCCGCTATGAGGGCAACGACCAGAACTCGGTTGTCGCCGCCGCCGAGCATATGTGTCCAGGTTGCGTCAATGGCCTCATAAGCAGGGCTGTAGTAACTGCTGAAAAATTCATTGACCGAGACTCCTTCATCGTAAACAATCCCTTTTAGCCAGTCGGCCGCAAGAATTTGGAAGTCGAGGAAGTTGACTTTACAATCATCATTCAAGTCACCGGCCGGCCGGCTGCTGCAAACAAATTCCGGCGGGATAATCCCTTTGGCGTCTTGGTACATCCGCTCAATCTCGCCCAAAGTCAGCACATAGTCATAGATTCGAACATCATCGAGCAGACCATCGTCGGCAGCCGGACTGCCATAGTGTCTGTCAGGATTTAAGTCCTCTCGGACGCCAAGATAAAGAGCGGTCCCCGGATTGAATGAAGCCCCTTTGATGGCCGAGTTGGTAAGTACAGATTCGTCATCGATATATATCGTGGCCCCATCTACGCTTGATACGGTAATAGTGTACATATGCCATTGACCGTCGGCCAAAGCCGCAGGTGTACTCACCTGCCACTTGTCGCCTGCGTTAAGTCTGATTCGTGTTGTCAATGTCCCCGGGTTGGATTGTTCGCTTTCACGGAAATATATATCAAGGTTATTATATTCCATCTCCAGACCATGGCTAAATACATATTGGTAACCGCTTCCATTGACATCGGCCAGCTTGAACCAGAATCCCAGGCTAAACTCATCGGACTCATTTGTATAATCGAAGTCGGTAACGGTAACATAATCATCTACCTCATCGAAACTAAGTGCGCCATCGAGCTGGCCGCCCGAAGGCTGCCAGGTCGGGTTGTTATGCAGTGTGCCGGTGTGTCCGTTACCGGTAGAATCAGCAGCGGTACTGACGCCGCTCTCATCCAGTTTCCACCAGGCAACAGGGTCGCTGAACCTGCGGGCAAGTGCTGTAATCTCATCTTCACTAAGCGAACAGTTATACAGACGGACATCATCAATCCAGCCATTCCACTGGCGAGAGTCAGTCTCAGCGTTTTTGCCGATTAAAACATCATAGGTATTGGTATTTATGGAACCGCCGGTGAAAGTTGTCACTCCGTCAACGACGCCATCCACATATAGATAAACCATATCTCCACCAAAGACTCCGGCGACATGATGCCATTTACCATCGTTGACATCGACCGTTCCTGTAGCATCTCTGCAATCAGGCTCTTGAAATGTATTCAACCAGAAGGTCATATAATCATTCGAACTCGCCCGGTGGAGCCGATAGGTACTGTTGCCCTTGGCGAAAACGGTCTGCCAGGATTTGTCAAACTCGTTAACCTTAATCCAGGCAGCAACTGTGATTTTACCCTGGATGTCAGCCCACGTGCCCTGTCCACAGTTTACATAGTCATCGTCGCCATCCAATTCCAGCACCTTGCCCATACAGGGGTCGTTAACTATATTCGCATCACCCATGAGCGTGCCGTGATGTTCGTTGCCGCTGCTGTCGTTGGCATCGTCATCATCAAAATTCCAGTGAGCTATAAGCTGAGCCGGTTCAAGATTATTGATAAGCCAATTTTCCGACTCCTCTTTCAGCTCGAGATAATCAGCCGTGGGGTCATCTTCTATCAGGACATCATAAATCGCAAGGCCATAGTTTTTGCCCAGGTCCAGTTTGTCCTGCACTGTCCCCGTGTTTTTATGGTTTTCCGGGGTACAGGAAAATTCGGCGTTTAGGCCTTCCGGCCTCAGCGGCCAGATTCTTAACATCCTGTAATCCCCGGATCTAAGGTGCGGCCCAACGGACGGTTCGCGTTTTGCAAATGCCTTAACGTAAGGACAATCGGCTTGTGACGGCATTATATAGAAGAAATCTGAACCTCCACCGTGATAATCGAAGGCAAAATCCACATCGTTGCAGGTGTCGGCCCTCATCGCTACAGTCAGCGCATCGATGGTTGAGAGACCCTGTCCGCAGGTGTGCCAGACCCTGTTGTGGTCGGTGCCGAAACCTTCTGCAGTCATTTCCGGATTTCCGCGTCCTGTTGCTGTATATCTGCCGTCAGGATTAACAAGCGGATAGATATAGAATTCAACGTGCTTGCGGAGCCAGTCTGCCTCGGGGTCCGCACTTGCGAAAAAATCCACCATTCCCTGAAACGCCCAACTGCCGGCTGTTTCTGTATTGTGGTTTCCGGTATCTATCATCGCTTTTTTCTTAGGGCCGGAGGTGCAGGGGTCTGTAATCATATATGCATAAATGTTGTGCGGAGGACTATAATCGTAAGAAGGGTCCGTATTACCGGGTGTTGTACCGACGACAAAATCCTCTATCTCCACGGGTGTGCCCGGCAGGGCCAGAGCGGAATTGCCGCTTGGCGTCTTCGTTACATACGGGCTGGCACTCATCAATATCGTATGCTGCTCGGTCCTGTTCGGGTCGTACTCACCGAGAGTGTCGGCAAAACCACTTGCCGCCGACAGCAAAACAACCAGAACCCCCACTGCTATTATTTGTACCTTCATAATCATCACCTTCCAAAAATAACATTTCCCCAAAAAATCATTATACAGGATTAAGGCAGAAAAGTCCAGAAAATTCCGGGCGGTGACTTATGCAGCCCACTGTCGGGTTTTTTTGGCAGAGCAAACTTGACCGGCAAATGTCTAATCCAGCATCTCAAACGCCGCTAACGGTCTGTTCCCGTCTTCAAAACAGGACTCTCAGCACTCTCAGCGGCAACAGTGTTATGCAGTGCAATACCATAGGAACGGCCCAGCCGCAGGAAGTAAGATACACTGTGCTTTCTGTCGTTTTCCGGCGTAAAAGACCATTTGGCACCCAATCCCCATGGCACCGGCAGTCTCGCCCATATTCGCGATGAGCCGAGCGTGGCCTGCTCGGCCGTTCGGGCTCTGGGACCTACACCGACATCAAGCGCCTTAAAGGCCTGGATATAAGGACAATCTATCAGTTCCGGTACCGTATAAAAAAAGGTCGAGCCTGAACTGTGGAAATCAAAGTAATAATCGATACCGCCGGTGCCGCCGGCATCACTGTCTCTGAGCATTGCAGCGGTCAGAACATCGATAGTCGAAGCGCCACAAGGTTTAGGATGTGCGAGGTGCCACAATCGATTGTGGTCATTATAAGATGTCCCTTCAGGGAACAATCCCTGCTTATGCATTCTGCATATCTCCGGATTACCGCGTCCCTTCGCAGTGAAACGCCCATTGGGATTGACAAGCGGATATATCCAGAAATCGCACATCTGACGAAGACCGACCGCCTCCGGCTCATTACTTAAAATAAAATCCACCATCCCCTGAAAGGCCCAACTGCCGGACATTTCAGTATTGTGATTGCCGGTTATTATTACCACCTTTGTTTTAGGCCCGGGGGTATATGGGTCTGTAATCTTATACGCATAAATATTGTGTGCAGGGCTATAAGGGTAACAAGGGTCCGTATCTTCGGGGGTTGTACCGATGACAAAATCCTTAATCTTCGCCGGTGTGCCCGGCAAAGCCAGCTCGGCATTACCGCTGGCTGTTGGGGCTACATAAGGGCTGTTACTGACTAATTGAGTATGTGCCTCGGTCATTGCCGGTGTATAGACGTTGACGTTGCGGGCACGGTTGCTGGCACAACCACTCACCAACAGTAGTGAAATAGCCAGCAGTATTGTTGTTCGTATCTTCATTATTACTACTCCTAAAAAATGCTGTAAATACAGGGAATTAATCTTATACAACCAAAATGAAAAAGTCAAGGGGTTTTTGAAAAAATCAGACGAGATAAACCAGTATAAAATAAAATCACTTGAAAATTCACCCATTTTGTATAGACTGTCCGACTGTATTACGGGCAAACCACTTTTAGTGTAAATTGGCGGGATGATAAAATGTCGGATTTTAAGATTGAATCGGCCCAGAGAATTAAGCGTTTGCCACCCTATTTGTTTGGGCGGATAAATGCCTTAAAACTGGCCAAACGCCAGGCAGGCGTTGATATTATCGATTTGGGTATGGGCAATCCTTCTGACCCGGCGCCGAAAATGGTAATTGACAAACTGTCTGAAGCGGCACAGGACCCGCATAATCACCGGTACAGCGCATCAAAAGGCATTAAGAATCTGCGAGGCGAGATTGCCAAAAAATACGAGAGGCTATGGAACGTCCGGCTCGACCCCGAAACCGAGGTGCTGGCTTGCATAGGCTCAAAGGAGGGTTTCAGCCATATGTGCCTGGCGATGTTAGGCCCGGGTGATACTGCTATTGTCCCTGACCCGGCTTTTCCGATACATAATTACTCAGTTGCTTTGGCCGGGGCAAACGTGATTTCTGTTGCCCTCGGAAATGATGAAAAGTTCTTAAAGACTATCGCCGAAGTGTGTGAACATTTGTATCCAAAGCCGAAACTGCTGATTCTAAACTATCCCAACAACCCAACGGCAATGACCGTGGACGAAGGATTTTTTGAGCCGGTTGTGGATTTGGCAAAAAGATTCAAAATAGCGGTCATTCACGATTTTGCTTACGGCCAGACTTGTTTTGAAGGTTATAAGGCACCCAGTTTCCTTTCGGTTAAAGGTGCCAAAGACGTTGGCGTCGAATTTATTACGATGAGCAAGCCCTATAATATGGCTGGTTTCCGCATTGGCTTTGCAGCGGGAAATAAGGATATGCTCGATTATCTTGCCACCATAAAGGGATATTATGATTACGGCATATTCCAGGCGCTTCAAGTAGCTGCCATTATTGCACTTAGGCACTGTAACGAGTACATAATCGTCCAGAACGAAAGGTACCAGGCACGGCGGGATGTGGTCTGCCAGGGCCTTGAAAGAATCCGCTGGGAAGTGGAAAAACCACGCGCAGGAATGTTTGTCTGGACAAAAGTACCACAGGAACATTCCAGGGGTAAGGGTAGTATCGATTATGCAATGGAGCTGCTGGAATATGCCGAGGTTGCAATTGCGCCGGGAAGGGCTTTTGGCGAAAATGGTGAAAATTATATGCGAATCGCCCTTGTCGAAAACGAGCAGAGACTGAGACAGGCAATTCGAAATATCAGCCGATTTGTACGTGAAAAACCTGTAAAAAAATAACCGGCAAACTAAGAAATCATCAAACTGCGGTCTTCAAAAGAAAACCAAATCACTGGTTACTTGTCGTTTTTTAAAAAAATTTTCCCTATCCCCTTTTCCTTCAAATCGCCCCTTACAATACCATTATGCGGCATATATACACAAGCGACTCCGGAGCTTTTTTGGAATAACAAAAATTTTTTAAAAAAAGACTTGACCTCTGGAGACAAATATGGTTAAATATCATTATCAGCTTGGGGGCTGGAAAATACTCGCTTAGAAGTTAAAGTAAAATTGTTTAGTTTATGATTTTTTTGTTGTATTTAATCGGTTTTTTTTCGATTACGTTTCGACAAATTGGGGTGGAACAGAAACTCAATATTAACGTAGATGGTTGTACTTTTTTCAGCTTGAAATGAGCTTAAATTGTACAACAGGCAGCTTTGGTTTAAGCGAAGCTGTCAAATCGGGGCTGTGAAAAACTCCATACGGCGAGAAAACTTCGAACATAAGGGCGCGGAAGGTCTGCGCACTGGACGAACGTGTACATTTTTTGAATAGTTTTCCGGTTCTTGGAGGACGCCTGAAGATGAAAGCAACAAAAGGAGTTGGGCGGTTAGTTATTATGTGTTCACTGTTTGTTTGTACTGTTTCAGTTGAGGCAACACCTGTTGTTATCCCTTTGGATGATTCGGGCTGGGCGGCAGTAATCGATGACGTTGTGCTCTATGAAACCAGGGAAGTCGGCGTGCCTTACGTTTTCGGAATAACTGACGATGCGGTCGTAATTCAGCTCGACAAAACCTTTAGGGAGCCCCCCGAAGACGGGTTCTTCGACCCAATCGTTATCGAGTTTCAAAAGATTCGCCAGACCGATATTACAAATATTATCATCAGGGACGAACGCATCGCAAACTGCACAGGCAGTGAATGGTTCGACTTCCACCTGCACCTGACGAACGCCTTCGCAGGCTTCAATCCGGATTTCATTCCCGATGGCGACCAGCTTGAAAATGTCTCCTACAGTATGAACTTTGGTTATGACGGTCTGCCTGTTCGATTGAATTTTGAAGATAACAACGGAAGCGGCGTACCCGCAGCAGGTGATGTATTTGAGCCCGGACATATAGCGGGACAGATTATGATTGTCACCGACCCCGAAATGGGCGTCGGAGCTGACTTCCGCTTCGGCCTTAAAGAAGTACCCACTGTGCCCGAGCCGGCAACATTGGCTCTGCTTGGTATCGGTGGGTTAATGGTCCTTAATCGAAAAAGATGACGGCAAGCCTGAATGGCTTGAGTGAGGACAAGATAAATCGAAAAAGACGACGGCAAGCCTGAATGGCTTGGGGACAAGAGAAATTTAAGTTTGTAAAAGGGAAACAGAAAGACATCCAGTTAAGTTGATATTTGTTAAGGAAATAAATCAGGGGAAAAGTATGAGGATGATGAAAACAATCAGACTGTTGTTTTTTTTACTTGTTACAGCGCTATCTCTGCAGAAGGCATCTGCAACGCTTATTCTGCCGGAAAGTCACTATGAAAACGGCGACTGGCAGGGAACTTCCTATTACCAGGAAGATGGTTTCGACCTCCGCATAGATTTTGCTGTTTATGATATTGACCCCGTCGAAGGCTACCCCGGTGATTTTACCTGGGCCGGTGAACTGACTATGCCCGAGACCGACAGATACATTTACGCATATCAGATATTTAATCTTTCCGGTTCTATAGAGGATGTTACCTATTTCGGCCTGTTAAATTTCGACGGCACCAAGGTTGATGAAAGCCTGATGCACAGTACCTGTTCACAGGATGAAGGTTTTGGTGGACTCGCACCCGACCCGACCATTTCCGATGACCCGGGAGTTTGGGAGTTTGAGGATGGTGTTTTAGTTGCCGGCGAACATTCCTGGTTCCTGATATTCTGCAGCGATGCCGAGCCCATCAAGGGTGACTTCGAAATAGAAAAATCATCTGAGCCGCCGCCGGTTCCTACACCTGAACCATCTACACTGGCTTTACTCGGCATCAGCAGCGCCTGGCTTTTAAACAGAAAAAGAAAAACAAGAAAACCCGTTAATTAAGGCTGCCTTTGGCAGTGTGGTTATATTATGTAAGCCCAATATGAGTATATGGGTATGATGAAAATCAACAGTTCAATTTGTTTCGGATGGCAGCGGATAACATTAGCCGTTCTGGCTTTTGCGTTTGCCTTCTCTGTCCCCGCCTATTGCCGGGCTAACGGTGCCGTGCTTATGATTCAGCAGACACCGCCACTGGGTGGGACGATAACTCCGGATGTTGGCGTTCATCACTTTGGATTCAATACTGACGTTAGTTTGACAGCGGTTCCTGGACCAGGTTATCAGTTTGTCTGCTGGATGGGTGATGTAAGTGACCCAACGGCCCCAAGGACTACGGCTTATCTTAATGCGCCAAAAATTATTATTGCCGTTTTTGAGAGGATTCAATTTGATTACCTGGCTCCTGCAGAAAGGGCCTTGAGCACTCCCCATGGCGGCCTGAGCCGCTCTGCTGCGGATTACAGCCGGCAGGGATATTCAGGAGGCGGTGCTAAAAGACCCAAAGGATTGAGTTGGCCGACAGAGGAGCCGGAGGAACCCGAAGAACCTGAAGAGCCGGATTTTCCTGTCCCGGAGGATAGAAATGATTTTCCTGTCCCGGAGCCGGTCCCGGAACCGACGACGGTGATATTGTTGGGCTTCGGTGCTTGTATGGCATTTACCAGACGCCGAACGAGGAAAAAGCCCTAACCTAAAAATATTGACAAAAAGCCAAAAGTGAACACACAAACGAATTTCAAAAAATCACCTTTGGCCTGAATCAATATTTGCAGGAAATAGAAATTAATGGCCCCCTTGCCCCCCCCTTATATGCAATTGTCATCCCAGTACAGCAATACACAAGTACAACTGAATTTCACTGAAATACCTTTGATAGAACCACGCATTACTAAAATCGGTTTTTTAGCAAAACTGTTGTTACTCAAATCTAAAACCACATGTCTCAGCGGTGAGAAATTCCGATTTGCTCCTCGGATATTTTCTACAGTTTAACGGACGAATCGAATAAATAGTGCAGTAAGATTCCCCGTTTGGGCTGTATTTAAGGAATTTGCAAACATTAGGCAGCATACAGCACACCCCGCAGCTATTGCATTGGCCTTTACGCTTTTCGGAAACAGCCAATACTGAAGTAAAAGTCCTTCTTGCCTTGGCGGACCACGTATTTCTTTTTTCGGCTATCATTCCACTTTTTCCAAATAGCCAATGGCAATTTAATACCTGCACCGGCAAAACCTCTTATGATTTTCGAAATACCGCCACGACATTTTCAACTTCCACCACGAACAGGCGGTTATCACCCTCGAAATCAACCGGTATCGCACCTTTGGGATTGAATAATACTTTATCGTACTGACGCAGCGGTATATCAGGCGTGTTCTCGATTTCTGCGGATATCGTCACTATTCGGCCGGTTATCGTCGGAATTTCTATGTTATCGGGCAGCCGGATACCACCTTTGGTTTCCTTTTTATCTTCGTCTTTGCGAATCAGCACACGTTTGCCTATCGGCTCAACCGTTTCAAACGGATCCCTGCCGATGTCGTCATTTTTAGCCATTTTATATTGTTCTCAGCAAAGCAACTTTGTTCCCAATACGGCGGCTATTATACCTTTTGCAGGTCAATGTTGCAAATCCCTGTTCATTGCGGTTATGTTTTCCCCCAACGGAAAATAAAAATTTATGTTGATTCGTCTCTAAGATTCAAACTCTCTTAGCACCCTGCTGTCTTTGGAACTGTTATTGACTTGTTGCTTTTAATTTTTTTCCTTTTTTCCTTCTGCCGAGCATTTGGTCGGCTTCGTCGCGTGTTTCAGGCGGCCATGCCCCTTCCTGCTGCAATTGCTTCAGATTATCCAGCTGCTTGATACTGATTATAGTCCTGCATTTTGGAAACCTGTTACAGCCCAGGAAAGGCCCTTTTTTGCTCTGCCTGATTACCAGCTTACCTTCTGTGCACTTGTAACATTTTATCCCCGTCGGTTCGGGCGGCGGCTTCGGCGGCAGGGCGTTGCCATCCTTGTCAAGTTTAAGAGTTGTTTTGCAGTTGGGATAATCACTGCAGCCCAGAAACGGCCCGAATCGCCCATGCTTGTGCATCATTGCCTTGCCGCATTTCGGGCATTTATGTTCGCTTTGTTTTTCTTCAATCATTTTGCCTTGACTATCGCAGGGACAGGCAAATTTGCATTTTGGATAATCTGAACAGCTTAGAAACTTTCCGTTTTTGCCGAACCTGTAAACGAGCGGCTTGTCGCACTTGGGGCAGTTATACTTGCTGTCACTCACCTCGGCCTTGGCATGCTTCATCTGCTTCTGGGCTGTATCGAGGTTCTGCTTAAAAGGACCGTAAAATTCTTTCAAAACACCAAGCCAGTCCAGATGTTGCTCTTCGATTTTATCTAATTGTTCTTCCATATAACGTGTAAAGGCAACATCCATTATTTTCGGAAAGTACTCGGTAAGTTTGTCGGTAACTACTTCACCGAGGTCAGTCGCAAAGAATTTCTTCTCTTGCCGCTCAACGTAGCGACGGTCCTGAATCGTGCTTATGATTGCAGCGTATGTGCTTGGCCGCCCGATACCTTCTTTTTCCAGCGCCTTTACCAAAGATGCTTCGTTATATCGCGCCGGCGGCTTCGTAAAATGCTCCTCCGCTTTTATATCGACTACCGATAATTTAGCCCCCTTCTTCACCGGCGGCAGCTCCTGCTGATTATTGGATGAATTAACCCAGATTTTGCTGAAACCGTCAAAAACCAGCACACGTCCGCTTGCCCTGTAAAAACAAGGCCCGACAGATGTTTGAGCAGCTATATCAAGATTGGTAACGTCCCACTGGGCGGGTGACATTTGACAGGCGACAAATCGCCGCCATATTAAATCATAGAGCTTAAACTGTTCATCGCTAAGAAATCCCTTTATGTCCTCTGGTGTAAGGTCGACGTCCGTCGGATGGACGGCTTCATGTGCCTGCTGAGCGGTTTTCTTAGAGGCATAAACCTTTGCCTTCTCAGGCAGATAATCAGCGCCGATTTGGGCGCCGATGTACCTGCGCACCTCTTTTATTGCCTCACCCGACAGATGTGTACTGTCTGTTCTCATATAGGTAATAAGCCCAAGAAATCCCATCGAGCCCAAATCGATTCCTTCGTACAATTGCTGGGCTATCCGCATAGTTCTTTTGGCGGTAAAGCCTAATCGATTCGCACCGGCCTGCTGCAGTGTGGATGTGATAAAAGGAGCCGATGGCTTGGAAACCGTTCGCTTGGTCTGTATCCGGCCAACCTTAAATTCCGCCTGCTGCAGTGCGGAAAATACCTTATGGGCTTGCTGCCTGCTGTGCGCTTCGAATTTTTTATCGCCTACCTTCTGCAGCTCCGCCTTAAAAGCGTTGTGTTTAGCCAGCCACTCGTTTTGTTCGGCGACGATTGGCGGTTTATCACCCTCTTTTTTGGGCGTAACAAACCTAAGCCATTCCTGCGTATAGTCACTCTGCAAATCAGTGGTGAACACCGCCGGGATAAGCCAGTATTCTTCGGCTTTGAAGTTTCTGATTTCTCTTTCTTTTTCAACGATTAGCTTGACTGCAACAGACTGAACTCTGCCCGCCGAAAGGCCCTGGGCCACTTTTTTCCAAAGCAGAGGGGAAATCTGATATCCGACAATCCTGTCGAGGATGCGCCGGGCCTGCTGGGCCATAACCTTGTCCATATTGAGTTTGCCCGGCTCGGCAAAGGCGCTTTGTATCGCTGTTTTGGTTATGGCGTTGAAGATTACGCGGTAGGTCTTTTCTTCCGGCATGCTGAGTATTTGTGCCAGATGCCAGGCGATTGCTTCGCCCTCACGGTCCAGGTCCGTCGCCAGAAACAGTCTGTCGCATTTTTTTGCCGCCGCCTTCAGCGATATTACAGTGCGCCTTTTGCCCTCAAGTATATCGTAAGTCGGCTCAAAATCGTTTTCTATATCAACGTTAAGTCCCTTCGCAGGCAGGTCGCGCACGTGCCCCATTGACGCCTTGACTTCATACTCCGGGCCGAGATATTTGTTTATCGTTTTCGCCTTTGCAGGTGATTCGACGATTACCAGCGATTTTTTGGAACTCGTTTTCGCCATAAAAACTGCGTTTTTACTATCATATCGCTGCCTCTTGTGGGCCGCTAACCTCTAATCGGCTATTTCAACAAAAAAATTTAGCGAAGAACAATTAACGCCCCCCCAATGGCTTTGTCAAGAAAAAACAATTTCCCCGCTTTTAAGTTGTTCTTAAAAGCTTTTCGAGCAGCGGCTTTAATTTTCTAATAGCATTGCCCCTGTGCGAGATTGCATTTTTTTCTTCAGCTGTTAATTGCGCAACAGTTCTTTTCAAACCCGGCACAAAAAATATCGGGTCGTACCCAAATCCGTTTTCCCCAATTTCTCTCTCGGCTATAAGACCTTCCAGTTCCCCTTCGGCCTCAACCAATATTTTCTCAGGACTCGCCAGAGACAGACAGCAGATAAATCTTGCAGTCCTTTCTTCTTTCGGCACGCCTTCGAGAAGTTTCAGCACTTTGGCTGTATTCTTATGGTCAAGCGTTTTTCTGTCGGCTTCTTTCTCCCCGCAAAACCTCGCAGATTTCACGCCGGGTTCTCCGCCGAGCACATTGATTACCAGTCCGGAGTCATCGGCGATTGTCCAGCAGCTGGCCGCTTTTGCGTAACCCAGCGCTTTCCTGCGGGCATTCTCTGTGAATGTTGTGCCGTCTTCGGCAATTTCGGCGATGTCGCTAAAATCCGACAGCCCCAACCACTCGACATCACCGCCGAGCATAGCCCTCAATTCCGCAACCTTACCCGGATTCGTACTCGCAACAAGAATCTTTCTCTCTTTATTATGCACAATTTCTGAGTTGATAATTTTCAGCCCTGTAATCTTTGAATTTCTTTTTGAATTTTTTCGATTACTTCCACATTGTATATTTTTTTCCTATCCCCCTCTTTAATTGAAATGAGGTAGAAAACTTCTCCCCCGTATTTTTCTGTAAATTTTTTGTGTGTATCTTCTTGTATCAATTGTTCTTTGAATATTTGAGGAATATGCGAGACACCACTGGCAGGTTTTATTTGAAGCCCAATATAACTATCTTCTATTTTAATAAAGAAATCAACGTTATACAAACGGTCCCATTCATCCGGAGCAGATTCAATCTTTTCGCCTAATATTTCCTGTAGTTGTCCATAAATAGTTTTTATCTCTGTCATGTACCCATCAAACGTTCTGTTAATAACCATATTGTGCATATATTCAATGCAATCGTCTTCTGTAATCTCTTCGACTTCTGCAGAAATCACCTCTGTGATTTTGACGTATAGTTTTCTGCCAAGTTCTTCAATATGCTCTTTGGGCCTGACATTAGAAAAATAATATTTTTCCCAATCATCTATATTTTGGGGGGAACATTTTCTAATTGCCTCTGAAACAGCTCCAACGTTACGTTTGAAATTCAACTGAAAGCGATTCATAGCGCTGTTTAATATCCATTCCTTGGCCATTAATTCCTCTCCACAGTGGTTAAAAACTTCTTCTTGAATTTATAATCTAGTGAAGTGTCAACATCAACCAATCCTCTTTTTATCAGATGGGCATTAAGCAAGGTCTTATTCTGGAGATACAAATAACAAAGTAGGTTGTTATTCTTGTCATGTTTTACAGCATCAAACTTCATAAACACCTTTTGTCCATTGGTTTTCTCCCTTAAGAATTGAATCGCCTGATTACTTGTCTCCGATTTTTTCCTTACGCCCAATAGTTTTACTCTTAGTCCATCGCCAACGACTAATTGCTCCGGAGAGATGATTTTTTTTACACTGTAATACTTTTCCCTTTTAGAATTATGATTGTTGATTTTTGAACCAAACTGAAGTTTTCTGGGGTCAACTTTCTTATCGAATTCGACAGGGTCTTTGAAAATATACGGCAATTGTTCGATCGCCTCTTTATAGTTTATGCTTGGCTTATTCTCTTTGATAATTTCAAAATCAGTCTCTTCGAAAATTGTCTTTTGGTCTAATTCTAACTTGCGTTTTATCAGCGGCAGAAAATCAGGATTTACCTCATATCCAACAGAATTTCTCTCCAGTTTTCTGGCTGCCAAAGAAGTTGTACCACTGCCGAGAAACGGGTCAAGAACTGTATCGTCCACAAAACTGAACATCTTGATTAGACGCTTAGGGACCTCTTCAGGGAACATAGCTAAGTGCTTGTCTTGTTTTTCGCCCGGAATATTCCAATGGCCGGCAAAATATTGATTCCATTCGTCAATTGTCATTTTTGATTTTTCTTTGACTTCTTTGCTAACCTTAGGTGTGTTTCCATGTTTTTTGAAAATCATAATGAATTCATAGTCTAGCTTGACAATACCGTTACGTGGAAAGGGAAACGAGCCCATTATTGTCGCACCGCCCGTGGTATTACACGTTGTAACCTTTTGCCAGATAATCGCCCCCATATAGTCAAAGCCTATGGTTTCACAGAATTTGATAATCTCTGTTCTGATAGGAATAACCTTGTATCGTCCATAGTAAACCGAACGGGCAAATTGGTCACCGATATTTACACATAAACGACAACCCTTGTTCAATGCCCTGTAACATTCTTGCCAGACTATATTGAGATTGTTGATATAATCTTCATAGCTGTCATCAAAGCCTATTTGACTACCGTTTCCATAATCCTTGAGCTGCCAATATGGAGGAGACGTAATAATCAGATGGACAGATTCATCAGATACCTCCGTCATACATCTTGAATCGCCAATAATTATTTTATGATGTGTCATAATCAGCTCATTAGTTTTTTCAGCAGGGCCCGCTGGAAGTGAAGCCGGTTCTCGGCCTGGTCAAACATAATCGAATTCGCCGATTCAGCCACTTCATCGCTTATCTCAAATCCCCTATAAGCAGGCAGACAGTGCATAATTTTCGCGCTGCTCGGCGCCGCTTTTACTAACCTGCTGTCAACTTCAAAGCCCGCAAAGGCCTTGATTCGCTTTTGCTTTTCTTCTTCCTGGCCCATACTCACCCACGTGTCGGTATAAATAACATCGGCTTCTGCCACCGCTTCAGTAGGATTAGTCGTTTGGCGGATGTTATCGGCTGATATTTGATTTGCCTTTTCGATTGACTCGGCATCGAGTTCATAGCCTGCCGGCGCCGCAACAACCAGTTTCATACCCAGCTTTGCACAAGCAAAGCTAAGCGACCGCGCCACATTATTACCATCGCCGATATATGCGATTTTTACACCTTTCAGCCGGCCGCAGTGTTCGTTAATGGTAAGCACATCAGCCATCGCCTGGCAGGGATGCAGCCAGTCCGTCAGCGCGTTTATAACCGGCACTGCTGCAAACTCGGCCAATTCCGTAACGGTATTGTGTTCGAATGTCCGCGCCATTATACCGTCAACGTATCGGCTCAGAACCCTCGCCAAATCCTTGACCGGCTCACGTTTGCCGATGCCTCCGATATCTTCGGGCTTAACGTAAATCGCAGCCCCGCCTAATTCCGTCATAGCCACCTGAAAACTCATCCGTGTTCGCAGGCTCGGCTTTTCAAAAAGCATCGCCAGGCTCTTGCCGCCAAGACATAAGTCACGCCCGTCGCTTTTGTATAGTTTCTTTAGCTCACTGCTCAAAGAAAGCATCTCTTTTAGCTGCTCGGGCGAACAATCATTTATGGAAAGAAAATCCTTCATTTTGCACATTCACTCAAAACACCATCAAGTATATTAATCGCCTCATCAATTTGGCTCTTACTCGTTATCATTGCCGGCATAAACCGCAGGACCGTCTCATTGGTGCAGTTTATTCGCAGTCCCTTTTCCAGACATTTATCTACTATTTTCGCACAGGGGCTGGTTAATTGTATGCCTATCATCAAACCAGCACCGCGCACGTGGTCGATGACAGAATGCTTTTGTTTTAGCTGCTCGAGCTTGTCTTTAGTGTACTGCCCCACCTCTTTGGCATTTTTCAACAGCTTATCTTCTTCTATTGCTTCGATGACCGCAACAGCCGCCGCACACGCTAAGGCGTTACCGCCGAACGTCGAGGCGTGTTTGCCAGGCACCAGCACAGCAGCGATTTCTTCTTTGGCCATCATAGCCCCTATCGCAACGCCGCCGCCCAGCGCCTTGGCCATCGTCATAATATCCGGCTCAATATCGAAATGCTGATATGCAAACCATTTCCCCGTTCTGCCCATCCCGCTTTGCACCTCGTCCAGAATCATAACCGCGCCGTTTTCATCACAAAGCCGACGAATCGCCGCCAGATATTCCGCACCGGCAACGTTTATTCCGCCTTCACCCTGAATCGGCTCAACCATAACCGCTGCAACCTCATCGCTGAAAGCCGATTCCATCGCCGCAACGTCATTAAACGGCACATAAACAAATCCCGGCAGCAAAGGCAGAAACCCTTCGTGATATTTTGGCTGGGCCGTCGCCGCCACCGTCGCAAAAGTCCTGCCGTGAAAGCTGCCCTCGGCCGTAATGAATTTATATTTCCCTTCTGCCGTGTAAAGCCGTGCCAGCTTCAGCGCTGCTTCATTCGCCTCGGCGCCGCTGTTGCAGAAAAAATTCTTTCCGCCGAACGCCCGCTCACTCAAAAGCTTGGCTAATTTGCCCTGCGGCTCAGAGTAAAACGTATTATCGATATGCAGAAGTTCTACCGCCTGTTTGCGTATCGCCTCGACAACCTTCGGATGGCAGTGACCTATCCCGCTGACCGCCCAGCCGGGAAACATATCGAGAATCTTATTGCCGTCAGCATCGAACATATAACAGCCCTCGCCTTTGACAATCACCCTCGGCAGACGACCGTAATTGGCGATAACAAACTTCTCAAACAGTTCTATCGTTTCCTGCGTCTTCATAATTCTTAATTCTAAATTCTTATTTCTTAATAATCTGCGTTCCGATTCCCTTGTCGGTATATATTTCAAGTAGTAGCGAATGTTCAATTCGCCCGTCGATTATATGCGCCTTTTTGACTGCCCCTTCCAGCGCCGTCAGACACGCCTCGACCTTCGGCAGCATTGCACCTGCGATAGTCCCCGAATCAATCATATCTTTAATCTGTTTTTCATCGGCGGTCGAGACCCTGCTGGCAGGATCGTTCAAGTCGTTCAGTATCCCGTTTGTGTCGCTTACGACAACGAGTTTTTCCGCCTGCACCGCCGCCGCCACTTTACCTGCCGCACTGTCGGCGTTGACGTTTAATCTGCCGCCGGCCTTGTCTTTCCCGCCGGGTGCGATAACCGGTATGGTGCCGGCTGCACAAAGTGTCTTCAATAGACTGCCGTTTACTTCGACAACCTCACCGACCAGTCCTAGGTCAATCTTGCGTCCATCTTCGCCTGTCAGACGCAGCGTCCGGGCAGCAAGAACACAACTGCTGAGGGTGTGCAGACCCATCGCCTCACATCCTAATTCTTTCAGAGTCTCACAAATTGGCGTATTGACCTTATGCACTAATGTATGTTCGGCTATCGTCAGCGTCCGCTCATCGGTATATCGTCGGCCCTGCACCCATACCGCCTCCAGTCCCGCCTCGTTCATTGCCTTTGTAATCGCCTTGCCGCCGCCGTGGACGATAATCGGCTGCATCCCGACCGTATCCATAAATGCAATATCGGTTAACAGCTTTTTTTGCAGACCGGTATCGCTGAGAACACTTCCGCCTAATTTCACGACCACGATTCGGCCGCGAAAACTGCGGATATATTCCATCGCCTCAATTAGCGCACCAGCTTTTGCAATTGCTTCTTGCACGGCGTAACTCCTGAAAAATGCCTTTTGACGAAAGAATGAGTCTATTATCAAGCACCTTATTCGTCAAGTCATATTTATTAGGGGTTTACTTTTCCGGTCCCTTTCCCTTTTTGCTGATTCGCATAAATGGCCCAAATATGTTCAGCAGCGGATGGGCGACAACGGCCACAACCTCCATCGTCGAAGCATCAGCTTTTTGCCGAATCTTTCCACACAACAAATGCGGCACGACAAATAAAACCGCCGAAATAATAAAGAGAATTTGATAATTACTAAACCCAAATACCGCAGATTCGAATTTGTAGCCACGGGTCAACCTCAGGAACAACCCGCCAAGTAGCGGAGCTACACCCATAACAAAATTGGCGATAACATTGATGACGTTGATTTGATTCTGCTTATTAGACGGGACCGCGTGCAGAATATAGCGAGTCTGGCCGATTCTGTTGCCGCTGCTAAAAACACTCCAGAAGAAAAATAATGCAAGAACAAAAAACGTGCTGAGGGTATCTTTCCCGATGAAAATCCACAGTAATGTAGATACGCCAATTCCAATATGAGAAACCGTAAATATCCAGTGATTCCCGAATCTGTCAGCCAGTTTGCCCCAGTACCGCAGCGACACAATTGCGCCAAGACTAATCATTGCCGTTGCACCAAGAATAAAACCATAGCCATAACCGAGGTCCTTGAGAAGTTTGATTTTAAACGGCTCGGCTATTGTCGCTGCAATCATATAAGCGCTTATATAAAGAACAAGCCTGCGAAGCTCCTTCTGAGTCAGAACCTCGCGAAACCTCGTAAATATACTAACCTTTTTAGCTGCCCCCGGCACAGGTGGATTTTCAACCATACCAAAAACCGTCAAGGCCCTTATCATATAAGCGGCAAATGCCACGATAAAAAGAATCTGAAATTTCCACCATTCCGGGTCTCTGCCCAGAAACCATGCGGCAACAAAAAGAGTAACCAGCCCCGCCGTCTGCCAAGATGTTCGCATAGTTGCGAAGAACCTGCCCGTTAATTGACGCGGAACAATGTCCTGCAAAAGTGGAAACCACCCTGTGTTGCCCAGTGCGTATGTGGCTCCTCGAACAAACGTCACTGTAAGAAGTATCAACAAACAAAGCTCACCGGAGAAACGCTCCACTATAGCTGGCAGAAAAAACAACGGAACAATGCACAACGTCGACAGCATTTTCCAGAAAATCAGTATCCTGCGCTTGCCATACTTCTCAACCGCAGACATTGTGAAAATGCGGAAGACCCATGTGCTGAGCATCGCCGAACTAAGCAGCCCCAGAAACATCTCCGATGCACCGAGTTTTAGGGCCGCAAGCACCAAAACATTGCCGCCGACCGCCAGAGTCTGGCCCCCGAAACAGGTCGCACCAATAATTGCGTGCACCGCCCCGATTATCGCAAAATTCATACTGCGCCGACGCTCTCGAAAACTCATTCGTCTGCGGCGGTTGCTTTGGCAATTATCACTTGTCATCTTGCTTAACGTAAAGCGTCTGGCTGGGGAAGGCAAACTCGATTTGTTCAGCCTCGAACCGTTTCATAATCTCAAGGTTGACACGCTCATTAACTTCCTGGAACAGCCAGTAGTCGGGCGGCTTGACCCAGTAGCTGACATAAATATTCAATGACCAGTCATTAAAGTCGCTGAAATAAACTCTTGGCAGCCTGTCGGGGTCTGTATTAATTTCAGGCACATCGGCCAGGACCTCTTTTATAATCTCCACTGCCCGCCCTGCCTTTTTATCACCGGAGTCGTAGGTTATCGTAATATCAGACGTCCTGCGGATAAATGGCCGCCTGCCCACGTTCTCCACCATAGAATTTGCAACCACATGGTTAGGTATCGTAACTAGATGTCCCTGCAGTGTGCGGATTCGTGTGCTTCGAAAGCCTACTTCCTCCACCGGGCCGTAATGCTCACCGATTTTTACAAGTTCATCAACCTGAAAAGGCCTGTCCGTAAATATTGTTACAGACCCGAAAAAGTTCGCTATTGTGTCCTTCGCCGCAAGAGCAATGGCAACACCTCCCACTCCCGCACCAAGTAGGATGGATTTGACATCCTGGTTGAGTATATTGTCGATGATATAAATTGCCGCAATAATCGCTATCGTAATCCGAAGGGCCTTGCGGACTACCGGAACCAGCATATCATCCAGTTTCGTCTCGGTTTTGCTCGTCCATAGCTCCAGATAATATTCAATGACATCGACCAGCCGATAAACAGCATAGGCAATCGCTATCGCTGCAACAGCGTTAGCTATTTGTGTCCAGCCTTTTTCAATCGTAGAGCTGATACCGTCGATGACCGGCACAGCCGTCTTGTCCTCGAAAACCAGACATAGCTTGCACAGATACAGCCCTATTGCAAAAAAAACCACCGAGACCGGCTTGGTGAAGCATTCAATAAATATCGTCAGTACTTTAGCACCGCCCCTTTGCTCTCTGCGGCGGGCGAAGTTGTTGATTGCATACTGAACAATTCGTCCGCCCGCCATTGCCGCAAGTATCACCAGCAAAACGAGCAAAAAACGCCAGAGTGCATTGCCGCTGACAATTTTGTAATTGATGGTCTTGGCCCACCAATTGGCCGAACCCAATATTTTTATCAATGTTAACGATGTCATATTCCAGTCTCCTTAATTACCTGCGTATATCATACACTGAAAAAAAACATACGCTAAATACTATACGCTATTCGCTGATTATTCCACAAAAACAAGCAATTTTTTATATAACTTTTGCTTTACGCCCAGCAATACCTGTGCGAATATACCTTTTTGGAAACGCTCAGGCAAAAAAAAGTATATTAATCCTGTTCTGTGAATGTTATTATTATGAAAGAATTTGTTGGCAGATAAAATTGAGGAGGTCTGGAAATGAGCAGGTCCGCTTTTGTTTATGTTCTTTTGATTTTTGCCGGCTCCAATATACCCTGCTGTATGGCTGAAAGTGTAAATGCAGGGGAAACTGACGAGCAGAAATATATTAAAGTTGCGGTTAAGGCAAAGCCGGCGGACAAAAAATGGAAGCTGCGTGATACCCGCACGATGGAACTGCTGGAAGGTTTTCATCCGGACTCAAAAAAGGCAAAGTACAGCAAATACGGCGGCAGGAAAGGCAAAAAAACGCAAGCCAAAAGTTTCTTTTATCCAAAGAAAATAAACGGCAGATGGTGGCTCGTTGACCCCGATGGTAATCTTTTTATCCACATTGGCGTTTGCAGTGTCAACGCAGGCAGCTCTAAAATGAACAAAGAGGCCCTCAAAGAAAATTTCGGCACACCCAAAAAGTGGGCTCAATTCTCGACGAAACTTCTTGCCAAATATGGTTTTAACGGAACCGGTGCCTGGTCGAGTAATAGTCTTTTGAAAGCAACTGTTGACAGGCCGGTCTATACACAAAAGTGGAGCTTTATGGGTTCCTTCGGCAGAAGTAAAAAACTCGTCCGGCAGGAGCCGGGACACCTCGGCTACCCGAATAAATGTATTCCGGTATTTCATCCGGAATTTGAAAAATTCTGTGACGACTATGCAAAGAAATTGGCAGAGACCAAAGACGACCCATATCTGTTAGGACATTTCTCTGATAACGAACTGCCTGTAGTTTTCGATATGCTCGACAGGTCGCTATCGCTCGATGCAAACAACCAGGAGCTAAAATACGGTTATGCTGCCGCAAAGAACTGGCTCGACAAAAGAGAGAGAAAACAGGCAGGCATCGGTTACATAACCGACATCGACAGAAAGGCATTTCTGGAATATGTTTTCGAGACGTACTACCGCATAACCACGCAGGCAATCCGCAAATATGATTCCAATCATTTATGTCTCGGCTCACGTCTTCACGGCAGGGCGCTTGGGTATCCGGAGATTTTCAGAGCGGCCGGAAGGTATCTTGACATTGTCTCGGTCAATTACTACCGTGCGTGGGGACCCAGCCCGAAGAAAATGAAGATGTGGGCCGATGAGTCGGGCAGACCTTTCATTATTACAGAGTGGTATGCGAAGGGACAGGATTCAGGCCTGCCCAATAACACCGGCGCCGGCTGGCTCGTCAAGACCCAAAAAGACAGGGGGCTTTTCTATCAGCATTTTACCCTCGGCCTGCTCGAATCCAAAAACTGCGTCGGCTGGCACTGGTTCAAGTACAGAGACAACAATCCGAAGGATTTAAGTACCGACCCTTCCAACCGCGATTCGAATAAGGGAATTGTCAGTTGGAACTTCAAGCCCTACCTGCCGCTGCTTAAGGCAATGAAGGAGCTAAATAGTCAGGTGTACAAACTTATCGATTACTTCGACGGGAGATAAAAGTTGGTTTTGTACCCCGACTGATGAGCAAATTCTAAAAACTTACTTTAGTTCGACGGACCAGTAGGCGTGGTCGAGGAATTGTTTCCAGCTGCGGTAGCGCGGATGGCCCAGGTGAATATGAACGAGCGAATTGCGTTTCGGCTTGACAGGTTTTTTGATAAGACTCATACCGGCCAGTTTGGGAGTGCGCCCGCCCTTTTTTACATTACATTTTGTGCACGAACAAACTATGTTTGTCCAGAGCGATTTGCCCCCCATACTTCTGGGGATAACGTGGTCAAGTGACAACTCACTGGTCGGATAGCGCCTGCCGCAATACTGACAACTGTTTTTGTCACGGGCAAAGATGTTTCGTCGATTAAACTTTATCTCGTTTCGCGGCAGACGGTCGAAAAATAACAGCCTAATAATGCGGGGAACCGCAATATGAAAATTAACAGTGGATATCCAGTCGTGTCCGTCCGGCTCAAAATCACGCTTGAAACGGCTCACATCACACCAGCTCCGAAAATCATAATTCGAATATATACCCTGCTCGAAAGAAACCACCTCCGCAAGCTCTCGAAACAAAAGAGAAAACGCACGTTTCACTCCCACTATGCGGATAGCCATGTAGTGTTTGTTCAGCACAAGAACATTACAGTTTAGTCCGGATTGATGGTCCTCGGTAATCATAATTAAAAAACACTCTTCTCGTCCAACACTTATATTATAAACCTGCTGTCGCTATTGTTGTTCCTGCTGCATCACATCATCCTACATAGGGAATGAGAAGGACAAATACCTCCCTGCAACCACTCCTCAGGCCCAAAACAAAAAAGTAATCTTACGAATCTTCTTCACTCTGTGAGGCAACTTCGCCTTCTGCAGCCGGCTCGCTTTCCGGGGCAGCCTTGCTTTGGGCCGCCGACTGTGGAACTACATTCTCAGCCCTTAGGCCCTTTTCTCCCTCGGTAATATCGAAGGTTACAGGGTCACCTTCAGCAAGCGTCTTATATCCATCGCCTGAAATACTTCCATAGTGAACAAAAATATCCCGGCCGTCCTCGGTAGCGATAAACCCATAGCCTTTTCTTGGGTTAAACCACTTGACTGTTCCTTCTGACATAAAAAAGCTCCTTTTGAACAACTTCGCTAAAGCAAACTTTCTAATACCGCAACTTCCAACCGCCTCTTTTGCTGGTTGCGGTTTCTTATTTAATTTAATTATTTGGCTTTAGCTGATTCTGTTGCAGACACACTAAGCTTTTCTTTCATCAGCCGGCCCATCTTAAACTTGACAGTTCGTTTCGAAGGGACCTCAACACGCTCAAGAGTTTTAGGGTTTTGCGCAACTCTCGCCGCTCTTGTTCGTGTCTCGAAAACACCAAAGTCCCGGAATTCCAAACGATTATTCCTGCACAACTCTGCTGTTATCTCGTCGAGAAACGCCTGAATTATTTGCTTGACCGAAACCCTTTTTGTTTGTGTTGTTCCCGCAATCCGGTCAATGAGTTCTTTTTTTGTAATTGTT
>Ga0180432_10001600_pt1 | contig 35637 bp, 2 predicted proteins | sample SS_ome_10_FD_132414 | JGI IMG/M metagenome (GOLD analysis project Ga0180432, IMG submission 132414) | Hypersaline lake sediment archaeal communities from the Salton Sea, California, USA - SS_1_MS_2 metaG | ecosystem: Environmental > Aquatic > Non-marine Saline and Alkaline > Hypersaline >... | reverse complement strand
GATGCCGAGGTGGAAGCTACACGTATAGTGATAGGGGATGAAGCGGAAGCGGTACCAGAGAACGTAGCCCTGGAAGGGGGACGATTAGAAGCGGAGGAAAGCGTCCGAGTACTTAGTAACAGAGACATAAAGGTAAATAATATTATAAAAACACAGGAAGGCGATATAGTCCTCTTTGCCGATCATGATAAAGATGGAGTGGGTGAGTTTACGCAAGGTAGTGGCAGGATAGAGGCTAAAGGTGAAGGCGACATCTATATAGACGGCTCTGGTGACATGACTATAGGAGAGCTAAAGACCGGGAAAGGTGATATAAGGATAGGTGAGACTGTCTCGCCTGAGAGGGTAATAGGGCTTCCTGAGATAGTACACGCCCAGGGCAGGTACCTGGAGGTGACCGCGCATGAGTTTTATATAAATTCTGAGTCTCGTACCACGCACCTCATCAAACCGGAAGGCTCTCTTCTGGTTGAGGAGGTCGTGCATATGGATGGAGAGGACCTGGTTGCGTTGGGATTCGGAGATTCGGGGGAAGTGGAGTACCTTGAGAAAAACAATATCACTCTTGAAGTGCCGAGAGGTGATATAAATACGGCTGGCGGAGTGATAATACCCGGCAATCAGGTCAAGCTCTCCGCCAGAGGAATAGGCTCGTATGATCACCCGGTAGGGATAAATGCGGATATTACTTATATTAACAGGATACAGGGAGATATAGACGTCTCTGGGATGTGGGGGCTGGGGACGAGTATCTGTATCAGAGGGCCCGCACCGTCGGCTGGCAGCGATTCGTGGGGTGCTGTCAGCTATAATTCTGGTTCCCACCTTGTTCTAGAAGCGGAAAAAGTCACTCTTACTGGACCCGATCCCACCTATTTACTCGGAAATATCACGTTTCATAACCTTGAAGTTATTATACCAAATAAAGAAGTCTATTTTGAAGCGGGTAAAACTTATACTTTTGAAGGAAATACTCATATAGAGGGCGCCTATGGCGAGCATGTTAAGCTTCTTTCAAGTGAAGAAGGCACATATTGGTATATCAATCCTCAAGGTAAGCTAGATATCTCCTATGCATGGGTGGAAGACTCCTATAATTTAGCGCCCCAAGAGATCATCATGGTTGAGTCTACCAACAGGGGCAATTGCGTCGGTTGGGACCCGTTAGGCTACTGGACTGGTGCTACAGACAATTTCTGGTCCATACCAGGAAACTGGACCGGTTTTGGCGGCGCGCTTCCGGGAGCGGGAGATGATGTGGTGTTTGATGCTGCGAACAGCATGAATGATGTTTCCATAGTGGATGCGGCATTTGGCGGCAGTATCGGCTCTTTATCAATAACCGATTATACAGGAACTATCACTCTTGAACGAAATCTAACTATTACTACCGCTTCCGGCAGAAGTGGTAATTATACACAAACCTCCGGAACATTCAATGAAACAGAGCCTTTTGACGGCTCAACTAGCGACCAAAACACATACAGTCTTACGGTAGAAGGTACATTTAGCCAAACTGGCGGCATATTTAGGGGGGCAACCGGTGGTACAGCTGAGGCGGTCAGAATAGCAGATGTGAATGAACTCCAGGCAATTGAGACTACTGCCAGGCTTTCAGAGAGCTACGTCCAATACGGCAATATAGATGCTTCTGCAACCTCAGGATGGAATGGTGGTGCCGGTTTTGACCCGATTGGAGACAGTACAAATAGGTTTACCGGTACATATAATGGAAACAATTATACTATATCAGATCTCACAATAAACCGTCCAGGAAGCACTTTTTACATAGCACTTTTCGGATATGCCAGAAACACTACGATACAGAATGTAGGGTTGACAAACGTTAATATAACAGGTGGTCCTTGTGCTAGCCTGATCGGGTACGTTGATGGTTTCTCCGATATTATAAACTGCTACGTTACCGGAGAGGTAAGAAGCCTTGTCAATATCGGGACTATGGGCGGATTAATTGCTTCTGTTTATTGGTACGGTTCGAGTACCTCTAACATCACAAATTGCTATTCTGAGGCAAATGTGACAGCTAACGATGCTTCTACGGGTGCTAGCTGGGTTGGAGGCCTGATTGGATACGGTTTAGCAATGGACCTTACAGATAGCTATGCTACTGGAGACGTGACATGTGCTGGAAGAGGTGGTAATGTCGGCGGCCTGGCGGGAACTATCGGGTGGTCCACGGTAACAAACTGTTACGCTACTGGGGATATAACGGTTGGAGACGATCCTAGTAATATAGGCGGTCTGGTTGGCCAGCTACATGATAGCACCTTTACAAACGGTTATGCTACCGGAGAAGTTATTAGTGGATATAGCAGTGGTTCCATCGGAGGAGCATTTGGTTTTGCTGGGTATGGAGATTTTACTAATATATATGCCACTGGGAATGTGACAGTCGGAAATGCTGGTGAACGGGTTGGTGGTTTGTTTGGCTATAGCTATGGTTATGGTACGCGTTCCAACTTCACTAATTGCTATGCTACCGGGAATGTCACAGCCGGAATTAATAGTGCATCTGTAGGAGGTTTGGGTGGATATATTTATAGAAATGCTTCCACTATAACGGATTCTTACTCTGTTGGAAATGTAACAGCTGGAGATGGCTCCTGGAATATTGGTGGACTGGTTGGTTGGGGGCGGGAGATGATCATCACAGATAGCTATGCCACAGGGCAAGTAGAAGGTGGAGATAATAGTTTTTCTATTGGCGGCTTGGTTGGGTATAGTGGCTCGATTACTATGTCAACTTCCTATGCCACCGGGCATGTGAAAGGTGGTGTGGGCAGTCGATATCTCGGAGGCCTGGTGGGGTCCAACAACTACCAAAGTATTACAAATTGCTATGCCAGAGGAGACGTAACTGGTGAAAATAACAGCTATGCTATAGGTGGGCTAATAGGTATTAATCTTAATTATTCTGTAATCACGAACTCTTATTCTGTCGGCAAGGTCAGCGGTGGTACTATAGGCAGTTATAATATCGGCGGGTTGGTAGGAGAAAACACGAGTGCCGATCCAGTATATTATACATCCAATTACTGGGATACAGAGACCAGCGGTTGGAGCGGAGCGGCAGACGGCATAGGAAACCGCGATTTCAGCGGGCAGGGTGTGGACGGTCTGACTACCGCGCAACTACGAGATAAAACAAACCTTATCGGCTGGGATTTTACTACGCCTATATGGGTCGAATTAAAAACTGCTACTCCACCGGACTATCCCCATCTTTACTGGGAGTGGTCAACTACAATATATACTCTTTTACAACTTCAGAACATGAGACTTAATTTAGGGGTTGCCTATACACTGGGTAATGATATTGATGCGACCGCTACTATAGGATGGAACGGGGGGCTTGGTTTTGAACCTATCGGAGACGACACAACGCCATTTACCGGTTCCTTTAACGGAGATGGCTATACCGTATCAGATCTTTACATAAACCGCGATGACGATTATGTAGGTCTTTTCGGGCTTACAGATGGCGCTACAATAGAAAATGTCGGTTTAACGGATGTTGATATAGCAGGGGATGGATCTTATGCTGTTATTGGCGGCTTGGTCGGTTATGCTGCATATACTACCATTACGGACTGTTACGTTACAGGGGAAGTCTCAGGCGGCATCAATACGAACAATGTCGGCGGTTTAGTGGGTTTTTCGGAAGGATCTGATTTTGCAACTTGCCACTTTAGCGGCGTGGTGGATGGCGGAGGTAGCGACGGCGGGGTGGGCGGCCTTATAGGATGCACTGACTCATCTTCAATTATAGATTCCTATTCCACAGGAGAGGTCACAGGCGTCTGGGATGTAGGAGGGCTAGTCGGGTTTAATGCGACATATTCTTTCATAACAGATTCTTATTCCACCGCGCAAGTAACCGGTGATAGTGATAGTAGTGAGATGGGGGGGCTGGTCGGGGAGAATAGTACCGGCTGTACCATTACAGACAGCTATGCCACAGGCCAGGTAACGGCAGGTGAAAGAGCCGGTGGTCTTATCGGGGCTAACTACGATTCTGACGTTATGGGCTCTTATGCCACAGGAGACGTAATAATAGTAGTTGGTGGTGACAGTGAAGAAGTCGGCGGGCTTATCGGAAGAAATATGGGTAGCGGTTTTAATATTATTGACTCTTATGCTACGGGAGATGTAAACGGTATTGCAGGAAGCGTTAGTATAGGCGGTTTAATCGGGCGTAACGCTTCCGGTGCTGCTATCACAAATGGCTATGCCACTGGAAATGTTACGGTGGGAGACGATTCCAGCAATATCGGCGGACTGGTCGGACTTAATGTCGGCAGTTCGACCATCACTAACAGTTATGCAGCCGGAAATGTGATTAGCGGTGATAGCAGTTATCGTATCGGTGGATTAGTCGGATCGAATCAGTCATATGGCAAAATCGAAAACAGTTATGCCGCCGGGCAGGTAGAAACCGGTGCCGATGGTATAAGCATAGGCGGTCTTGCCGGAGAAAACGTATCTGACTGCACTATAGCACGCAGTTATGCTACCGGAGACGTAACAGGCGGAGATAATACCATTAACATAGGAGGATTGCTTGGTTACCAGTTTAGACGCTCAAGTGTGACAGATTGCTATGCTACCGGAGACGTAACAGGCCTTGCAGGCGCTTATAATATCGGCGGTTTAGTGGGCTATGAGGCAAGTTCCGTTACAAACTCCTATTCCGCAGGAGGGGTAAACGGTGGGGTCAGCAATATAGGCGGATTTGCCGGTATCGGTGTCGGAACATACACGGCTTGTTTTTGGGATAATGAAAATAGCGGACAGAGTCGTGGAGTCGGAAACGGCGCAGCGGATCCCCCAGGAGTAACCGGCTTAACAACCTCTCAGATGCGGAACGGCACAAACTTCACCGGTTGGGACTTCTATGGTTTATGGAAAACGGTCCCCGGCGATTATCACCACATCGTATGGGAAGGCATGAATAACGGATCTTTCGTCGCCTGTACGGAAAGATATCCATATCTCATTGATGATACGGCCAGTAACGGTGCTAATGAACTACAGTTCATGAAATACGATCTTGATGCGAATTATGTGATGGTTAGCGATGTCGACGCGAGTATAACGTCTAGCTGGGGCGGCGGGGTTGGCTTTGATCCGGCGGGAGACAGCACAACCGCTTTTACCGGTTCCTTTGACGGGCAAAACCATACCATATCAAGCCTTTACATAAATCGGCCTGCCGAAGATCGCATCGGCCTTTTCGGCTATACCAATGGAGCCTCAACTCAGGATGTCGGTCTGATAAATATAAATGTTACGGGCAATAACAGGGTAGGCGGTCTGGCGGGGTACAATGAATTTTCTTCAATAACCAATTCCTATGTTACAGGGTCTGTTATGGGAAACGGTGACAGCATAGGAGGCTTGGTGGGATACAATACCAATGACTCATCAATAACTAATTCCTTTGCTACAGGGTCTGTTGTGGGGAACGGGCAATATACAGGAGGTTTGGTGGGGGAAAATGAAAATTCATCAATAATCAATTCCTATGCTGCAGGGTCTGTTGCGGGTGGCGTTGAGATAACAGGAGGTTTGGTAGGGTACAATTGGCGATCAACAATAACCAATTCCTATGCTACGGGGCCTGTTATGGGAGTTTCGGAAGTCGGGGGCCTGGTAGGGCATAATTTCGAATCCCCGATAACCGATTCCTATGCTATGGGAAATGTTGCAGGTGATTGGGGCGTAGGGGGTTTGGCAGGGTCGAATTATAGATCATCAGTAACCAATTCCTATGCTATCGGTTATATAAGCGGGAATTCAGATTTTGGCGGTCTTATCGGATATGATGGAAATGATGACCCTGATTATTACACTGCCAATTTCTGGAATACCGAAACCAGCGGTCTCGGCGGTGCGGATGATGGTATCGGAAACAGATCCGGAGCAGCATGGCAAAGCGTAGTAACCGGCAAAACCACCACCCAAATGATGCAGCGCTCAACATTTGAGACCAGCGGGTGGGACTTTGCCAGTACCTGGGAAGTCGTTGAAGTTCAGACAGAGACCTTTCCTTATCACCAATGGCGCTATCCGGCCGGTGCGAACGCAGTCTCAGGTATAGGATATGATAGTGTTGCATTAGATATTGGACCTAATGTAGACATAGCCCTTGCCGTAGAAGGCACAAGACTTGATACGGGCTTAACCTATGCTAATGGCTTCTATTATTTTTTATTGGATCAAGCAGTTCCTGTTACACAGCTTAATTCTGGTGATGCAGTTCTGACCTATATAGATAACTATGCCATAAAGGGTAATTCTGTTACTGTCGTAGGTGCTTCTGGTGTATATTTCAGTGTCAATGGCGGCCTCAACCTCTATGAGAATACCCTGGCGGTAAGACATGAAGCAGCGGGTACTGTAACCAAAACTGTTCTTTTAACTGCTCACGGCAGCATAGTCGATCCGGACATTATCTATTCAATAAGCAGTATAGATGTAAATGGTGACTTCCTTATTATGCCAAGCACAACCTTTGCCCCGGGTGACGATATGTTTGTAGAAGGCAGCTGGACCAATCTGGGTACCTTTACAGCCGGTACCTACACCGTTACTTTTGACGGTGCACTAACGGGGAAAACAATAACCTCAGGCGGGTCTGATTTCTATGACATCGTTTTTAATGGGGCAACAGGTGAATGGACTATTAGTGATGCGATGAATGTAGGTAATGATTTTACCTTAACTAACGGTTCAGTGATTCAAAGCGGTAATGTCTCTATAACCCATGATTATTATCAGGCTGCCGGTTCCTTTAGTTGCCCTGATCCCGCTACTTACAGTTTTTCTGTAGGAAATAGTTTTTCTTTGGCTGATGGCGCTATATTCAATCGGTTTACCGGAGCGGGGACTGCGCTTTCACCTTACCTGATCTATGATGTTTATGGCTTACAGGCAATGAAATCTTATCTCTCAGCTAACTATGCCTTAAATAATGATATCGATGCCTCATCTACCGTTAATTGGAACGGGGGGGACGGGTTTGAACCGGTAGGGGATGACATAAACAGCTTCACCGGTTCTTTTGATGGTGACGAATACGAAATAAGTGATCTCTATATAAACCGTGCCGAGAACTTTCTTGGTCTTTTTGGGTATACAGATGGCGTTACGATACTAGATGTTGGTATGGTAGATGTTGATATAACCGGTCGTGGTACTAGGTACAATGTTGGTGGTTTAGTTGGTCATAACTATAATTCTCCTATTACAAACTGCTATGTTACGGGAGAAGTAAGTGTTGTTGACGACGGGCACGATGTTGGTGGCCTGATCGGGCATAACGAGGAGTCTACTATTATAAACTGTCATTCTACCGCGGATGTAACAGGTGGTACTGGCAGTACTCATGGCAGCGGTTTTGTTGGTGGTTTAATCGGTAATAACGATAGTTCTTCATTAACAGATTGTTATGCCACCGGAGACGTTATAGTCGGAGATGATAGTGGTAGTACTGGAGGTTTGGTAGGCTATAACCATGTGGGTTCTACCATTACAGATTGTTATGCTACAGGGGACGTAACGAGCGACAGTAACAGCAATGGTCTCGGCGGCTTGGTCGGACAAAACCGGAATTCTGCTGTTACAGACAGTTATGCCACAGGAGACGTCTCAGCTGATACTGATAGCTGGTATATCGGTGGTCTGATCGGCACTAACTATTATTCCACCATCACAAGAAGCCATGCCACAGGAGATGTAGAGGGACGTGGCGATAATGTAAACAGTATAGGAGGGCTTATTGGTTATAGCTATTTTGTTTCTATTGTTACAGAATGTTACGCCACAGGAGACGTAATAGGTGGCGATTGGAATGAAAATATAGGAGGGTTGGTTGGACGCAACGAAAACGTTTCTGCCGTTAGAGACAGCTATGCTACTGGATTCGTGACAAGTGGTATAAATAGCTTTAATATCGGTGGTCTGGTAGGTTTTAACTATAGTGTCTGGGCTATCTCGGATAGTTATGCCACTGGAGATGTGGTAGGAGGCGATGGTAGCGGTTATATCGGTGGCTTGGTTGGTTGGAATTGGATGAACTCCACTATAAGAACCTGTTACGCCGAAGGGAATGTAACGGGTGATGACAGTAGTTCATATATCGGCGGCCTGGTTGGGTACAACTCAGAATCTTCCACTATCACAACAAATTGTTATGCTACTGGGAATGTAACGGGTGGAAGTTCTGTCGGCGGCTTGGTTGGGTCTAGCAAGACGAATTCCTCTATTACGCAGAGCTATGCTACCGGCGAGGTAGTGGGCAGAGGTCATACCGGCGGCTTAGTTGGTTCTAACAATGGCTCTACTATTACGGATAGCTATGCTACAGGGCAAGTCACCAGTGGTAGTGCTAGCCAGCACATTGGTGGCCTGGTCGGTTATAACCGCAATACCGCCACTATCACAAACTGTCATGCCACCGGAAATGTAATAGCTGTAGATGCTCATGAAAATATCGGCGGTCTGGTGGGACGTAATGAGAGGGGTTCCTCAATTACAGATAGCTATGCTACAGGAGGCGTAACGGGAGGTTGGACTAATAATGTAGGCGGTCTGGTTGGGATGAACTGGGATGCTAGTATTGTGAGGAGCCATGCTACAGGAGACGTAACATGTGGTGATAACGCTAGAAATATAGGGGGTCTAGCAGGGCGTAACTACATAGATGCTACTATCACGCAGAGCCATGCTACTGGGAATGTAACCGTGGGTGATGATGCCCAGAGTATTGGCGGTCTGGCCGGTTCTAGTTTTAATAATGCAAGCATATCAGACAGCTACGCCACCGGGAATGTGGCAAGCGGCGACGGTAGCCAGTATGTCGGTGGGCTAGTTGGCACAAATGCAGATGCTACTCTTACACAGAGTTATGCTCTTGGAGAAGTGACTAGCGGTGCGAATAGCGAATATGTAGGAGGGCTGATTGGTTATAACTATAATGCTCCCGTCAGTTACAGTTATGCTACCAGAGGTGTAACCGTTGGAAACAGTAGTTCTTATATCGGCGGCCTGATCGGTTATTCTGAGATTTCCGATATCACAAACAGCTATGCTGCGGGAGAAGTGACTGTTGGTGATAACTTTGAAAGTGTTGGCGGTCTGGTCGGACATTCTGAAAGTACTTCCATCATTGAAGACTGTTATTTTGTCGGGGAGGTAACGGGTGGTATTACGGGAGATTATATCGGTGGTCTGGTTGGATACACCAAACTCAGTGGAGAAATAAAGGACTGTTATACTAACACAACAGTAACGGCTGGTGATGGAAGCCGGTATATAGGCGGGTTGGCAGGGTATATGCAGTTTGGGCCAGATGTAACAGATTGCTACGCGATTGCCACAGTGACCGGTGGTGATAATAGTAATGGTATCGGAGGCCTAGCTGGTTATGTATTTTTTGGACCTGACATTACGAATAGTTACGCTATTGTTACTGTAACTGGTGGCGATAATAGTCATAGTATCGGCGGCTTGGTTGGTTCGAGCTCTTGGTCTAACAATATAAACTGTTATTCTAAAGGGCAGGTAATAGGCGGGAATAATAGTTATTATGTTGGCGGATTGATTGGGGTTATCAGTATCGCTGGCTCTCAATATTGTTATTCCACCGCTACGGTAACCAGTGGTGATAACAGTATTGCGATAGGAGGTCTGGTTGGTGTTTTTGCTCGCGGACTTGTTTGGAACAGTTACGCTACAGGAGAAGTAACAGCGGGTGATAATAGCCAGCATCTGGGTGGTTTGATCGGTTGGAATTTCGATGAAGGCGGCGTGCGATATAGTTATGCCACCGGAGATGTGACGGGCGGTATTAACAGTATGTACCTGGGTGGGCTGATTGGTGGTAATGATGCTATAAACACCGAGATTATAAGCAGTTATGCTATGGGACACGTAACTGGTGGTAGCGGTAGTGATTATCTTGGAGGTCTGATCGGTTATATCTGGAGGGATTGTACGATTACGGACAGCTACGCCATCGGCTATGTAAGTGGCGGCTCGACATATATGGGAGGGTTAGTAGGTTATGACGAGGATAATGACCCCAACGATTATACTGCTAATTTCTGGAACACCGAGACCAGTGGGTTAAGTGGGGTAGAAGATGGTATAGGTAACAGGGATTTTGCCGGTCAAGGCGTGGATGGCAGGACCACTATTCAGATGATGAGGCGCTCAACGTTTGAAGGTAGCGGCTGGGATTTTGGCACTATCTGGGAAATCGTTGAAACACAACTAGAGACGTTTCCATATCATCAGTGGCGCTATCCAAGCGGTGCGAACGCCATATCGGGTATAACGTACAATAATGGTGGCAATATAGGTCCTAACGTAGATATTGCTCTTGCGATAAACGGTACGGACTTTGATGCAACTTATACGTACGCAAACGGTTTCTATTACTTCTTACTGGATCAGGCTGTCCCAGCTGAGCAGCTTAATCCTGGCGACGCAATTCTCACGTACATACCTGGTATCACTGTAAACGGTAACTCTGCCACTATCTTGGGAGACTCAGGAGTGTATTACGATACTAATGGTAGTCTTAATATTTATGGTGGAGCTCTTGCGGTAAGGCACGAAGAGATGGGGACTATAACCAATGAGGATCTTAAAGACGCATTAGGAAACTTAGGGATATTGCATCCGGATGATATTATCTTCTCGGTAAGTAGTCCCTTGGATGTAAATGGAGACTTTATAATACTGCCTAATACAACTTTTGCTCCGGGCGATGATGTGTTTGTGGAAGGTAGCTGGACTAATTACGGCACTTTTACAGCTGACAGTTTTACTGTCACCTTTGATGGCACAGATACTGGCAAAACAATAACTCCCGGAGGATCGTCTTTCTATAATCTTGTAATAGCAAGTGCCGATGGTAATGGCGAATGGAGTTTAGGCGGTGATATGGTGGTCTTGAACAGTTTGTATCTTACTGCCGGTACTTTAGATGCAAGCACCAATAACTATCCGATTACTGTCGGTAGAAGCTGGATTAATAGTGGTACATTTGTGCCAAGAGAGGGCACTGTTACGTTTGATAGTTTGCTGGATTCTCTAATATCGGGAGATACTGTTTTCTATAACCTTACTTGTGAAATAGCCGGTAAGAATCTTATCTTTGGAGCAGCTTCAAATCAAACCGTTTTAGGGACACTTACTTTAGAAGGAGCGCCTGGTAACCTCCTGAATCTTTCAAGCACAGTCCCGGGTATACGTTTCACTTTTACCGTATCACGAGATGAAGTTGCTAGATACGTTGACGTAAGGGATTCCCAGGTTAGCAATACCGCCGGACCGGGCGCGCCTTGGGATATATTTGCAGTTCATTCCAAAGATAGTGGTAATACCGACAGGTTTGAACCATCACCCCACTGGGATTTTGGTCCGCTATACTTGGAGATTACTGGCAATCCCACTATGGAAGCTGGTAGTTTCAATGAACTGACAATAACAGCGTATGACTATAATACGGGTCTTGTGGCAGCCTCTTATGACGGGGATTGGGATCTTGTCTTTTCAGGGCTTGGAGTCTCGCCACTAGGATATGTCCCTGAGGTTGAAGGCACGGTTCTGGGTAGTGTAACTACAATACCTTTCACAAATGGTGTCTCTGATTCGGATTCGGCTACACTGCAAGCTTTCAAAGCAGAAAGCGCTACCCTCGACGTTACCGATGGTACATATAATTCCTATACCTTGGGACATTATGGATTAGATTTAACTGTGTATCCTGCAGCGGCTAACCAGCTGCTTTGGGTGAAGGCGCCACATTCACCCGTCAATTCAGGTGATATCTGGCCGGCTTGTAGTATTGAGGTTGCGGATATGTATGGTAACCGTCGTACTAACGATACAAACCCGATAACGGTTAACCCTTCTAACTTGGGAGGAACTTTAACTCAAGGTGCAGTTAACGGTTTAGCTATATTTGATGATCTTAAATATACTACTAAGCGTACTGCAGTTCTCGATGTTAAAGGGACGTCACCAGGGCTAATAGATACAGAAATTGTAAAGGTAACAGTGAATCGTGAAAAGCCTAAACCGCCGGAACCGCCTGTTCCGCCGGAACCGCCAGAACCACCGCAGCCGCCGGAGCCGATCGAGCCGACCGGGTTTGACGATATGACGGATATAGTAAATGTTCTTAAATATAAGAAATGGTACGATCCTGGCAAATACCGTACTTCAGTAATAGTGTATGAGGGTAGAGTCGTGGCAGCGCCTTATACGGAAGACGGACCTGAGCTTGAAAAAGGAGTGAGCTTAACGCCTGGTGAGGAGACAAAGATAGAGGGAACCGTTCCTGAAGGTAAAGCCGGTACTAGGCCGCGCAAACTAACGGTGCGTAAAACCGCGGAAGGAGAAATCGAGTTTACTCCTTATGACGAAAAAGAACTGAAAGAAAGAGAAGAAACAAAAAGAAGATGGGAAGAGGAAGGACTTAAGAGGGAGCTGCATTAAGCGATAGAAGGTGCGAAATGAAGCTTAGTGGAATGGCAAAAATATTGGTTCTTATGATCGCGATTTGTTTCGCAACGGGAACGAGCGCCTTCGCACTTCCGCATGTTGATAAAGTCGTTAGAGGCGATGTAAATATTAAAACTGAAGAAGCAAAGATGACGATCAATGCTTCCTCCGGTAGTATTATAAATTATTCTTCATTTGATATTTTGGACAACGAGTCAGTATTTGTCACGCTGCCTACAGTAAACTCAAAAATACTTAACAGAGTCACCGGAAATGATCCAAGTGACCTCTTGGGAAATTTAAATTGCAACGGATTATTTATTTTGGTAAATGAGTCAGGTATCCATGTGGGTCCCGATGCGAAAATAAATGTAGGAAGTCTCATTCTTTCGACGAGGGACATATCGGACTCCAATTTTATTAACGGAGATTATCTCTTTAAGAAGTTTTCTAAAGAAGAGCTTGATATGCTTCTCTTAAACGAGGGGCATATAACAATAAGTGACGGCGGCTTCGGAGTTTTAATAGCAGGTGCCGTTGAAAATCGAGGTATTATTACAGCCCGCGTAGGAAAGATCGCTTTAGCCGGAGGAGACGCGATAAGACTCGATATAGCCGGTGGTGGACTTATCTCGGTTGCTATTGAAGAAGGTACGGCGCGGACTATTTTGGACGCTCAAGGCAAACCCATCACGGATCAGATAAAAAATACCGGCACGCTTAGAGCCGATGGTGGGATGGTTATCTTAAAAGCTGAGAATATTACCGATATTTTCAGAAGTGTCATCAATTTAGAAGGTTATGTCTCAGCAACTAGAGTTGACGATAAAGATGGGGAAGTAAGGCTTATTACTGAGGGTAACGTGAGAGTGGATGCCGAGGTAAACGCCACACGTATAGTGATAGGCGATGAGGCTGAGGCCGTTCCGGAGAACGTAGCACTTGAAGGAGGACGCTTAGAAGCAGAGGAAAGCGTCCAGGTACTTAGTAAGGGGGACATAAAAGTAAATAATATTATCAGAGCGCATGAAGGGGATATAGTCCTCTTTGCTGATCATGATAGAGACGGAGTAGGAGAGTTCACGCAGGAAGGTGGAATTATAGAGGCAAAAGGCGAAGGTGATATCTATATAGACGGCTCTGGTGACATGACGATAGGCGAGTTAAAAACCGAAAGAGGCGCTATAAAGATAGGTGAGACTCTTGCTCCCCAGAGGGTAATAGGGCTTCCTGAAATAGTACACGCCCGGGGCAGGTACCTGGAGGTGACTGCGCACGAGTTTTATATAAATTCCGAGTCTCGTACCACGCACCTCATCAAACCGGAAGGCTCTCTTCTGGTTGAAGAGGTGGTACATATGAATGGAGAGGACCTGGTTGCTTTAGGGTTTGGAGGTGTGGGAGAGGTAAAGTACCTTGAAACTAACAATATCACTCTTGAACTGCCGAGGGGAGACATAAACACGGTTTCGGGAGTGATAATACCCGGCAATCAGGTCAAGCTCTCCGCCAGAGGAATAGGCTCATATGATCACCCGGTAGGGATAAATGCGGATATTACGTATATTAATAGAATCCAGGGAGATATAGACGTCTCCGGGATGTGGGGGCTGGGGACGACGCTTTTCATTAGAGGGCCCTCACCTGCGGCTGGCAGCGATTCGTGGGGCGCTGTCAGCTATAACAAAGGTTCCCACCTTGTTTTAGAAACTGATGAAGATATAAATATAATTAGTAATCTTGTCGCAAAAACCATTCACCTAAGATCAAACCGAGAAGATATATATGTACACGCAAACCTGCAAGCTCATGACAATATAACTCTAGAAGCTCCATATGGTCTTATAAAAACCAGGGGAGAGATGTCTGCTAATATGCAGGATGGGACGATAATTTTTAAAGGGGCAGGTCTTGACCTTGGAGGGGACTATAAAGCATCTTTCATCGACTTTGACCCGGCTAATATCTGGATAAATAACCCCATAACCACATCAGGCAACGTTAGTTTTACCGCCACAAACGATATTTATGTAAACGCCGATGTGTCTACTGATTCGGGAACGCTTACTTTTACTGCTGATTCAGACAATAACGAAGAAGGTGCGTTTATACAGGCATCAGACACTGAGATACGTACAACTACATCGGGAAATGTATATATCTATGGTGCTGAGGCAAGTGTGGATAAAGTAACATCAGCCGGAGCCCTTTATGTTGCCAGAAGCTCAGGTAGTGCTATGCCCGGAGACATTACGATAAATGATGCTTTAACCGCAGCTGGTATTGTTAAAGTATACTCTAAAAATGATGTAAGCGTTCGAGGTGATATCCAGGCAGGATCATATCTTGATCTTTCCGCTGATTATGATGAAGATGGAGTTGGTGATCTTACCTTTTTAGGTAATCCTACTCTGACCGCGAAAACAACCTCTTACCACCGTATCAGATCAGCAAATGATATTACTATAGGAGGTACTGGTTTAACTGCTGGAGGTACACCTGCCACTTTTTCTGGAGGACGAAGTCTATATGTCTACGCCACAGGAAACAGTGCAAGCACAGAGCTAACTGTGAACTCAAATTTAAGTAAAACAGGTGATGTTTCTCTTTACTCCTGGGATGATTTATCAGTCGAGGCTAATATAACAGCAGGTGGGCATATTTATCTTGTTGCTGATAATGATCAAGATGGGACAGGGAATCTTACTTTTTCAGGCAATCCTACCTTGACCGTAGGGGGAGTCTATAGCCATTTTTTCAGATCTGCAAATGATCTTACTATAGGAGGCAGCACTTTAACTGCTGGCGGCACATCAGCTACTCTTTCAGGGGGAAAAAATCTTTTAATCTACGCTACCGGACAATCTGCAGGTACAGAACTAACTGTAAATTCGAGTTTGAATAGAGGGAGTGGGGGTATATATCTTTCATCCTCGGATGATTTGTCAGTCGAGGCTGATGTAACAGGGGGAGTGCTTAATCTTCTTGCTGATTATGATGAAAACGGAACGGGTAACCTTACCTTCTCAGGCAATCCTACTTTGACCGCAGGCGGATCTGCCGATCACTATATCAAATCAGCAAATGATCTTACCATAGGTGGCAGTAGCTTAACTGCTGGAGGCACATCAGCTACTCTCGCAGGAGGATATCATCTTTATGTTTATGCTACAGGAAGCGGTGCGGGTACAGAGCTAACCGCAAACTCAAGTCTAAATAAACCGGGTAATATCTATCTCTACTCCTGGGACGATTTAGTGATAGAAGCTGACGTAACAGCGGGAGCATATCTTAATATACACGCGGATAACGATGAAAACGGAATTGGCAATCTTACTTTCTCAGGTAATCCTACTCTTACAGCAGGGGCGCCTTCTTCTCACCGTATTAAATCAGCAAATGATATTACTATAGGAGGTACTGGTTTAACTGCTGGAGGCACATCGGCTACTTTATCAAGTGGACGGGCTATCTATGTGTATGCCACGGGAAGTGGTGCGGGCACAGAGCTAACTGTAAACTCAAGTTTAAGTAGGTTTGGCGATATTGAGCTTTATTCTTGGGATGATTTATCAGTAGAGGCTGATATAACAACAGGCAATAACCTTTATCTTTATGCGGATAATGACGAAAACGGAACGGGTAATCTTACCTTCTCAGGCAATCCTACTTTGGCTGCAGGCGGATTCTATTCTCACCGCATCAAATCAGCAAATGATCTTATCATAGGAGGCACTAATTTATCTGCCGGCGGGACTTCAGCTACACTTTCAGGAGGAGGAAAACACTTGTATGTTTATGCTACAGGAAGCGGTGCAGGTACGGAACTAACTGTAAACTCAAGTTTAAGTAGGTTTGGCGATATTGAGCTTTATTCTTGGGATGATTTATCAGTCGAGGCTGATATAACAGCAGGCTGGGAACAGTATCTTTATGCAGATAATGACGAAAATGGAATGGGTAACCTTACCTTCTCAGGCAATCCTACTTTGACTGCAGGCGAATTCTATTCTCAGTGTATCAAGGCAGCTAATGATCTTGAGATTTCTGGTGCAACCTTTACTGCCGGAGGCACATCGGCCACTCTTTCGGGATCAAACTATCTTTATGTTTATGCTACCGGAAACAATCCAGGTGCAGAACTTACTGTTTCAGGTGCTTTGAGTAAGTCAGGTTTTATATATCTTTACTCCTGGGATGATCTTGTTATCAATGCTGATGTGACTACAGCAGATTTTCTTCAGACATATTCTGATTATGACGAAGATGGAACGGGAAATTTTATCCATACCAACGGTACTATTTCTACCACGGGAGGCGACGATGTTAATATTAAAGGTAACAATGTCTCTTTAGGCACTATATCCGCTAATTCTGGGAGTAACGATATCGTTGTTACTGCTACCGGAAATATAATTTCAAATTCAGCTATTTTTACAGCAAGCAGTGTTGCTCTAACGACAACTGGCGGTGATGTTGGTACATCGACTACTCCTATACCTATATTATCGGGTACTTGTATTGACGCAACGGCTCTAAACGGTTCAGTATATATATCCAGGAACTCAGATAACTTCAATGTAAGGTCAACCAGCGAATCAGCATCAACACAAGAACTAGGCCTGGTAATTACAACTGCTGATTACGGCGGAGTAGCGCAGGATATAGGAGATAACGTTATTTATAATGTTTTTAACAATTTAGGCTTAGCCACGCCGGGTAATTTTGCTATATCTCCGGGAGTAATTTTCAATGCTTACAATACCGATATCACTTTAGGCGGCAACTGGACAAACAAAGGCACCTTCATTCCGCAAAATAGTGTAGTTACTTTTGATGGTGTTGATGCCGATAATACCATAAATAGCGGCGGGTCAGCTTTTTATGATCTTGTATTTAACAGCAGCGACGGTAATGGTGCCTGGCGTTTAGCCAATTATGTAGTAATAAATAATGAGTTATTAATGACTGCTGGAACCCTGCAAGGAAATTACAGCACGACAGTCTTAGGCGGTGATGTTACTGGTGATGGATTAATTGATTTAAGCGGCGGAACATTTACCTTAGAAGGCTCAGGTAACTTTGGCGGAAATACAGATTGGACTTTTTACAACCTAACATTTGGAAATGGCACTGATTCTGAAACCACAATAAAAACCGGCAATAATATGATTACCTCTTTAAACCATCTCACAATAGAACTTAACCATAGGTTAGAAGCTGGCTCAGGGGTATGGAACCTTTGCTGGGCAAATAATAATCTTACTGATATCTCCCAAATTGCCGGAGGATGGTTTCACACCCTTGCTCTTAAGAGTGATGGTTCAAGAGTTTATGCCTGGGGATTTGGCGGCCAGGGCCAAATAGGAATTAACACATTAGATGATATTTTTGCTCCGGTTGAGGTGTTAGGAGTAGGTGGAACAGGATATCTAAGCGATATATCCCAGATTGCAGCAGGTGCTGGTCACAGCCTTGCCCTTAAGAGTGATGGCTCAAGAGTCTATGCCTGGGGATGGAACGAAAATGGTCAAGTAGGAAATAACTCAACCATTAACTCCTTAATTCCTGTTGAAGTAGTAGGAGTAGGTGGCACAGGATACCTTACTGATATATCCCAGATTGCTGCGGGTGACTGGCACAGCATTGCCCTTAAAAGTGATGGGTCAAGAGTATATACTTGGGGCTCTAACTGGTATGGAGAATTAGGAAATAATACCTTCACTGACTCTTTAGTGCCGGTTGAGGTATTAAAAGGAGAACAAGTAGGCCCAGATCCTACTTATCTTAGTGACATATCTCAGATTGCAGCCGGGACTAATCATACTATTGCTCTTAAAAGTGACGGCTCAAGAGTATATGCTTGGGGATCTGGCTGGGTGGGTCAATTAGGAAATGGTTCCACTGCTCTTTCTCCAATACCAGTTCAGGTATTGGGGGGTGAGCAAGGAGGAACCTATCTTACTGATATTTCTCAGATTTCCTCGGGCTATCATCACGTCATTGCCCTTAAAAGCGATGGCTCAAGAATCTATACTTGGGGAGCTAACTGGAATGGTGAATTAGGAAATGGTATCTGGGGTTATGGCACTCACTCCACAACCCCTGTTGAAGTAGTAGGAGTAGGTGGTACAGGATACCTTAGTGATATATCCCAGATTGCCGGAGGCGGTTATCACGCCTATGCTCTTAAAAGTGACGGCTCAAGAATGTATGCTTGGGGTTTAAACTGGTATGGTATGTTGGGAATTAATTCTCTTGTCGGGTTTTCAGCAGTACCAGTTGAGGTTTTAAATACAGCTGGAACTGCTCCTCTTACTGATATCTCTCACATTGCAGGAGGTGGTTATAACGGTTACGCCTTTAAGAAAAATGACTCAAGGCCATATGTCTGGGGATACAATTTATATGGTCAAGGAGCAGCACTATGGAACGAAGGCATTGCTACACCAGTTATAATGGTTGAGGCAACCGCTACCTACCCCCTTACTGATATTTCCCAGGTTGCCGGCGGTTACTGGCATAGTGTTGCCCTTAATAGTGATGGTTCAAGAGTCTATAGTTGGGGTAATAATATGTATGACTATGTAGGATTTACTGGTCAATTAGGAAATAATTCTACCTTTGGTTCTCCAACACCAGTTCAGGTGGTAGGAGGTGAGCAGGGAGGAACCTATCTTACTGATATTTTACAGGTTGTTGCCGGAGATTATCATAGTGTTGCCTTAGCAAGCAACGGAGAAGTATATGCCTGGGGATATAATGAATATGGTCAGTTAGGAAATAATACCACCTCTGATTCTTTAATACCAGTTAAGGTATTAGGAGTAGGTGGAACAGGATATCTAAGCGATATTTCCCAGATTGCAGCAGGTGCTTACCATACTGTTGCCCTGACCAATGGCTCGCAAGTGTATGCCTGGGGATATAACGGGGAAGGAGAATTAGGAAATAATTCCACCACTGATTCTTTAGTACCGGTTCAGGTATGGGGTGGTGAACAAGGAGGGACCTATCTTGGTGATATATCCCAGATTGCTGCTGGCGGTTATCATACTGTTGCCCTGACCAATGGCTCGCAAGTGTATGCCTGGGGATATAACGGGGAAGGAGAATTAGGAAATAATTCCACCGCTGATTCTTTAGTACCGGTTCAGGTATGGGGTGGTGAACAAGGAGGGACCTATCTTGGTGATATATCCCAGATTGCTGCTGGCGGTTATCATACTCTCGCTCTTACCAACGGCTCAGGAATTTATGCCTGGGGATATAATGAATATGGTCAATTAGGAAATAACTTAACTACTAATTCTTTAGTACCGGTTCAAGTATGGGGTGGTGAACAAGGCACAACTTATCTCACTGATATTTCCCAGATTGCAGCTGGTGATACTCATAGCGTTGCCCTTAAAAGCGATGGTTCACGAGTATATACCTGGGGACAAAATAAATACTGCCAGTTAGGAAATAACTCTATTATTGATTCCTCAACTCCGGTTGAGGTATTAAATGCAAGCGGAACTGCCCCTCTTACTGATATTTCCCAGATTGCAGCTGGTTTTGAATACACTATTGCTCTTAAGAGTGACGGATCAAGAGTGTATGGTTGGGGGCATAACGACTGGGGTCAATTAGGAAACAATACTACTTATAGCTATGAGCCTGGTTGGTGGGGCTACACCGAAGAACCCGGAGTACTATTACCAGTTGAGACGCAAATACTGGTACATGATCCTTTTATAGTTAAGGGTGGATTCATCTACCAGACCTCTTTAGTCCAATATACCGGGGATTATGAACCATATGATTACCATCAAATTGCCTACACACTTGTTGGCACCACGTATTATGACTTATTAATAAATAATGCTGCTGAAACTTTCCTGTTACAAGAAGAGATAGTTGCTATAAGAGACTTTGAACTTGCCGCTGGCATTTTAGATGTAACCCCTGATAACCACCCAATGACCGTTGGCAGAAACTGGACAAATAGTGACACCTTTGTACCGCGGGAAGGTACAGTTACTTTCGATAGCCTACAAGATTCTTTAATCTCAGGAAACACTCTCTTTTATAACTTTACTTGCGAAACCCCAGCAAAGAACCTTATCTTTGAAGCTGGCTCAACCCAAACTATTGGTGGAACTCTTACTCTAGAAGGTACTTTAGATTCAGAAGTCATATTAGACACAGTAGGTGGCGATCCAAACCGCTTTACCTTTGATGTAACGGCGGGTGATCAGTTTACGCATTTTGTAAACGTCTCCAATTCCCAGGCGAGTTCATTCGACATATATGCGATAGATTCTGTTGACGGGCCGAATACCGATGAAGCTGAACCTTCCCCGCACTGGATATTCTCCGGGTTCGTTCAATATTTAGGAGTCAGTGGTGACGCTACTATGACAGCCGGAGATACTAACGAGCTGACAATTACGGCATATGATTCAAAGGGGAGGGTCTCTTTCGGTTATGAGGGAAGCAAGACTCTTACTTTCTCAGGGCTTGGTTCAATTGAAGGAAACTATCCGGAAGTGGAAGGGTATGTATTTGGCGATTCGGGGCCGTTTGATTTTACGTGGGGCCAGACATCGGTTGATGCTGCTACCTTGACAGCTTACAAAGCAGAAACTTCCACGGTCGATGTTACGGATGGAGTCCGCGACTCTTACACCTTGGGGCACTATGGATTAGATTTAACTGTGTATCCTGCAGCGGCTAACCAGCTGCTTTGGGTAGAACCGCCTTACTCACCTGTCAATTCTGGCGAAATCTGGGCGGCTTGCACTATTGAGATTATAGATATGTATGGTAACCGTCGCACTTCTGATACTAATCCAATAACAGTTGAGCCTGCTAACATGGGAGGCACCCTTACACGAAACGCGATGAGCGGTGTATCCACATTTAATGACTTAAAATATACGACACCCCGCACTGTGACTATTCAGGTTAAAGGCACGTCGCCTGGCTTGGCGGATACGCAGCCCGTTAACGTGCTTGTGAACCGGGAAGAACCGAGACCGCCGGAACCCCCTGTGCCGCCAGAACCGCCAAAGCCACCGGAGCCGCCGGAACCGACAGAGCCGACCGGGTTCGACGATATGATGGAGATAGTAAATATATTAAAATATAAGAAATGGTACGAGCCCGGCAAGTACCGCACTTCGGTAATAGTGTACGAGGGCAGAGTCGTAGCAGCGCCTTACACTGAAGATGGACCCGAGTTTGAAAAAGGAGTCAGCTTACTGCCTGGTGAGGAGACAAAGATCGAGGGAACTGTTCCCGAAGGGAAAGCCGGGACTAAGCCGCGCAAACTAACGGTACGCAAAACTGCGGAAGGAGAAATTGAATTTACGCCGTATGGTGATGAAGAACTTAAGAAAAGAGAAGAAACAAAAAAGAAATGGGAGGAAGAAGGATTGAGGAGGGAACTATTTTAAGACCGGCTGCAGTAAACTGTGGGTTAAAATTGGGTGAAAATTGGAATAAAATAGCTCCTCCAGATGCTAAAATGTAGTAGTGTCGACGTAACATATTATGGTATATATAGTTATAGTGTTAAAAAAGTGTTAGTTTTATTTGCTTTGATATATAATATATGATATATTTAAGGTAGAGTTAGACGAAAGTAAATTTAGCTCTTTTTAGGATGTAATAACCGATAAAGGCAAACCACGCGAAAGCGTGGGGCGCAAAGCTCAAGAGCCTAAAGCCGTAAGGCTATGGCAGTCAGTTACCGAAGTTGAATGCGGAAATAGTGTGTGTAACTGTCTATAAAACCCATAGTCTTTGATTAGGCTATGGGTTTTTTGTTTTAGATGAGTAGAAAAGCGGCGGAAGGTGCGCAAGATGACAACTAAACAAAGGAGAAAAATATTAGTTCTTGTGATCGCGATTTGTTTCGCGGGCGCAACCAGTGTCTTCGCACTTCCGCGTGTTGAGAAGATAGTTAGAGGAGATGTAAATATCAAGACGGAAGCATCTAAGATGACAATTAACGCCTCGTCGGGAAGTATTATCAATTATTCTTCTTTTGATATTCTGAAAAACGAGTCAGTTTTTGTGACGCTGCCCACAGTAAACTCAAATATACTTAACAGGGTCACCGCAAACGACCCAAGCGATTTACTTGGAAGTTTAAATTGTAACGGTTTATTTATTCTGGTGAACGAGTCGGGCATACATGTGGGGCCTGACGCTAAAATCAATGTAGGAAGTCTCATTCTTTCGACGAGAGACATATCCGATTCCAATTTTATTAACGGGGATTATCTCTTTGAGAAGTTTTCGAAAGAACAGCTTGATATGCTTCTTTTGAATGAAGGTAAGATCACGATTAGTGACGGTGGGTTTGGGGTTTTAATTGCGGGTGCCGTTGAGAATAGAGGGATTATTACAGCCCGCGTAGGAAAGATCGCTTTAGCCGGAGGCGACGCGATAAAACTTGAAATAGCAGACGGCGGACTTATCTCAATTGCTATTAATGAAGGTACTGCCTCTACTATTTTCGATGCTGAAGGTAAACCCATCACGGATAAGATAGATCAGATAAAGAATACCGGCACGCTTAAAGCTGATGGTGGCATGGTTATACTAAAAGCTGAAAGCATCACAGACGTTTTCAGGAATGCCATCAACCTGGAAGGCTATGTATCGGCAACCAGAGTTGAAGAGAAAGACGGGGAGGTAAGGCTTATTACCGAAGGTGATGTAAGAGTGGATGCCGAGGTGGAAGCGACACGTATCGTTATAGGTGATGAGGCTGAAGCGGTACCAGAGAACGTGCTACTAGAAGGCGGGCACTTAGAAGCCGAGGAAAGCGTCCGGGTCTTAAGTGACGGCGATATAAAAGTAAATAATATTATTACCACAGAAGAAAGTGATATAGTCCTATTTGCTGATCATGATAGAGACGGGGTAGGAGAATTCACGCAGGAAGGTGGCAGAATAGAGGCAAAAGGTGAGGGTGATATCTATATAGACGGTTCAGGTGACATGACGATAGGCGAGTTAAAAACCGAAAAAGGCAGTATAAAGATAGGTGAGACTCTCTCTCCTAAGAGGGTAATAGGGCTTCCTGAGATAGTACACGCCCGGGGCAAGTACCTGGAGGTGACTGCACACGAGTTTTATATAAATTCCGAGTCTCGTACCACGCACCTCATCAAACCGGAAGGTTCTCTTCTGGTTGAAGAGGTGGTACATATGGATGGAGAGGACCTGGTTGCTTTAGGGTTTGGAGGTGTGGGAGAAGTAAAGTACCTTGAAACTAACAATATCACTCTTGAAGTACCGAGGGGAGACATAAACACGGTTTGCGGAGTGATAATACCCGGCAATCAGGTCAAACTCTCCGCCCAGAGGATAGGTTCTAATGATCACCCGGTAGGGATAAATGCGGATATTACGTATATTAACAGGATTCAGGGAGATATAGACGTCTCCGAGATGTGGGGGCTGGGGACGACGCTATTCATCAGAGGGCCCTCACCTGCGGCTGGCAGCGATCCGTGGGGTGCTGTCAGCTATAATAAAGATTCCCACCTCGTTTTAAACGCGAAGAAGGTCACTTTCCCGGATCCTGATCCCATCTATTTATACGGAAATATCACGTTTCATAACTTATTAGTCACAATTCCCAATAAAGAAATCTATTTTGAGCCAGGTAAAACTTATACTTTTAAAGGAAATACCCATATTGAAGGTACAACAGGTTTTGAAGGTCTCATTAAACTCGTATCACATGAAAAAGGCGAAGCCTACTATACTGACTTTCGAAATCCTAACAGAACTGACATAAGTTATGTCAGTATCCAGGATGCCCATAATATCGGGGAATCTATTGTAACAGACTCCTCAATAAGCCTTGGTAACGTAGAAAACATCTATACAAGCTTTACATTGGACGATGAAAACCTTCCGCTTTACTTTGTGCCTAATAGGGACATGGTAGGCGACGAAAACGTCCAATTTTACGTCCAGGAGGGCAATAATCTCTATTATTTTACCCCTGAGGGGCTATATTATATGTTTGCTTACCAGGACTCGGATGGGGGAGAAACCATAAACTGGCTTCCAATATACCTCGAATTTATCGGTGCAAATGACGGCATAGACATAGAAGCCGCTCTCGAGACGGGGGCCACTTTTAACTATTTTCTGGGGAATGATCCCAGTAAACATAGGGCGAATATTGAGTCCTATTATCGGATAATTTATGGGGATTTGTACCAGGGGATAGATTTTGTATATACCTCAACTGAGGGTAATCTAAAATCAGAATTTATAGTAAATCCGGGTGCAAATTATGAAGATATACACCTGCAATACAGCAATATAGAGTCTCTACGCATAGATGGTGACGGCAATCTCGTTATTACAACAAAAGCGGGAGAAATCCTGGAAGCTAGACCCTATGTATACCAGGAGATAGACGGGGCAAGGTATGAGGTAGAAGCTGAATTTAAGATACTCTCAGATAGTAGCTATAGTTTTAATATAAAAGGCTCATATGATCCGGAGAAGCCGCTGGTGATCGACCCTTCGCTTGTGTATTCCTCATATCTAGGCACAACCAGTGATGATTCGGGTCACTCGGTAGCGGTCGATTCACAAGGTTACATATATGTTGTTGGTTTTACCGCATCGACTCTTTTTCCGACTAAGTCACCCGATGTAGCTGGCCCTTACGATAGCAGTTATAATGGCGGGACCTGGGACGTTTTTGTCTCAAAATTTGATCCGGCGGCTTCTTCCGGAGCGGCCAGTTTAGTATTTTCCACCTATTTAGGCGGTAACGGAAGTGACTATGCTGCCGACTTTGCAGGCGGTTCTATAGCGCTTGACGCGGGGATTAATCCGAATGTTTATATAACGGGTCAGACATCGTCGACTAATTTCCCCATGGTTAATGCCTATCAGAGCGCATATGGCGGTGCTGTTGATGTATTTGTTGCGAAATTAAACAACGCAGGCTCACAGCTTTTATATTCCACATATCTGGGTGGTACTGGCCAGGATATGGGTTTCTCGATAAAGGCTGATTCCTCGGGAAACGCATACGTGACCGGTTGGACTGGATCGGCTACTTTTCCCACTTTAAATGCTTACGATAGTACGCATAATGGGTCTCAGGACGTCTTTGTTACAAAATTGGATACGACTCTAAGCGGTATACCAAGCTTGAAATATTCTACGTTTTTAGGCGGAGGAGGTATAGACAACGGTCGTGCCCTTGCGCTTGATTCAGCGGGGTGTGTATATATTACAGGGGAAACTAACGGTTCATTCCCGACAACGATAGGTGCGTATGATACCTCGTACAACGGCGGGTTAAGAGATGCTTTTGTTGCAAAACTAGATCCTTCACAAAGCGGCGCAGCGAGTTTGGTATATTCTACATATTTAGGCGGAGATAATAGCGAGATCGGGCACGGTATAGCAGTAGATTCATCCGGCAATGCGTATGTAACCGGAGAAGTTAGTTCAACTAATTTTCCTTTGCTTAATCAACTTCAGGGGTACTCGGGTACGGTTATAGGAGCCGGTTTTGTCACAAAGTTGGATAGCGCTGGCGCTAATCTGCTGTATTCCACTTATTTGCGGGGTAGTAACGGTATAGTATTACCCTATGCCATTGCAGTTGACCGCTTTGATAACGCGTATGTAACAGGTTATATAAGCGCGACCCTCGGTTTCCCGATTCTTAACGCTTATCAAGGTAGTCTTCAGGGCGGGTTTGACGCTTTTGTAACAGCACTAGATCCTTCACAAAGCGGTGCAGCGAGTTTGATATATTCGACATATTTTGGCGGAACTAGTAGCGATATAGCTACCGGTATAGCGGTAAATTCAATTGGTAATGCATATATAACTGGATCTACATTCTCAACTGATTTACCCACTGCAGGCAATGCGTACGATACTAGCTACGCCGGTGGTGCTATCTTTGGAGACGCATTCATAACAATGTTCGGTTCCGGCCTGCCGAGTATCAATATATCGGGAACGATAAACTGGTTAAGCGGTGATGGTTCAGGCGCGCCGGTTTCCCTTGTCATAAACGGCTCAGCTTACCCGGCGTACAGCACGAGCACCACAGCCGGCGGAAATTTCCTGTTCTCGAACGTGATTGTGGAAGACGATGATTACCTGCTGGTATTCGTAGACGACGATCCCGGTAGCGGAGCGTCAAATCTCGTGGGTATTGTCCAGGATTCTACGAGCAACATAACAGGTCTTTTGATGTACAACACAAGAGTGGCTATCGGTGACGCGGACGGAGTGGTTGGTACTTCCTTTACGAACGCGGATCTTGCTTCCGCGCTGCTTTCTCCCGCGGATTCTGACGTGCATTATACCGTGGCAGGCGGGATAGCTACTTTCACAGATGGTATAAACCTCTGGATACCCTCAGGGGTGACCTATGCTCCCGGTAATGATATCAACTTAAGCGGAGGGTACTTGAATCAAGGCACGTTTTCTGCCGGCGCGCATAAGGCTACGTTTACCGGCACGGCGCCACAGACGTATCAAATTACTACGGGCGGTTCTGCGTTTTATGAGCTTGTGTTTGACGGTGCGCTTGCGGGTAGCTGGACATGGGAATTACAGGATAATCTGACTGCAAACAGTATCGAGATAGCTAGCGGCCGACTCAAAGATAATGGCGTAACTGTAACAACAACCGGGCAGAACGCGAGCGGAAACAGTATTAAAATTAGTGCGGCTTCACTCTTATTGAATTCAACCGGTACCTGGAGGCAGGAAGGAAACGGAAATATTCTTATTTTTCCGGAAGATAACGCAATCAACAGCCTGGTGATCGCAAATGGTGTTACATCGACATTAATAACCGCTAATAGCTGGCTGAAAAAACTAACCCTCGAAGCGAACGCAACATTAACAAATGTAGGCGGCTGGGGTCTGGGCATGACTCCTATAGCTAATGATTTTATTGTTATTGATCCCACAGCTGCCTTGTCTATCCCCTTTATTCATATCTATGACCTTCCCGCTTTAACAATTACCCAGGGAACATTGATTATTCCCGGCGTTAATCTTGCAATATTTGATCCGGCAATGGGAGCGGTTCTTAGAATGGATGGAAATTGGCAGGTAAATGATTTCAATATATATGGGAACGAATTAGCCGATACCGAAGCTAAGGCATTTACCTTTGATACCAATGATCATGGCTTGACAGTTGATGGCCGCTTAATCGTGACACAAGCTGGGACTTCAGATAATTATCGGGCAAGAGTTCTTTTTGGCAATGGCGCGCATTATCTAAAGAACGAAATCCGTATTGGAGAATTTGGCGATAATACCAGTGCCACACCCGCATATTTATATCTTGAGAATTCCACTATTCACCTTGAAGGCCATCTTGATTGCTGCGACGCGTATGTAAATGCCGGCACCTCTACCATTATTTTTGAAGGAGGAAACGTACAAGGCATTTACTCTGAAGACGCGATATTTAACAATATCGAGGTCGATAAATCAGGTGAGAGATTAGATATAGTAACTGACATGGATGTAGACGGTTACTTTACACTGACATCAGGGACAGTCAGGCTGGATTTTTATAACCCGAACGTGAACTTTGGCGGAAACATCACCGTAGAAAGCGGATGCACCGTTTTCCCGGGGACAGGCCTTGTCACTTTTTATGGCGACCCCACGATTTACACCGATAATGCGGGTGTAAATTTTGGCAATATCGTAATCGGCACGTCGCCGGATACCACGGATCTTTATTCTAATTTAACCTGCTCTTCTCTTACAATTAACGGGGGAGATACCCTGAATACACGCGGATATGATATTGATTCCGCGGGTGATATTACTATTAATTCAACAGGCACACTGAATGCTACCGCAGGAGCCGGAGGGACTACGCTTATTTATGTGGGAGGCGACTGGACTAACGCCGGAACTTTTACGGCTGATACGAGCACTGTTACCTTTGATGGCGCGGGGACTTACTCAATCACAACCGGCGGAAGCGAGTTTAACAACGTGGTATTCAATAACGCAGGCGGGACGTGGTACTTTACGGATTACGCGGTCTTGAACGGCGATCTTACCATGACTGCTGGAACCTTACAAGGCGGACACAGCATCACCGTAAAAGGCGGCGACGTGACGGGTAACGGGACGATCAACCTGACAGGCGGCACGTTTAACCTGCAGGGCACCGGAAGCTTCGGCGGAGCGACGAACTGGAATTTCAACAACCTGACATTTGGCGACGGCACGACGACGGCAACGACAACTAAAATCGGCGATAATATGATTACAACCTACGACCAACTTGCCATTGCCACAAACCACACACTTCTTGCCGGCACAGGCGCGACCCAGGACGTGTGGAACCTGTCGTGGGGTGGAGGAGCGCAATATCTCACTGATATTGTTCAGATAGCGGGAGGGGGGATGCACACAGTAGCTTTAACAAGTACAGGCTATGTATATGCGTGGGGATATAATACTTATGGTCAGTTAGGCGACAATACAACTACTGACAGACATACCCCTATTAAAGTGCTTAGCGGAGCGCAAGGAGGCGGTACATATCTCAGTGGTATCTCGCAGATATCGGCGGCCGCTTATCAAACATTTGCCCTTAAAAGCGATGGCAGTGAAGTATATGCTTGGGGACGTAATAATTATGGTCAGCTAGGCGACAATACGATTATAGACAGGCATACGCCAGTAAAAGTGCTTAGCGGAGCACAGGGAGGCGGCACATATCTCACCGATATCTCACAGATAGAGGCAGGTGACGGTCACACGCTCGCTCTAAAAAGTGACGGCAGCGAAATTTATGCCTGGGGTTATAATGATAGCGGAAGACTTGGCGATGGTACAACTATTGAAAGACATACTCCTATAAAAGTACTTAGCGGAGCGCAGGGAGGCGGTACATATCTCACCGGCATTTCACAAATAGCGGCGGGTGGGGGGCATAGTGTTGCTCTTAAAAGTGACAGCAGCGAAGTATATACTTGGGGGCTTAATGATCTTGGCCAGCTCGGCGACAATACCACAATATCCAAATATACTCCTGTGAAGGTACTTAGCGGAGCGCAGGGAGGCGGCACATATCTCACTGATATCTCCCAGATAGCCGCGGGGGAGCGTCACACGGTCGCCCTTAAAAGCGATGGTAGTGAAGTTTATGCTTGGGGTGGAAACCTTTACGGCAGGCTTGGCGACAATACAACTACTGACAGACATACCCCTATTAAAGTGCTTAGCGGAGCGCAGGGAGGCGGCACATATCTCACCGATATCTCACAGATAGCCGCGGGCAATTATCACACACTTGCGCTTAAAAGTGACGGCAGTGAAGTTTATGCATGGGGTTATAATGGATTTGGACAATTAGGTAAAGGTCCGGGCGCAGATAGTCATACCCCTATTAAGGTGCTTAGCGGAGCGCAGGGAGGCGGTACATATCTCACAAATATCTCTTATATAGGAAATGGTAATATTCACACGCTTGCTCTGAAAAGCGATGGCATTGAAGTTTATGCGTGGGGTTATAATGGCTACGGGCAGTTAGGCGATAATACCATATTAACTAAATATACCCCTATCAAAGTGTTAGCGGGTGAAGCCGGACCAACAGGTGCAACTCATACCCCCTTCGTCGTAAACGGCACATTCGAGTATGAGACTTCGCGTGTCAGATATTCCGGTAATTACCCATATGGTAATATAAATATTACTTCTTTAGCTAATGCGATTTCTGATGGCACAAATCGTTATTACGCTATCGAATTTGATAATGTCTTAGAGACTTATGATCTGGCAGATTCGATAGTCGCCATGGACGACGTGGATATAACTAACGGTACGCTCGATGTGACTACGAACGACTACAATATTAATTTGCGCGGTAACTGGGCAAATAATGATACCTTTGTTGCGCGCCAAGGCACAGTCACATTTGATGGCACGAGTGGTTTTCAGCTTATTCAATCAGGCGGTAGCCCCTTCTACGGTTTTTATGTTGATAATAGCGGTACCAGTGTCAGGCCTTTGGATACACTTGATGTAAACGGACCATTTACAATTAATGATGGTGCACTTGACTTAGCCACAGTCGATCCGCTTGTATATATAACAGGTAACATATTGGTGAACCCGGCTGGAAGTGTTTTGCCGGGTGCGGTAGGGCCTGTTATCTTTGACGGTGACCCCATGACCTATAATGATCTTGCTGGTGGCACCAACTTCGGTAACATACATATAGGAACGTCCCCTGACACTACACATCTTCTGTCTGACTTAACAGCTACTTCACTTACAGTTAATGCGGGAGACCTTTTGTACACGCATGGTTATGATATTTCCATCACAAATTCAATAACCATAGGCGGTATCTTAAACGCTACGGATGATATAGCGTCAGATACAACATTCATTAGTCTGGGTGGTAACTGGGATAACAATAACGGAGCTAGCGGCTTTGTGGCTGACACGAGTACAGTTACCTTTTTAGCAGGCGTAGGGCCATCCACCATAACGGGTGACACGACTTTCTATAGATTGACTTGCGTTGCACCTTCAAAGACACTTATTTTTGAAGCGAATAGTACCCAGACTATATCAGGGCCATTAGGTGCACTTACTTTAGCAGGTGCGCCTGGTAACTTGATAGTGCTTCAGTCTACGATTGGTGGTACCCGCTTCAATCTTGATATTCCAAACAGTTATCAAACCGCCAGCTATGTAAATGTAACTGATTCAGAAGTTTTGGATATACCCGGTGATAATAATGATATATTCACGTTTAATTCCACAGAGGCGCCGGGTACGACGGATAGTGGTGATCCAGAGCCTACCGCTCGTTGGAGATTCGGGGATCTAAATATATCAGGAACAATAATGGGATTGACTGGTAATGTACCGGTAGTTTTAGTTTCGAAAAATGGATGGACCTATACCACTACGACGACAACTGGAGTAGAAGGTGAAGATTTTACGTTTGCCAACGTGTTCGCAGACGACAATGATTATCTTCTCATATTTATTAATGACAATAATTCAGCTTCCGAGAATTCGAATCTAATGGGTATTATACAGGATGCTTCAACCGACATAACGGGCCTACTTATGTATGATGATAGGATCGCTATGGGTGACACTGACGGAGTTGTGGGCGTTTCCTTTACAAACGCAGATCTTGCAGGTGCTTACTATAGCGATTCCGATGTACATTACACAGTAGCAAGTCCTGCTACTTTTACAGATGGCATTACGTTATGGATACCATCTGGTGTTACGTATGCTCCTGGTGACGATATCAATTTAAGCGGAAGTTTCTTTAATGAGGGGACGTTTACCGCTAGCACCCATACAATAACTTTTGACGGTGCAGGAAATCATTTCATTACTACCGGAGGATCAGAGTTTTATGATGTCGTTTTTAATAACTCAGTCGGGACGGGGACTTGGACTGCCCGTGATGACATCGTGATAAACAATGATCTAGTGATGACTGCGAGCACACTTGAAGGCGGACATGATATTACAGTCAAGGGTGGTGATGTTACTGGTGGCAGTGGAATAATTAATTTAAATGCTGGAACGTTTACTTTAGAAGAGACGGGAAGTTTCGGGGGAAATACGGGGTGGACTTTCTACAACCTTACGTTCGGTGACGGCCAGAATACAAGAACCACATCTAAAACAGGTAGTAACGTTATCACGATCTCGGGTCAATTACTGGTAGAAGATTACCATACCCTACAAGCCGGTTCGAGCACCTGGACTCTTAACTATAGCGGCGGAGGGGCCGGCGCAGGGACTTTCTTGCTTCCCGATGTAACACAAGTTGTCGGATCATCGTCTTTCGGCACACAAACTTTTGCTGTTACAACTGACGGTTATGTGTATGCCTGGGGGGATAATAATTCCGGCCAATTAGGAGACGGCACACAAATAGATAGGCATACCCCGGTGCGGGTATTAGCAGGAGAACAAGCGCCGTTAACAGGAGAAACCTATCTTTCAGATATCGTCCAGGTAGCAGCAGGAAGGGTCCATACAGTAGCCTTAACAAGCGATGGTTATGTGTATTCATGGGGGTTTGGAAGGGCGTTAGGAAACGGCACAAGTGTAAATATAGCTCAAACCACACCGGTAAGGGTGCATGATGGTACTCAAGCTACCGCTTCAGGATTTCTGGAGAACGTAACCCAGATATCAGCAGGATACCAGTATACTCTGGCTTTAATAGACGATGGTTCCGTGTATTCATGGGGATATAACGCTTATTTGGGAGCAGGAGGACTAGTAAGGGATCCGTATACTCCAGCAAGGGTAGTAGACGGGGCCCAGACGCCGGGAGTATCAGATTACCTGGAAGATGTCACTCAAGTGTCAGCTGGGGATTTTCATTCAGTAGTTTTGACGCTCGAGGGTACAGTTACAAAAATATACACCTGGGGAAATAATACCAGAGGGCAATTGGGGTATGACACCGGTCCCGAGCCTCCGTATATTACCGGACCCCCATATGCAGCTACAGATGCTCCGGGAGTTGTATTTGCTTTAGCGGGTGAAACTATTACCCAGGTGGCAGCGGGCGGGTTGCACACACTGGCACTTACAGATGATGGGAATGTGTATGGCTGGGGTTATAACTATTACGGACAGGTAGGGAATAATTCACAGGGAGGTACATTTAACGTCACTCTTACGCCGACACTTGTACATGATGGCGAGCAGACACCGGGAGTATCAGATTACCTGGAAAACATCGTGCAGATATCAGCGGGAGGGTCACACTCCCTGGGCTTGACAGATACAGGGATTGTATACGCATGGGGGGGAGCCGGTGACGGACAATTAGGAAACGTACATGCGGCGTACCCATATTATTGGGAATTAACTCCGATACAGGTGCATGCTCCGCTACCCGAATATCCTACAGAGTACTTAGAAAATATTGACTTTGTGGATGGGGGAAACGCGCACTCTCTGTTCGTGACGGACACGGGTATCTTATACGCATGCGGCGGGAATGCAACCGGAGAAATAGGTGATGGCACTACATTGATCAGAGAACTTCCGGTAATAGTGACGGGAGAGCCCGCATTTAGGGTCGACCAAGAAACAACCTATGCGCCTTTCGTTATAAAAGAGCAAGGTACGTTTAAAAGCCAGACTTCCCGGGTGGTATATTCGGGGGATTATCTTTACGGTAAAACAAGCGTTACTCCTACCACGTATTACGATCTTGAAATCAGCAATGCTTCTGAGACTTATAGGCTGGCAGGGGCGATAACCGCTACCAACGATCTCTACATAACAGCCGGTACTCTTGAAGGTTTGCACGATGTTACCGTTCAAGGTGGTGACGTAACCGGTGACGGAGCAATCAATTTAACCGCCGGGACATTTACTTTGGAAGGCACGGGTTCCTTTGGCGGGGATACCGACTGGACCTTTAACAACTTGAACTTTGGTGAAGGAGTAGGTCCTGGTGCAACGACAACGACAAAAACCGGAACAAACATGATTACCACGTATGACAAATTGACGATAAAAGATTTCCATACTCTCTTGGCCGGCACAAAAGCTGTACCTACTGAAGACCAAGATGTCTGGAATCTTTCTTATGGTGGAGGAGCATATTATCTCGGCGATGTAATCCAGGTTGTCGGAGCAGCGTATGGCGCACAAAGTTTTGCTGTTACAGCTGACGGTTATTTATATGCGTGGGGAGATAATACTTCGGGCCAGTTAGGAGATGGCACACAGATAGAAAGGCATACCCCGGTACAGGTGTTGGGAGGAGAACAAGGCGGGACCTATCTTTCCGATGTCATACAGGTAACATCAGGATCTTATAACACGGCAGCATTAATAAGCGATGGTTCTGTATATTCATGGGGACTTGGAAGAACGTTAGGTAACGGCACGGCTGTAAGTAGTGCTCAAACCACACCGGTAAGGGTGCATGATGGCTCTCAGGCTACCGCGTCAGGATTTTTAGAGGACGTTACCCAGATATCGGCAGGATACTATTTCACTCTGGCTTTAATAGACGACGGTTCCGTGTATGCATGGGGATGGAACGCTTATTTGGGAGTAGGGACAGACACTGCGTATACACCGTTAAGGGTAGTAACCGGCGCGCAGGGTGCTGCCTCAGGTTATTTAGAAAACGTTACTCAAATATCAACAGGGCATTTTCATTCAGTGGTTTTAACGAACGAACCTGCAGGTCCCAGCACAACTACAAAAGTATACACCTGGGGGGCTAATAACAGAGGTCAATTGGGATATGACACAGGTCCCGAACCCCCGAATCCTACCGGACCTCCATATGCAGCTACAAATACTCCGGGATATGTAAGTACTTTACAGAATGAAACTATTGTCCAGGTGGCAGCAGGAGGAGTGCATACACTGGCCTTGACAGAGCATGGGACTGTATATGGCTGGGGTTATAACTATTACGGCCAGGTAGGAAACGATTCACAGGGAATAGGTGATTACAATGTGACTCTTATCCCGACACGTGTACACGATGGTGAGCAAGATAATTATACGCAATATCTAGAAAATATTGTGCAGATATCAGCGGGAGGATACCACTCACTGGCCTTAACGAATACCGGGGCTGTATATTCATGGGGTAGAGCCAACGGCGGGCAATTAGGTAACGTACATGTGGCATATCCATATTATTGGGAGTTGGCCCCGATACAGGTGCATGGACCGTTACCCGAATATCCTACGCACTATTTGGATAATATCGGACTTGTCGAAGGAGGAAACCAGCACTCTCTGGTCGTGGCAAACGACGGTACCATATATTCATTTGGTATTAATACATACGGTGAACTAGGGGATGACACTACAGTCATGAAAGAGCTTCCGATCCTGGTATGGGCAGGAGAAGGTGCTACAGGCGGTGGCGGCGGACCGCCTCCTGCGGATCATACACCATTTGTTATAGACGGGACTTTCACGTATCAGACTTCACGTGTTACATATTCCGGTTATTATCCTTACGGTGGCGGTAACTCAACTATCGTCACTCCGGGGACATATTACGATATCGAATTCAAT
>Ga0180432_10001599_pt1 | contig 35640 bp, 28 predicted proteins | sample SS_ome_10_FD_132414 | JGI IMG/M metagenome (GOLD analysis project Ga0180432, IMG submission 132414) | Hypersaline lake sediment archaeal communities from the Salton Sea, California, USA - SS_1_MS_2 metaG | ecosystem: Environmental > Aquatic > Non-marine Saline and Alkaline > Hypersaline >... | reverse complement strand
TTCTCATCGAGGACATCAAAGGTAATCGCTGTCCCGAAATCAACGGCAATAACTGATTGATGAGGGAAAAAATGGTTTACGCCCACCGCATTGGCTAAACGGTCGGCCCCGATTTCCTCTGGATTATCAAAGTTTATCCGTATGCCCAGAACCAGGTCTGAATTCACTATGGTAGGGTCAAAACCAAAATTAGCCGAAGATGCTTCTCTAAATATATCCGTCAAGGACGGCACTACTGAAGCAATAACAACCGAGGTGATATTAGCTTTTTCAAAAACCGCCGAGGCTAAGAATTTATCCAGTAAGGATAGGTACTGCTCTTTACCCCACTTTAAATTAACCGGTAAATTTTCTTTCTTTTTGAGTTTACCCTCTTCAAAAATTCCGAGATTTATATTGCTGTTTCCAATGTCAATGGCTAATAGCATCTTTTTCCCTTCGTAGAATAGACACCAAAACTGATTACTGCCGGGCGGAAAATAAAAGCGCCGATTACTGTCTAGTGAGTGCTATCTACTATGTGAATATCGCTTCCAGACAGTTCGTCTATTATCCCGCTATCCCTTCTTAAAAGAAGGGTGCCTGTTTCACCCAGACCAACCGCCTGGCCAAAAACCTTTTCTCCGTGATAACGCGCTTCAATCTGCTTTCCTAAAGTTGCCGAATACCCTTTCCATTCTTCTCTAATAGGCGAGAACCCTTCTTCCCTGAAAAGAGAATAACAAAATTCCATCTCCCTAAGGATTTCTTTCATTAATCTTTCCGGCGAAAACTGCCGCAAATATTCCTTTTTTACTGAGGTTATGCCTCCCCTTAATTCTTCGGGGAATTTACTAAAATCGATATTTGTGTTCACTCCGATTCCGACAATAACAAATTTCACCTTTGCTTTTTCGGTTTTCATCTCCGTAAGAATCCCGGCAATTTTTTTCCCTTTGACTAAAATATCATTCGGCCATTTAATCCTGGCTTTAATTCCTAATTGTTTGTCTAAAGCCTTAACTATAGCCACGGCCGTCATCAGGGTTATTTTTGCCGTATCTTCAGGCTTAAGCTTGGGGCGAAGAATCAGTGACATCCAGATACCTTCACCCTGGGGGGAAATCCAAACCCGCCGCCATTTTCCTCGGCCTCGCTTCTGTTCATCGGCTAAAACGACTGTCCCTTCAGGTTCTCCTTTATCCGCTAAAGCACGGGCCAGATCATTGGTCGAAGAAACACTTTCATACCGATGGATTCGCCTGCCGAACTTATTCATTTATAATTTCCATATCTGCCGGAAAAGCCGGTGCCGAATGAGTTAAAGCGCCGATAGATACCCGATCAATCCTCAAAGGAATAAGCTGATTGAAATTATCCGGATTTATCCCGCCGGACACTTCAATGAGAGGTCTCCTCCTTTTCTTCACCTTCCGCCAATTCTCAATCAATTTCACCGATTTCTTGAGTAAAGCATAATCCATATTATCAAGTAAAATAACATCTACCTCGGCCTCTAAAGCTTTTTTTAATTCGGGGATTTTTTTAACCTCTACCTCTATTTCTAATTCGGGTTTTCTTTTCCGAATCCTTTTCACTCCTTCAGCCAAAGAATCTTCAGGAAGGAACCGCCAATGATTATCTTTAATCAAAATGAAATCCCCTAAGGTAGTTCGGTGGTTAACCCCTCCGCCCATTCTAACCGCATATTTCTCTAAATGCCGCAGGCCAGGTATAGTTTTTCTCGTATCAGTAATTTTAATCGATGTATTTTTTGCCTTAATAACGAATTGGAAAGTGGTAGTTGATATCCCTGATAAGTGCTGGATAAAATTCAAGGCTAATCTTTCTCCTTTGAATAAACTTCTGGCTTTCCCTTTAATGTCCGCAACCGCCGTATCAACCTTAACCAAACTGCCTTCTGGGACCAAAAGCCTGAATTTTACCCTGGGATCTAAAGTTTTAAAAACCGTCTTGGCTAAATATAGTCCGGAAATAATCCCCTGGCTTCGGGCAAAAATTAAAGCCCGGGCCGTTTTCCCTCTATCAATCAATGAAGCCGTAGTCGGATCTCCCCGGCAGGTATCCTCCCGCAAAGCCAATTGAATTAAATCTTTGTCTTGTACTTGCAGCTTCATAAAACCGTTATTCCGTTATCTCGCTATCATGTTATTTCGTTTTCTCGCCCCTCTTTTGTATAACTTTCCTTTCCCTATACGTTCCAGCTCCCGGATTTCATCCCTTAAAAGTGCTGCCTTTTCAAACTCAAGGTTCTCTGCCGAAATTTTCATCTGCCTTCTCAACTCTCCGACAACCTGCGCCCTCTTTAAAGATGAATAACGCTCCCGTTTTTCTCTCACCAGGGAAAAACCATAATTCTTAGCTTTAGTTAAGGATTCTATCCCTTCTTGGATGGCTTTATCTATTGTCCTCGGGGTAATGCCGTGTTTTTTATTAAAAGCGGTCTGTTTCTTCCTCCGGCGCTCACTTTCCTTTATCGCCTGAATCATTGAAGGTGTCGGTTTATCCGCATACATGATTACTTCCCCGCCGGCGTTTCTGGCCGCCCGTCCAGCCACCTGAATCAGGGAGCGGTAAGACCTTAAGAAACCTTCTTTGTCGGCATCAAGGATTGCCACCAGCGATACCTCAGGCAGATCCAATCCCTCTCTCAAAAGATTTATCCCCACCAAGCAATCAAATTCAGCCCGTCTGAGACCCTTAAGGATTTCCATCCTTTCGATAGTTTCGATTTCTGAATGAAGATACCGCACCTTAACCCCCACTTCAGCCAAATAATCGCTTAACTCCTCGGACATCCGCTTGGTTAAAGTCGTAATCAGAACCCTTTCTTTATTTTTTGCCCGCTGGCGGATTTGTCCTATTAAATCATCGATTTGATTTTTAGCCGGTTTCACTATTATTTTCGGGTCAAGAAGTCCGGTAGGCCGGATAATCTGCTCGACTATTTCTCTGGCCAGACGAAGCTCATAATCTCCGGGAGTAGCGGAAGCATAGATTACCTTGTCAATTTTTTTTTCAAATTCAGCAAAATTTAAGGGCCGATTATCCAAGGCGGAAGGAAGCCGAAAGCCGAATTCGACCAAGGTTTCCTTGCGGGAGCGGTCACCTTCATACATACCTCGAAGCTGCGGAATAGTGACATGCGATTCATCGATGACCAAAAGATAATCTCTGGGAAAATAATCAAGCAGGTTATACGGAGGCTGTCCCGGCCGCCGGCCGCTTAAATGCCGGGAATAATTTTCTATTCCCGGGCAGTAACCCAGTTCTTTCAGCATTTCTAAATCATAGTTAGTCCGCATCTCTAAGCGCTGCGCCTCTAATAATTTGTTTTTACTTTTTAAATCGGTTAATCTTTCCTTTAATTCTTTTTTGATAGCCGCCAAAGCCGTCTCTACCCGGGAATGAGGGATAACAAAATGCTTGGCGGGAAACAAGGTTAAATCAGCAATCTTGCGAGAAACCTTTCCGGTTAGCGGATTAAAAATAACCATTCGCTTGATTTCATCATTCTTATATTCCAGGCGCAGGCCTTCCTCTCGATAAGCCGGCCAGATCTCTACCGCTTCTCCCCGCCGGCGGAATTTCCCCCGGGAAAAATCATAATCGTTACGTTCATACTGCAAATCGATTAAATATTGAATCAACTCGTCTTCCGAAATTTTTTTGCCGCACTTTAGCTTCAAGCCTAACTTCTGCCAGTCCTCCGGCGCGCCAATGCCATAAATGCAGGAAACACTGGCCACAATGATGACATCATCGGATTCTAACAAGGCGCTGGTGGCCGAAAGCCTGAGCCGGTCGATGTCATCATTGATTGAGGCATCTTTTTCAATATAGGTATCTGTTTGCGGAACATAAGCCTCGGGTTGATAATAATCGTAATAGCTGACGAAATATTCCACCCTATTATGGGGGAAAAATTGTTTGAATTCGCTAAAAAGCTGGGCGGCCAGGGTTTTATTATGCGAAATTACCAGCGTCGGCTTTCCCAGGCGCAGAATAACATTGGCCACGGTAAAGGTTTTCCCCGAACCGGTCACCCCTAAGAGCACCTGATGTTTCTTCCCGGCTAAGACTCCCTCAGAGAGTTTATTTACCGCTTCTTTTTGGTCGCCTTGAAGCTTAAATTTAGAAACTAACTTGAATTTAGCCATTTCAATATTTCTTCCGGAAATTTTCTGAAATTAATCTGGTCGCTTTCAAAATTTTCTCTGACATGGCTACATTTAAACTTCCCGTGCCGCAGCTGGGGGTAAGCAGACACGACTTCCTGAGAATCTCAGTATTTATTCCCTTTTTAGCCAAGAGTTGGAATCCGCTTTCCAATTTTGCCGAAATCGATTCGACTTTTAAGCTCTCATCGCCGATATTCCTGCTCGGGACTATTCCCCAGGATAGGACTCCGCCGCGTCCGAGAAACTCCTTTAGTTTATCGGCATAAAGCGCCAAATTTCCAATAAACTCAAAAGCATCGAAACTCAAGATATCTATTGTGGTCGAAAGAGGTAAAGACCAATCGGTATTACCGCAGCAGTGAATACCCGCCAGAGCCCCGCCTTTCTGGATAGAGGCTATAATTTCCTGTAAACTTTCAACTAAGATTTTCCTATCCAGGTTTATATACGCCGACCCGAAAGAAGCCAGGTATGGCTCATCGATAAAAATAATCAGCTGAGAGGAAAACTCCTTTAACTTTTTAATCTGCCACTTGGCTTTCATCACTGCCTGTTTGGTTAAGATATCGACAAATTCCTCCCGATAAATGATGGCCCGTTTTTTTTCATCAGTGGTTGCCAGCCCGAAGCTGATCGGCCCGGTAACTTGCCCTTTAAGATAAATCCAACCATCAGCCGCACCTTTTTCCAGAAGCTCGATGAAGCTGTAGAACCCAGCGGCATATTCCCGGCTGATGGCAAAATAATCCATATTTCCGGCAAGATATTGCTGATAGAACTCTCCTAATTTTTCATCTAACCCATGGCTGGTGTCAAAATAAAATTTTCCTGTCTCAGGGCTACAGACAATCCCGGGCAAACCTTGAGAAAACTGAGTTCTCATATCTTCATAGAAATTCCTTTTGGGCAGTTGAGGCCAAGCGGGAATCTGGGGAAATTCTTTTAAGACAATTTCCGCCGCCTCTCTTTCATCTAGATGAGGCAGACTGCCGATACTAGTAGCCAAACCTTGAGGATTAAAGCGCATTTTTTCTCTCTAATTTGGCAGTCCCTATCGCTAATCCGCAAAAAAACCAAAAAGCCACCGCCAAAGGTAAACTGTAAAAATTAGTATCAACAAAGCTGTGAATTAAAAAACCAAAAAGGCCGCTTAAAATTCCGGCTAACATCACCTTTCTATTCCCATCCCTTAAACGTTTTAATGCCCTGAGGCGATTAATAAAAAGTCCCAGCATTGTCATCAGAAAGACTGACAAACCTAACAGGCCGATTTCACCTGCCATCTGCAGGTAGCAATTATGGGCATACCAGCGGCCGTTACTTTCGGGCAGGCTATAATTAGGGTAATTTACACAAAAGGTATTAACACCGTGGCCAATAATAGGATGGACCTCTATCATTTTTATCGCTCCTTGCCAAATCATAATCCTTTCCTGGTTGGAACCGTTTTTTAAGGCGAAGATTTCTTTCGCCCGGTTTTGGAAAGAAGAGGGGATAAAAAACAAGCTGATTAGGAATAATAAAAAAATTATCGGGACCAGCCGCCTTTTATTCACCAAACTTAAAAAGACTATCCCGGCCAGCACCCCAATCCAAGCTCCGCGGGAATAGGTTAAGGCCAGACAAATAAAAAGTAAGCTGATGGCGGCAAAATAAAGAAATCTGGCCTTCTTTTTCATTTTTCCAAAAATAGCCACCCCTATGAAAAGGGGAATAATCAATGTTAAATATGCCCCGAAGTCATTGGGATGTTCAAAAGAAGCGGTCATTCTATTTTTCCCATCGACTATACCCATATTTCGGTGACGAATCAAATCAAAACCCAAAAAGTACTGAATTACCCCATCTATGGCAATGATACCGGAAACAATCAAACTTAAATAGATTACCCTTTCAAAGAAAGAAGGCTTATCCATATAATCGATGGCGATAAGGAAAAGCAGTAAATATTGAAAAATTTTGCTTAAACCCTGGATGCCTGCATAGCCAAAGGTAGTGTTATATATGGAAAGGATATTAACCAAGACAAATATACCCAGGAGAAGGGAAACCGGGGTATAAGGGATACTCAGGTCTTTTTCCAGAATTTTCTTGGTTAACCAGGCCAGAATGATTAAAGTCGAAGCAATTTCAATTATTGCCCGGGAAAAAGGTATCGCAATAACCAATACATAGAAAAACCTGATAATCCAGCGGTCACAAAAAGCAATTATTTTTTTCCTATCCATAATCTCCTTTTACTAAAGTTCTTCTTTGGTCATCCCTGAATATTTCATCCCAGAACCAAAAACTATTTTTCAGATAACGCTTTATGAATAACAGAATATTCTTAGTGCCCAGCCCACGGCGATACGAACTCCTTAAGTATGTACGGCAGCAATATAGCCTGGCAGTGAATCTCAACGACTATCGACGTGCGCCACAGCAGAAAACCGCAAAAACCAAGGGCAAACTGCTCAGAAGGCCCCTGCGACAAGGAATCAATCGATATATCGACACTTAACCAACACCTCCTGAATCCTAAAACGGGGTTTCCGTTAACGGGACTCATCCTTTCTAACGGGATTTACTCATCAACTTATTATCAACAGGCATTTTTTATCGCCAGGATACTCCGCAACAAAATTTTGATATCAAAAAAGATAGACCAGTTCTCGGCATAAAAAAGGTCATATTTAGTCCGCTCTTTAATCGAGGTGTCGCCGCGTAATCCATTAACCTGGGCCCAGCCAGTCAGCCCGGATTTAATCTTATGGCGGACCATATAGCGGGGAATATCCTCTTTAAATTGGCCGACAAAATAAGGCCTCTCCGGGCGGGGGCCGACCAGACTCATATCGCCTTTTAAGACGTTAAAGAGTTGCGGTAACTCATCGATATTAAGGCGGCGTAAAAATTTTCCTATTTTCGTCCGTCGCTTGTCATCTGCCTTTGTCCAGACCGGCCCGGTTTGCGCTTCAGCATCCGTTGTCATCGTGCGGAATTTGTATATTAAAAATTTTTTCCCATCCTGACCGACCCTTTCCTGTTTATAAAAAACTGCCCCCGGAGAACCCAGCTTAATCAAAATAGAAACAAGGAGAAGTAAAGGGGAAAGTAAAATTAATCCCAGAGATGAAAAAATTATATCCATAATTCTTTTAATGAAGCGGTTCCAGGCATCGTCTAAAGGAGAACCTTTAAGCCCCAGCAATGTTACCCCGTCAAAATTCTCTATTTTTACCTGGCTGGTAATTACACCTAAAAAATCAGCCACTAACCGGAAACCAACCATTTCTTTTTCACAATCCAAAATCATCTTTACTATTTTTTCCCTGGGCAGCTCGGGCCGAGTTAAAATAACCTCATTAATTCTTTTCTCCGAAAGTATAGAGGCGAAGTTATCTAAATTTCCTAATACAGGGACGCCAAAGATATATTTATTTTGAGGCTTCTCTTTACAGCTTAGCAAACCAACCGGCTCATATCCCCAACGGGGGTTATGATAGATATTCTGCAGAATTTTTCGAGCGCTTTCATCCGTTCCGATTATCAAAGTCCGCAGGTTTTCCCCTCTCACCTCTCTCAGCCAAAGTTCAAAATTTGCCATAATCAGCCGGAAAACGGTTATCGAAAGAATGCCCGCTATCCAGCCAATAAGTAAAACCCCCCGGGAATAGGAAAATTCGCGGTAAAGAAAAGTTACCGCCATCAGAATGAACATACTGACTGTCATTGATTTAGCCACAGCCAAGAACTCTTCCGAAAAGGAGAGCCTTTTGCTTAAGCTATAAACCCCATAGGTCCGTAAAGCCAGGAGAAGAATGATAGTCACTATTCCCAGAGCCCGGACATATTCCGCCAGCGGGGGTACACCATAAAAAACAGGGATTAATCCGGATAAGAAGCGAATCCAGTAGGCAAGAAAAAAAGAAAGGTTAATCAAAAGAATATCGCCGCAAACCAAACTGACAGTAATAAATAAATGCCTGCCTTTATTAGGCAACCTTTTCTCCTTTAAAATCCTGGTATATGGTAAAAATAGAATCTTTGAGTTTCTCAAGATGAACCGAGCGGGCAAATTTCAAAGAATGCTCCCTGATAGTTTCAGAATTAAAATTCAATTTGGAGAAAGCCTTAACCGCCGCTATTAAAGACTCGGCTTGAAGCTGGTAAAAAAAAATACCCGTTTCCCCTTCAACAACCGTCTCCTTCACTCCACCCTTTCCGTAGGCAATTACCGGACAGCCCATGGCTTGGGCTTCCAGGGGAACGATACCAAAATCTTCCTCTCCCGGGAAAATCAATGCCCGGGCCTGGGAATAGTATCGGCGGATAATATCTTTTGCCTGCCAGCCCAGAAACTTAACATTTTTGAGGGCCGCTCTTTCCAGACGGTTTTTTTCCGGCCCCTCCCCGATGATTATCAAAGGCAGTCCTAAACGATTAAAGGCTTCCACCGCCAGATTAATTCGTTTATATGGGACCAAAGCCGAGACGATTAGAAAATAATCTTTGCAATTATGCCTCCCTTGTGCGGTAAAAAATTCCGTATCTACCGGGGGATAGATTACCCGGGAAACCTTTCGGCCGTAGATATTTTTAATTTTTTGGGCGACATTTTCCGAAATAGCCAGAAAAAAATTTACTCTTTGAGAAGAATCTAAATCCCATTTTCTAAGTTTGGCCAGAATTAAATCTAAGGGTTTTTTTAATATTGAAGGCCAGTGGCCAAAATATTCCCCGTGAAACCCCCAGGCATAGCGCATCGGCGTCAGGCAATAACAAATATGGCAGCTGGAAGGCACTGTCTTAACCCCTTTGGCCGCGCAATGACTGGTAGAGATAACCAAATCATATTCTTTTAAATCAAACTGCTCGATAGCCTTCGGGAAAAAAGGGAGAAAATAGCGGTAATTTTTAGTGACGGACGGTATATATTGAAGAAAAGAGGTTTTTATCGCCATCCGCCTGATGGGCATAGAAACTCTCTCCGGATTGAAAACCAGCGTATAAAGACTCGCTTTGGGAAATAATTCGCATAATCCTTCCAGGATTTTCTCTCCCCCGCGCATACCCGTCAGCCAATCATGAACCAAAGCAACTTTCATCTTCCGCCTATCTTTAAGTTTGCTATTATATCCTATAATTAGCTGATAGTCAAGGGTTTATATAATATATGGATGGTAAAATTGACAGATCACACCCACTAATTTTGCCTTTTATCCCGTTAAAGTATTTGCCAAAATCCTTCCATAAAGCAACCGGCCAAAAAAATACGGCAACCACAGAAAATATGCCGAACTGTAAACTTCTAAACGGATTCTCGATATACCTTCAAAACATCCTGCGCGGTTTTCCCCCAGCTAAAAAGTTTAGCCCTAACCAATCCTCTCTCTCTCAATCTTTCCCTGAGCTGGGAATCAGCCAAAATACGTCTTATTGCCTCAGTCAGTTCGGTTTGATTATGAGGATTGATAAGCAGTGCTGCCTCTCCGGCTACTTCGGGTAAAGAGGCCACTTTTGAGGTAATGACCGGACAGCCGGAAGCAAAGGCCTCTACCACCGGCAGGCCAAAACCCTCATAAAAAGTCGGCAAGATAAAAACCTCGGCCCGATTATACCAATAGACCAAATCTTCTTCGTCTAGATAACCGGTAAAAATTACTTCGTTTTCTAACTTTAATTCTTCAACCAGATGTTCTGCTTCCGGGTAACGGGGATCTTTTTCACCGGCAACTACCAATTTTAAATCTGAAAAAGTGCCCTTCAAATCCTTAAAAGACCGAATTAAGCCGATGATATTCTTATAGGGGTCGAAGCGGCCGACAAAAAGTAAAACCCGGGCATCAGTGGAAACAATATCAGCCAACCTTTCTTTTACCTTATCTCTCGGCATGGGATAATAAATAGGGCTGACCCCATTATAAATAATCCTGATTTTCTCCTCTTTAACCTTCAAAAATTCCATCAGGTCTTTTCTGGAATGTTTGGAAATGGTAATAACCCTTTTTGCCTTGAAGGTCGCGGACTTCAAGATAAACTTATATAACCAGAGGAGCTTGACCTTTTTTGCCTTGGGGGTAAAATGGGGGAAAAGAAGGGGGATAAGGTCATGAAGGGTTACTACTAATCTGGGTTTTATAAATAGCGGCACAAAAAAATGCGGCGAGTGAAATACATCCAATTTGAGCTTTTTTAATTTACGGGGGAGCAAAAATTGATTAAGAGGCGAACTGCCGGAATAAGGGACCGCCACCAGGGAAAAATTCGGCTTGCTATTGAGCTTTAATTTTTCTATAAGGGCCGGGTTATTGGAGAAGATAAAATATTCGTTCTTACTGTCTATCTCCGCTAAATTCTTAATTAAGCGCTGGGTATAAACACCAATCCCTGAAATTTTAGGAAAAATCCAGCGGGCATCAATTCCAATTTTCATTTTTAATCACCTTTCGACTAACCAGCCTCAGATTCTTAATGCCGGCCGGCCATTTCTTCGTATAAAGACAGGGTCTCCTGAGCCGCCTTTTCCCAGGTAAATTCTTTTCTCCGATTAAACCCCTTTCGGACTAAATCCCTTTGTAAATTTTCATTTTTTAGGATTTCTTCCATCGCGCCGGCTATCTCCTGAATATTCCGCTCCGAAACCTTAAAAGCTGCCTCTCCGACGACTTCATTTAGGGCTTGCGTGGTAATGACCGGCACCCCGCAGGCCATTGCCTCCAGAGGCGGCAGCCCAAATCCCTCGTAAAAAGAGGGAAAAACAAAAATCTCGGCTAAATTATAGATAAAAGGCAAATCAATATCGCTGACATATTCCGTTAAAACCACCTCGTTAGTGATATCCATTTTTCTCATCTTTTCAAAAAATCCCTGATAACTCCAGCCTCTTTTCCCCACCATGACTAATTTATGATGCGTTTTATTTCTGGCTTTAAAAACGGCAAAGGCCTCAAGCAGCCCGGAAATATTTTTCCTCGGTTCGATGGTTCCCACCCAGAGAATAAATTTTTCGGGCAATTTATATTTTTTCTTTATTGCCCCGAGCTTTTTTCTATCTGCAATTTTCCGGAAATTTTCGCCTACCCCTTCGGGGATTATTTTAATTTTTTCGTCCGGCACCGGATAAAATTTCAATAGCTCCTCCTTTGTAAACCGGGAAACAGCAATGATTTTATCTGCTTTAGCCAAAGTTTTAGGTAAATTATCATTCAAAAAAGCCAGATTCTTTTTCTCGATATATTCAGGGAACCGGCGAAAGGCCAAATCATGAACGGTAACAACGGTTTTCCCGGATTTTACCGGCCGGGAAATAAAATTGGGGAAATGGAAAATATCCGCTTCTCCCGATAACCGGTCAAATCTGTAAGGATAGCCCCTTTTCCAGAGAAAACTAAAAACCCGGCCGGGAAGCCTTATTCCTTTATTGGTAAAATTCCCGGCTGCCTTATTTATTCCTTTAAATTTTGAGCGAAAGTTGAAGTAAAAAAGAACGAATTGATAATTAGAAGGGAGGCGCATCAGCGCTTTAACTAAAGCTTCTGTATACTTGCCTACTCCGGTTTTCTTTCCAATAACTGTTTGAACGTCAATTACAATGCGCATACTTTTTGAAAATTACACTTTTTGCATATATTTTCATTGGATGTTCTGGCAAATTTCTCCTCATCTGTTTCATTTTTTTCTTCGGACCTTAAAAGTTTCTTCATATCGCTGATACTCCCCGATATATACTCTTTCATTCCCTCTACCAGATCGCTACTGAGCTTTAAATGGTACAAATCGTTTTCATTTAAATCAAAGGCAGTAACATTGATTTTTTTAAAGGCTGTTTTCCATTTTTCCCTGGCATATAGGGCATAACAAGCCAGTTGAATGTTGGTGTCGTGTTTATCTATTTTTCCGGTTTTCCAATCAATAATATAAACCTCTCCATCTCTCCGGAATGAACAATCCAGCATGACATAAACCTTAACTTCGTCAAAATGGAAGAAGGATAATTCCTCCGTCTCCAGCCAGCATTCCCTGGGCATATCGTAGAGATTCTGGTATAAAGCCGAATTATAAAAATTCCTGAGGCATTTTTCCACCCGCCAGGCGATTAATTTCCAATCCTCATCGTTAATTTCGATATTATATTCGTGTTCAAACAAAGCACAGGTCTTAGGATTCTGGCGGTAAAGTTTTCTTCTGGAAGAAGCAAAGTCGGAACGCATCTTATCCATAGTTATTTTAATAATTTTCTCTATCGGTAAAGGCCGGATCCCGTGCGAAAGGTTTTTCAGGCTTCTTTCGATACAGGAATGAACGACACTGCCAATCCACATATATCGATTTTGCAGCTTTTTCAGAATATATATCTCGCGTGTTCTCTTTGGCGCATCCAACATCCATCCGCCCCAGCTGCCGTAATAATTATAATAATATTTCCTCAAGCACGCCCTGAATATCGCATCTCTTGACTTTGACCAGGAGAATTCATTCTCAATTTTTTTCCCGAATATTAAATCTTTCATTTGCCGAACTGTTGGCTGTCCGGTATGGACTAATCCAAGATTTCTTTAATTACATAAATCGGCTTCTGTTGGGATTCATGGTGCGCTCTAACGATCATTTCCCCCAATAACCCCAGGCTGATAAATTGAAAACCGATAATGATTAAAAGGACCGCTAATAACAAAAGCGGCCGGCCGGCAATCCCCTGATTGAAAAATAATCTCACTATGGAAAGGTAGAAAGCAATGGCAAATCCGCCGAGAGCCGCCAGCACGCCAACCAAGCCGAATATCTGCATCGGCCGGGTAGCAAAACTTAATAAAAACTTTACCGTAAACAAATCCAATAAAACCCTGATTGTCCGCGAGACGCCATATTTGGATTTTCCTTTACGCCGGGGATGATGTTGAACCTTCACCTCGGCAAAAGAAATCCCCCTGATACTGGCCAGGGCGGGGATAAAACGATGCATTTCTCCATATAACCTGAGCGTTTTAATTACCTCCCGCCGGTAGGCCTTAAGGGTGCAGCCGTAGTCGTGCAGTTTAACCTTACTGACATGAGAAATCATAAAGTTGGCTACCTTTGAAGGCAAACGTCTGGTAAAAAATGGCTCTTTCCTATTGTAACGCCAGCCGCTAACCAAATCATACCCTTCGTTAATCTTTCTAAGTAAGCTGGCAATATCTTCCGGGTCATTTTGCGAATCAGCATCAATAGTAACAATTGTTTTTCCCCGGGCATGGGTAAACCCGGCTGAAAGGGCCGCCGTCTGGCCAAAATTTCTTCGAAAAGAAATTATTTTAATCGAGCGGTCATGCTGGTGGATCTTCTTTAAAACAACAAGGGAACCATCCTTACTGCCGTCGTTAATCCAGATTATTTCGTAGGCAAGGTGAAGTTTACTTAAAACCTCTTTTAATCTTTGGTAAAGAGCCAGGATGCTTTCTTCCTCGTTATAAAGAGGCACGATTACAGTTAAATCCAATAATTTTTTTTCTTCTTCCATATTTTCTTTTTCCATTTTTTCTCTCCCTTGTCCGCTGTTTTACGGATCCCATTCGCCAGTTACCATTCGCTAATCTATTCGCTCCAATCGGGAAACTTATTCCTAGGACAAGAGGTTAGCTGAATCCGTTTTTTTCCGTCGGCACTGATAATATAAAGATCCCAGTCGCCGTTTTTACCATTAGGGGAAGCCGCGTAAACGATCCATTTCCCGTCAGGCGACCAGGCCGGATAATAATCAGATAGTTCCGGGGTAGTCGTCAATCTCCTTTGCTCCTGTCCGTCAGCTTCCATCAGCCAGATATCCCCGATTGAATCACTCACATCCGAAACATAAGCAATCGTCTTTCCATCCGGCGACCAGTCCGGGCGACAGTTCCCTCCCCGGCTGGTAATTCGGGACATCTTCGTATCTTCTAAGTCCATTAGGTAAACATTCCAGCCTAGCTCGCTGCCTGTAAAAAGAATTCTTTTTCCATCTGGCGAAAAACTAGCCAGCCCGGTTCGAAAATTCACTTCGGTCAAAAGCTCTTCTTCTGCTGTATCGAGATTAATAAGGTAAATTCTTTCTTTCTGATTCCGGTCGGAGGTAAAAGCGATTTGCCGCCCATTCGGTGCCCAAGCCGGGTCATAGTTATTAAAATCACCCTGGGTTATCCGTCTCTGGTTTTTTCCGTCTGCCTCCATAAGATAAATCTGCCATTTTCCGGTCCGATTGGATTTAAAGGCAATCTGTTTCCCGTCTGGAGAATAAACCGGATATTCATCAGATGCCTCGTTATCGGTCAATTTAACCAATTTTTTACCGTTAGCCTCGATGCGGAAAATCTCCCAATCCCCGTCTCTATCTGATTGAAAAACAATCTTTCCTTTTAAAGCAGGAAGCATTTCTCCTTCTAATGAAGAGTCTTTAGCGATCTCTTCCTTTTTTTCTGCTCCACAGCCAAAAATAAACAACAGTACTATAAATAAACTGGTTTTCCTGAATTTCACCTTTCCTCCTTTACCAAACTATAAACATTTTTTATCTGGCCGAGATATTGTTTTTGGTTAAACCTTTTTAAAGCAAACTCTCTTGCTTTTTTCGCTAAGTTTTCACCTAAATTTCCATCTTCTAAAATTCTTAAAATACCTTTGGCTATCCCCTGGCCATCCACTTCGGTTAACAGCGCTATTTCATCATTTAAAATTTGAGTATGGCTAAAAATATTCGTCGCTATCATGGGTTTGCCTGAAAAAAGATAGGAATATATTTTTAAAGGGGTATTATTCCCGATTCGGCGTGGAGAGACAAGAATATCGGCATATTTCATAAATACGGGCATCTCCCCTATCGCTTTTTCTCCCGTAAATACTATCTCATTAATCAGCCCGGATCCCTGGGCCAGCTGGCGAAATTTATCAACATTTTCTTTTTTTCCGCCGACAATAACAAATTTAACTCTGGGATAATTTTTAATAACTAATCGGGCCGCTTCAATTAGAAGGTCTATCCCTTGATTATATTGTAAGTTACCCGTATAAAGGACGATTTTATTCCCTTTTTCTTTCAATTTCTCGAGTAATTCGATACTTTCCGGAGGTGGGGCCGATTGAGCTTCAGTCAAAGGTAAATTCTCAATTAAAAAGATTTTCTCTTTGTTTACCCTTTCCCCCGCCCAATTTTTCAGATATGGACAAATGGCAATAACGGCGCTGGAATTTTTCAAAAGCCATCCCTCGGCAATTTTAGCTAAATTTAACAAGAATGGACTGGCAATAAATTTATAATTGACCAATTGTTCCGGAAGGCTTGAGTGCATATCATACATATGGAAAAGGCCGAATATCCTCTTTGGTAAAGCCCCCAGAAACCCTGCTTCTTCATGGCTGTGAATGCAGTCATAGTCGCCTCGATAAACAAACCAAATAGCCTTTAAGAAAAGAAAGAAATCCAGAGGAATTTTATTCCAGGACGGCCCAATCTTAACATCTTTTATCCAGAAGGGACGAAAAGAGCGAAAAATACGGAGGCCGGCTAAATTAACCTCATCTCCTAAAGGATAAGTAAGCAAATCGACTTTATAACCAAGCTGGCTGAAAGCCTCAAGCCTCTGGCGGATGCTAAAGGGTGTTCCTCTAATTCGGAAAAACGGCTCTGGCGCCACCATCAGTATTTTCATAATAATTTCTATCTAACTTTTTTTGTTTTTTGGCTATCAGCCATTAGCCACTTTGGCTCTTAGCTTTTTCACATTACACATCACACATTACACGTTACACAATTTTATTACACACAACACATTACACAATTACAATGAGCCAAGAGCTATCAGCCATCCATGCTAAGTTTAAACAGTCTCACCGGCAGGTCTTTAATTCGATAGACTTCAATTTCCTCTGCCTTTTTCATTATCTCCGGATAATTTCTATTTAACATTCGCAATTCTTCCCGGTTATTTCCGTCCCAGAGGATTAAATGCGTAACCGGATAGCGCGGGAATGCTTCCTTTTCATTCCCTTCGCCCAGGTATAAAGCCCGGTGGGAGTTTTCCAAACATAAAAGCGGCGACCAGAGCCCGGCTATATAAGCCTTATCCAGAATCCGGCCGATTTCCCGCGAGGTGTTTATTACCGTGTAAGCCGGATGAATAAACCATTTGGCATAACGATAGCCATTAGTCAGCGCGGCAGTCAAAAACATCGCCAGCACAAAAAGCTTAATTGGCGATAAATCAACTTCGGCCTTTTTTCTAAAAATCGCGCTTATCGTTAAGAATAAATAGTACCCCAGCCAAACAAAAAGAGTAGAGAAAGCTATAAAAATTAGAAAACTGATTAGCTGGCGACCGGTAAAAAAACGGTAAACTAATTTAAAAATCGCCAGGCCCCAAATCGAATATAGAGCCCAAAAAATAGTTCCCGGCTTATTTCCCGAAAAAACTTTCCCCTTCATCAATCTATTTAAAGCAAAGGCAGTAACCAAACAGAAGGCCGGAATGACCGAAACAAAATATCTAAGCGGATTATAATTCAAAATTGAAAAAAAGATAATCCCGCCGCCCCACCAGAGCCAGGCAAAAAATTCGCTGGGATTTACCTTCTTCCACTCTTTAAAGAGGGAGTAAAGGAAAAAGGGGAAATAAAAAAGGCTGGTTAGGAAAATCAGCGGGGTCTTGGCCAGATAAAAAATTCTCGGACGTCTTAAATTACCTGCCAATCTTTCCCAGCTGCCGGGAATAGCCGTCTTTAACCAGCGCCCGCCATATCTGGCAAAGTAAGCATGATTGGGCTGGTAAAAAAAGAAAAACCAGAGGAGAAAAGCTATCATTAATCCGGAAAAGAAATAAGCCAAAGACGCAAAAATTTCTTTTTTTGCCCCCTTCCCTTTTTGACTTAAGGCGAACATTAAAGAAATGACCGAAGCCATAAGAAAATAAACCGCCGTCCCTTTAGAGATATAGGCCAGAAAAGAAGCTAATCCCGCCAGAAATAGAATTTTTGGCTTTTCTAAGCCCTTTTGCCAGAGGAAAAAGGCAATCAATAAAACGGCGCTCATAAAACTGTCAGTCAAGCCAAGCCGGCTGTACATCAGGTATATATAGTTCACCCCCAATAAAAACGCTGCCCCAAAGGCAACTTCAAAATCGTTCTTTTGCAAAGCCAGATAAAAAAGAATCAACCCTAAGAAGGAAATCATTACCGCCACCAGCCGAACCTGCCTCAAACCCGAGCCGAAAAGCAGAAAGGAGCCATATTCACTTAGGGTAAGAAAAGGGTTATAAAACATTGGATTCCAGTCGTCAGTAATCCACCTGCCAAACAAAATTTTATTACGGGCGTTATGGGCATGCGCTCCCTCATCGCCAAACACCCCTCCGCTCCAGCTTAGTTGTATCGGCGGATCGGCCGCCAGGTGCCCTAACTTAAGCCCCAGAAGAAGAATAAAAAAACAAATAACCAGAATAATTTTTTTCTTTCTGAACATCTAAGCAACCCTTGAAGTTTCGAAATTTCTCTGCCTGGTATCCCCTGATTTTTAAAATCTAAGGCCCATCTCTCCCATTATCTGCATCCGGACATCATCACCGCTTCTTCTGGTAATAACACCTCCGGGAAAATAATCCCCCGGGATGAACCAGCCGGTAAATAAAGCAAAGGAAAGATGCTCGTTAAATTGATAATCTAAGCGTAAATCAATTTCATCGCCGTCGTGTTTTCCTTCGCGGTCCAGCGGTTTTTCAATAGCTTGATAATCGAACCACTCCAACAGAAAATTGAACTTATCGGCCGGCTGGCATCTAAAGGTTGTCCGGAAAATCCTTTTATTATCCTCGGTATATTTGGTATGCAGTTCCCCAAAGCGTTCTGAACGAAAAAGGGGATGGAAAGCATTATAATCGCCGGAATCAGGATATTCCTCACCGGTGAAATTAATTAAAGTTAAAGCCAGGCTGGGACTATACCTGTAGGGGAAACAATATTCCCCCCCCAGATATCCTCCCCAAGACCGATAATCCCTTTTGGGCAAAGGAAACGAATAGTTGCGAAAATCGCCCCATTCATAGCAAATCTCCCCTTTAAGGCGAAAATTTTCAAGTATTTCACCGGCTGCTCTTCCTCCTACTATCCACACCTTGATTTTATTCGGGTGGTTATGCAGTTTGCGCGACAAATCGTTATTGAAAAATAAATAGGGCTCAATCACATATTTAGAGTCCCGTCCGGCCAGAAAGGTGTCCTCTGGAAAATCGTCTGATAAGAAAGTTCTCTCTGCACCGTTATCATCTTCAGGCCCCGCTTCTAAAGAAGCAAATTCATAATGAGCAACTACACCGGCAAAATCATGTTCGCCGATATAATCCGGCAGAGAAGCATCCGGCTGGTAAATCCGGCTGTAAAATCCATCAAGCCAGAATCGGTCGGCTAAAAATCTAAGTTTAACCGCCGTAAAATTCTCCGGGTCATCTTCAGTGAAATCCCTGAACACATCGCGGTCACCGGTAAGGAATCCTTCCCCGTAGCGAAGCTCCTGTTTCCCTACGGTTAATTCGAATGGCCAATCAAAAATATTATTCAATTTGAAATTGGCTAAATCTATCTCTATCTTTGAATCGTTCAGATGGTCCGCATAATCGTCTCCAAAATAGTGCGGCATTCTGATTTGCCCCTGGAGCTCCAGCATTTCATCGAATAAACTAACCGTACCAAATAACCGCCCCCGAATCTGATATAGGTCGCGTGTTTTTTTGTCGTTTTTATCGAATGTTTCGTCTGCCTGCCGATAAAAAACGCGGAATCTCAGGTCTCCGCCGTAATCGAAACTTGCCTCCTGGGCACCGGCCCGGGTTGATAAATAAAAAAAACATATAAAAACAAACACAACTATTTTTTTCTTAGGCATTTTCATCCTCCTTTTATGGGTACCGTCTTCCGGAATGCATAGATAAAACCTCCGATTACCCCCCAGATAACTACCATTCCATAGGCAATCCAGGAAAGTGTTACCGCCCCTGCGGCATCCGCTCCCAGCTTGGATAGAAAAATTACAAAAATATTCTCTCGCACCCCGATACCGTTAATTGAAACCGGAACCATCAAAATGACCGTAATAATCGGGATAATCAGGAAAAAATGAATCGGGTTGATATCCAATCCCAAAGCCCGCGAAATAAAGTAATAATGAAGAATGACGTTTATCTGTAAAAGCAGGGCGTAGAGCATATTGCCCCAGAAACGCTTTTTTTCTTTTTTATAAACGGTAATTGCCTGATGGGCCTCTTTAGCTTTAAGCTTAATCTTGTTTAGCAGGGGAAGATTAAAAAGCCGTCCTATTTTCTCGGCCGCCTTCGGTTGAATTACCAAAATTAAGCCAAAAATCAGAATTAACAAAACTAATACAGAAATCCAGATTAAGGGGATATTGCCAATGATTTTTATTTCAAAGAGCAAAGCCGCCGTAGCAATGGCCACCAGCGCCATCACCCCCGTTGTCCTTTCCACCAGAACGACCATAAAGGATTTGACCGCATTATGGCTGTAACGGACGGTGTCGTAAGCCCTCACCGTATCTCCTCCGATGGTCGTCGGTAAAAGGTTGTTAAAAAATGTGCCGACGATATAAGAAGAAAGCAGCTTCGGAAGAGGCACTTTTATCTTCTGTGCGGATAAAAGAAGCTGCCAGCGCAAAATGCTAAAGAGATATCCGCTTAAATGGAGTAGGAAAGCACAAAGGACCCAGAAATAATTAGTCGATTTAAAGGCAATCCCGATAGCCTCAAGATTAGTCCGCCGTAAAAGGTAGTAGAGAAGAAAAAAGCTAAGAAGAAATTTAAAAACAAGAAAAACCTTATTCTTTTTCATCGTCTTTTTATAACTCTCGCCGGGACACCGGCGGCCACGACGAATTCCGGTAAATTTTTATTGACTAAAGCGGCCGCCCCGACAACCGTACCCGAGCCAACCGTTACGCCGTCTAAAACAGTCACCCGGGCTCCTAACCAGACATTATCCTGGATGACAATACCGCCCAGGTTTACCGAAGGCTGAGCGATAATCGGGATATCAATCCTTAAAAAATCGTGGTTCCCTCCTCCGACCAGATAGGTATAAGCGGCAATCAATATATTCCGGCCTAACTTCACCGAACTCTCTGAATGAATCAGGCAGCAAGTCCCGATGTTGGTATTTTCGCCAACCTCGATTTTTCCTCCTTTACAGCTTAAAATCGTATTTCGGCTGATTATCACCTTGTCAGCAAGGCTGATACCGCTTTTTTCGTCCCCCTTGGCATCCAGAACGCAATAATCGTCAATAATTACGTTATTCCCCAGTAGAATCTTCTCGGGATGCCGAATGGTCAGGTGTTTTCCTAAAATTACACCTTTCCCCATTTTTTTAAAAAGCAGCCGGTAAAAAATCTTTCTTGAAAAAATTCCCAGAGCGCCGTTCATTCCGCCAAGAAGGAAAGTAACAATTTCGTATTTAAACAAAGAAAATAATCCGCCTTTACCAGTCACTAAAGCCCTGTATTTTTTAAAAGCCGAGCCTTTTTTAGTTAAAGCCGTCTGCAATTCGGTTTTTTCTCTCATAACCAGCCTTTCTTTCGATACCAATCGACGGTTAAATTTATTCCTTCGGACAAGGTATGATTAGGCGTAAAAGACAGCTCCCTTTCGGCTTTGGATATATCGTAATGCTGGTCTCGGGTGAAAAATTCGAGACCCCTTTGAGAAAGCGGAGGCCTTTTTCCAAAAAGATAGTACGGCTTTTCCAGAAAAAAGGCGCCGGTTTTAGCCAACTTCAAGGGAATATGTATCTTAGGCAAAGGTTTATCCAAAGCTCTGGCGATTAAATTAACCAGCGTATTTAACTCAACCACTTCTTCCCCTCCGACAATAAAAATCTCCCCCATGGCTTTTTCGTTAAAGGCGCAGAGTTTGAGAGCGTCAACTAAATCGTCGACAAAAAGCGGATGTATCAATACCTTCCCCTGGCCGACGACTCTAAAGATTCTTTTCTTTATCGCTTTAAAAAGTTTAAAGGTCCTTTTATCTCGCGGTCCGTAAACCCAGGTGGGCCGGACGATAATCCCGGGTATATCCTCTTTGCTAAAAAAATCGAGACAGATATTCTCGGCTTCGAATTTAGTCTGCCCGTATAGGTTATCAGGTCTTGGCGGTATTTTTTCATCGGTTGGCAGCTTCTTCAGCTTTCCATAAACGGCCACACTGCTGCAATAGACGAAAGCTTTTAAAACCGACTTATCAACGGCCTTCAAAAGGCTTTTGGTAATCGAAACATTGGCTTGATAGTAAAGATGAACTTTTTCCCGCGGGGCGTTAATTAAACCGGCTAAATGAAAGATGACCTCTTTTCCTAGAGCCGCTTTCTTTAAAACCTCTAAATCGGTAAACGAAACATAGCATAAATTCACCTTCTGGTCTTTAAGATTAGCTAAACTGGAGGCCTGGCGGCTGAGAACGGTTACCTCATGGCCATCCTTTACCAATTTTTCCACTAATCGGCTGCCGACAAAACCGGTTGCCCCGGTTATTAAAATATTCAAGTTATGGCCTTATTTTCAGCTTCTATGATTAGCACATATCCGGTTTGAAATAGATAATCAAGCCGCGAGAACAAAAAAAGAAACGGATAGATAAAAGAATAAATCTTAAAAAGCTTCCTGTTTTTTTTGAATTCAGCCGAAGTGGCCGGTGAGATACCGCCTTTAGTTCCTTTTTGCCTTTTTTTTGGGGAAAGTTTCACATAACCGGCATTCAATAATAATTCAAATAGCTCGGTAACAAAGCCGGAATAAGAATCGCAATTAATAATTCGCATTTTGAATCTTTCAAGCTTCTCCTTTAGTTCCGAAAACGTATAGCCTGCCCTTACATGCCCGTAAAAAGCAGGCTTGATACCAATTTTTCTTTCTACCCAGTCAAGAACCGGCCCTTTACTGGATTTTGGCACGGTAATATAAAGATGCCCTTCCGGTTTAAGAATCCGCTTCATTTCTTTTAAAAATAGTTCATCTTCTTCAACATGCTCGAGGATATCAACGGCCAGGATGCCGTCAAAAGTATGGTCGTAGAAATTAAGCTTTTTAGGGTCGACCAAAAAAACCTTCTCTTTCAATAGGAGTTTCGTTACCCTGACATTCTCCTCATCAATATCCGAATGGTACCAATCTCCTCCCTGCTTTCTCAAGTAATAACTGAGAACGCCCTTTTCACAACCAATCTCCAGATATTTATATTCCCGGTCAAAATGAACGAAAGAAAGAATTTGCTCCACTTTCTCTTTCTTTTTCAAAGACCGCGAAGCCAATTTCAACTGCCAATGCTTTTCAGGATTTCTCATTTTCTATTTAAGTTACTCCCCAATCTATTCGCTATCAGCCACTTTGGCTCTTAGCTCATAGTCAAAATCTTTTCTCCCACATCTTTCATCCTACTTTCTGTCATCTGTCTTCTGTTTTCTGTAATCTGTTCTGATATCACCGGTGCCCAAAAAAGATTTCCTTAAAAAATATTTTCAAATTCGGCCTGGGGATACCTAAAAAAGTAGGCCGTTTAAGCATATCACATCCCCTGCATGGCTCTAAAGTAGCCACCTTTCTCTCTCTCATTGCCCTCCGCAGAGATATATAGGGTTTGTCAACCCATATATAAGCAAGAGAATTATTATTTACACTGCCCATAATGAGACGGCCAAAAAAGTCCTGCGGACAGGGAGAAACCTCACCGTTCCAGAGAATAACCATAGCGAACCAGGGAAAGGTACAGGCAGAAAATTTCACTGACTTGGCTGTTTTTTCATTCTCTTTTGACGCATAGCTCCCTCCCCAATTATGCGGTGATTTTACCACAAACCTATTCAGGTGTAAACCATAAAGCTTATCCTTTAGCTCTTGCTTCTCCGTTTGGTAATTCCCTGTTTTTACCTCATCGAGCTCCATAGTTTCAAAAATAGTAAAAGGGCTAACTTTTCCTAAATCTTCCTTCAAACGGAGGAAGTTAGAAATATTATCAATAGTCGCTTTAAAATTAGCCGGCGGACGGATTTTCTCATAGGTCTCCGGCGTAAATCCATCGAAGGAAAAAGAAATAAAATCCAATCCGGCATCAATAATTCCCCGACCTTTTTCTCCATCAAGAAGGGTAGCGTTGGTATGCAACCGGGTGTAAAGACCGGCTTTCTTAGCGTAGTCAACCATTCTTGCTAATTCTGGGTGAAGCAGGGATTCCCCCCGATGATGCAGATTTATGTCATACACAAATTTTTTCGCTTCATCGATTATTTTTTTAAAAAGTTCAAAGTCCATAAGACCGCCTTTGATAGAATCGGGACTGCTTTGCGGACACATCACACAGCGCAAATTACAGGCACTGCTTAATTCGATCCAGAGCCGAATGGGCAGATAATTTAATTTCTCCTCCTGCCGTCGGTAGCTGGAGGCAATCTGTGATAATCTTTGTCCTCTTTTTAATTTATTCATTTTCACCCGTCCGTTAATTTTCTTTTCCCTATACGCTACCCGCTGTACGCTATTCGCTAACCGCTATACGCTAATTAGCGACGCCCCCGGCCAATTTTTCTTTTAAAGTAGCTCTTTCCCGCTATGAACAAATGCTTTAAATCGCTAAAAGACCTCACTCCTTTAATGGCTTCGGGAATTCTCTTCCAGATTGAAATTTTGCTTTCTACCGCCCAATCAACGGCTAATTGCGAAAGCTCGGTCCAGCTTAAAGTGTCGATAAAAAGCGGCGCCTGACCGTGAGCGGCTCCAACCGAGATGCTTTTCTGGCTTTTAAGATTCGACCAGGAAAAATTATCGGTTAAAATATTTTTTTCCTTGGCTATTTTCTCGATTCTGGTCCCGGGATAAATTCGCAAAAAACTTAACGAAACTTGTCCGCCGATTTCCCGCATTAAATCCAGGGTCATCTGCGCTTCTTTCATCGTTTCCGAAGGGAAACCGATGATATAACTGGGATTTTTGACAATTCCTAATTCATCAAGCCATCTGGAAAGGCACCTGACCTGTTCCAGGGTTATTTTTTTTCCGCAAACTTCGTCTAAAATTCTTTGCGAACCGGATTCAACGCCAAAAAATATTTTAAAACAGCCGGCCTCTTTCATCGCCGTAAGCAGTCCCTTATCAACCGTATCGGCCCGGATGGAACAGGTAAACTTTATATTAAGATTCTTTTTCACAATCAAATCGCAAATTTTAAGTACCCTCTCTTTACTCATGGTAAAAGTATCGTCATAAAACCATATCGTTCTGATTCCGGTATTTCGAATAATCTCTTCTAATTCGGCAATGATACTCTCTGGAGATCTCGCCCGCCAGAGTCTCCCTGACATCTGGCTGGTAATACAAAAAGAACAGCCAAAAGGACATCCCCGGCTGGTTATTAGATGGGTAGTTTGGCGCCAGCCTTCTCCCGGCACAAAAAGCCGGAAATTATATTTCTCTATCGGCACCAATTCCCGGGCCGGAAAAGGAAGATTATCCAAATCCTGAATTAGAGAAGCATCGGGATTTTGGCGGATTTTTCCACCCTTGCGATAGGTAATCCCGGAAATATCTTCTATCTTCAATTTATTTTCATACGCGCGGCATAAATCCAGAAGAATGTTTTCTCCTTCCCCGCGGACGACCATATCAACTGCCGGATTGTAAAGCAAGGTATCTCTATCGCAAAAGGTAGGATGGGGGCCGCCTATTACCACCCAGCTTTCCGGAGAAACCTTTTTTGCCGCCCGGGAGGCGGCAAAAGATTCGAAGCGGAATTCCGTTAAACAGGTAATCCCGATAATTTGGGCCTGGGCTTTTTTTATCTCCCTCTTCAAACTGCGCCAGGAAAGCCTGTTTACCGAAGCATCGATTACCTCTACTTGAATCCCCTCTCTTTTTAAATATGCGGCTAAAGAAATAAGGCCTAAAGAAGGCAACGGCTCTTTGGAAGTAAATCCTTTAGGTGGAAAAATCAGTAATACTTTCATAGTTTTTACCAGCGGCTTCTCCCCTGCCCGCTATCCGCTAAACGCTATACGCTCTTTTTTCCCTATACGCTGTCTTTTATCCATCCAGCCACTCCTGGGCCCAGATTTCAAAAACTATCAGCGCCCAGAGGCGGTGGCTATTGTCCTTTTTTTTCTCCAGATGCTCCTTAATCAAGGTTTGAATATATCCCTCGTTGAATAAACCGCGTTTTTTTATATTTTCTGGCGAAAGAGATTCCAAAAGCAAGGGCTTAAATTCATTTCGCAGCCAATTTTTAACCGGGCTGCTAAAGCCTTCCTTGTGTCTATTAATAATCTCCGCCGGTAAAAATTCGCTCATTGTTTTCTTCAGGATATATTTGGTTCGAAACCGCTTTAATCTCAATTGAGGAGGAATTCCCGTAATTAACTCCACCACTTTATTATCCAAGAACGGAAATCTGGCCTGCATTGAATTCGCCATACTCATCTGGTCGACCTTTACCAGTCCGGCATCCGGAAGATAAGTCCTCAAATCAACATACTGAAGCTGGCTGGGGCAAGGTAAATCCTTAGCCTGGTTAAAAATTGAACGGACAGGACGATAAGAATCCAAACCATTTAACTTTTGAATTAAAAAAGGTGAATAAAGTGCTTTTTTATCCAGAGGGCTAAAATTAATCATCCAGCGATGATGTTTAATATCAGAAGGTAAATTCAACCCTTCAAACAAACGCCGCATCCGGTTAACCATCCCCTTCTTTTTCCCCCGGGGGGCAATACCCGCCAGATATCTCTTCATAACCCCGGGCAGCCACTCCAGCCGGCCGGCTAAACTTTGGGCCAGATAGGTATCGTATCCGGCAAACAATTCATCACCGCCGTCGCCGCATAGAACGACCTTGACATAATCTTTGGCCAATTGAAAAGCCAGAAAAGTGGGAATAATCGAGGTGTCAGCCAAAGGCTCATCAAGGAATTTAATTAATTGCCGGGCTAAATCCGCTGTCTTAGAGGATAAAAACAGTTCATGATGTTCGGTTTTGAACCGCTCGGAAATTAAGCGGGCATAATTTAATTCGTTATAACTTTTATCTTCGAAACCAATAGAAAATGTTTTAATTGGCTCCTGGCCGATTTGGCTCATTAAAGCCACAATTGTACTTGAATCGAACCCGCCGCTTAAAAGAACTCCCAGCGGAACATCAGCTAAGAGATTTAACCCCACAGACTCTTTCAGGGTCTTCAGTATTTTCTCTTTTAATAAGAGTTCGTTTTTAACCGGCCCTATCGAAAAATTCAGCTGCCAATATGATTTAACTTCTAAATTCCCTTTTTTAAACACCAGGTAATGGCCGGGTAACAACCGTTTAACATCTTTAAAAATACTTTGTTCGCCGATTAGATATTCAAAAGTCAGGTAACAATCTAATGAAGATAAGTCCAGACTTCTAGGAACTTCCGGGTGGGCAATGATGGCCCGGGGTAAACTGGCAAAAATCAACTTATTACCCTGGTTAAAATAATAAAGCGGCTTAACCCCAATTCTATCCCGGGCCAGACAGAAAATTTCTTTTCTTCTGTCCCAGAGAGCCAGAGAAAAAACCCCTCTTAAACTTTCAAGAAAATCTATCCCCCTTTCCTCGTAAAGATGGACAATAACCTCTAAATCGGAAGAAGTTCTAAACCGGCAGCCCTTCTTTTCGAGTTCACTCTTTAACTTTTTAAAATTATAGATTTCACCGTCACAAATTAAAACAATATCTCCCCGCTGGCTAAAAATCGGCTGTTTTCCGCTAACCAAATCAATAGTCGCCAACCGGCAAACTCCCAGGCCGGCACTTTCTTTAAGGTATATCTCCCTTTCGTCCGGGCCGCGGCGGCGAAGAGACTCAAGCATCTTCTCCAGGTGCTCCCTTTCGTCCCTTACATTGCCAGCCTGATTAATTATTCCGCAAATGCCAGACATCTTTATCTTTCCCCATAAAACAAATTATTTTCTCACCGTATATACCACCGCACCGATTATCGCCGTCAAAATTACAAAACTGAACGAGAGCCAGGCAAGGGCCAGAGCCGAGGCGTTAAGCACCCCATAGGCGCTGAAAAAGAAAACATAAGCGCTTTCTCTTACCCCGATACCGCTTATAGTTACCGGCAGTGTCAAAAGCAAAGAAATTACCGGGATAATTAAGAAGTAAACTATAAGGGGAACAGGAATTCCCAAGGCAAAACCAATCAGGTAGTAATGAAGAACAACTACTATTTGTAAAAGTGTCGCCGCCAAAAGTACCCAGCCGAGATATTTAGTTTTATGGCGATAGAGATATAAAGCCTCATACATTTCTTTAATCCATTTCTTAAGAATATTCAGTCCCGGTAAATTAAAAATCCGTCCGGAAATACGGGCCAGTGGCGCCCATAAGAGAACCAAGAGAAAAAGAGCCATTAAAACAAAAAATACGGCGCAAATCCATATTAAAAAAGAAGTCTCTTTTACCTCTACCCCGGAAAATAATAAAATAGAGGCGGCAATGGACATTAGAACGAAAAGGCCCGAGAGGCGTTCGACAAAAATAACCATAATGGGCTTGATAGCTGTTTTGCTCCAGCGAATGGTGTCATAGGCCCGAATCATATCTCCCCCGATACCGGTGGGTAAAAAAGTGGTAAAAAAGGTGCCGACAAAATAAGAACCTAAAAGCCTTCGATAAGGAAGCCTTATTCCCTGGGCATCAAGAAGAAGCTTCCAGCGAAAAGTACTGATGGGATAATCGATCAGATGAACCAGGTAGGCAACGGCCAGCCAGAAAATATTAACTGATTTGAAGCTTACCCAGACTTGTTTGACATCTACTTTGTTGACGATATACCACACCAGAGCTATACTAAATATAATTTTCGCTGAAGATAGTAAGACTTTTTTCATCATGGCAGTTTGTTCACTAAATATACTTCATAGCTCTTGGCTCTTCGCTCATCGCTCTTTGCTCTTAGTTTTCTTCTTAACTATCAGCCATCAGCTATGAGCTACTTTATTGGTTCAAGTCTAACCGTATCTACCCAGAGTTTTCCTCTGTTTTGGAAAACCTTCTTAGGCGCTTCGGTTTTATCCGGATAAATAATCCGGAATTCAACGATTTTCTCCTTCTCTAATTCAAAAGGGAAAGAAAATTCTTGATACTCTCCCTGCTCTTTAAAATCAGAGCTTTTAATTAGGCACTCGGCAATCTTCTCTCTCCCGGAATCGCTGGCTACTTCCAGGGCAGCCAGAGGCAAATCGGTCAATTGGTCTGTTTTTAAACGGAAAAATATTTGATAATTACCCTTTGGGTAACGCCGGTAAGGCCCGTAAAGCACCTCTTTATCCCGGGTAAAACCAGGAGAAAATAAAACCGCCTTACCGGCTAAGGTATCCTCATCTTCCACCAATAGCCCCCGGTAATAAAGCTCTCCGGCTTGATAAGAATAGAGAAGCTCCTTCTCTCCGGCGAATAAAATATAAACATAATCAACCCAGAGGTCGGCTTTCTTTAAAAAATTCAGGCGGAATTCAGGAAAAATTGGTTCTTTTTGATTAAAATCAAGCACAAAATCCTGATACTTCCCGGCTTCTTTAAAATCCGTCCCTTTTATTTCTTTTTCAACCAATTTATCCTTTCCTCCTCTGGTACAAATATCCAAAACAGCTATTGGCTCACTGAAAGTATTATTTCCTGTTTTGAGGTGAAAAATAATTTTATAGCTACTCCGGGGAAAAACCTGCTGCCGGCCAAAAAGCAGGTATCCTGGCGGATCGGATTCTTCAGAGGCGAAAAGGGCCTGGCCATTTTCCGCCTCTGGATCGTCAATAAGGCGTCCAATCCGGTGATGAAACTGGTCAGCTCTTTTTACCACCCCGCTTACCCATCTTAACTGAGGGCCAGCTTTTTTAAAAACTGGCTTATCCCTTAATTCGAAAAGCCAGACAAGTTTATCTCGGGTAATAAACCTTAGATAAGGCGACTGCGTCAGCCTCCTAACTGAATAAGTAGAACGGAAATGACTTACCTTTTGAGGAAAGGCATCTTCATGCATGATAACATATTTGACCTTGAGTTTTTTTAAAAGGCCGTATTCGAGTTCCGTTATGTCGCCTAAATTCAAACTGATTAAAGGATAGAATATTCTCTCCAGATACTCCTGGGGCACCAAAGGATAATAGCCGTTAATAATTCTTGCCCGGGTCAGGGTTACGTAATATAGATAAACCGAAGACCAGGCCGTATCCCCCGGCCAGAGAGGTAATTCCAAAACCTTTTTATCCCCGGCATTTTCCTTTATGATTTCGTAAATTCTATTTTTTTCATCCATCAGGCTTATACCCACCCGGGTTCCGGAATTATAGTCAAAAAAGACCCCCAGAAAGATAATGGAAGAAATTGCAATTTTTATTATTTCCCTCCCCTTTCCCTTTTTAATCCGGGAAAACAAATTAATAATTTCTCTGACTCCATAACCGCCCAATATCGCCAGGCATAGAAAACTTACAATAATTATCCGCCCGGGAACTCGGGGGTAATTAAAATACGGGAAAAATTTATATAAAAATTTGTAAAGCGGGAAAATATTGTTTAAGCTTGTTCCCGTGGCCAAGATAGCGGTTATCCCCAATCCGCCGGCAAAAAAAAGAAGGTTGATTTTCTCCTCATAGCATTTTCTATCCTTTCCCGGCCGGCCCAGGGTGAGAACCAGTCCTAAAAAGGCTAGAACCGAAGCGGTTATTCCTAAATAAATATTTTTTTCGGCATTAAAATTTGTCCGCCGAAACAAATCTTTGACTGCCGGGGAATAAAGTTTTACCTCCGAAATATTCCTCCCCTTCTGGGCAATAGAAGAACTAATTTCAATATGTTTCAAAAAGAGGACAAAGAGAAAAATAATAAATAAAGATAAAAATATCGGCACCCAGGTTTTCAGAAGAGCCCTTTTTAAATTAAAATTGGCCCTTTTCCATTTTGCCAAACTGGTAATAGTTCTTACCGGAAGCATCGTCAGGGTAAAAAGGGTAAGATAGTAAAGAAGGTGGTATTCTATCAAGGCAAAACTAAAAAGGCAAAATCCGTATAGAATTCCAAATCTTATTTTTCTTTCAGAGAAAAGCCTTTCCAGAGAAAAAATGGCCAGGGGCACCAGCCCCCAGAGAAAGCCATTGGTATGCCCGCCCAAAAGCTGGGAAAGGCCAAAGGGCGAAAGGGCAAAAATTAAACCAGCCATAAAAGAAGGAAAATCACTTTTTAGATAAAGTTTGGCCAAAAGAAACATCGTCGCCCCGGAGAAAATTACAGAAAGAATAAGAACGGCATTATAGGCAAAAGCCCCTCCGAAAACTGAAAAGATGACAAAAAGGATAGAAAGAGGAAAACGCCTGACCGTAAATATCTTGATGCCTTCGACACTAAATTCATAAGGGTCGAGAAAGAATGGATATTCCTCCTTAAGGGCGTCCTTAGCCAGCCAGAAATGATAATAAAGCTGAAGGTGGTCTCCCTGCCGTAAAGGAGAGATTTCCTCACCTTTAACCGCTGTCCGGGTATAAGGAATACCCTGATTAAAATAAAAAAGCAAGGGGTAAGTAATGGTTAAACTCAGGCAGAAAAAAAAGAGAATTATTACGCCAATTTTCAGTCTATCGTTTTTCACCTAGATTTTTCCTTCGGTTCCGGTCCGTATAAGTTAACTTCATGCATTGACCACCACCAAACATGATTCTCTCCGGTTTGAGTTAGCCTTACAAATCTAGCTAAATGCGGTTCAAAACAAATTTCTAATTTTGCCTCTTTTCCATCAACAATCGGATGGAACTCGCCATAATAAAAAGCGCCCCAATTTATCCTGGAAACTACGACATCCTGCCAGACTTTCCCGTTTAAGGAAGTAGACAGGACATAACCGCAGGGATAATCGTGGGCTGAACCGTCCAACTCTACCATTAAGCGGCCAACCTCTTCGGTCTTGCCTAAATCCAATTCAAAATACATTCCTGGTATCTGGGCAGTTTTTGTCGTCCAGCGTGTCGTCATATTTCCGTCCAGAGCTTGATTAACTTCACCCTGGTTATAATTAGAGAAGGCTTTTGCTTTAGACAAATCTATTTCTTCGTAATTTCTTTTGAAAGGCCCGAAGTCGTAAAATAAGGTTGCTCCGCCGATATATTTCCTCTTATACGATTCTGTCCCGATATTTTTAAGCAGTTGAAGAAAGTTTTTTTCATCTCCCGGAAAATAAAACGCCGCATTTTTACTCCTTTGAGCAGCTTCAAAATATGGCGGGTAACGGCTGGGATTCCACTCCGTAAAGATGATTTTCTCTCCGGCATCAAAGGTATACTGATAGCTTCTCCAGTAATCATTTACGTAAACATGCTTAATTCCTTTTTTTTCTAAAAATGAAAATGCTTCTTTTTGGGTTTTTTGAGTCAGGAAGAATAAGTCTCTTTTGCCTTTATCAAAAATATCGATAGAGATAATATTCTGCTGGAGATTGGCGGCAAGGATAATAGCTAAAAAGAAAATGGAAAGTTTTTTATGTTTCTGGCCAAACCGGTTGAGAAAATAAGCGAGAGAAATCGGCACCCCTGAATATAAAGTCAACAGATACCTGCGGGTATTAATAAGGGCATAACCGCTCAGGATATAGATTAAGGCAAAAAGGATAAAGAAAACGATAAACATCTCCATTCCGTTGCTTTTTCTAAGAGAAAGCCTGCCTAAATAAAGCAATCCCCTCCAGCGCTCTTTCACAACATATAAAAAGGCGAACAGATAAATGCCCAATAAGGCCTGGGATATAAACGGGAGAAAAACTGTCCGCGGCTGTGACTTTATCACCCCAAAAATTTCCGGGAGGCCGATTATAATGAAATTTCTGAACGATAATCCGATATCAACAAATTTATTTGCGCCTACCGCCTGAAATAAACCGAACCCATGGGTAAAGCAATAATACCATAAAGGGCTGCCGCCGATTAAAATCCCTAAAACCAGCATTAAGAATCTTTGAGTAAAAAATATGCGTTTTTTTCGCAGGAAAATAAAAATTAGGCTGGTTAAGATAAAATAGATGCTTTGAAAATTTGTCCACCAGGCTAGCCCATAAAATATTCCCAAAATAAAGAAACGCCTCCTTGAATTCATACCATCTTTTTCAAAAACCATCCGATAGGTAAGATAGAAAACAACTGCACCCAGGATTAAATTCTCTACATAGTTTGCCCTGGCTAAACCAGCATTGGCAACCAGGTATCGGGCAGGGAAAGCAGTTAATAAAAGGGTTAAAATTCCTGTTTTTCTGCCGAAAGCCCGCTTAGCTAACAGGTACATAAGCAGCATAAATAAAATCGACTCAAGTACGGGAACAATATTCAAAGCATAACGCGAGGCGCCAAATAAGGCAAAAACCAGGGCCGCCAGGTAAGCTTCGATTGAACCGCAATAAGCCTGCCCCCAGAAAAAAACCGGGAATTCACCTTTTAAGATATGCCGGGCCATTAACCCGGTTATTGCCATATCCGAATCCATAACCGGCAATAGCCAATTAAGGAAACGCAGCATTATTCCCAGGCTTATAATCACAAAAACTATTTTTTTAAGTTTATCCATTTATTCTCTATTCCCCGAATCGCACTTTAAACACAGTAAAAACATACCTTAAAAGATGCCAGAAAAAATTCGTCTTGCTTTTCCCCGAAGGCCTTTCTTGATAAACTACTGGTATTTCTATTATTGAAAAACCCTTTTTGCCCGCTTCATAGAGAAACCTGATAAAGTAATCTCCATAACCTCTAAAAATCTTCTTTAGATTCAAACCAGAAATAATTCCCTTTGAAACAGCAAAGAAACCAGATAAATTGTCATTGGTCTTGATCTGCAGGATAAGTTTGACAAAGGCGTTAAAAAGATAACTTCCCCAGTATCGAAACTGGTTTCCTTTCATCCCTCCTCCGGCGACAAACCTGGAACCAACGGCAATGTCAAAATCCTCAAGTTGTTTAACCAGGATGGGAATTATCCGCGGCTCATGGTTAAAATCTGTATCCATAAAAATTAAATTATCTTTCGTCGCTTTATCGGCACCAAATCTGATGGCCGAAGCCAAACCTCTTTCGTTCTTACGGATATAGGTCTTTAACCGGGGGTTTTCTTTAAAAGCCTGTTGGACAATTCCGACTGTCCCATCCGGGCTATTATCGTCAACCAAAATTATCTCTGTATCAAATCCCGCTCCTTCGGCCACCCGGAAGATTTCCCCGATTAACTCAGCAATATGACCGGCCTCGTTATAAGTCGGTAAAATAACAGAAACGCCCTTTAACAAAATATACTCCCAAGACAGCGTATAGCGTTTAGTAAACGTTTTTTGGCGTATCGCGGACAGCTTATAGTTTAATGTGTATCATTAACGATTCCCTTTTTGAATCTTTCTGACAGCCTCGGCAATATATTTAATCTGGGCTTGGCTTAAATTCGGAGATGAAGGTAAATTCAATCCCCTTGGGGATAATCGCTCAGTGACCGGATAACGCTCCGAATTTTTACCGTTTTTTCTATAAGGCGGCAGTTTATGAAGAGGATAAAAAAACGGCCGGGTATCAATCCCCTTCTTTTTAAGTTTAGCCATCAGTTTATTCCGGGAAAGGCCAAAGGCGGGATTAACTAAAATGCTGTACATCCAGTAAACATTTTTCGCCCAGGAAGCCTCCGGGGGTAAAGTTAACCCTTTAATCATTTTTAAATGGTGATTGTAAAGGTGAGCAATCTTTCTTTTTTCTGCCACAACTTCCTCTATCTTTTCTAACTGGGCCAGGCCAATGGCCGCTTGAATATTAGTCAGGCGAAAATTATAGCCAATAGCCCTATGCCAGTATCGGCGCTGGCGAGACATCCCGTGGTCTCTCAAAAATCTGGCCTTTCGGGCTAAGTTAAGATTATTGGTAACAATCATCCCCCCCTCTCCGGTGGTAATGATTTTGTTGCCATAAAAGCTGAAACAGCCCAGGTCAGACAAACCGCCGACAATTTTCCCTTTATATAAAGCGCCGTGGGCTTCAGCGGCATCCTCAATTAAATTTATTCTATACCTCCGGGTAATTTTTCTAATAGCATCCATATCGGACGGGTGCCCATAGAGATGCACGGCCATGATTGCTTTTGTCCGGCGATTTATTTTCTCCAAAATCTTCCGGGGATCAATGGTCCAGGTTTCTTCATCCACATCGACAAAAACCGGTTTAGCCCCGGTATAAGCAACTGCATTAGCCGAGGCAACAAAGGTTAAATCAGGGACAATTACCTCATCCCCGCCTCCCACGCCTAAAACTAAAAGGGCCAGCTGAAGAGCGGTAGTTCCGTTAGAGGTAGCTATCCCATATTTCCGGCCGCAAAACTTGCTAAATCGGCTTTCAAACTTATCAATATATCTGCCCAGAGAAGAAATCCAGTTAGTCTTAAAACAATCTAGGACATATTTTTGCTCTTTCCCGCCCAATCTTGGTTCATATACCGGAATAAAATTTTTTTTCTTCATTATCCGTCCTCGCTGCTTGTCCTTGAGTCCGTTCAGAAATATCTTTACCGGCTACTATCTTTCGCGGTAATTTGAGACATAAGCTGAGATGCATCTTGATTAAAAACAGCTAATCGCTTAAAGGCAAAAGGATCGCTTTCTTCGATATTTTCCTGAGTTCCTCCTTTACTGCCAACGGCAAATTTGTATCCGGCCTTTTTAACCAGGCCTCTCACCCGCTCATCATTATCTCCCCCGGGGTAGGCAAAAGAAATTATCCTCTGGCCCAAATGTTCCTCAAGCATTACCTTGCATCCATTTATTTCCCGCCATAAATCCTCATCCGTTAAAGCTTGATTGGTCAAAGAAGGATGGGTCATGGAATGCCCTCCGAATTCAATTCCATAATCAGCCATTTCTTTAATCTCCGGCCAGATTAAATGTAGATTCCATTCTTCCTTTGGATCACCGGTCCAGCGGCTATCAAGACGGCCAGAATCATCGTCGGCTAATGTGCCGCTAATCAGAAATACCGTTCCCTTAAATCCATGTTTTTTCAAAACCGGGTAAGCATAAAGATAAAAATCCCGGAACCCATCGTCAAAGGTAAGTAAAACCGCCTTTCTCGGAAGGGGCTTCTTACCCTTTAAATGTGCTTCTACCTGAGGGAAAGTAACCGTCTGAAATCCGGCTTTTTTTAAAGCCGCCATTTGCGCTTCAAACATATCCACTTCTACCCAGTATTTGTTAGGTTTTTTAATATCAACCCGATGATACATCAAGATAGGCAGTTTGCTTGACTTCTTTTTAAAAGACAACCTTTCGCATCCGCTGATAATCAACGAAAATAAAGCGAATATTAATAAAGCACGCCTGAAGAATTTTTTTCTATTCAAGCCAACCTCCCAGATAATTTTTCAACTGCCTTTCTATTTTTACGGTATGGAAATCCTTTAAT
>Ga0180432_10001597_pt1 | contig 35705 bp, 36 predicted proteins | sample SS_ome_10_FD_132414 | JGI IMG/M metagenome (GOLD analysis project Ga0180432, IMG submission 132414) | Hypersaline lake sediment archaeal communities from the Salton Sea, California, USA - SS_1_MS_2 metaG | ecosystem: Environmental > Aquatic > Non-marine Saline and Alkaline > Hypersaline >... | reverse complement strand
TGCCGCATGGGAGAAAAACCGTAATACTAAAGAAACAACAATTGACTGGCGATTTACCACCGAAGACGCCAGGATAAAACTGAAAAGGCTCTACCCATCATTTGTTGTGTAACAGAGTACTAGAGAGATGCCGGACTTATTCCGGGGCGAACAGCTCGTGGTCGTCGGGCGATACCGCGACACGGGCGCATCGACCATCGAATTGACCGGCAAGGCATCGGGTAAAAAACGCTCTTACCGTTATAAGGTCGAGTTCGCCAGGAAGACCGACCGCGAGGAATTTTCTTTCGTATCAAGGCTATGGGCGCAAAAGAAAATCGGCTGGCTTATCGAGCAGATTCGATTGCACGGCCAGAAGAAGGAATACGTCGACGAGATAGTGCGTTTGAGCACCCGCTACGGCATAATCACCGAGTATACCGCTTTCCTGGCGGACGAAGAGGTTGAATTGCACGCCACCGGGAATTTATCTGTGGCGGAGGCTAACGTCAGACGCTGTGCGAAAGTGGCCACCGGCGCGGGAGGCGTGGCGCAGTCCATGCAATCCAGAAAAATGCAAGGCGCCGCACAAGCAAATAATGCGCCCGCATACTACGACGAAACCGGCAGGGAAGTTACCACCAACAAGGTCAAAATCATCGGCTCGAAGACTTTCTACCTGAAAAAAGGCGTCTGGACCGATTCGGAATATCGCGAAGGAATGTCGATAGTGAAGGTGAAGCAACTCAGTAATCCATACTTCGATATTGCCAATTCCCAACCGACCCAGGCCAAGTACATGACGTTTACGCAAAGTGAAATCATACTGGTGGTTATCGAGAAAAAGGCATACAAGATAGAACCGACCGGGCGATAGTTTACCAGAGCCCCTTTTCACCATAAATACCCGGTTACCCCCGACAAGCCTCAGGCCGGTTGAACCTCCGGCCTGGGGCTATTATCATTCCAGCATGCGTAAAATAATTATACCTGCAATTTTATTGGTATTTATTGCGTCTTTGGGTTGCAAACGCAACAAAGACACCTCCCGGCCGGTTAACCTGCTTTTGAATCCGGGATTCGAGCAGGGCGACACCGGGTGGATGTGGTTGGATTGGAGCAAGAATTGGGGGCCTTTTGAGATATCCGACAAAATCGCGCATTCCGGTAAAAAGAGCGCATATCTCAAACTGGACGTAAAACCCGGAAAGCCTGAAAAAAAAATACGCGGTGTGGTACAAACTTTAAAGCCTGAGAAATTCCCCGAAATCGCCGCCGGATGGTACAGGGTGGAAAACTGGAAGCGTGGTTCACCGAGGCAATACCTGCAGTTCGTGGTGATTGTCTGGGGGAAGCTCCGAAACTTCCCAAATTACCAGATTCGATACGTGCTCGATGGAGTTTCCAGACCGCCACTGCGTATTTCCAATGCTCACTACCGGATACTGACAAAAAGCCCGGATCCGAAAACGGGCGAATGGATATACTTCGAAGTACCTATTCGCGAAGATTTCAAAGAGTTATGGGAGCAGATACCACAAAACTACGAAAAGATAAATTTCTTCTGGGAAGCTCGATTCGACGATAACCCACCGGGCGATTTCCACATCCGTGCCGACGTATATTATGACGACCTTTACGTAGGCGAAAAGAAAAAATGAAAATTGCGGCCGTTCAAATGAAGGCTGAGCTTGGCGAGGTGGAGACCAACCTCAGGATCGCCGAACGGCTCGCCACCGATGCATTCCGTGAAGGGGCCGATTGGGTGATTTTGCCGGAGTTCTTCACATCCGCAGTGGCTTTTCACCCGAAGATGCTCGATGTCGCCCGGCCCATCGACGGCGAGCCGATGCAATTGCTGAAGAATCTGGCTGTAGAGCACAACGGTGTAGTGGGCGGTTCCTTCATCGCACTTCGGGAAAACGACAGTTTCAATACCTTCGTGCTGGTCTTCCCGGACGGCGCCACATATTTCCACGACAAGGATCAACCCACCATGTGGGAAAACTGCTATTACGTGGGCGGGAGCGACGACGGCGTGCTCGAAACTCCGGCGGGCAACGTCGGCGTAGCGCTTTGCTGGGAATTCGTCCGGAGCCGTACGGTACGGCGGTTGGCGGGTCGTGTGGATTTGGTGGTCGGAGGCTCGTGCTGGTGGACGATACCGGAGAGGCGTATTCCCGGGCTTCCTCGAGAAATTCATGATTGGAGCTTGGAGACGATGACCGAAACACCGTCGAGGTTCGCCCGGATGCTTGGAGTTTCGGTGATTCATGCGGGTCATGCGGGGGATATTGAAGCACAACTGCCGATGTGGCCGGGATTCAAGTATAAAACCCGGCTAATGGGCGAAACGCAGATTGTCGACGGAAGCGGGAAAATCCTCGAACGCATGAAACGCTCCGACGGCGAAGGCTTTATCATGGCTGAAATCGACCCGGTAAAAAAATGGGAACCGGCGGAACCCGTTCCCGACCGATTCTGGATTCCCGACCTTCCTCCACAAATACGTTTCGTGTGGTGGTATCAAAACATGCACGGAAAACGATATTATCGAAAAAAAACAAGACCATACATGAGCAAAAGGAGTAACCACCGATGAGAACAACAATAAAGTGGAGCATTCTTTCCGCTATGGCGGTTTTGGCGTGTTTTTCGATCCGCCCCGCCATTGCACGAATAGGTTTTTTACCCGCTGTGATTATAGCGCAGCCGGGTATCTCCCACCTCGAGGAAACTGAGAACTTCGTTTTCGATATGACCAACAAAATGCGCCGTGAGCATGGATTAAAAAAGTTGAAAAAAGAAGATGTCTTGCGCATTACCTCCCGGGAGCACAGTGCCGATATGATCTCGCGAAACTACTTCGACCATAACAACCCCGACGGACTTGCTCCTGAGGATCGTATTGCGATAAGGCATCGTCGTCTGGTGGGCTTGACCGGCGAGAATATCTGGAACGGCTACGGATACGATATCAATAACAGCCGCCAAATCGCCGAGCTTATCATGACCGGCTGGATGAACAGCCCCGGCCACAGGGCCAATATCCTTCGTGCCGAATATACTCACCTCGGAGTCGGCGTGTCGACAAACGGTCACATGATAATGGCGACTCAAAATTTCGCCGCCGTTCTGGCATACATAGATTCCCCCGTCCCGGCGCTGGTGAATCAAAACGCAAGTCTCAATCTTAAAGCCGGGGTACTTTCAGGCTCCGTACGGAAACCCACGAAGTATGACTTCTGGATATCTCAAATCGACAGGCAGGTCGCAGGGCCGTTCCCGATAGCCGACGCGAAAGCGGCGGTCGCCCCGGGCATCTACAAGCTCCGGTTCTATTTCCCGGACAAAAGCGGCTACAGCTTCACGATCTACACCGGCCCGCAAATCAAAGTCGAGTAGGTCGGTGGCCTGAAGTGTAACTATACAGGCATCAGCCGAGTTTTGAGAAAGTTTTTTATTGTCGGTGATTTTTGTTTTATTCGCGGAAGGAGCTTCCCGCTCTCAGTTTGAGATATGCGAGTTCGGCGGCGACTTTTTCTCTCAAAATGTCCAACGGGTATCGATACTCGATCGGCGATTGCTTTACCAGTTGCCATATCTTTTTTTCATTCACCTCGACCCGGTTCAACTCGAAGAAAAGGGCTCGAAGGATACGACAGGTTTTACGCACGTATTCGTCTATCTCTTCTTTTCCTTCCGGCGGCAGGTAAAGGAACGATATGGCCATCCCGGTCGGATATTTTTCATCTTTATGATGAGATGTCCGAACAACCCTTCCTTTGACTCTCATCCGCCTGTTCGGCGGCAGCACGAACTCGACCTCCACCTCGGAACCTTTCGGCCTGGGGGATTGGGCACAAATGTATATACCGCCGAGACTTATGTTTACAGACCGGCCTTCTTCAGGATCGATCCCGTCGCGCAGAATCACCCCGGAAGACAACTTCACTCTCAGGTATCCTCTTTCCGGTTCCATTTTATTTTAGAATGTCTTGCGTCTGATCGCCCGAACACATTGTAACAATAAATTTCAATCCCTGAATACGTCAGGATTTTACAGCGCCACTGATCCGTGAGTGTGGATTTACGGGTTTACGCATATTTTCGGGAAAAAGGTGCTTGATAAAATCATCAATGTCGAAACCGAACTTCCGGTAAAACTCGTAGTCTGCGTCGAGCGAATCGAAAGCCGCGCGCAGCAGACATTCGAAAGTCTCGTAAACTCCCTCGCAATCTGTTGCCGTGGCGACGTATGTGGCAAAGCGGGAAGTTCCCCAATCACGTTTTATTTCTTCCTCCGGCTTGATATCTTCGAGATCGCGCTTGTTGAACTGCACCACTATGGGCATTTTATCGTAGTCCAGGCCGTTGAGTTTCAAGTTTTCCTTGAGGTTTTTGAAACTGATGCTGTTTGAAAGCGCCTGGCTTTTCTGGCTGTCCGCTATAAAAGCGACCGCATCCGCACCCGCCAGAACCGCTTTGCGGGTCGAGTTATGCACTACCTGGCCAGGCACGGTATAGAGCTTGAGCTTAACGCTCAGCCCGGACGGAGTGCGATAATGGATGGGAAGAAGGTCGAAAAACAAAGTCCGGTCGTGCTGGGTTTCGAGACTCATCAATCTCCCGCGCGCCTCGGGGTTGAAAAGCGTATGCAACTGTTGGAGATTGGTGGTCTTCCCACTCAAGGCAGGCCCATAGTACACTACCTTAACGGCAACCTCCTTCAACTGAAGGTTCATCTGAACCATTAAAAACCTCCGGAAATGCCCAAAAACAAGTGAATATCCAGAGTTAATTTACATCATCCGGGCGCATGAGGCAACTACACCGGTTGGGTGGCTCGATTCCTTGACATTTTGGGTCTCCGATGGTACAATGCTACTCTATCAAAAAGGGCGATATTTAGGATGATCAAGGGGTTCTAATGACGATTTCCGGCGTGTCGTAGCAGTGGGGGTCGCTGAAGGGATCCCGATTCCGTTGTTTTACGTATCCCCTAAAGGAAGGAGAAAGTTATGAAGAAAAAGCTCCTGGCGCTTATGGGTTTGTGCATTCTGCTGACCGTGTCGATGGCTTCCGGCCAACAGACTGGTTCTGACGCAATAGATTACTCGGGAGCCGGGTTCATCAACTGGTCCAACGGCTGGATATACGCCACAGGGATGTCGGCCTGCAACCCGAGGTTCCCTCGCGGCCAGCAGCAAGCCATGCTGAAGCTCGGCGCAAGGAAGGACGCTCAGAGAAGGCTTTTGGAGGTCGTCAAAGGGGTCACTATAACCTCCGAAACGGTGGTGAAGGACTTTATTACCGTTTCCGACACTGTACGTTCCGAAGTTAAGGGTATGATAATGGGCGCCGTTATGATCGGGACTTATGTGATGAAGTCCGATTGCACGTGCGAAGTCACCATGGCGATGCCTGTATACCCGAACCTCACGAGGGCGTTGGTTAAGGAGGCGCGAACCAATCCAACCGTCAAGAAGAAAATAGATCCACCGCCACAAAGACCCAAACAGACGTATAGGTACACCTCGAGCACTCCCACTCCGCCCCCGCCTCCTCCTCCTCCCGCTAATCCGCCTCCTCCGCCCGTAAAGCCGACTCCACGGCCCACGCCGCCGCCCCCTCCTCCTCCACCTCCACCCCCGGCTTCGAGCGAGAATTTCCCGGCCTCCAAGCTCAAGTGGGACGGACTGGTCATTGACGCCCGCAGGGCGAGAGCCAAGCCCGCGTTGTTGCCAGTTGTTTATAACGAAAGCGGGGTGGTGGTATATTCTCGCAACAACGTCAACGATCAAACAACCGTCAAATCCGGTATTGTGGGATATGCCCGCGATCTGGGCGCCGCAAAGAGGCATTTCCGCGTGGCAAGGGATCCGTTGGTGGTGGTCGCCAGAAAAGTTCGCGGTACGAAAAAGACCGATCCGGTGGTATCCAACGCCGCAGGTAATTATATCAAGCGCACCGAGCCCAACAGCAGCTACTTGCGCCAGGGCCGGGTCATGGTTGTCTTTTAACAAAGGGGTAAAACAATGAAGCGTTCCACAACAAAGTGCCTGGCGGTACTTTTAGTATTGGGCTTGGTGTCGTTGATGGCCGGTGCGGCTAACGCCGGCACGCGGGTGATGAGCGGCACTCACAAGGTCATCCTGGATATAGTGGCCGCCGACTGGGAAAAACACCCGGTCGAAAACATACCGAATTACAGTAACAAAACCTACCGGCAGCAGGTGCTGCAAAAGGACGAATTCAGCACGCGGGTACTTATCGAGGTGAAGATGGAGCCGCTGCGAAGCAACGCTTCTTTCCCCGTAAGCGGTCTCCCGGGTTCATTCAGGGAATTCGTCAGCCCGGAGAAGATGATACAATCCAACAATCCGTCCATTGTGAGCAAGGCGCGGCAAATTACTTCCGGCGCACGGAACGTCGCCGACGCCGTCGAACGTATCTCAAACTGGGTGCACGACCACGTTACCTACACCATTCCGGTGCCGCAGGACGCGTTGAACGTCTATCGTTCAGGCAGAGGCAGTTGTCAGGGTTACACCCGTTTGACCATAGCTTTGTGCCGGGCGGCCGGCATACCTGCGCGATATGCGCACGGATACCTCGTGCCGGGAGAAAACTGGGGCGCCCGGGTCGAGCGGTTCGGAGTGAAAACGCACGGCGGCGGATACCACGCATGGATAGAAATATACTATCCCGACGTTGGATGGTGTTTCACGGACGGAGAGTACACTAAAAACTACGTCGATCCGTATCATATTATTCGATGGATCGACGGTGAGAGGTCTACTCCCGTTCCGCGCAACCCCGTCGAAAACCTCAATGCGGACACCGGGAACACTTACACGAAAGTCGAAGATAATAATTTGGCCAAATGGGTCGATTATTACCCCGGCCCCAAAAAGGATATATTGGGACTGCCCATCCGGTCACAACAAACCGGCGCCGTTTGGGGGTATCTGAAAGACTCAAGAGGGCGAACGATAACCGACGCGAAGCTCGTTGTGTGGGGAAAACCGGACGCTCACGGTAGTAGAAAAGGCAAAGTGCTGAGCCTGCCGGACTCGGGTATCTGGTCCATCGCAGGACTGAACACCGGCACGCACATGATAAGCATTAAAGTCGGTGGAAAACGAAAAGATTTCGACATCGAGGCCAGAAGAGGACGGATAATCCGCAAGGATATCGTATACTGACGTCGGGTTGCAATACTCGATAAATTGCTTAACTCAAGCGGCCCCAAGCGGCCGCTTTATTTTTTGCGCCGGGGCCGTCTATTTGAAGGGCGTTTTGACCATTTTTTATTTGCCGGCGCCGGCACCGGATTCTACACTGCAATTCGTTCCGCCGGGTGGCCCGTCTATGGCGTGATTGTCCGTCCGCCGCAAGGATCCCGACAGTTCCGTACGGAATCGGGGCCACCCGTCAGTGGCACGTTTTTCCGTAAAACTATAATATGGAGGTTTAATCCGTACTAAAACGTGAATAACCAAAATCAATAATGGGGGTGTATGATGATGCGAATAGGCATTGGGCGCCATGTTTTGGTTTTAGCGATGCTCATGGCATTGGCCGTCGGTATTGGAGAGGGCGCGGCGGAGGATGCGGTCGCGCGCGGCGACAGTCTCTGGAAACAGAGGGACAGCATCGAGAAAACCCGGCAAGCCATCGCTGTGTGGGAGGAAGCGACTAAGATAAAAAGGCGCGACCCCGACCTATGGGCGAAAATCGCCAGGGGGTACTTCTGGCTTGGGGAATTGACTCCCGTCGGCGACAAGAAAAAGAGGATGGATGCGTGCACCAAAGGAATAAAGGCCGCCCAAAAAGCTATCGACATCGAACCCGAACACCTTCCCGCGAGATTCTGGCGAATCGTTCTTCACGGGAGATATATCGAGGCGAGGGGGCTCTTGTCGGGATTCGATTTCGGTGAATCCATCAAGACGACTTTGCTCATCACCAGCCGAGACGAAACTTATTATAACGGCGGGATTTACCGTTTCTGGGGACGGGTGATGTGGTCCGTTCCGCCGGTTATCGGGCGATTTATCAAGTTGGATATTAAAGACTCGATAGAGACCTACGAGCAGGCGCTGAGAATAAGCCCTCATTTCCTTGAAACCGGGTTATATATGACGGATTCTTACATCAAAATGGGAGAGAAGGACAAAGCTCGCCAAACGCTCGAGTGGATGGTTAAAGCCGATCCCGAAAAAATGCCGGAATACGCGCCGGAAAACCGTTTGTATCAAAGGATGGCTAAAGAATTGCTCAATAAGCACTTCGGCGGATAAGATATTACTATCGAGATAAAAGGAGGAACGTCCATGTCAAAAAACAAATTCGACCGTCGTGAATTTATGGTAAAAAGCGGCAAGGCCGCCGCGGCAGCTGCAATAGGCTCGAGCATTGCTCCTCACGTATTTGCGCAGGCCGCTCAGACCCGCCCGCCGAACATCATAATAATATTCGCCGACGATCTCGGGTACGGCGACATCGGCTGTTTCGGTTCGGAAGCCATCAGCACTCCCAACCTGGATAGCCTGGCAGCCGAAGGCGCGCACATGACCGATTTCTTCTCATCGGCGCCCGTGTGTTCTCCTTCGAGAGCGGGGTTGCTGACCGGCCGCTACCCGCCTCGCACCGAAGTCATTCATGTATTTATGCCGAGCAAAACCGCATGGGGCGCCATGTGGAATGCGGTCAACAGGCTGCCGCAGGGACTGCCGCTTGACGAAATTACTATCGCTGAAGCCCTCAAACCGCACGGTTACGCTACCTGCTGCATTGGCAAGTGGCACCTGGGTGACAAGAAAGAATACCGCCCGCATCGCAGGGGGTTCGATCATTATACCGGGCTGTTATACAGCAACGACATGTGGCCGCTCGAGTTATATCGCAACGACGAGATCATCGACGACCATCCCGCAGACCAGACAAAACTTACCGGCATATATACCGAAGAAGCGGTAAAATTCATCGACGGATCGCATTCACAGCCGTTTTTTCTGTATCTTCCTCACACGTTCCCGCATGTACCGCTTCATGCGTCGAAAAAATTCCGTGGAAGATCGCGAGGCGGGTTGTATGGGGACGCAATCGAGGAGATCGACTGGAGCACCGGGCAAATACTTGAAGCGCTTGAGCGCCACGGGATAGCGGATAACACTCTCATTCTCTTCAGTAGCGACAACGGCCCCTGGTATCAGGGCAGTACCGGCGGCTGGCGGGGTCGCAAGGGTGAGACTTACGACGGCGGCATGCGCGTTCCCTTCCTGGCGCGCTGGCCCGGCCACATACCGGCGGGGAAGGTTATAGACGAGCCGGCGATGAACATCGATATGTTCTCGACCACTCTGGCCGCCGCAGGGGTACCCCTGCCTTCCGACCGCGTGATAGACGGGAAGAACCTGTTGCCGCTCCTCGAAGGTAAACAAACAAAAACTCCCCATGAAGCAATATTCTTCTACAATATGCGGGAACTACAAGCCGTGAGAGTCGGCCAATGGAAATACCATCGCCGTCACCGTCTTGCAATGATTCCTCCCCTTAAAAAAGGTCCGTGGCTCTTCAACACCGAGGAAGACCCCTACGAATCTTACAATGTCGCCGACAAATATTCAGACGTCACCCGCAAACTCGAAGCACTTATGACCGATTGGGAGAAAAACTTCGGCAGAGGTATACACGCGCGTTAGAAAAATATGAGCGCCACTCGAATTGCGGCGCCATTCATGGCAGGCAGGCTATGAAATGACGGACGAGTTTACATACTTTTTCCCATCCTCAGTTGGTTTCGTCCCAGTCGTTTCATCAGGCGTGCGGCGCCTTTCATTACTCCGGCTGAAGGTTTCATCGACAATCCGGCGATACGGTAGTCGATGAATTCGACAATAAGGCCGACCTCGTCTCTCGCGTCCATATAAGCGAAGTTCACTTTAAGCGGTCCCATCTTGATTTTTCCCCGGACGGCGGTTTCGATGCCTGCTTCGTTCAATTGCCTGACGCGGTAATCGACGCGACTATCGAGCAGGCCGACGTGGTGCAGTGCGATCAGTCCGTCGGGCCGGAAGGCCTGAGAATAGAATGTCGATCCCTCACCCGCTTCGAGCAGCTCGAGTTCATAGCCGCCGAAGTATGCCATGCCGAGTTTTCCGTGGAAGAATTTTCGCTCGCCCCGCTCGATCCAAAGCGCCAGATCGTCTTCGGCGATGAAAAACGGCCCGATACCCTTCTCTTCGAGTCTCCCGGCGGTCTCAACGACACTCGGCACCGACAGACCCAACTGATGTACGGAGTCCAAACCGAACCTGTCGCGAAAATCGGCGGGGAGAAGTTCGTCCTGAGAAGGAACTCTTCCACCACATAGCATCTCGTCAATATCGAAATTCATCGTTATCTCCCTCCGCCCTGCGGGTTTAATTCTTTGCCAGCAGGTGTATGACCGCGCGCTCGAGACCGTCCAGGCTCAGAGCGAACATCGGGAAAATATTGGATATTTTCCGAAGGGTGTACGGCCCTCTAGTGAAGTCCGGGGCGTATTCGACCATCGGGTTGAGCCAGACGTTGTGCCTGAAGGTTTTTGCGAGGAACCTCAATCGATCAATAGCAGGGGACTGTATTTTTTCATAGTAATAAATATTACCGTCGGGGTGCTCGAGTTCGCTGGGGGCCATTGCAGCGTCGCCGACGATGATGAGCCTCGAATCGGGTTCCAGACGCGAGAATTCGACGGTCGGGAGGGGCTTTTTACGTCGCTGCGGGTCTTCCCACACTTTGTCGTAAATGCAGTTGTGGAAGTAGAATATTTTCAGCTCTTTGAATTGCGACTGGGCGTAATTGAACAGTGTCTGAACCACGTCTATGTAAGGATCCATGCTCCAGCCGCCGTTGTCGATCATAAGGACGACCTTCAATTTATCGCGCAACCTGCGGTCGAAAATTATCTCGATTTCACCGGCGTTTTTTACCGTTTCGCGTATGGTTTTATCGATGTTGACGGTATCTCTCGGCCCGACCGGCTTGAGGTTTTTAAGTCTTCGGAGCGCTTCGCCTACCTGGGAAGCGGTAAGGCGGTTGTCGAGGGTGTAGTCCCGGTACCGCCGCTCGAGGGCGACTTTCACGGCGGATTTGCCGCCGCCTCGACCTCCGACGCGCATGCCGCCGGGGTGAATCCCCGAATGACCCACCGGGCTCGTGCCTCCGGTGCCTATCCACTTGTTGCCACCGTCATGCCGCTCGGTCTGTTCCTTGAGCTTTTCGAGGAAGTATTTTACCAATTCGTCGAGGCTGAGTTTTTCCAGGGATTCGGGATCTATGCCAAGCAAATCGGCCATTTGTTTAGGGTCATTGAGCCACTCTTCGAGCATTATGCGGATGGTGTTTTCGAGTTCCTTGTCGAATTCCATCTGTTTCTCGACTCCGAGGAAATATCGTGCAAAAATCCTGTCGTACAGATCGAAGTACCTCTCGCTTTTCACCATAACCGATCGGGCCACGACGTAGAAATCATCAAGGGAATTCACCAGACCCATGAATAAGGCTTTTTGGAGTCTTAAAAATGCCGTTGGGGAAACAGGCACCCCGGAGTCTCTGAGATTATAGAAAAACTCGACGAACATACCCTGGGTTACCTTTCGAGCGTGCTCCAGTGCTGTGCTTGCATGAAGTCGGCGCTTTTCTTAAATAGGATTCCCAGGTATGGGACTTCCTTCCCACGGCCAAGTAAAGATGGGTTGAAATCGGAATCCATGCGAAGGGCGCGAATCCAGTTGATAAGCTCGCGGGTGGCAGGCTTCTTCTCGATGTGCGGTACCGCCCGGAGTTGGTAGAACGTTTCGATGCACGCCTGGGCAAGTCGGTCGTCGATAGACGGGAAATGCGCCTCGACTATTTGGCGCATGAAGTCAGGGTTGGGAAACGCTATGTGGTGGAAATTGCATCGCCCCAAAAACGGATCGCTTAAATCCTTCTTGGCGTTCGAGGTGATGATGACCACCGGCCGGTGCTTGGAAGATATTGTTTCATCGACTTCGATGATGTCAAAAGTCATCTGGTCCAGCACGTCCAGAAGGTCGTCCTGGAAATCGCTGTCAGCCTTGTCTATCTCGTCGATGAGCAGAACGGACCGCTCCTCGGAGGTGAACGCCTGGCCGATTTTTCCCATTTTGATATAGTTTCTTATATTCCTGACATCTCGGCCGGAGTCGCCGAACCGGCTGTCGTTAAGTCTGGTGAGAGTGTCGTACTGATATAGGGCGTCTATTGCCTTCATGCTGCTTTTGACGTTGAGGATGATAAGCGGCATGCCGATATTTTCGGCCAGCGCATGCGCCAGAAGCGTCTTTCCCGTACCTGGCTCGCCCTTGAGCAGCAAGGGCATCTCGAGCGCCATGGATATGTTCACTATTTTTGCCAACTCCGGATCCACTACGTAGGTGGACGTTCCGGTAAATTTGTTTCCTTTGCTCATATCACTCCCTCTTGTTGAAATGTTTGAAAATGATTTTAACACAACAATGTAAATGAATCGACGCCCCTGTTGAGGCACAGGAATCCGGGAATTCGGGGGGTTGAGGGTAGGGAAATTTGCGATTTGCGATTTGTGATTTACAATCGAAAATCAAAAGTCGAAAATCGGATATGCTATCCTTTTATTTCAATTATGCCGTTTCTACGTCCGACATTGTACCGTGATTCAGGCTGGGGCGATAACAGTTGCCGTTTGCTTGACCGGGTTTTTCTTCAAAACGGCCCCTGTCGGCGCCTGGGGAGGTAAGTTTGGAAAGAGGCGGACCCGAAAAAGGTACCTTGTGGGCCGCAGCCCTGTTGGCGGCGGCGACCCTGCTTTTTTATTGGCGCTACGTTCCATTCCCCGGCAGTCTTTATGCCCGGGTGGTACGCGATTTCTGGCCGATTTACCACACATGGCCTTATTATGAGCTGAGCAAAAGGATATTCGCCGAAGGGTATTTCCCGCTTTGGAACGCATTGAATGCGTGCGGCACACCGCTTTTGGGGTGTTTTCAGGCCTCTCCGTTTCACCCGGCGAGGATGTTGCTTTATATCTTTCCCTTTTGGCAGGTTATAGATATATGGTTGCTTTTGCGGATGTTCATATCGGGCCTCGGCACATACTGGTTCCTTAGATGGCGCGGCGCCTCATGGCAAGGAGCGGTGCCGGCGGCTCTGGCATGGATGTTTTCCGGATCGGTCACCGACTACATCAACCTGCACTATCTCGATGTGGATTTGTTGTTGCCGTTCGGGTTATTGGTTTTCGGCTGGATGGCCCGTGGAGGTGGTTTGGCGTCGGTGGTTTCGAGCGCTCTGGTGGTATTTTTTGCGTTTCTCGGCGGCAACCCCACCAGCGTACTTTATTTTTTATTGTTCGTTACTCTTTACTATTTTTACACAACCTACCGTTTGAGAGAGGATGTCGGCGGCGCATGGGCCAGATTCCTTGCGTCGGCGTGCTTCAGCGGCCTGCTCGGCGCCGTTGCGCTTCTGCCGTTTCATGAAATGCTTGCCTATAGCTGGGATTATCATCCCGCCGGACTATGGAACATCGCCCTCGATAGTCGATATATATTATCGCTTTTCGGGCCTGAAATTTTCCCGGGGCCGGATTCGGCGGCGGCGCCTCTTCTCCAGCGCGCGCCATACATCGGAACGGTGGTACTGGTTCTAGCCGTTTCCGGCTTGTTTTGCTTGCGCCGCATGGGGTCGGGGGCGTCGTTTTTCGCGGGTTTCGCAGCGGTTTTCGCGGGCCTGATTTGGGGCGTTATGCCGTTTTATATGGTGAGCTTTCTGCCCATTCTGGCGCGCACGGCCAATTTCCGATACGCGCTGCCGGAAGTCGCTTTTTGCGCAGCGATACTTGCAGGAATGTCATGGGATCACATTACGCATTACAAGGAACGTATCTGGAAATATGCGCTGCCGCCGTCAGTGTTGACCGTGGCGGCGGTTGTGTTGATTTCGATCAAAAACGCCGGTACGCTCGATTTGCCGATTCGCGGCGTGGGTATACTGATATTGTGCGCATTTGCATGGTCGGCGACTCTGTTGATGCTATTACATCGCAGGAAGGCTCTACCCGGCATTTTGCTTTTCGGCTTGCTGTCGGCGCTATGGTTTGTCGAAGCATCGCTTCACTTTAATTACCTGCCGCTATTGGCGCCGAAAGACCCCGCCCATTGGAAAAGAAAGCCGATTGAAAATATGGAGCGCCTCGATAACAAAAGGACTTATGCGCTCGACGGGCTTGTTTATCCCAACCTCAACCTTGCCCATAATATCGAGGATTTGCGTTATTTTGCAGCGTTGTACGTCGCGAGGTACAGGCATTTTATGTCCGCCGTCAACGACCAGACTCCCGACGAGGCGCTGATGGATTTTATCCCGCACAACTTTATCAGTTTGAGGCCCCGGCGCCTGGAGTCGAAGCTGTTGGACCTTGCGGGAGCGGGGATTATCACGTCCGACGAATCGCTACCCCCTAACCGCCTCATTGAGAGGTTGCTCGAAAGGGGCGACGTTAGAGCGCCCGGTGACGAGTATGTGCTGAAAAGGCGTATCAAAATCAGGTCGGATGTCAGGAAAGCGTTATTTCAACATCCGCCCTCGCGGCTTACGGCATGGGCGCCCGCCGGAGAACTACGCTTCGGAGTGGGAATGGATCCGAGCAGATTCGACGAAGAGGGAGACGGGGTGACCTTTATGATAATCGAGCGCGACGGCGAGTCCGAGCGGTGCGTTTTCGCCCGACATATCGACCCGGCGCGAAATTTCTGGGATCAGTGGTGGTTGGATTACGCCATTACTGTAAAAAAGGATGTAAAATTATCGTTTATAACGCTGTCCGGAGCTGATTTCCGAAACGACTGGGCTGCGTGGGGCGACCTCCGCTCGAGCGCCCTCGAAGGATCGACGCGATACGAACCCCTGGATTTAATGCCTGAGCGTATATATCGAAACCTGACGGCGATGCCGCGCGCTTTCGCGGTGGGAAGGGTAATAGTTAAAGGCGAAAGGGGTTGTGTCAAGGAGCTTGCCAGAGGTCTGGATTTCCGTAAAGTGGCGTGTATCGAAGGGCATCGAGCTTACGAGGCGAGGTTGGGACTCGGCGATCCCGCCGGGGCTTCCATAAAGTGGCGCAGGATGGCTTCGGATAAGACCGTTGTGGACATCGAACTTCAAAAACGTGCTCTGGTGGTGATTACCGAGACGTATTATCCGGGGTGGAAAGCTTTTATCGGCGATGACAATGAACTGGCCATATACCCGGCCAACGGCATGTTCCGCGCAGTGGCCGCGCCGCCGGGAGCGCATCGAATAACGTTCGTCTACAAACCCGTAAGTTTCAGAATCGGCTTGTGGACAACATTGGTGTCGCTGCTGGCTATGGCGGTCGCTTATGGAAAAAGGATCAGGGAGGAATAACATAAATAAACCCCGCCGGGGTGGAGTCGCCTGTCCGGTCGCTAAGCCCGAAAGGAAACTTCTTATTCTACGTTTGATGTCAAAATGGTATTGCTAATCGTGGTTATATAACGAATCCACCTGCGCGGCCCATTCGGTCAGGTGTTTCGGGTCGGTGGGATACCGCTCATACAGTTTCTTCAATTTCTCGCCCTGAATGGAAGCGCGCGCCAGGCGGATAACGATATCCGGCTTAACAACGGCTTTCCAACCGGCGCGTATGGTGTTCAGCATGCGCTCGGGTGTCATTTCGAGCTTTCCTTCGAGCATAATCGAACTCATTTCCTCGGGGCCGTAAAGCCCGAGTCCCATCATAAAGCGCTGCTCGGCTTTGCTGAACCTCAATAACTCGTACCTGAGTCTGTGGAAAGGCGCGAACGATGCGCCCCACTCGCGGTGATATCGCGTGCAGTATCGCCAAAGCGCCTTCTCGGACGCATCTTTGTCCTTGAGCGCTTTGCCGGCGACTTCAGCGGCCATCTCGGCGGCGTATAGCATGACGCTTATGCCTTCTCCGTTGAGCGGCTTGCCCTGGAAAGCGGCGTCGCCCAGTATCATGACGCCCGGCGCGACAAGCTTGTGAAGCGGATGCCTTACCGGCACACGCGCCTGCGTTTTGAATATCACTTTGCTCGGAACGCTCAGCGCTTCCCGTGCAAGCTCCCGGCACGCCGCCGCAGGGTCTTCGCCGGTAAAAGCGAAACGGCCCAATCCCAGCCCGACCACGCCGGGCCGGCGCGGGCCGCTCCAGCCCTGCATTACCGTGTGGTACGTAAACGGCACCGGCCAGTGAGCCGGATCGACCTCGTGATCCTCGGCGTAAACGTTCAGGTAATCCCACAGCGTAAGCGCTTTTTCGATGCCGAATTCCTCCGGCAGGCTGTTGCGCACCACGGCCCCTATACCGCTGACGTCCACCACCAGGCGCGCGCGGAAACGCACGTTCTTTCCAGACCGCTCCGCTTCGATACCCACCACCTTGCCGGCCTTTACCTCAACGCCTATACACTTAACACGATCCTGAAACTTTACGCCTGCGCGAACGGCTTCGTCCACCACCCGGCGTGTGAAAGGCCCCAGCCGAACGTTGTACATCGGCAGGTAGAATTTAAATGTCTTGCCCGGCCCGCGGAACTGGGCGTACTTGACCGAAGCGCCGATTTCCGACTCGGACGGAGGCTCGATGGGAAGGTCGTTGAAAACCCTCTTGTCGATGTTATGACCGCTGTTTTTCCAACCGCCGAGTTCTTTTTTCGGCCTCTTATCCAACAACAGGACCCGATGACCGTCTTGCGCGAGCCTTCGGGCAAGGTACGATCCGACAATACCCGCGCCCACGACGATGGCGTCATAGCCGCTTTCCAAAGTCTTCGATGATTTCTTTGCCATTTTTTTCACCAAATGGTTCGAGGGTTCATGGATTCGAGTGATTACATTGAGAATTCTAGTATAATTCGCATCAATATCGACCGCAATGTATCGAAATCCGCCGGATCCATCCTTTAGGAACAAATTTAATATCCAAGGTTACTTGAAGTAATTTGCGGGTTGTTCTAGCTTAGGTTCCGCATTGCGTTGTTTGATAACTGGAATAAACGGCTTCGTAGGCTCGTATCTGGCTCGTACGCTACTTGACAAGGGGCATATTGTTTGGGGAAGCACACAGCCCGGCACGAGTTGCGAATGCCTTGGTGACATGCGTCGTCGCTTGAGACTGGTCGAGGTCGAGATAACCGATCCGGCATCGGTGGGCGATTTCGTCCGGCGTTCGAGGCCCGATAGAATTTTTCACCTTGCGGCGCAAAGCCATGTGCCGACATCCTGGTCCGACCCGGTGGGGACTTTCCGCGTAAACGTCGAAGGTACTCTGAATTTGCTTGTTGCGGCATCCCGCAAGCGCACTCCGCCACGGGCGCTGCTCATAAGTTCCGGCGACGTCTATGGAAACGCCTGTAGCGCCGGAGGCGTCATACGCGAATCGACCCCCCCGGTGCCGTTAAACCCTTATGCCGCGAGCAAGGCTGCCGCCGAGACGGTCGCAATGTACATGCAGGCAGCGCGCAAACTGCCGGTTGTCATTGTCAGACCGTTCAATCATACCGGTCCCGGCCAGAGCCGCGTTTTCGTCACCGGCGATTTCGCCGGGCAAATCGCACGCATCGAGGCCGGGCAGGCGAAGCCGCTTATTAAGGTAGGCGACCTTTCCGCTCGAAAGGATTTCACCGACGTACGGGATATGGTGAAAGCTTACGTGGCCGCTATAGAGCTTTGTCCTCCCGGAAAGATATTTAATATATGCTCCGGAAAATCACGTACCATAAAGGAAATACTCGATATGCTTATCAGTATATCGGGAGTGCGGGTGCGAATAGTGCAGGAGAAAAAGCGACTTCGAGCAACAAGCTCAAGTGCTTTAAAGGCCAACGCAAGCGCGTTTAAGAAAGTCACCGGATGGAAACCGGAGATACCTTTCAGAAAAACTCTTGCCGACATATTGGATTATTGGCGTGAGGAAGCACCGGTCGAAAAATCGAAATGATCAATCGGACGGTTTTAACCGATCCGTTGTAGCAAATCGCGCCATTTTGATCTACATTACTCGGAAATCCCAAAGTTGCGCATAGCGTGCGGGGGAGACAAGAAAATGGGTGATAAGAAGGTTACAATGACGATCCGCGTGGATCCGATGGAAAAGATGCGGATAAAGCGATGGGCTCACGAAGCCGCCCAAACCATGTCGGAATACGTGCTCGAGGCGGTTCGCGAACGGCTGGGGCGTGATGAGGTTCCGCTGGACGAGAAAAGTGATCTTGATCTTATTCAGTCCGCGCTACGTAAGGACACCCCACCGAAGGTAAGTTCTAAACCGGATCCCGATCTCGAGAAGAAAAGCCTTACAGACCTCATCAAAGACTATGTAAGCGAAGACGACAGCATTTGTTGAAGGGTTCCGGGTGACCGAGCGGAAAGTACACATGTGCGTCATCTGCGCTTGGCGCAGAGATTGTAAGAAGAAGTTTCATATCTCGAAAGACCCTAACCCGCACTGCCCTGATTTTAGCCGTGACGTCACAATAAAGGCGCCCTCCGAATCCGACGATTCAGTCTCCCGTAGCGGCGCCGAGAACAGTTCAGACAATAAAAGATAATGGCCCAAACCGACATGAGCGAATATCAAACCCGTATTAGGCGGGAAATGGAAACTACGGCGGAGCTTCTGCGCCGGTTTGCCTCCGAGAAATCGGAGTTGATCGCAGGGGTGGTCGAAGTGATGACTCGTTGTATCGACGCCGAGGGTACCGTGTTTTTCGCCGGGAACGGCGGCAGCGCATCTCAAGCGCAGCACGCGGCGGCTGAACTGGTCGGACGATTCGCAAAGGACAGGAAAGCATATCGGGCGGTAGCGCTGACCACCGACACGTCGATATTGACCAGTGTGGCCAACGATTACGGCTACGAGCACGTTTTCGAGCGGCAGATCGAAGCGCTGGGTCGTCCCGGGGATGTTTTTGTCGGGATAAGCACCAGCGGTACCTCGGCGAACGTGATCAAAGCTATGGAGATCGCTCGCAGCAAAGGAATAACGACAGTGGGACTGACCGGTCCCGGGGGTGGTAAAATGGCCCAATGGGCGGATTACTTGATTGACGTGCCGGAAGGCCCCACGTGGAGGATCCAGGAGATACATTTGGCCGTGTTGCATAGGTTGTGCGCTGAAGTGGAACAATCGTCGGCCGAAGAAGTGTGCGAATGACAACATCGAAAAAAAAGCAAAAACGCTACTCGATAAAAAACCGGCCAAGCAAGGTAAAGGTATCTGATTCGGCCCTCCCGTATAAAGCGGGGGATAGTGTGTTGAGTTTTCTTCGATCCCTTCCCCTTCAGTTAGCGGCTGTCGAGCTTCGCGATGCCGCTCGCGCGATAGTGAAAGCCCGCGAGGGAGGCAAAAATGTAATAGCGGGTTTCGGCGGGCACGTGATTAAGGTGGGAGTCGGTTCGATCCTGGCGGACCTCATCGAGCGCGATATGATAACCGCATTGGCCACCAACGGCGCCGGTATGATACACGACTTCGAACTGGCCACGGCGGGCAAGACCAGCGAGGATGTGGACTTGACTCTGGGCGAAGGTACCTTCGGATTCGCATCCGAAACGGGCCGCATACTCAACGAATGCGCTGCACGCGCGGCGCGAGAGGGCATCGGCCTGGGCTTGGCGATTGGAAAGTGGCTTCATGATAAGAAGCCAAAACACCTTCGCTCGAGCGTGTTTGCAACAGCGTACGAACGCAAGATACCGATAACGGTACACGTGGCTCTGGGAACGGATATAGTGCATATGCACCCGGAAGCCGACGGGGCGGCTTGGGGAGCGGCCTCGATGACCGATTTCGAGGATTTCTGCTCCTCGGTGGCCGAATTGGAAGGAGGGGTGTACATTAATCTGGGCAGTGCGGTGATATTGCCCGAAGTGTTTTTGAAAGCTGTTAGTAAGGCTCACAACATGGGAAAAAAACTTAAACGAATTACTACTATTGATGTGGATTTTATTCGCCAATATCGCCCGCAGACCAACGTGGTGCGCCGCCCTACTTCGGAGGGCGGCAGAGGGATAAGCCTGGTAGGCCACCATGAATTGGTCATCCCGCTTCTGGCTGCGGCTGTGGTGGAAGCGGCTGGCGGTAAAGATCGTCGGGGCGGAGGTATCTTCAGGTGAGCAACAATCCTGAAAACCGGGAAAACAAAAAAAAGAAAATAATCGTCGCAGACGACACCAAATTTTTCTGTAGAATTGTCCAGGATATACTTCTTGAAGCGGGTTACAATGTTATTTGCGCCTATGACGGCTTGGAAGCGCTCAAAAAAGTAAAGGGGGAATTGCCAGACCTGGATTTGGTCATCCTTGATACTTTGATGCCCAAAATGACCGGTTTCGACGTTCTGCGCGAAATACGAAAGGATCCTGACGGATCGAACTTGCCGGTTCTTGCCATAACAGGCGTGTTCAAACAAAGCAGTGAGATCGAGGCGCTTAAAAAATTGGGAGCGATGGGCTATATTACAAAAAACAGCCCACCGGAAGAAATCCTGCGCAGGGTGAAAGTCGCCTTGGGAGAAGAAGGCTCGAGCGAGGATTAGACACTTGCTAAACCCCCTTATTTGTAGGAGGTGACGTGATGGAAAGAACGGAATTTCTTAAAAAAACCATCCTTTTTAAAGATCTGTCCACCTTCGAGATAATAAAGATCAACAAGGTTACCCGTACCAAGTCCTATGGACCGGACGAGGTGGTGTTCCGTGAGGGAACGGTGGGAGACAGTTTATTCATCCTGAAAAGCGGTTCCGTGAGAGTCACAAAAATGGACGATGGTGGCGAGGAAAAGGTGTTGGCCATTCTCTACTCGGGCGACCATTTCGGCGAAATTGCGCTCGTGGACAACCAGACGCGTTCCGCCACGATAGTGACAAATGAAGACACCGAGTTGATCCAGATCAAGGATGAAGACTTCAACAGACTCCTCGAAGAAGACAAGGAAATTGCTCTGAAATTCTACAGAACATTCGTTAAGGTGCTCGCGGGTCGATTGAGGGATACGAACGAGAGTCTTACGTTCAGCCGAACCTTGCTCGAAAGCATGGAGCAGGAAAAATGAGCGAAAAACTTTTCTTCAGCCAGGACATCCTGGATGCCTGGTGCGAGGAAGAGAAAGTACAGGTGGATGGGGAAGTGCTCACCATCAACCGCACTCCTCCCTCCAAATTCCAACTGATACCCGCTTACCGGATAATTAAAGTGGCCGGTGGCGGCGAAGACCCTAATAAATGGGTCAATAAAGTAAAAACTCGTAAAGAACTTGAAGAAGCGGGTGCGGATGTCTATATGAATTCCGTACTGGTCGGCGAAACCGCTTACGATACCGAATACGGATACCTCGCAGAGCCGATGAAAGCCGAAAAAAAAGAAGAAAAGAGCGACGAATCGCTACTTACCGAATTCCTTCTGAAAAACCTCTGAAAACGGCATAAAAAAGGCCTTTATTGTTTTCTCTGCATGAAAAATGCGGGGAGAAGCTTACGAAATCGCCCATTCTATGTAATTATTCGGGTTAGTCGGCTTTACCTGATTTTTTACCCACGGCGCCGGAAACTTCAATCAGGCCTTCTTCGTAGAGTTGCTGAGTATATACGAAGGAAGTGGTCGCGGGAATCTTTCGCGTCTTGCTTAAACTTTTTATAATTTCCTTTACAGTGCGCTTGGAATCGATCAGGCCAATGAGGTCACGAAGCGATTCGTCGATTCTGAACCGTTTGTTTCCTTTGAGCAGGTATCCTTTTTCAGCGCGGATATCGTCTGCCAATTTCGGGACGTGGTGCAGGTTTAACACCTTTGCCTCGACCGCTTTTGCAGCGCCTTCCTGAGATTCCGCCAGTTGTATGAGCATGTCGTGCGGCATGCGGAAAGGTTGGCGGTGGAGTTTTTCGATCCGGTCGATGAATTCACGGTATAATTTTACGGCCTCTTTAGAAGACATCCCATTGGAAACTTCGAAGTCGTAGTAATACGGATTTTTCAAGTCATTGGGCGCTCGCTCGGGAAGGTTTTTTATGCCGAACTGCTCCCGGTTTTGATGGACGTTACTGCCGTGGGCCGGTGCGAATAACGATACATAGTACTGCGCATAGGGAGTAAGAGAATCCTGGAGGCGCTCGATAAATTGCATTGTTTTACGAACATCCTCCGTCTTCTCGCCGGGGAAACCCACCATGAAGCATAGAGTGCTGTCCACACCCGCTTTCGACAGACCTTGCAACACGCCGGGTACGTCCTCGATGCGAAAGCCTTTATCCATGCGGTCCAATACCATTTTGGACGCGCTTTCGATGCTGAAAATAATTCGCGCGCATCCGCCCGCCGCTATCTGGTCGCACCAGTCCCAAGTCATCTCGGGGCTGAATCGCGTAGCCGCGGTCCAGCTTACTTCGAGTCCCGCTTCGGTGATTCCGTCGGCTATTTCGGCCATACGGCGCGGCCTGATAGCATTGTCGGTGAAATGGAATGCCCTGGTTTTGTAGCGGCGTTTCAGCGCGGTTAAGTCCTTAACCACCTGCTGCGGATTGCGCTGGCTGAAAGTTTTCCTGTCAGCCCGCAGACAGTAAGCGCATCGCCGCCAGTAGCAACCCCTCGAACTGAACACCGGTAACACCGGCTCGGGAGAGAGGTATTTTTTCAGCGGCAATTGATCGAAGTTCGGTGCGGGCAACACATCGGCGTCTTCCATCACCGGTAAGCTTGTCCTCACGACATTGTCGCCCTCGCGATGGAATATACCCGGCACCTCGCTGATTTTACTCCCGTTTTCCACGGCTCGCGCCAGGCCGAGAGAGGCCACTTCCGCTTCGCTGATCGCCACCGAGTCGAAAACATCGAAAAGCTCCGGAGAGTTCTCGATTGAATGCGCTATTGTCGTAGGATAAGCTCCGTTGAGGAAAATCTGGATATCGGGAAGCTTTTCCCGAACGAGCTTTGCCACAGCGATGGCCGGTATCATCTGCCGGGAATGTATCACGCTTAAGCCCATCATGCCGGGCTTTTTGGAAGCTACTTTCTCGACGAGTTTGTCGAGGTGGGACAAGTATACGTTTATGGAGGGATTCATGGCCGCTTCGATTGCTTTGACCGGAGATTCGAGCGCATTGTCCAATTCCCAGCCGGCGGCAGACACCAACAACATGGCGTCATCCATGATTCGAAGTGCATTCGAGTAGCTTTCATGATCGAAAAATTTCTCGGCGCTCCTGAATGCGGAGAGGGCTTCTTCTATGCCACCTGTAATGTCATCTATTTTTTTGGCAAGCATCTCCCCCGTCTTCTTGCGACCGGGCGTTACGGGAGCAGGGGAAGGGAGATTCTTTTTCCAAGGCGTCTTTTTCCAAAGGTCGAGCAGAGGTTCGGGTCGCAGGATACGATCATAGACCTCGATGTTGAAGTCGTACTGTGTTGCCTCGACCCCGCCCTCTTTCAGATAAGCATTCAAAGCAGGCGTACTGCCGGAGGGCATCCACAAAGAAACGCATTCAGGTGGGTAAACTAAAGCGACTTTCATAGTTTGCCGATTCTATTTACTTTCAGTGCCCCTGTCAACAAGGGCGGGGTGCCACTCTACATTGAACGAGCGTCATTCGCTTTTTAATCGGGTACCGATGCCGGAACAAACTTGAAGGTCAAAGCTCATGATTAACTTTGACCGGTTCATGCAGCGAAACGCAATAATTGAATAATTAAGCGTTGGTGCCTGAATTCGGAATGCGGCGGCTTGACACTTTGAAGCCTGTAAGGTAGTTTGCTATCAAAGTAGCAAATAAATGATCGACAAGACAGGAAAAAAGAGATCCGAAAAGTTCTCCGAAAGAACAGGAGAAACCCGCGAAAAGATTCTCAATGCCGCCATCCGGCTGTTCAGCAGGAAGGGTTATCGCGGCACAAGCGTGGCGGACATCGCCACGGAGGCGGGGGTGGCCAAAAGCGCCGTCCTCTGGCGCTTCGGCACTAAAAACGGCCAAAATAAGGGCGTTTTCTTGAAAGAATGGCTCGCCGAAGACATTGCATGGCTGATCCGCATACTCACGGCGGGAGCTTTTACTTACTGGTATAGAGACCCGAGCAATAAGCCGTCCACTCTTTACGGTATCATCAGGCGCGTAATGAAGAACCTCTTAGTGGTTGATACCGAAAAATGGCCGGTATTTATTGAAAAAGAGATCAAAAAGTCTCTGCCGAAGGAACAGGCCTGAGAACATTCATGTCGCGCGACAATTCATATTTCCTTGAGATTGAACAGCTATCGACCCGGCGCGGCGGCTACAAATTTCCATTGCCTATTTTCCATTACGACTCCACCCTTGTGGGCGTCACGGCGCCGGCGAATTATGCAGCCACCAGGGCGTTGTTGCCCTCACCTCGTCTCGAACCTTACAATCTGCCACTCGGGCGCACGATTTTAATACTTGCCGCCATCGAGCACCGCGACAGCGACCTCGGAGCTTTCAACGAATTTCTTGTGATTGTTCCTCTTCGGCCACCGGCGCACCGTGGATTAAAGACATGGCTGTTGCCATGGCGAAGGTACTCGCTTTCTTTCTATATTTTGCATCGTGCAACCAATGAACGGAGGGTGGCCGCCGGCTTCCGTGAAATTTACAACATCAATGTCACCGAGGCCGAAGTCAACTTCGAGCAACGTGCCGGCCGCATCCGATGCCACGTCTCGGGAGACGACGATCTTATCATAGTCATGGAAGTTCCGGGCAAGCAAAGCCGCTTTAATGCGAACGTGCGCGCCGATTTGTTTTCGGTAAGATCGGACAGGGTACTTCGTAGCGAAATAATCGGAAAATTTTTCGGTATCCGCCCCTCATACGGCGGGAAAACGTACATCGAGATCGGAAAGCGACATTTCGTCGCGCGAGACCTTGCCGACCTCAATCCGGGACGACCTCCGGCGGGGTGGCATATACCACACGCAAGGTTTACCCTAACTAACCCGATAGAAAGTTTACCTATTCGGCAATTTTAATACGACGAGGAATTACAATTATGGATATCGAACTAACACAAGAACAATCCGTCATGAAAGAAACAGCCCGCCTTTTCGCACACAAGTCGCTTTCGCCGTCCGTAAGTCAATTCGACGAGATGGATGCGCCTTATCCCGCCGGTTGGATGGATCGGGCGAGCGAACTTGGTTTTATGAACATGTTTGCTCCACCCGATTACGGCGGCGCGGGCGCGAGAACTCTTGATGCGGGCTTGGTGATCGAGGAGTTGGCGGGCGGCTGCGCCGGAATGGCCGCGTCGGTAGTTGCCGGTCTGGCGGGAGTGCTTGCCGTTCTTAACTCCGGCGCACCGAAGGAGATGCTCGACCGGCTGCTCGGCGAGCCGTTCCGTGAGAACCCACAGGGATTTCGAGCCACTGCGGCGGGCCTGTTCACTACGCCGTTTCGCGTTGCGCAGGACGGCACGGTCAGCGGCGAGGAGGCTTCCGTGCCGGGCGCCGAGCATACTTCCTTTTGTGCGGTACTGGCGCGTGAAGGTGAAGGAACCTCCTGCTGGATTATTCCACCTGATCTGGAAGGGGTCGAGTTTACCCCCATGCATGGAACACTCGGTATACGTCCGGCCCGACCGGGGCGCTTGACGCTCAAGAGAGTGGAAGGAATCAAGCTCGGCGCCGTTGATTCGGACGCGCTGCTGGCAATTGCGTCCACCATGCTGGGCTGTGCGGCGGTCGGATGCGCCCGGGCCGCCCTGGACGACGCCGAAAATTACGCACGCGAGAGATACCAGGGAGGAGATCAGATCATACGGCATGATACCGTTGCGCACCTTATCCTGAACAACCGTGCGAGAATAGACGCGGCACGAAGCCGGCTGTGGGAAATAATGGCCCAAAACGACGCGATAATCGACCCGGAAACCGGCGCGCTCAAAGGAAAACCCGACATTCGCGCCGCGTTGCTCGCTCGAGTGTTCGCTATCGATGCCGCTCAGCAGGCTACTATAGACGCGGTTCAGTGCTTCGGCGGTTACGGCTACATGCACGACTATCCGGTCGAAAAGCGTATGCGGGACGCGCGGTCGCTGGGAGCGCTTTTCGGTACCAATCCCGACCTGCTGACTTACATAAAACCGTCGCTCGCGGAAGGTTGACCGATGCGTCCCAGAAAGCGTTCGGGTGAAATCTAAACTATCAAGGGGGGGAAAATGAAGGTTGCAGTTACGGGGATAAGCGGTTACCTGGGGCAGGTTTATTTGCCGTTATTGGAAGAAGATCCCGACATCGAATCGATAGTTGGGATCGATCTTGTCGAGCCGCCGCGTTCGTCCAAGGTGCGGTTTGTAAAAAGAGACGTTCGCGACCCTCAGATTGAAAAAGACCTCGAAGGGGCGGACGCCGTGGTGCATCTGGCGTTTATCGTTATGCCCATCAGGAGCGAGTCCGAGACCGATTCGATAAATATAGGCGGAACAAAGAACGTATTCGAAGCGGCCGCGCGAGCGGGCATAAAGAATATCGTTTATACGTCAAGCGTCGCCGCTTACGGAGCGTGGCCCGACAATCCCATTCCCATTACCGAAGATTGGCCCAGAAGGCCGATGAAAAATTTCTACTATTCGAGAACTAAAGCGGTTATAGAAAATTGGATTGATACCTTCGAGAAAAAACATCCCGATGTAAAACTGGTTCGCCTCAGACCGAGTATCTTCCTGGGACCGAAAATCGACAACCTCATGAGTAACATCTCCAATCAAAAATTCGTGCCGGTATTTAGAGGCCTTGATTCCAAGATTCAGTACACCTGGGACGAGGATGTGGCACAGGCGATACATCTTGCATTGAAAAAGGACGTTCATGGCGCTTTCAACATCGCCGGCGACGGATACTTGACCCCGCAGGAAACCGCCGAATTGCTGGGAAAACCCACTCGGTCGGTTTCTTATGGATTTGTTTTATTGATAGCGAAGCTGATGTGGAAACTACGCCTCACAAAGATGCTTCATGCAGGCTGGTTGGAGGTCTTTCGCTACCCGATAATCATGGACTGTACCAAAGCGCGCGAGGAACTGGGCTGGAATCCCACCCGCACCACTCGTGAGGCGCTCCTTGATTTTGTCAAATCACTCGAAACTTGATACCTGAAACTTGAAAAACCCTATACCGACCCACCGCCGTCCACGAAAAGCACGGAGCCGGTGTTGAAGGACGAGGCGTCGCTCGCCAGGTACAGTATTGCCGATGCCACCTCTTCCGGCTCCGCCAATCTGCCCAAGGGCACGTGACTTTTTATCTCGGCCATTCTCAGCTCATCGCGCCATATAGCCTCGCTGAACCGCGTTTTCACCATACCCGGCGCTACGGCGTTGACCCTTACGCCGCTGCCGGCAAGCTCCAATGCCAGTACCTTTGTGAGCATTATCAGGGCCGCCTTGGTTATGCAATAAATCCCGATGGCCGGCAGGGGTTTCACGCCGCCGTAGCTGGCGTTGTTGACTATTATGCCCCCGCCGCGCTTTTCCATGTGCGGCACACAAAGCTTGGACAAGTAAAACGGTCCCTTAACGTTAACCATGAAAGTTTTTTCCCAGGCTTCTTCCGAGCAATCCAGCGCAGCGCCGAAATGCGGGCTGGTACCGGCGTTGTTGACGAGTATGTCTATGCCACCGTATCGAGCGACGGCACGACTGACAAGGTCATCGCAGTCCGGGGTCTTTCCCACGTGAGTGCTTATAGGCGTTGCATCGCCGCCGGCCTTGTAAATACGATGTGCGACTTCTTCGAGTGCATCGAGCTTACGACCGGCAAGCACCAATTTCGCGCCCGCCTCGGCGAAAGCCGTCGCAGTCGCCTCACCTATGCCACGGCCGGCGCCCGTGATTATTGCCACTTTCTCTTCCAACTTGAATTTATCCGCATACATCGTCTTTTCCTTATAAAATTTTTCGGATTACAACGAGCGCCGCGCCATAAAAGCCATTTGAGCGTTGGAGAGCGTTAACGACAGACGTTTTATATACCACCCTATCCACGTCTCCGGCCCTACCGGTACGACCGCTTTATTCTTGCGAACCCCTTTGAGCACGGCCCGGGCGACTCGTTCGGGAGGCCAGCCGCGCTTCCGGTAAAACTCCACCATATCCTCCTGCTTTACTTTCGACTCCTCATTCAGATACGCCCGTCCGTCCTCGACAATATTGGTATTTATGATACCCGGACATATTGCAGTGACGCCGATGCCGTAACGCCGCAATTCCGCCCGTATGGCTTCGCTGAAGCCCACTACTGCGAACTTCGTCGAGGTGTATGCGCTCAACACAGGTAAAGCCACCAGACCCGCGCCGCTGGCCGTGTTTACTATATGTCCGTATCGCCGCTCGATCATGTAAGGCAAGAAGTAATGTACTCCGTAAATCACGCCCCAGAAGTTCACCCGGACTATCCACTCCCAATCCTCGAGACTGATTTTCTCGACGGGGCCGCCGACGCCTACTCCGGCGTTATTGTACAAAATGTCTACTTGACCGTATTTTTCGATCACGAATCGGGCGAATTCCTCGACCTGCGATTTGTCGGCCACATCAACTTCGCGAGTGAGAGCTTTTCCGCCTAACTTCTCGATATCCTGCGCCGTTTCGGCAAGCCTGTCGCCGCGAATATCCGCGATGACGACATTGGCGCCCTCGGCGGAGAAAGCCATTGCAGTCGCACGGCCTATACCCGACCCCGCTCCCGTGATAACAACCACCTTATCCCGAAAATCCTTTATTCCAGGCATTATTATTCCTCCTTTCGCGACTAAGTCACCGCCGTATGGACGGGCGGCCGGCCATACGGCCCGTCTGGGTCGCCCCCATTGAATCCCGGCATTAACTATACAACTTTTCACGAGAGGGGCAAGTATAAACCCAAAACATTACCCCGCATGACTTTTGCCGCCTTGACGTTAAAATAACGGTTTGGAGGTCGGAATTTTGTCCGCTAAAGAGGGTTTCGTGACGATAATAGGCGGTGGGTTGGCCGGCTGCGAGGCTGCCATAGCATTATCCAGGTGCGGGGTGGCGGTCCGGCTGTTTGAGATGAAGCCTCATGCATTCAGTCCCGCGCACAAGTCGGAAGACCTTGCAGAACTGGTGTGCTCGAATTCATTGGGCGGCATGTCGCCATTGAATGCTTCAGGGCTTTTGAAGGAGGAGATGCGTCTGCTCGGATCGGTGGTAATGGAAGCCGCCGATGAAACCAGCGTCCCGGCGGGACAGGCGCTGGCGGTGAATCGGGTTAAATTCGCCGGGTACATCACCCGGTCGCTCGAAAACGCTACGGGGGTGGAGATAATCCGGGAGGAAATAAAGGCCATACCGGAAAAAGGCGTTGTAATAATAGCTTCCGGGCCACTGACATCCGACGAGCTTGCAGCGGACATCGCGCGCCGGATAGGCAAGGAGTCTCTTTACTTTTACGACGCTATCAGCCCCATCGTCACGGCCCAGAGCATAAACTGGGATATTGCGTGGAAGGCCGACCGATATGGCAAAGGCTCGGCCGACTACGTCAATCTTCCTCTGGACGAAGGGCAATACAACAGCTTCGTTGGGGCGTTGATCGATGCCGACCATGTGCCCTTTAGGCCGTTCGAGAAGGCGCACCTGTTCGAAGGTTGCATGCCCATCGAGGAGATGGCTGCAAGAGGGCCTCAAACTTTGGCATACGGCCCGATGAAGCCCGTCGGTCTGATCGATCCGCGCACCGGCCTTCGCCCTCATGCGGTGGTGCAACTGCGCGCTGAAAATTCCGAAGCCACCCTGTACAATATCGTGGGATTCCAAACCAAGCTCAAACGCGGCGAGCAGGATCGAGTGTTTCGCATGATTCCGGGCCTCGAGCACGCCGAGTTCGCCAGGTGGGGCAGCCTTCACCGCAACACCTATTTCGATGCGCCCGGAGTACTCAACCGCAGGCAGGAGTTCCAGTTCGATTCGAGAGTAATGGCGGCGGGGCAACTCGTGGGCGTCGAAGGGTATCTCGAAAGTTCCGCAAGCGGCATCGTCGCCGGGATGTACGCCGCCGCGAAGGTCGAAGGAAAGGAATTTGAACCGCCGCCCCGAACTACGATAATCGGCGCACTGCTCGATCGTATCGAGACCTCGACGTCCGACAATTATCAGCCCATGAACGCCAACTGGGGTATTATAGGACCTGCGCCAAAAGGCATTCGGAAAAAAGAAAAGAAAGAATGGCTCGGAAACAGATCCCTCGACGACTTACGAAAATGGTTGAAAGAGGTTAAATAGCGCCTAATCCTCTTTCCAGTAAACTACCTCGACTCCCTTGACGCTCTTTTTGATAACCGCCTCGATGCCGGCGATAACGTTGTTGACTTCCCCGACGGCGCGGATTTGGTAATACTGTGCATCCATAAGGTGAAAATTATAGAAATCGAAGTTTCCGGAAAGCCTTCCGGCGATAATTTCCGTTATTTCTCCGCTTTTAAGCAAGGAAGGGCTCCGTATTCTCGGGCCGCTGGATTCGCTCACGGTGACAGTTATACCGCACCTTTCCATGGCCCTTGTGTAAATTTCCTCACATATCGCATCGGCGACATCATGATCGTTGGGGCTGATATCCGATTCAGCCGGCGGCGCCAGGAATACCGCCATCAGCACCGCTTTGGGCGCGGCGGCGGCGTCTATGCGGTAGTCCGGGATGCCGTCTCCACGAGGGCCCTTACGAGGATAGACAGTGACGAATTCCTTTACCCGCTCGACTATATCGGCGGTGCATCCGTTAACAAGCCGCATTTCGTCTACCGATAAGAGGTAGTTGTTGCGAGGATAATATGGATGATCGTCCAATGACCGGTAATGATCTTCCTCGGCGCCGCGCGGTTCGTTACTGAAGTTTCCGTCTACCCAATCGACTACGCCGTCCAGGCACGTGAGAGCGTCTTCGTCCTCTATCTTCAGTATCTGGAATAGCGTGAAAAGCCTGTTATAAACCTTCCTGTTGACGGTGTCTCCAGTTCTGTCTCTTGTGTTGGAGTTGATGATGGCGTTGAGGTTGAGCTTGCCGCGCTCATTGACCAATCTTCCGTACATGATGCCGTCCAAGTCGAAGATGTCGGAAGGGAGCGGCACGCTCCACTGCCCTCGCAGGGGGCCTTCGGGATCCGGATCGAGCGGCGAGGCGCCGATTCCCAGCAGCGCCGCCGCCATATCGCCCTCCTCGACGTTCTCCAGGCCTGATCCAAACCCCACCCATTTCGACAGCACGAGCAGGTTTTGAGGATTTCCGGGGCTGAGCAAATTGGCTTCGGCCAGGTAGCGGTATGCGTTGAAGGCGCTACGGCCTATGTAGCGCGACTTGACGCCGTTGCGGTGATTGGATAGCAGTTCTGCGTGCAGGCGGACACCGAACAAAAACTCGCCTACCATCGCGCTCAAAACGGCAATGATAAGTAACACCACCAGGAGCGCGAAACCCGAGGTTTGACGGTGATCGCCTGGGCGCCATGGACAAACTTGTTTGTCCGTGCCTTGGCTGCACTCAAGCCCGGGGCAATGGTAACCAAGAGCACGGACAAGCTGCGATGATTTGCTTGTCCATGGCACCCGGTCTGAAGTGCTATTTTCACTTTTCTTTTTACTTGTCCGGGTCATTTTTATAAAGTGCTGAACTCCGACGGCGTCCATCTCATGGGCGCGGCAACGCCTCGCAACTGCACCGTCCCGCCGTTTTTACCGCGTAAATGTATGGTTATCTCGACCAGGCGCGGCAACTTTCCCGACGTCGAGGAATCCCATCGTTTACTCCATACGCCGTTGTCGTCCTGGTACCTTATTCTCAGGCCGCGAAGTTGCTCCGCGATGTCGTATGTCACGCCGCCTTCCTTCGGGTTAAAATCCGGGAAGGGGTCGGAGCGGCGCTTGAGAAAGAAACTTCCTCGCATCTCGTCGTTTTCTTCGAGCCGGTAGGATGTTTCCGCAATGTTTCCACCGGCTCCCAACGGCCTTGGATCAAATGAAGTCGTGGTGAAGTACAACGAGTCCTGAGGGTGATCGAACGATCCTCCATACTCCCCGACAAAAGGCGTGCTCGACGTATCGGCAGTATCCATCAAGGCTCCATTTATTTCTTTTATCATCGTGTCAAGGGCCACTCTGCCCATCGCCACCAGTTCGAGACGCGACTCCATGCGCCGCTTGGCCCTCGCAGAAGCGTAATAGCTTCCGGTAATGAGGGTCATCATCATGCCCAGCAACGCAAGAGCTATCATCATCTCGATAAGGGTGAAACCTTTTTCATCCGAATCTCTCATAGCCGGGTGCCACGGATACGCCGGAGGCTTATCCGTGCTGTTGTGCCCCGTATATACATAGGACGAACACGGACAAGCTACGCGTGTCCGTGGCACCCTTTCCTTGCTTCTCTGCCAAAAAACCCGTATGGGTCGGATGTTCTCATCGGCCAAAGGATATAACCTCCGGGAAGAAGATTTCCTGCAAAATATACTTGCGCTCGATCTTGCCGTGTTTCCAGGATATTGTAACGGTGGCCTTCAACGGCTCGAACGGCACGCCGGCATAATCGGCCAGGGCCAGAGCGTTTTCGTCGGGCGCTATCTCGACGTGCCACTCGAAACGCTCGAATTCGTCTTTGAAAGCGCCCTTTTCATCATGACCGGAGGTGGTCATTTCCGGGTCGCGCTCGAGATCGGTCATCTTCTCCCTGGCTAGAAATGCGGCGATGGTGTAGTCGCGGTCCCGGTCGGCGAACATCACGCCTGAGTTGATGCCCGCCAGCAGGGTCACAAGCGCCGCAGCCAATATCGCCAAGGCGATGGTGACCTCGATCAGCGTAAAGCCTTTTTTTCGAGCCGATGCGATCATGTCCCGTCCTCGAATTCTATAGGCGCCGGCTCGATATCCACGTCGTGATCGAAAATCGCCACCCTGCCGCTCAGAGGTTTCGTGGCCAGTGTAAACACCCAGCCGCGTTTTTCGTGCATTAGATGAATAACGGCGCGCTCGACACCGCCGTAAGGGCTGAAGTATATATATTCGACGTCGCTGGACTGGGTTGCGCGGCCCAATACTTTCACGTCGCGGATTACCACTCCGGCAGGTATCCGGATGCGCCTCAACCCCGCCGTTTGAGTCTTTATATACTCGAGGCCGGGGCCGTCTTCCTGAGGATCGAGCCGCTCGGCCCAGATGCGATTCTCCTGGATATCGATAACCATCCGCCACGATTTCTTGTCCAATATGGCGCGAGCGTAAAGGTAGCGGATGGTGCCCGCGAGCTTTCTCGATGTTTCGCGCAGGTTGGCACGGCTGAGTATCTGGTACTGTGGGTAAGCTATCGCCGTAACCATGCCGATGATCAACACCACGATCATCAGTTCGATCAGTGTAAAACCGCCTGATTTAGGTAATTTCGTTAAAGATTTCATTGCTTCCCGATCCGTCCGACTCCGAGACACGGGGCTTAAGAGGATGTCGATGAATAAGCCCGCGTTCCTGAGGAGCGAAGCGTCTCGAAGGGCGCGGGCTTATAAGTATCTGTTTTTCCGATACCCTCTTATTTTAAGACCCTTGTCCTTTTCCCTATCTGTCAAGTCTTAGAGAAGAGGCTTAAGCCCCTTGTCCTGTCTTTATCCCGGGATACGTCATGGCTCTGTGGCCTTATCAAGCTCCCAACTGTTTATATCCGAGTTTCTATTTTCACCGCCGACCTGTCCGTCACCGCCGAGGCAGGATATGTTGTAGTCTTCGTTATACTTGCCCGGAACCACATAAACAAACTTATTGCCCCACGGGTCTTTAGGTACTTTCTTTATAATCTTTAACTCGATGCCGTCTTGATCCTTCGAGCTGACCAGGTCACTCAACGTTTTTGGATACTGGCCGACCTCGCTATAGTAAATATCAACAGCGTTCTGGATGCTCTGGATATTCCTCCTGGCGATTTTCACCCTGTACCGATGTATCATCGAAGGCGCATTCACGGTCACGATTGTGGCCAATAGACCGAGTATTGTCACAACTATCATAATCTCGATCAGTGTAAAACCCGCAGAAATCCTTTTCCTGTTATCACCGGATTCTTTAAATCTTTTCACTGTCTTACCTCCCTTTTACTTTTGCCCTGTCAGGCGTCATTTTTTCAAGTATATCTTTAGACTTTGACGCCGTCTTGTGCGAATTCGTTCTTTCCCATTTCGTCGCAGCGGCGAGCCCAAGTGTCCACCCGGCCCACCGGCCAAATAGACCTTGACGCCGCAACTAATCCGATATAGGATACCAACAAATAATAATAAGGAGAAGATAGCATGGATTTCGATCTGACCCAAGAACAAAAGGCCATTCGTGACTCAGCGAGGCGCTTTGCGGATTCCGAAATCGTTCCTGTAGCGCGCCGTAACGATGAGGAGCATATTTTCCCGCAGGAAATTGTGAAAAAGATGGGCGAATTGGGCTATCTTGCGGGGCCGTTGCCCGTCGAGTATGGCGGATCGGGTATGGACTATATCGCATACGCGATACTTACCGAGGAGATCGGGCGGGCGTGTTCGAGCGTGAGAACGGTTTTGAGCGTGCATTCGAGCCTGACGAGCCAAACCATACTCAAATGGGGCACCGAGGAGCAGAAGCGGGAAATATTGCCCAAAATGGCCTCGGGCGAGTGGATCGGTTGTTACGGGCTGACCGAGCCGGACGCGGGCAGCGACCCGGTTAACTTACGCACCCGGGCGGTGCGAGACGGCGATTCGTGGATACTCAACGGCACCAAAATGTGGATTTCCAACGGCGGCGTCGCAAAGATAGCGCTGATATTCGCGCAAACCGACCCCGAAAAAAAACACAAGGGGATAGTGGCGTTTATAGTGGATACCGAAACGCCGGGATTTTCATCGAAGGAAATAGAGGGCAAACTGGGGCTGCGGTCCGCGAGCACTGCCGAACTTATAATGGAAGACGTGCGCGTTCCCGACTCGATGCGACTGGGCGAGGTCGGCGAGGGGTTCAAAGTAGCGATGAGCGCGCTCGACAACGGCCGCTACAGCGTTGCGGCGGGCTTCGTCGGTATCTGCCAGGCGTCGCTCGAGGCGGCGGTGAAATACGCCAGGGAAAGGGAACAGTTCGGCAAACCCATTGCGAGCTTCCAACTCGTGCAGGCGTTGATAGCCGACATAGCCGTGGACACCGAAGCATCGAGGATGCTCGTCTGGCGCGCCGGACACGTCAAAAACAAGGGCGAACGCTCGACCATCGAAACCTGCATCGCCAAATATCACGCAAGCGAGGCCGCCGTACGATGCTCCAACCGCGCCATACAGGTGCACGGTGGGTACGGGTACTCGAACGAATACCCCGTCGAGCGCTACATGCGCGACGCCCGTGTGGCCACTCTATACGAAGGCACCAGCCAGATTCAGCAGCTCATCATCGGGTATCACTACACCGGGATAAGGGCGTTTGTGTGATAAATGTCCTAAATTATCGGAAAAAATCAATAAAATTGGGTTTTCCGATTTTTCTGTTGACACCCGGGACAAGTTATGCTAGTGTAGTGTATCATAAATAAGGGAACATATAAAAATTTCTCGTGTCTAAACCTTTAAGGAGGAAACAAGATGCGGGTTGCTTGTGATATAGAATTAGGTGATAACCAACGACGG
>Ga0180432_10001596_pt1 | contig 35709 bp, 24 predicted proteins | sample SS_ome_10_FD_132414 | JGI IMG/M metagenome (GOLD analysis project Ga0180432, IMG submission 132414) | Hypersaline lake sediment archaeal communities from the Salton Sea, California, USA - SS_1_MS_2 metaG | ecosystem: Environmental > Aquatic > Non-marine Saline and Alkaline > Hypersaline >... | reverse complement strand
CTGATTCTGCGAGCTCTCGGAAAACGAGTGCGCATCCTGCGTGAGATCCTCGGCATGCGATGCCAGATTGTGAAAAGCAGATGTAATCGATTCGAGAAGACCTTTTATGACTGAATACTGCTCACTGTTTCTCAATGCCTCTTCTTCAGATTTTTGCAGTGCTGAATCCGAGGTATTGTTGATGAGAACAGCAACCACGAGAACTCCAAGAATTCCGACGACACTCAAGGCCATTCCTGTTGACATCGTCTGAACAGTGTCACTCGGGAGCCCTTCTCTGGTTATAAGAAAAATGGCAACGTCCATAGCAAGGAAAATAAAAGAAATGGTGTATAGCATGTATTTCCTGGAGAAAAAAGACGCCGCCAGGATAACCGGGAAGGTGAGAAAGAGTGAGCCGGCATACGCCGCGATGGGATTACTTCTGGCCCGCGACAGAATTGACACAACAACAATAAGAGTAAAGGATATCACAAAGATGAGCGCCGCGGCATCATAGCTCCCCCTCCTCAGCAGTATCAGCGAAACGATATTCAATAGGCAAAAGGAGAAAATCGCAGTGTAGAGCTCCACCGCCATAGCTCCCATCTGTGCCGTAAGTATCAATCGAATAATTGAGTAGATCAACGGAATCAATATTGCTGCAAAAAGCGCGTAATAAATCGCATACGTCTTCCGTTGTAAGGTGTACGACGCATCGCTATAGCCGGACAAAAAATATCTTTTCAATGAACCTGTTTTTTCCATTACATTCCTCATAAATACTATTGATTGGCCAGTATCCTACCTGCAATAATACGACTGTCAAATAAAAATTCACGTGCCGGGATCCCTTTCCATCGTACGTGCCTATAACGACGATGAAAGACTATTCCATGATCGGGATAGTACTTAACGGTGAGGAATTGCCGGCTATCCGGGGTTGCGAGGATTCATGGCAATGAGATTGAGTGCTCCCCATAGTATAAAGGACAGCTCAATCCGGCAGATAGGGGGATGTTCCCTGGCAGGCCCGGCAAATGTCTCCATCATCGGCTGGATACGGCTCACGGCACTTCGGACAGATCACAATGGCGCTCTTGTGTTTCCTCTCGAGGAAATTGGGATGCACCGTTACCCGCTTCAGACCGAAAAGGGCTGTTCCCGCTTCACGAATCTGATCGAGAAGCTTTTCGGTATCCTGCTCCTTTTTAGGCTTGAGCCTGAAGAACCAGCTCTGTACCTCACTCCATTCCTTCAGCTTCTCCGTATCGAGAAAAACCCGTACTCCTGCTCCTCCGTACTTCTCGTAGAAGGCCAGCGCATAGCGGCCGATATCGACGATTTTCAGCCAGCCGTTCCCGATGGTACAGGGGGTGAGGAGCTGCACCGCATCGGGGAGGCAGTGGCCCGTCTCGCAGATGACATCGAAGAGCTCGCCCTTGGGGAGATTTCCCTTCGCCAGTGTCACCATGTAGCCGCCGATAGCCATGCCCGGGGCGATGCTCCCGTGAAAGGATTTCACCTTTTTAAGGTACTCGTCAAAAGAATAGGAATCAATATTCATTACCCAACCTTTTAAAGCTATAAATAAAAGACTATCGCTTTCCCATACATCATATATATCGAAGACGTCCACGTACTCTGTACAGAAAAACAATGAGACAGGATAACAGGATGTCGATGATTTGATATACCGTTTATCGAAATCCTTTTCAAAACCCAAAAATATCGTATCAACTGAAGTAAATATTTCAGCACTATGTTCCGATTACAAGCATTAAATCCAAATCGATCCTGATTATCCTGTAAGCCTGTCAAACCCCTTCCGGTTCTGCCCCATTAGATAATAATCGTGGAATGGGATTGCGACACATGTGACATTACATATAGACAGTTCCCATGTTTATGCTCTCCCCACAATCGACTTCAACAACCTTTGTATCATACTGTTCACATGTTATCTCTACTGTATGCCTGCAGCTTCCCCCCATTTAGGGTGTCAAACTTGAAATCCCTGAAGAAACCCGTATCTATCCGAGCAGGCTTTGCTGCATCTTTCAGGAGCGCAACGAGTTCTCCCTTTGCGTTATCCTCGATACCATCGTGCCGGCAGGCGACATCAATCAGGGAGGGAGGCTTTCGTACGCTTCACCGGATTGGATGCACAAGGACGAAGGGGATTGCTCGAGATATAATATCGGATAATATTACAGCATCAACTACATGAACGATAAATCCTACAGGCCATTCGCCCATAAAAACCGATAGGTTCAGAGTACAAAAGTAGAAAATATCAAAGGGGAAATTGGACACATTCACGTAGGAAAGAAACAGTTACTGCTTATGCAGCTCGCTTCATGATTGACAGCGTGAACGATTATCTGGTATTAAGGAACCTCTACAAAATTCATGATTAATTTCGTTTTGTTATATGATGGCAAAATATCGAGGGGACGTGTCTCCAATTGCATTGGAGCCACGTGGCATTCGCTCTCCTCTGTTTTTGATGATTCACATATAATGCCTGTGACGTGCACGGACGCACTAATGTGCTGAACACGATGTTCGAATGTGCTTAACAGGATGTTTCAATGCAGGGGCGTACACGGAGGCACATAGCCCCTGCCCGAAGATGTGCAGGAGGCGCAAACAAGCTTCGGCCCGCGGTGCCACGGATGTCAAGGAGCCGCCTCATCGAGATATTTTTGCCATTTACACGAAAGTAGTCAACAGTACGTTTATTAATTTTATTTCGAGGCTATCACTATGAAATTTATTAAGATGTATCTCAAAAACCACATTTTTCAGAGGTTCCTTAATAAACGGCTGTACTTACACGAAACAATTGGCACTTCAGATAAAAACCGATGGTATACATCATAACAGGGGATAAAAACCGGGGGAAGACGGAGAGAATACGCCTCCTCTATCAGGAGCGTGGGGGAGACGGCTTCATCTCATCAAAGAGATTCAGTGAGGGCGTTCCCTCCGGATACGATATTGTCAGGCTTTCGACCGGTGAAGCCATGGCCTTCGCCGTCAGGGGAGACAGCATTCCGGCCGACTGGGATGAGATCGGAACGGCCGGTTCGTACAGCTTCTCCGGAAAGGCTTTGCGTTTCGCCGAATCTATCATCGATGATATTCTAAAGCGGGGAATCGAACCGGTTTACCTCGACGAGATCGGCACCCTCGAGATCAGAGGGAGGGGATTCACCCCCCTCCTGCGGAGAGTGCTTGAGACGGAGAGAGATATTTTCATGGCAGTTCGCAGGAACTGCGTGCAGCGTGTTATTGATGCATTCGCCATAGGGAATAACCGGATTATATCTGTCGATGAATCATAATTCTATAAGGGGACTTCTAAAAACTATTAATATGATGTTCCCCTTGGCCAGCTTTTTTTCGCACATCCTGTGCACGCTGGCATGCGCGACGTCGTGTCGCTGTGGGCTTAGTGTCTGATAAAACCAGTATTTATGATTAGGGGATCAATGTAAATACTGGTTTTTAGAGGTACCCATAAATTACCTTGAGGCACGCTTCGGGATTTGACGCCTTGTAATAACATGATAAAGGGGGCATCCGACAGAAATGCGAGAGCGCGACAGGGGGGAATTGCAGGGAAGTTCTCTTATATCTTGAATTATCATCAATCGGTATTATATTATGGGTAACTCTCAAAATCATGAGTTTCATCTATGAGTTTTCCGTGAATCAGCAATTTCATTTATTCTATGATGATAACTCATTTTGTCAGATAGCAAACCCGCAAGGGTAATGTACATTTTAACAAAAGAGATTACCTTATACCGATGATCCGAGCGTCAATCGAGCGATATATCCGATGCAGTCTTCCAGTGAAGAAATAGAACAGTTCGTTCACGACTTTACCACCGAACCGAAGAGGAGAGAAATCCTCATGCAGGATCTCTCCAAGCGCACAAACAGGGTGCTCATCAATTTCCCGAAATACGGCATCGCCCGGAAAATCTCAAATGAATTGAAGGAGCACTCATTCTCCGAACAATACGAATTCGAGAGCACCCTCTCCAGAAACCTGCATCCACTTCTCTCCAGGCTGAAATTAAACCTCATTTCAGATATCATTCTCAATAAGCGATTCAACCAGAAATACAATCGGTATCGCGGTGACGTATCGAGAGTCATTAACAGGAACAAAAAACTCTCAATGGATCTTTTCAGGAAGAGCATAACAGAAATGGCCGAAAAGGACGGTCACTATATGGTTATCAAGTTCTGTGACCTTGTCCTGAGAACACATGATGACGGACTGGCAAAGACCATCAGAACCATCGAGGTTGCCATCAACGCCATTAAGAGAAGGCTCACTGACGATGAAGACAGGAATAAACAGAGAGTACGGCTCATTTATGACAAATTTCTCGAGAAGCACGGGCCGCACATGGGAAACCGCTTCATCACGCGGATGGAGTGGGACGATCTTCTGAGAAAGTATATCCCCGAGCTTCAGGCCATAGCAGACTCCTCGCCGCAAGTATATGCTCACGAATCTGAAAGGGGCTTTGACGTTACAGAGGAGGAACATGCAGAAGAATCGAGCCGGGTGACCGATACCTCACAATCAGAGGTAGTGGAAGAAGAGAGAGTGGATCATGATACCGACATCTCTCAGCCAGAGGAGAAAGGAGAGGAGAGAGCGGATCATGGTGCAGATGATGAGCGAATAAAAAAATATGCTGCAGCTATCAAAGGGGGCTTTCTGGACAGACTTCAGGAAGACGATGAAGAGGGAATCAGAAAAATAATCAACGAAATGATCTCTAAAAACAGAGCCGTCCCGGGCACAGACGGGGAGCGCATTACGGAAAAGGTCATTGGCATATGGCTGAATGACGAGAGCATTTCTCAGGAGAAAAGGGAATCGCTTCTGCGAATACTGCATGAGCAGACAAAAGCATACTCCACTGACCTCACGAACGAGGAGGGCTATGAAAGTGCGGATGCATCCGCTGTTCAGGAGGAAGCAATGACGGTCGATGCAGACGAAACTGACATTACGGAGCGAGACCAATCCGACGAAGGGATGATGATCCTCTCCGAGGATGATCTCACCGAGCTCGTCAGCGATGAGCACTTAACACCGACAGGAATATCCCACCCGGATGATGAAGAAGTTCAGGAACACACACCCGACACCGTTGTTGAAGCAGCGCAGCTTCTCGAAGAGACATTGTTTACGGATGACATCGAATCCGATGAGCTGCTCACCGCAGAGGGAATAGAGGATGAAGCCGGACTTCTCCTTGATGAGGAGCCCGGCGGTTTCGAGATACCTGATGAGGCATCGGCAGCGGAGAGTGAATCCGAACGGGATATACCGGAAGAGGAAAGCGCTTCCGGCCACTTCTCAATCGCGGATGAAATCGACAGCGGAACCGAATCCGATCTCTCAGCCGGAATTCCCGGAGAGGAGGAAGCCGGAGAATCGGCTGCATTTGAAATATCGTCACTTCCCGATGAGGAGCTGGGAGCATTTCAGATCCAGGAGCGCGGTGAGGAGAGTGGAGAGATTGAGCGATTGTTGAGAGAAGATGAAGAGCGGAATGGCACCTTTGCGATAAGTGTGCCTTCCGATGAGGAATACACAGTGGAGAGAACTTTCAGGGATAGCGAAATCGACTCAGGTGCATTTCAGATACAGGAGGAGCACTCAGACGAAGGTGCAACCGTTGAAAGATCGATAGCTCCTGAAAAAGAACTGAATGGATCATTCACCGTTGCAGAAAAACCGGAGAGCGGAAATAAACAGACACTGAAAGAGTATATCGAAAACAGGTGGGAGGATCTGAACAGGTTTAAAGATGCAGAAAGCGAAGAAGTCGAAGAGCATATACGGAAATTGCAGACCATAGAGGATGTAGAGGCAAAGACAGAGCGGGTAATCCTCCTCTCGGCTCAAATCGGGTTCGGCGAAAATCGGATGCGACTGTACGGCGAGCTCTCCGACGAGGATACCTTTCTCATCGATCTCTTCAATCACCTCGACCAGGTAGCGCGGCAGCTGACCATTCCCGAAACGAGAGCATACGTGAACCATCTCATCAGTGAGTTCAAGGATGATGATGAGATCATAAACAGGTATCCGCGCCTCATTGTGCGCCTGGAGGTCTTTCGGGATCGCTTTCCCGAAGATCCGGATGAGCTCATGGGTGAGCTATACCGGAATCTCGTGGAAATTGAAAAATCGTACCCGGAAGATGTGAAAGGGCGCATTGAGGAGCAGTACCGGTACCTCACGGAATGCCTCGATGAAGAGAGATTCGCTTCCGTAAAAAGCACCATCATTACGATAATCGAGAAAATACTCTCTCGGGATAAGGGCGATTATAAAAGATATTTACATCTTGCCGAACCTGAAATTGAGAAAGTACTGAAAAGAGTTACGCTGGAAACAGGAGATGATCCGGTTACTGCAGCACGGAACGCCCTTCTCGGGAAACCGTCTGAGGAAGCAGATCGCTTACTTGCAACCCTCAACGCTTCCGAGAAGAAGAACCTCGATCCCGGCACCCTTGCCGGCAATGAGCAGGTTCCGGAGAAGCTGCGTTCGCACTTTAAGATCATCTCAGATGCCAACGGTTTTGAAAAGGCCTTCAATCACATCACCCGCTCTGTCCACTTCTCGCTGGAAACAAAAATTCAGATGCTTGACAACTGGCTGCGAAATTACGGAGAAGAGCAGGGATGGTTCGACAGGGACAGGGAGAAAAAGCTCTCCCGGCTCAACAGGATGATAGCATACTACAGGAAGCATCTGCTAATCAAGAAGATGCGATATGAAAAGGATATGGGGATACAAGATACCGGCGAGAAACCATCATCAGCCGCTGAAAAAAAAGCTGAGCCGAAAGGCGAAGAGGAGAAATTAAGTCAAGCTGAAGATGCAGAAGCGGAAAGAGAAGAGAGAGTACTTCAGCAGCTTCAATCAATTATCAGGACCTTTTCAGACACCATAGAGAATGCAGAATCCCTTCTCTACAAGCTCTCCTCTCTGAGTCCTGAAAAAAATCTGACCGCAATAACGAAGATTATAAACAAGCTGAAAAGAGATAAAAAAGATATCATCGATAAAACAGTACACATGATTAAATCCCGAGAGCCCGACCAGGAGCTGATTACCGAGGTATCGAAGAGATCTCCCCTCTTTCAATATGTATGGTATACATCACTCTCTGAAAATTCTGAAGGAGCAAAACCGGAAGATCTGTTCAAAGTCTTCGAGACGGACAGGAGCTTCTACGGTGAAATCAAGCGCATACTGCAGATTATCAGAATAAACAATAAAAATGATCTTCTGAAGAAATCGATCACGAGAGAGAAGAGGCTGCTTGGCATAATCGAAGAGAATCTCTCTACCAAAGCATTAAAGGATCTCTGGGTGAAAACAGAGAGTCGGCAGGAGAAGGACAGGATAAGGCTCTTCAGAGATCTCCTTGAAATCGCCGGCGTGTCATGCATCGGAGATGAATCGGCAAGCAGAGAGAGCCCGGGAAAGGGTGCAGAAAAAACCGAAGAATCGAAAACAGAGATTGAAGCAATCTCCAAAAGAGATGCGGAGGAGAATCGGAGGGCAAAGAAGATCCTTGAAGAAATTGAGAATTTTCAAAAAATATACAATGCGCCCCGATACCGAAAGCTCTCGGAGAAACGAATCCCGGCCATCAATGCATTCTTTCATGAGCTGGCCGCCGGTGACCGGGACGCGGTGTATTTTGTTCAGCAGCACAGGACTACGTTCATCACGTTCCTGCGATATATCATCAATGAGCACGAGGAGCTGAAATCGGTTTTTGCGACGGCACCGGCAATCAAGTTCTGCAAGGAGAATAAACTGCTCTAGTCTCACCGTTTAAAAGCGATTTCTCTTCGAGAGAACCAGAACCTCCTATAACACCATGAGATCGCGTCCGACGGTAATCTTCCCATTGTATATATCGCTCACACCCTTGGCCCAGTTGCGCTCGAAGATCCACAGCGGCGAGGGCGATGGCATCAAATGGGTGAAGACGAGATGCTTCACCTTTGCCTTCCGGGCAATCTCCGCTGCTTCGAGTGTCGATGAATGATAATTCATCACGGACTCGATTGTCCTCCTCATGTGAGGGAATCTCTTTAAGCCCCGATCCATCCACTCCCTGCTGTACGCCTCGTGTATAAGAACATCGGCCCTCTCCGAATGACGTATCATGCTCTCAACGGGAAGGGTATCGCCGGAGATGACGATTACCTTCCCCCTGTACTCGAACCGGTACCCGATGGCGGGTTTCACGATGCCGTGATCCACGGTAAAGGCGGTCACCCGGATACCTGCGTCATCATACACAATCCCGTCATTCCGCTCATGTATCTCGACCATCGCACCGCCGGCCGATGTCCCGGTATGTTCCGCCCGGATGTCGATATCCCACTTCATCGCATCCATGAATTTCTCAATTATCAACCGGGTGTTCGTCGGGCCGTATACCCTGAGCGGGGATACCCGCCCCGGTTCCTGGCCGCCGAGCCACCCCGACAAGAAGAGATCGGTAAAGCCGGAGGTGTGATCCGAGTGATGATGGGTGATGAAGAGATCCGTAATCCTCGAGGGCGGTATCCCCGCCATAAAGAGCCGCTCGACAATCCCGGCTCCGCAATCGACAATGAAAAACCTGTCTGCGGCCATGATTGCATTCGCCGGCTTAGACCGCTTGATGCCGCTCGTCGGGGAACCGGTCCCCAGGAGCATCACCTTTATCTCCTCATTAAATTTCGGATACACATTGGGATTCCCGTCCAGCGGCTCCGTCAGATAGCTGAGATCGCCGCTCGCTGCCTTTATCGCCCCGGCAGCGGCAACGGTAGCCCCCACGCCAAGGAGCGCTCCCTTTAAAAAGTCCTTCCTGGAAATCATCAATACCTCCTTATATGCTTATGGGTACCTCCAAAAACTAGTATTTACATTGATCCCCTAATTGTAAATACTGGTTTTATCAGACATTAAGCCCGCAGGCGACACGTCGACGTGTCGCCTGCGGGCCTACCGTTCAATAGAAAATTGTACCGCCGCAGACATTGATTGCCTGCCCGGTGATTCCTTGGGCATCCTCCGAGGCGAGATAGAGAGCAATGGTCTTTCCGATGCCGGAGGCCGCACCGGTAACCAAGACCCACTTTCGCTCAGCCATGGAGTACTCCTTTATTGATGATAGTCAAACATATAAGTTCTCTCGATCTGTTTATACGTCACGAAATTGCGATCATCTCAGGGAGCTATCAACTATCAGTTATCAACAACCATCTCATTGTGTAAAGTGACAGTTGAATACTATACTTCTGTCATTGCGAGCCCTCGAATTCTCCCAGGGGGAAACTCTGCGAAGGTTGCTCCCGCGATGAAATTTCGGCAACCTCCATTCGAAGTAAAAAAGATTAATATGCCTTCGGCAGGCCGAGAAGCCGGGCGATGATGTTGATTGCCATCTCATCGGTGATGGGTGCAAAGACCATCTGCTTGTAATCGCGGAAATGGCGCTGCATATCGTACTCCATGGTGAATCCGTATCCTCCCAGAATCTCCATCCCCTTGATGGCGCAGTATTCCGATGCGCGGGCGGCTATCACCTTCGCCATCTGCGACTCAACAACATTGGGCTTGCCCATCTCGGCCAGCGCAACGCACTTGTAGATGATATTGCGCGCGTTCTCTATCTGCATGGCCATCTCAACCAGGTAGTTCTGTATTATCTGGAACTGACCGATGGGCTTCCCGAAGGCGACCCGCTCGAGCGAATACTTGTAGGCGTCGTTGTAGGCTGCCTGCGCGATGCCCAGCGAAAGAATTGAGGTGGCGACCCGCTCTAGGTTCAGCAGCCCGGAGAACTCGGAGCTCCTGCCCCCGCCGCCTCCGAGCAGGAAGAGGTATCCCCTGTTGAGATCCCCCAGGAGATTCTCCTTGGGGACGCGGACGTCATCGAAGAATATCTCGCAGGTGCCGCAGGCGTGTATTCCCAGCTTGGGGATGAGATTGATGGTGATCCCGGGGGACTTCACATCCACCAGAAAGATGGAAAAGGCCTCGGTTCTCCGCGCCGGATTCCTGTCGGTTCGCACGATGGCGACGATGTAGTCAGCCACATGGGCCGCGGTGATGAAGACCTTCTGGCCGTTTATGATATAATGATCCCCGTCGGGAACGGCGTTCGTCTGCAGTGTGTTGAGGATGTCCGTTCCCCCGCCGGGCTCGGTGAGCGCCATGCACATCTTCATCTCCCCGCTGGCGAGCTTCGGCAGGAACTCCCTCCGCTGATCATCGTTGCCCAGGGCGCCGATGAATCCGACGCCGAAGCCGGTCGAGGCGCCGATGGCCAGCATCACCGCCACCGAGGCGGTGGCTATCTCCTCCTGCATGATCACCCAATCATACATCGAGCCCCCCTCGCCGCCGGCACCGCCGTACTCCTCCGGTATTCCGCGCGAAAAGAGACCCAGATTAGCCAGCTTCTTCCAGAGATCGTCGGGGGGGAAATCGCAGTTCTCGTCCATCCAGCGGACGTACTCGCGGCTCAATTCCCTTTCACAGAATTTCCGGATTGAGCTTCGCATCAGCTCTGCATCTTCTTCATTCCAGTTGTAAAAGGGCATTTTTGTCTCACCTCTTGTATAGGTTTTATGCAAACACATCGGGGAAGGGCCTCATCAAAGCATGAATAGCCCATCCATATTTCGTTTACATATAAACTTGTAGTCAATAGACTTAATCTGACCACGCATTTCGATTTCCTCGCTCTCTCCGCCACTCATCATAGACATTGTAAAGGATTAACTGCAGATTTTTATTATAGTGACAAGTGACGAGTAACAAGTGACATGGAATTTGCAACAATACTATTCACTACTCACTGTTCATTTGACCTGCTTGACTCTTATCTATCAACCTTAGCCTCTTTTAATATGGTTCCATCCTTCCGGTACGCCTTCATGCACGCATCGTACCCAAAGCGGTTGAAGGGGCAGACCTTCAGGCAGATGCCGCATCCCTCATACTTCACGAAGTAGGGCCAGCACTTGGCATCATTGTTCTTCCGCTTGTAGACGCCGCGCCACCAGATCCGCTCCGGCGTTATGGCATCGCCGGGACAGGCCGCAACGCAGCGAAGGCAGTGATCGCAGTAGTCGGCTATGCCCAAATCGACCGGCCTGTCGATCGGTATATCCGCGTCGATGCTTATCATCGTCCATCTCACCCGCGGCCCGAACTCCCTGGTTATGACCACCCCCTGTGCTCCCAGCTCTCCCAGCCCCGCATTGATCGCATGGGGGGGATATTTGACCCCGCCGTCAAAGGGGACCCGGGCGAAGCATCGATATCCCTTCGATCGGATGAACTCCGCCACGTCAAAAACCCTCCTGCCGGACTCTATGTATACCTCGAAGTCGAAGAGACGCTCGCCGGGTGAGGGAACCTCCTCCAGAAGGTCGAAGTCCATCTCCATCCCGAGGACCAGTGCCGTGTCGAAGGGGAAATACCGGTCGCGGCACTGTGAAATGAACCGCCGGTCGACCAGGGTGAATCCGCAGATATATCCCAGGCTCCCGGCGTATTCCTTTATCTCCTTTTTAAGCTTTGCGAGATCCCCTTCCCGCTCCGATGATGCCCGCTTCATGAAATCGCGCTGCCCCGCATTCATCCGGATGAGGCTCTTCGTCACCCCCCAGCCGTACTCGACGAGCTTGTTCCTCTTTCGCCACTTGGGGAGCTCAACCTTGATGCCGGTCCGCAGCGGATCGTGCAGTCCGCCGGCAAGCTCCGGGAGGGGCGATATCTCCGACGCGCTGTCCAGGGCAAGGGGATCAATCTCCATTATGCCGAGATTATCGGTTATACGCTTCCCCCTGTTCTCGCGCCTGAACTCCACCGTCTGTTTTTTATAGTTCCACCGCCGGAGGCCAGCCTGCAGATCCGTATTCGAATTTTTCATAATACTTTCATACCCTCCTTCATCAGTTATACGCAGAGAACCGGTTTACCGGATACCGTACTGCTGGAAATGATTCCGGCGGATGTTACTTTTTTCCCGACAGCCAATCCATTCCCTCGCGATAGAGCTCCCGCTCCTCCCGGCTGCCGTTAACGACAACTCCCCGCTGTAACGGGTGTCCCTTTTTCTTGAGCCCGTAGGCGAGATGTCTGCACTGGGCGGGATATTTATCAAAATTAGCGAACATCGCTGCAAGCCAGAAGAGGAGTGAGGGATAAACCGGATCGATACGGTCTTTCTCGTAGATTGCCGTGCGCCGGCATACCTTCCAAATACCCTTTCTCTTTTCAAATAGATCATAAAACCGGCAGTAGGAGGTCACGTCTATCTCAACGGGACCGATTCTCCCCCGGGACAGGATAACGACATCCGTTTCGCTCACCGCCCGGCTTCCCCTCACGACAATGCGGGGCATTCCGAAGAAATGCTTGACCAGTGACCCGATACTTTCGGCCATTCTCATCGAGGCATCGACGAATCCATTAAAATCACCATTGTACCAGGTAATCTGAATAATCCCGTCCGGATGGAACAGCGTTCTCAGATCATCCCATCTTCCCTGATCACGCCAGGCAAAGTTCAGGACAACCTCGGCTATCTCCTGTTTGTCGGCGATCACCTGCGGGGTATTCCGTGCGCTCAGCTTACGGATGAAAGCACCGTATCCGTTACGGTGCTCCTTCTCCGATATGTTCTTCTCCAATGAAGGCCTTGTAGAGGCATTCACATGAGGCTCCATTGATGCATCACTTCGCCAGAGGCTCACCATGGAGACAGGAATTATCACCAGGAGGATTAACATGATTTTAAAATATTTATTCAATCCTGGAATGAACACGTTAATACCTCCACCATGACCTTCGCTTCAGGATTAAATATATTGATACGAGCCGGCTACAGCAATCACCCTCTCTGCGGGAATAATCAAAAGGCACTTCGTCACCGCTTTCTGAACATGCCTCTCTGCAAAGCTGAAAGAGGTGCCAGGAAATATCCGGCAGCCGGCATCACAATCGATCGCTACTTCTTCACCCGCCGCTTGGAGGTATCGATGCCGAGCAGCCTGCCGAGGTTCCCGCCGAATATCTTCCGGCGGTCTTCGTCGGTTATCGGCGGATAGCCGTACCCCTCCTGCATGTCCTCGGGAATCTGGAACTCCCTGAGGCCGAGCACGGCGCCGCCGATCTGCGTCGCGAATCCGGCATAGTCGCACCCCCAGATGATCTTATCGGGCCCGACCCAGCGCATCGCCTCGCCGATGATCTTCGCGAACTTCCGCGGCGCCGTGAGCGCCCAGGGAACGAGGAGGCTCAGCGAAACGTAAACATTGGGATGCCCCATGGATATCATGTTGAGATCGTCACAGTAGGGATAGCCCATGTGAAAGGCGACGATTCGCAGCCCGGGGAAGTCCCGCGCCACGTCGTCGAGCTGAATCGGGAGGGCGTACTTGCTCTTCCCCGGGGGGACCCAGCAGAAGCCGGTGTGAATGTCGAGGACGATATCGAGCTCCTCTGCCTTCTCGTAAAAGGGCCAGATATCGGGATCGTTGATATAGGTATCCTCCGGCGGATAGTATTTGAAGATCTTCGCGCCCTTCTCCTTCACCCAGTACTCGAGCTCCCAGATGGTGTTCTTCACCCCTTTGAATTTTATCGGGGAGAGGTTGGGCTGGTACATGAAGCGATCCGGATTTGATTCGACCACCTTCCCCATCTCCCCGTTGGAGCACCAGCGGCCGGTGTAGCCGGTGGAGTCCATCATCGACTCCGGGAGCAGGCAGGCGATATCCATCCCGTACTTGTCCATCGCTCGGATTATATTCTCCGGATCGGCATTTTTCGTCATCTCCCACTCCTCCAGGCCAAGCTTTCCGGAAATTTCCGCCACCATGTGCGGAGGAGCTCCGGTAAAGAGGGGGCGTTTAATATTATCTATAGCCTTCCACCACATCTGCACCCCGGGGAAGTGATTGACCGGCTCCATGTCCCCGATGAGATGGCACTCCGGATCTATTTTAAAGTAATTGTCCTTTTCGAATTTCGTGGCCATATTTTCCTCCTCGATATGAATGTTTGACAGTACAATCCACTATTTACAGACAACTAGATAAAGGGTAATCCTTCTGCTCTTTTCAGAAACTTCTCCGCCCTGCTCTGGAGCTTCGAGCCGTGCAGCCAGAGCTCGGGATAGAACTTCTCCCTCCCCGCCGTGGGATTGACGCTGCAGGTCAACCAGCGATTCATCACAAAATACTGATAGCACTGCTGGCAGCGAGTGCACTTCACGATGTCCTTCTCCCGGCCCTCCTTCACCTTGACCGGCCAGAAGGGATCGGCAATGGACTGCCTCCCCAGCGAGACGATATCGACCGATTTTTCCTTGATGGCCGTTACACAGCATTCTGGCGTCATGAAATTGGGCACGATTATCGGGAGACCCGTCGCCTTCTTGAAGCCGGGCGCCCATCTGGTGAAATCATCCTCGCCGTCATAGGCGAAGGTGCTCCCGGAGGTCTCATAGCTCCCCTGCGAGACGTCTATCGCATCGACACCGGCATCCCGGCACATCCCTGCAACCCGGCACATCTCCTCATGCTTGATGCCCCCCGGAAGAAGATCATCGCCGCTCAATCGGCACCAGAGGGGCTTCTCGCGACCGACTCGATTGCGAATTTTGGTGATGATATTGATGAGGAAGCGCGCGCGATTCTCAAGGCTCCCCCCATAGGAATCCTTCCGCCTGTTGGATCGGGGAGAGAGGAACTGATGGATCAGATAGCCGTGCGGGCTGTGAATCTCAACGGCATCGAAGCCCAGCAGGAAAGCATCTCTCGCCTGCTCCGCCATCCGATCCTCGAGATCGACGATCTCCGGAACCGTAATCTCGCGGGGAGTATCACGCCAGATACTCGGATAGATGTCCGGGTCCGACTGTGAGATGGCATCCTTCATGAATTCCTGGAACTCCGGATCATAGTACTCCTCATCTGACATCTTGAGGAGCTTGTCGAGCTGCATCGCCTCAATGACATCAGGATTCTGCTTCCCAATCTGCTTCACCCATCCACTGTTCTTGAAGAGATTGCGAAGATCGATGTGCAGCGGAACCGGCGAGGGAGCTGCAGCGGGAATCTCCGGCGTGTCCGCGTGCGGATGCCCCTGTCGTCCCCATCCGGGGCTGATCTGCATGCACATCTTGCAGCCGTTGTAGCTCTGCACCGTCTGTACTATCTCGCTCCAGAAGCGGTAATAGCGGTAATCGGTCAGGCGCGCGGGGTTCATCGCCTCGCCGCCCCACCAGGGGTGAGGATTTATCATGGTCGCCTCGGTGATGATGAGACCGAAACCGCCGCGGGCGCGTGTTGCATAGTAGGCAAGGCTCTGCAGGCTGGGGTATCCCAGCGGCCCGGTATAACCCATATTCATCGGCGCAAGGGCAATGCGGTTCTTCAGCTCCAGGGTTCCGATCTGAATCGGCTCAAAGAGAATATCGTAGCTCATATGTCCTCCTTTTTGTATTATCTGTATTCAGTATTTCTCACGGAAAAATGACTCTCCGAAAAGCAGTGTGTTGAAGAAACTCAACTCCCGGAAGAGGAATATATCGGGCTTGTGATATGCGCGCTCAACTCCATGAGACAGTAAAACAGCATGCTCGATGTATCACTCTACCCTATTGAACGCTCATGCCCCTCCCAGAACTTCTTCTTCACATCCTTCCTGATGATCTTGCCTATGGGAGTTTTCGGTATCGCATCCCAGAACTCCACCGCCTTGGGGCACTTGTACCCGGCGAGCTTCCCCTTGCAGTGCTGAATTAGCTCCTCCCCGGTGGCCGTCTGCCCCTGCCGGAGCACCACGACCGCCTGCACCCGCTCGCCCCACTTCTCGTCGGGGGCGGAGACCACGGCGGCCTCCATCACGGCGGGATGCTCATAGAGCACATCCTCGGTCTCCTTCGGGTAGACATTCTCCCCACCGGTGACGATCATGTCGGCCTTCCTGTCCACCAGGAAGAGATAGCCATCCTCATCGAAATAGCCCATGTCGCCCATGCGAAACCAGCCGTCGCGCAGGCACTCCTTCGTCAGCTCCGGATTCTTCCAGTATCCCACCATGACATGCTTCCCCTTGACGGCAATCTCGCCGATCTCACCGGTCTTCAGGGTATTGAACTTCTCATCGACAACGCGCACATCGGCACAGATCGACGGCTTCCCGGCGCTGGCCAGATACTTCGACTTCTCCCCCTCGAGGTGATGATCCCATTCAGCAAGTCCCGTGGCGCCGAGGGCCTCGGTTGAGCCGTATCCCTGCACGAATATGTCACCGAACCGCTTGATGCAGCGCTTCAGTACGTCCGGCGGAAAGGGGCTCCCCGCATAGGAGAGCATGCGGAGGCTCGAGAGATCGTACTTGTCTATTTCCGGGTATTCCAGTATCCACCCGTAAATGGTGGGGACCAGGTTCATGTGGGTGCACTTCTCGTCCTGAATGAGCCGCAGAATCTCGCCCAGGTCAGGCTTCCGGTTTATCACCACCTTCCCCCCCATAAGCAGCACGGCGAAGGCCGGCCAGTAGGAGACGTGGAAGAGGGGGAGGACGAAGCAGGTTGAATCCTCGTGGGTGAACCGGCATCCCAGCGCTGAGGAGAGGACTGCGGTCAGGGTATTCCGGTGCGTGAGCATGACCCCCTTGGGAAGGCCGGTGGTACCGCCGGTGTACATGAGAACCGCCAGGTCATCTTCATCGACCTCTACATCCGGCTCATCCGCCGATGCCTTTTCAAGGAGATCCTCATAGTACTCGTAACCGTCCAGCTTTCTGTCCAGCGCAATCCAGTCCTTGATATTCTTGAGCTTTCCCTTCAAGGACAGCGCCCGCTCCTCATAGCCGTCACCGGCGAGAAAACAGATGGCTTCGCTATCGTTGACGATGAACTCGATCTCATCATCGGCGAGCCTGAAATTGAGGGGCGTGACGCTCATACCGAGCTTGCCGGCGGCGAAGTATATCTCAAGATACTTGTGTGTATTGACCGCCAGTACCGTGACGCGATCCCCCTTCCTGTAGCCCATGCCGGTTAAGGTGTTTGCCAGCTGATTGACCCGGTTGTTGAGCTCCCGGTAGGTGAGCCGCGTATCCTCGAAAACCGTTGCAATGCGATCGGCAAAAGTGATGAAACTCTTACGCGGTATATCTCCGAGCGTGTACATTATTTACCTCCTCTTTTATTTTTTGAAATATAAACCTTCGTCGTTTGAACCGGCAAAGACGGAACACTATAAGAAACTTTTTTGACAGGATTACAGGATAATCATGATAGATTTGTTTTATGTCCTGATAAACGTAATCCAGTAAATCCTGTCTCAGTATGGCAAATCTGCTCGAACCAATACATGTGTTTTTGCATGCATTGGGATCGCAGTGACCGTGCACCTCGTCTGTTATATAGTCGAATAGCGCCTCAACGAAGAGATATATACTCATGGAACAGACAGAAACAATGAACAGAGATTGCTTCGCTGCGCTCGCAATGACGCGATTCCATGGATGTGAAAGAGCAACCTCCGCGGAGTTTACCCCGAGAGAACTCGAGGGGCTCGCAATGACAGCCTATGAAATTGCTCATACCATCATACAACCAACTGATAACGGATAGCTGATACCCAATAACCGATCACTCCTTCACCCGTTACTTGTCACCTGTCACCGATCACCCGTCACTCCTCTACGACCACGACTTGGGGAAACCCTGGAACTGCATCAGCACGTTCCTGCTCATCTCATTGGAGATAGGGGAGAACTGTATCTGATAGGCATCCCGCGCGTACATCTGAACGGGATACTCGTTGCATATGCCGTAGCCGCCCAGTATCTCCGCGCCGTACCTGCCCGCGTGCATGGCGCCGTCGGAGGCAACGAGCTTCGCCATGGTCGCCTCCAGGTGATAGGGCTTGCCATTGTCACAGAGCCAGGCGGACTTGTAGGTCAGGTTCCGTGAGTTTTCCAGATTGATGTACATGTCAGCCATGTAATGCTGCAGGATCTGAAAACGGCTGATGGGCCCGCCGAAGGCCTCCCGCTCCTGCATGTACTTGAAGCAGTAATCGTATATTGCGGCGATGATGCCGACGCCCATCATGGCAACGCCGATACGCTCCGGATTGAGCACCGTGAGCATCTCATACCAGCCGTTTCCCCGCGTGCCGATCATGTTCTCCTTCGGAATCTCCACCTCGTCGAAGAAAATGCCCGGCGAGTCGCAGTGATGGCAGCTCAGCTTCGGAATCCGGTTGATGGTAATCCCCTTCGACTTCGCGGGCACCAGGAAGGTGCTGAGCGATCTGCTCGGCTTCGCATCCTTTTCGGTCTTGCAGATGACAATCATGTAATGGGAGGCATGTGATGAGGTGATGAAAACCTTCTCGCCGTTGATGACCCAGCGGTCGCCCTTCTCCGTTGCCGTCGTCTTCAAAGCGCCGATAATATCCGTCCCCCCGCCCGGCTCGGTCAGCGCCATGCACATCTTCAGCTTCCCCTCGGCGAGCTGCGGGAGATACTTCTCTTTCATCTCCTTCGTCCCCAACTCGGAGATAAAGCGCGAGCCGAATCCCGTTGTGGCACCGATCGCCAGCGCAACGGAGCAGGAGGCCTTACAGACCGGCTCGAAGATAATCATCGCATCGAGCATACTGGTCTCATCTCCGCCGTATTCAACGGGAACGCTCCCGCGGAAGAATCCGATATCAACGAACTTCTGCCACAGCTCATCCGGCGGGAAGTCGCAGTTCTCATCCATCCAGCGCACGTATTCCTGGCTAAGCTCCTTCTCGCAGAATTTCTCAAAGGTCTCCTTCAATAATATCTGCTCTTCCGTGAAGCCGAAATCCATTGTGGTCTCCCTATTCCTTCTTTTTTACATCAGAAGCGATGTTCGCCTCTTTCTGCTTTTTCGCAATCTCGTCCGGGGCCTTCCTGAAGCCCGCCAGCGCAGCCTGCGTTTCCGGCGAAAGGGTCAGCCACTGAATCGCCATTCGCTCAAGGGCCAGCGCCGCATCGATGCTACCGGACTCCAGGGATTTTGCCATGACCTCCTTACCCATGCGAAGGGCAATCGGCCTCTTAGAGCTGATATTCGCGACAACCTCATTGAACTTCTCCTCAAATTCATCATCTTTGAAAACGCGGGTCAGGCATCCCATCTCATACATCTCCCTGGCGGTGTAATCCTTGCGACCGCTGTAGATTATCTCCCTGGCGCGGAAGAGCGGCATGCTGCGCACGATTCTGGCCGTTCCGCCCCAGCCGGGAAGCGCTCCCATGTTGATCTCCGTGGTACCGAACTTTGCCGATTCCTTCGCGTAGATGAGATCGCAGCAGAGCGCCAGCTCAAGACCCCCGGCTATGCAGTGACCACCGACTTTTGCGATAACGACCTTTTCGCACTGCTCAATGGCTTTGTTGATATCGTACCCATCATGCGCGAGCCAGTTCAGGGCGCTCTGATGCTCGGTCATAATCTCCGGAAATATCGAAAGGTCAGCACCGGTGCAGAAGGCCTTTCCGCCGGCGCCCGAAAGGACGACGACAGCGACATCCCTGACATCCCGTATCTTCCTGAAGGCATCAAGGAGCTCTGCCGCCATCTCCACGATTATCGAGTTGTACCTGTCTGGCCGGTTCAGCGTAATGGAGCATACGGCACCCTTGATCTCGTACAGAATGGTCTTATAATTGCTCATAGAGATCACTCCTTTCAATTGTGGTAATACGCACTGTTGTTTATGGGACTAAACGCAGATTACACCAATTTTAAAGGTCTGACTCCGAATGTGTTATTTGTAACAAGTGACGGGTAACAGGTAACGGTAATATTAAAAAAAACTGATCACTCGTCACTCGTTACTCGTCACTTATTTCTTCACCGGCCTGAAGTAGGGAAGCTTGAAGTCCTCCCGGTCGTAGAAGACCACCTCCACCTCCATGCCTATCCGAATCTCCTCCGGTTCGCACTCCACGATACGGGTCATCATCCGTATCCCCTCATCGAGATCAACGTAGGCAATGGTATAGGGAAGCTCATCCATGAATCGCGGCTCCACCATCCCGTATGCCGTCGTAAAGGTGAAGATTTTTGCCTTCCCGCTCGCCTCCATCCAGTCGAGATTGTCCGACCAGCACTCTGGACAGACCTTCCGTGGATAGAATATCTTCGCCTTGCAGTCCCTGCAGTACTGAATCAGGAGCTTCCCCTCTCTGGTTCCCTCCCAGAACTTCCTGGACCAGGGCTGCACTTCCGGTACCGGCTTGGTCATTTCGAATTCCATTATAGTTCCCTCCCCCATATTGAAGCGATGATGTTGAATCCGGAGCCCCCGGAGGTATTCTGATAGACGTATTTGCAGTCCTTCACCTGCCGCTCGCCGGCCTTCCCCATGAGCTGGCGGGCGGTCTCCACGTAGCATGCTGCGCTCACGCCGGAACCCGTATGTCCGCGGCCCGGCGCATCGCCGATAGTTGACCAGGCTATATCGCCGCCAAAGGACATTCTCCCCTCGGCGAAATACTTCGCTCCCTGGCCGGGTGGCGCGACCCCGAGCGCTTCAGCCATCATCGGATGTGCCAGCGGGTAGGCGAGGTAGATATTCCAGAGATCGATATCGTCCTTGCTGATACCAGCCTCGGCCATCGCTTCCTTTGCCGTATCTTGAAAGGCGGCACCGACCTCCTCGTGCCTGCGCAGCATCGGGCAGGCGCTGAAGTACCTGACCGACTCCCCCAGCTTATAGGCGGCGGGCTTCTTCATCTTCTTCGCATCTTTCGCCGACACCACCACCATGGCCGCGCCGCCGTCGGCGAGCACGTTGCTCTCCCGCTTGTGCAGCGGCGTGTTGAGGAGATCAGAACCGAGCACCTTCTCTACGGAGGGAACCTCCTTCCCGTAGAAGAGGGAGTTGGGATCCCGCGACGACCAGCTCCGCAGCGCGGTCACCACCGAGGCCATCTCCTCGGGAGTGCATCCCGACTGATGCATGTACCGGTTCGCCATCAGGCCCATGATGATGTTGTAGGTCGAGCCGAAGGGGTACTCCCATTGCAGATCGACGCCCGCCCGCGCGAAGAAGTTCACCACCTCCGGAAGGGGAATGTCGGAGTGCACGGTGACGTGCGGTATGAGCACCGCCTTCGCGATACCGCTTTCTATCCACTGCTCCGCCATCCTGAGGCAGTTTGACGTTGATGCGCCGCCGGCATTGCAGACGACGGAATCGCGGCAGCCCTTGAGGCCGAGCTCCTCCGGTATCTTCCCGAAGGAGATCTCGGACGTGAGCCGCGGCTGCGCCTGCGGTGAAACCGCTATCACCCCCTCGATATCGTTCTTGTCAAGGCCGGAATCACGCACCGCCTGAATGCAGATATCGTAGAGAATATCCCAGCGCGTCCGCTCGGGCATGATGCGCGTGGGCACCTCTCCGATGCCGATAATTGCTATTTTTCCCCTGCTCATATGAATTGCACCTCCCTCATCGATTATGGTACATTACAAGATGTCATTATAAGGAATATCCCAAGCTTCAGAGAACACTTTTGTTATGTATCGTATCCGAATCACAGTACAAAAAAATATTGACGAGAACTAGATTGTATCTTATACTATATATAATATAGTACTGTATTGTATTAAAGTATATATTTTTAGTGACTCCTTCATGTCAAGTTTTTTTTAAAAAAAATTCACAAATTTCTCTTTACGAAAGGTACCATGAAAGCGGTGATTGAATAAAGGAATAGGTTTTGTAACCCTTGAGGAGACCATGAAGCTTCCAAAACATATGAAAATATCAGAGCTCTCGAAGGCGACATCGACACCTGCAACATCGATACGATTCTACATAAAAGAGGGCCTGCTCCCTGAGCCGATAAAGACCAGCAAGACGATGGCATATTACACCCGCGATCATCTCGATCGCCTCAGATTCATCGAGAAAATAAAGCGAGAGGAAAACCTCCCCCTCTCGAAAATCAAGGAGCTCATTCGAAACGAATTCCCTGCAACCACCATCCCGGAAGACAGCCGGGTGTACTCCAATCGGCGGGAGGAGATCATCGAGATTGCCATCGAGCTCTTCAGGGAAAAGGGCTACAGCGAGACCAGCATCACCGACATCGTCAACCGTGCCGGCATCGGACGGGGGACCTTCTATGCGAACTTCGAGAACAAGGAGGAGCTCTTCATCGAGTGCGCCGACAAGATCTTCTACGACATGTACGATAATGTCTGGCAGGAGATCAAAGACGAGAAGGACATGCGGAAGCGGCTCGCCAAGCGAACCGGCGCCTTCGTGGAGTCCTACCCGAAGTGGATTGACATGATGAACCTCATGCGGGGCGCTTCGATAGGGAACAATCCCGCTTTTACCGAGAAGCTCCATCGGGTGATGAAACAGATTATCGGACCGATCAGCCGTGATGTGGAGCGGGGCATTCAGCAGGGGATTTTCCGTAAAGTCGACACCGTCAGCGTCGGCTACATGCTCATGGGTATCGCGGAGTACATCACCTATCTATACTATCAGAATAAACAGAATAAAAGCAAAGTGGATGCGGAGAAGATATTTTCAGTGGTACAGGATATTCTCACCAACGGGCTGTCCCGAAAATAGGGAATGCGATGCCGGCTCATCAGTGCTCGTGAAGAATCGATGAACCCCTGCTCTTCCATATCATCACGCCGATCATCACGATAGCCATGACGAGGAAACCGACGAAAATCCAGATAACGCTCCCGAGCCCGTACTGCCCCCCGACGATGCTGACCATCTGAACCGAGAGCGAACCGGCACCGAAGACGAGGGTGAACTTCACACCGTAGCTCATTGAGCGCCACCGCGGCGGCGTGACCATGGCAACCAGGCTGTTTTCAATCGGCTGCATGCCGAGCGTGAAGAGGGTAAAGAGCCCCGTTGCGGCAATCAGTATCCAGCTCTCAGAAAGGGCGATGACAATGAGAAAGGGAAAGGCAACGGCGAAGAAGACCAGATACCCCCAGCGCAAATCGAATCGGTCGGCGACCTTTCCGCCCAGGAGCTGACCGACCATGCCGAGGAGGTAGACGCCCGAGGTAACGGTCGCAGCGATAAGGGTCAGAAACTCCGGCGAGGTATCAGCAGCAGTGCGAATGCTCGATGCGAAGGCACCCAGGTGAGCGAAAATACCCGAAAGCTTGCTTTCGAGGAAGGTAGGGAGGATAACGGTAAAGCCGCGATACATGAGGCCGGTAAAGAGCATCGCCGAACAGAGAATGATGAAGAGCTTCACGGCGTCTCCCCCGACAACCGTCTTCCCCTGCTGTATGTCACGATCCCGCTCCACCGAAAAGGGTGTGATAAAAGAGAGAATTCCCGTTATCATCCCCGCAATGCCGAAAAGTATCAGGGCATGACCCCAGCCCATCAGATAGCTGAGCACCCCGGCGGCAAAGGGTGCAGCGGCGATTCCCAGGTTCCCGAAGAAACCGTTGATGCCGAGGGCCCTGCCCCGTTGCCGGAGCCCCTTTGAGAGGAGCGCGAGGCCGGAGGGATGATAGGCCGAGCAGCCGGCTCCGATGAGCGAGAGGGAGAGGGTGAGCCGGGTAACCGTCTGTGCCATTCCCGCTGCGAAGAAGCCGACGCCGGTTAATATGAGCCCGGCGCTCATCACCCATCGCGGTTCATACCGATCGCTTAGATATCCCCAGGGGATTGCGAGAACGCCGTAGAGGAGATACATCGGAAAGGCCGTTGCTATTACCACATCAACGGAAAGGGAGAGATCCCTGCTGATGGGCATAACCAGGGCCGGAAAGATGAGAATGAAGAAGTGCGTGAGAAAGTGTGCAGCGCTGGTAAAGATGAGTATTTTCTTTTCATTGACCGTCATAATCAACCGACCGCCGTGCTGAGCATCTCCCGAAAATTTATCGACTCCCCGACCCGATGCGCGATGAGAGCGATAAGAAACTCACCTCATTGCGGTGAGGATCGTAAAGCGAGAAGAGCCCCCGCTCAACCGCTCCCACGGTTATCACATAAATCCTGCTCTCAAGAAGTGTATAGGTTTCGCCGCCGTTCACCGGCACTTCGCAGATGTTCTCCGACTCAACCTCAATAATAGAGGGGCTGTGCGAATGACCGCGAAAGAGAATCCTGAAAGGGAGCTCTGAACCGATGAGATGAGGATAGTAATCCTCAATAGGTCTCCGCGTCGCCGCCGGCCAGGGAAAGGGAGTTGAATGAGCAAAACAGATATCACCCATTTGATAGATATAGGGCAACCCCTTAACATAAGAAACGGTCACCTCTCTGAGCGATACCGATCCATTGTCCAGCACATCGGTGATAATGCTCGTCTCGTTGTTTCCCAGTACGGCTTTGACGTTATTGGCGGTGAGAATCTCAACGGCCTCATCGAGCAGATCAGGTGCCTGCACATCACAGATATCGCCGAGATGAATCAAAATTTCCGCGCGTAATGCCCTGAGAGAATCAATCGCAGCCCCGAGGAGCGCATTGTCGCCGTGGCTGTCAGCCAGTATCCCGATCTTCCCGCCGCTCTTCATCTTCGTCGCATCCCCTTCGGGACTCACCTGCACGGTACCTCAGGAAGACCGCTTTCGCGATCCTTTCGATCGACCGGGATCGTTTCGCCGCTCTTCCTGCAGCGCTCGATGCACCTCTTCACGTATCTCGTTTCGCAGATCATCCATAATCTCATCTTTCACTGTCGTTTCGATCTCCTTCTCCATCTCCTCAATGGTCGAGGGCGGGAACTCGCCGCGATACTGCTCATAATTCTTCCTGAAGAGAACTCTCCGCATATCGGCAAAGATATTGTAAAACACCGGCGTCCCGATGAGTGTGATAACCGTTCCGAAGGCGAGCCCCCATGAGAGGGAGAGCGCCATCGGTTTCAGAAAGGGATCATACCCGCCGATACCGTAGGCAGTGGGTATCAGACCGAGAAAGGTGGTAATGGTGGTGAGAAAGACCGCCCGGAGTCGCGTGGCCCCCGCCTGAATGGTCGCCTCCGCCGGCGAGAGGCCATTCCGGCGCGCTTTCTTGATAAAGTCCACCAGAACAATGGAATCGTTCACCACCACTCCGGTCAATCCCACGACTCCCATGAGCGCCAGGAATGAGAGGGGAAGACCGTGGAAGAAGAAGGTCCAAACAATACCGATAAAGGTGAGGGGTATAACCGAGATGATTATAACCGGGTGCACCAGCGACCTGAAGATCGAGACGAGAATGATATAGATGATGATGAAAGCGATGAGAAATGATCTGGAGAGGTCCCGAATCGACTCCTGCGTATCCTTGAACTCGCCCTCATAGTTCACCGTATAGCCGGTATAGCGCTCGCTGATATCGGCGAACTTCTCCATCAGATCGGCATTGACTGCAACCGAAGTGACATCCGGTGCTTTCTCGTCGATTTCCGCGGTCACGGATATCGTCCGACGCCAGTCCTTTCTGTTGATAAGGGAGATACCCGTAGACGGCGTAAATCGGGCAACGGTTGAGAGGGGGATAAGATTCCCCATGCGGTTGGCGATTTTTATCCGCTGAAGGCTCGCAAGATTCTCGCGAAGCGACTCGGGGAAGATCACCCGTATGTCTATCTCCTCATCGGTTTTCTTGATGGTCGTTGCAACGGTTCCCTCATAACAGGAGCGAACCGTGGCGGCGACATCGTAGACGGTGATTCCGGTTATGGCGGCTATTTTCTCGTTCACGACAAGCCTTAGCTCATCCTTCCCCTCCTCGAAGTTGTCCTTGACATCCTTCAATCCCTTTATGGTGAGAAGATACCGTTTATATTCGTCAGCGATCTTCTCGAGCGTTGCAAAATCATCCCCTTTAATCGCCACACTGATAGGTTTTCCCACCGGGGGGCCATTACGAACGGTGTCGAACTCGAGCTTGTCGAATTCATCGGCAAGGGGATCGCATTGCTCACGTACCCAGTCAATGATCTGATCTGCCTGCCGCTCGCGACTCAGTGCCGGTGTCAGGTGAACGATAACAATGCCGTAATTCGATCCCAGCTTGGTATAGGGATCGTTGGGCTGCTCCTGTATGATCCCGGCGCGGGCCGTAAAGGTGTCCAGCTCGGTGTCGGGAAGTCTCGCGATAATCCGCTCAATTTTCGAGAGCTTTTTATTCATGTCCTCAACGCTGGTTCCCGTCGGTGCTTCGGCCTTCACCGTAAAGGTCTCGATATTCCCCTCGGGGAAGAGGATGAACTTGAGATTGAATCGTGCGAAAACCAGCGTCCCGAGAAATATGAGAACAATGACTATCAGGGATTTATACCGATTATTGACAACAACGACAATAATTCTCGTATAGTACTCTTTGAAAATCTGGAACAGCCTCCCCTCCCGGGGCACATGAACAGTCCCCCGCCGACTCCCACCCTCCACATCCCCGATATGCGCGGGGAGTATGAACATGCACTCAAGCCAGGAGGCGATGAGCGCAACTGAGACGACAGCGGGAAGTGTCCACATGAACTTCCCCATGATGCCGCTCATGAACATGAGGGGTGAGAAGGCTGCGATGGTGGTCATGATGGTTCCCGCAACCGGTATGATAACCTCGGATGTGCCGGTGATTACCGCTTCCTTGACCGGCTTCCCCATCTCCATATGACGGTACACATTTTCCGAGACGATAATGGCATCGTCGACAATCATCCCGAGCACCATGATGAGCCCGAACATCGACATCAGGTTGACCGTGACCCCGGCGTAGGCCATCCAGAGAAAGGTCCCGAAAAAGGCGAGTGGTATTCCCAGGGCGGTGACCAGCGATATCCGCCAGCCGAGGGTGACGAGCAGAGATAAGACAACCAGAATAAAACCGACGATACCGTTATTGACGAGCACGTCGAGCCTTCGCTTCACGTAATAGGAGAGATCGTTGAAGAGATCGAGCTCATAGTTGTCCGGAAGGACTTTTCTGAAGCTGTTGACCTCGGCCCGAACCGCATCGACGAGGGTGATGATATCGGCAGAGCTCTTTTTGATGACGGTGATCATAATCGCCTTCTCACCCTTCGTCTTGTTGATTATCCTCTCCTCCTCGAAGGAATCCCGCACCGAAGCCACATCACCGACCCTCACCCAGTTCCCCAGATCATTGGCGCGTATCAGGATATTCGCTATCTCGGGGGCGGATTGAACCTCTCCGATTGTTCGTATGAGCACCTCGCCGTCGCTCTTCTTTACAACACCGCCCGGGAAATTAAGGTTCTTCTTCGAGAGCGCCATGATAATATCATTCATGGCGACATGATAGGTATCGAGGAGGGCGGGGCTGACCTCGACAATCATCTCCCGTTCGCGGTATCCCCGCTTGTCAATTTTCGCAACGCCGTCAACCTCGAGCAGGCGATCCTCGAGAATTTTCGCATACCTCCTGAGCTCGAACTCATCGGCATCGCTCTCGATGCCGTTGCGGTTGATAACCGCAATCTCGATAACGGGCATTCTGCTGGTCTCAAGCTCGGCAACTTCCGGATCCTCCGCGTCCTCGGGGAAATCTTCGACAGCGTCTACGGCATCCTTGATATCGGTTATAGTCTTATCCTTGTTCTCCACGTCAGGATCGAGCTTTACCACCACGATGGAACGTGCCTCGAGAGAGTTTGAGAACAGCTCCTCGATGCCGTCAACTTCTCTGAGCTCATCCTCGATTGAAATGGTGATATGCTTCTCAACGTCCTCAGCGGTCGCTCCCGGATAGACGGTCGTCACGACAATATAGTCAAACTCTATGTTTGGAAATGCCTCCTTCTGTGCAGTCCAGATAAAGACAATGCCCGCAATGAGGAGGCCAACGGAAAAGAGATTGACCAGCAGAGAACGCTCGGCAAAATATGCTACTAATCGTTTCATAGACGGTCCTGTAGTGTATAATGGTATACTATAACGACGTACACTGATAAATAATCTCCGAGATTATTCTGCTGACGCGGGATTCGAATATGAAGTTCACCGATACGGCTTCACAGCAAGAAATCAAGTACAAAAAGTGTAAATCTCATTTTTTCTTGCAACAAAAATCGGAAAAGGAAGCATGAGCGCAATGAGAGCACATCGTAAGGAAACGAGAATCCATTTCGTACCGATCTCTTTCGATTCAATCGAAAATTTTTTGCATCGAGATGATACAGGTCAATCAGAAGGCGCGAGGGTGAGCAAGAGATGAATCACGACTACCCGGTGCTCGAATCCGACATACTCATTATTGGCGGCGGGAGCGCCGGTGCCATGGCTGCCATTCGGGCAAAGGAGCTGGATCCGGCACAGCGAGTCGTTGTCTTCGAGAAGGGAAACATGAAGTACTCCGGATGTATTGCCCGGGGCATGGATGCGCTCAATATCGTCGCGGTCCCGGGTGTTGCAACGCCCGAGCTCTACGTGGAGTCGAACGGTATCGCCTGCGAGGGCATCATGGATGAGCCGGTCAACTATCTCATGGCGAAACGGAGCTGGGAGATGCTGCGGAAGCTCGAATCATGGGACGTCTGCTTTCCCGTCGATGAGCGCGGCGATTACGAGATTCTCCAGGTGCATCCGCGCGGTCGGTTCTGCGTCACCATGAAGGAGCCGGAGCTGAAGACCATACTCTTCAAACGGGTCAGTGAGCTCGGCGTCACGGTGATCAACCGGACCATGGGAGTGCGGCTCCTCAAAAACGGCGACCGCGTTGCCGGCGCAATCGGCATGAATGTCCGAACGGGTGAGATTATCGTCTGTACCGCCCCCTCGGTCATCATCACCGCAGGGGGGACCGCGCGGTTCGGGCTCCCGAACAACGGCTATCTCTACGGGGTGTACGATTTCCCCGGCAATACCGGTGACGGCTACTGCCTCGCCTTCAACGCCGGCGCCGAGTTGAGCGGCTTCGAATACACCCTGATCTACTATATCGTCAAAGACATCAATGCACCGCTTCTCTATATCACCCTGACGCGTGGGGCAAACCTCCTGGATGTCTTCAACGAGCATCGCGAAGGGGATCATCCCTCCATTCAGTCGATGCTTCAGGAACACCGGGAGGGACGGGGACCGCTGCGGATTATCCTGAAGCATCTCCCCGAGGAAAAGATACGGGAGATCGAGAGCATCCTCTTCACCACCGAACGGCCGGCGCAGGAGCGGTTCTATCAGGGACGCGGCGTGGATTTTCGAAGCGGCGAGATCGAGCTCTGGCCCACCGAATGCTTCCTCTGCGGCGGCCACGGGTTGACCGGCGTGCGGATTGACGAAGGCGCGGCGACAAGCGTCCCCGGCCTCTTCGCCGCCGGAGACACGGCACTCGTTGCGCGGGGACATCTCTCCGGAGCCTTTATCATCGGAGAGGTCGCCGCCGAGAGCGCCACCGAATATGCCGCGGAAACGGAACCGGTTGAAATTATCACCGATCAGGTCAATGAATTTCGGCGCCGGCACCGCGAAAGGGGTGAACAGCGAAACAACCCGATTTCGATCGAGGAGTTCGAATACAAGGTGCGGCGGATAATCAACGACTATATCGTGCCGCCGAAGCACGAGTACACACTCAATCGGGCTTTGTGGTGGATGGAGCGATTCCGCCGCGAGCTTGTCGATTCGGTTCGCATCGTGGACGATCACGATCTGTTCAAGAGCTATGAGGTTGAAAACATCATTCAGTGTGCAACCCTGAGCGCGCTCGCCTCACGCGAGCGGCGGGAGAGCCGGTGGGGCCCGTGGCACTTCCGCAGGGACTATCCCGAACGCAACGACAGTGAATGGCTGAAGCATATCGTCCTGAAAAAGGGCGAAGGACCGGATGAGGTTACGATCTCTCATGCGGCAATACAAAAACTCGATACGAAGAGTGTGCGATGAACGGAAACATTCTCGAGAGCCTCTCGGACAACATCGTCATCGATAAAGACAAATGCATCTTCTGCAACATCTGTGTGGAAACATGCGTTCTCGACAATCTCAGAATGAAGCTCTCCCCCTGCCGGCAGGCCTGCCCCCTGGGAGTGAACTGCCAGGGATACGTGCAGCTCATCGCCCGGGGCGAAGAGGAGAAGGGGATGGAGGTCCTGCGCGAAACCCTCCCCTTTCCCGGCATACTCGGTCGAATCTGCTCGCAGCCCTGCGAGGAGAACTGCCATCGAAAGAAAATCGAGGGGGAGGCCGTTGCCATCAGGGCCCTGAAGCGATACCTCGTCGATTCCACCGGAAGCAAGAAGTTCGAACCGTCGATTGCACCGGAAACCGGCAGGCGTGTCGCGATAATCGGATCAGGCCCTGCCGGTCTCATGGCTTCATATGACCTGCGAAGCAGGGGGCATCGGGTGACGATAATCGAAAAGGAACCGGAACCGGGCGGGATGCTCCGATGGGCCATCCCCGAGTACCGGCTCCCCCGGAAAGTCCTCGAGGGGGAGATCGAGCTCCTGCGGGATATGGGCATCGAATTCCGCTGCGGCATCGCCATTGAGAGCGCATCCGATATCGCAAAGCTCAAAGAGGACTTCCAGGCGCTCATTATTGCAACCGGCTGCCCGCACCCCATCACCCTGCACAAGAGCGATCATCCACCGATCCAGAACGCACTCCCCTTCCTGCGAAGCGTCAGATCCGGGGAGCCCTCCCCGGTCGGCAGTCGCACCGTTATCATCGGCGGCGGCAACAGTGCAGTTGATACAGCGCGAACGGCACTCAGACTGGGAGCCGAGAAGGTCTCCATTGTATGCCTGGAATCCAGGGAGGAGATTCCGGCCTTCTCCTGGGAGCTGGAGGATGCCCTGGCCGAGGGTATCGCACTCGAGTGCTCATGGGGTGCGCCGAAATTCATCTCCACATCGAGCGGACTGAAGATTGAATTCAGCCGCTGCCTCGCGGTCTTCGATTCCTGCGGCGATTTCAATCCCTCATACGAGCCTGCAACAAAAAAACAGATAGAAGCCGATACCGTTATCATCGCCATCGGGCAGAGGATCGATACTGCACTCTTCGAATACGCCGGCCTCGATCCGGTAAAACCGGCTACGGATACACTCACCCTGCAGACAGCCGACGAGATGATCTTCGTTGCCGGGGATTGCGGAACCGGCCCCTCTACGGCCGTGGAGGCAATGGCCAGCGGACGCCGGGCGGCGGAATCGGTTCACCGGTTCCTCGCCGGCGAGCATCTCCGATACGGGAGGGCGTACGCGGGCCCCTTCGAGCTCGATTTCGAGATTGATACCAGCAGGGGAGCTCCCCATCGAAGGAGCGCTCTTCCCCGCACTCTTTACCGGGAGAAAAATGATTTCAGCGAAATTGAGCAGGGGTACGACCGGGAAACCGCCCGGCGGGAAGCCGAGCGGTGCTATTCATGCGGCCAGCCCTACGGCAGGTACCGGACCTGCTGGTTCTGCCTCCCCTGCGAGGTCGAATGCCCCCACGATGCCCTTTGGGTCGAGATCCCCTATCTGCTCAGATAGACCGTTACATGAATCCCCTGAGAAAATAGGCATAGGTAATGCCGAGATAATTCCCGACGGCATAGCCGACGATACCGGCCGCCAGTCCGGAAACGATTATCTCCTTGTTCTTCATCGCCGAGGCAAAAACGGGAACGAAGGGGGGCGAGAAGAGCGCCGCCACGGAGGTGATAATGACCGTGTCGGTATCGATACGGAAGATGGTGCAGAGGAGCAGGTGAATCAGCCATGAGCCGTATACCGCAATGGAGGTGAAGATCATAATGCCTGCGGCCGCGGTGAGCAATTGCTTCAGATCAGCCATCGAGCCGACAACAACACAGAAGATGAAGACGATATACTGGCCCAGTTGAAAGCTCTTGTCGATATCCCTGATACGCCTGACGAAGGAGCAGATAATACCGAGCGTCGTGATGACGAGCATGAGCGCTGCCATATTGTACTCCTTCGGCGTAACCGAGTAGGCGGCACCGCCGACAGCGAAAATAAGAACGGCAATGCCGAGGGCGCCCAGGAGGGGGATAACCGTTGCTTTTGAAAAGATGCCCCGATAGTCCGTGAAATCCATCTTTTCATCTGCCGGGTCCCGCCCCTCGCCGCGATCAAGCTCCCGGATCGCCTGCGTATCGGACTGGAAGGGGGGGAGAAACAACTTGAAAAACCGCTGCCCTAAAATCATCATGAAAAAGAACCAGGGGGTGCAGGCGAGCATATCGGCGGTATTGGTGAGCACCAGTATATGCTCTTTTGATTTGAGCGCCAGGCCGATTGCATTGAGATTGGGCGTGCCGCCGGTATAGACGCCGATGAGCATCCCGGCCACCTTCCACGATTCTTCAACACTGTCCCTGAAAATGAGATAGCCGATTGTTATTGCGATGAGAACCGCCAGGAACATCAGTATCATTGCAATGAGCGTCTTCCCCGCAAGGCGCGACCAGCGCTTCAGATCGGTGGAGAAGAGCATCAGGGGGATGGAGAGGGGAACCGTTATCGTCATGAACAGCTCCTGGGTTGAACCTGCACCCGCAGGAACAACACCGATCACACTCATGAGAACCCCCATACCGTAGCAGAGAATCCCCGCCCCGATCTTGTCGAGAAGGGATGACCGCGCACATCCGTATATGGCCAGGGCCGGAAAAATCAGGTAAAAAATCGACAGCAGTACTATACTCATCGCTTATACCCGCTCCTTTATTTATTTCGCTTCCCGCGTCACCCGGGCAATGGAAGCTACCTCACGATATCAACACAATGAGGAATAATCGTCAATGAAAATTTGAATTTTAGATTCCAAAATAATTTTACACTTGCTCTCTGTTCGACAAGTATTATACTGGATCATCCTGAAGACGTAAGAGCAGAAACGATCTCTCAGAGGAACAGGTCATGAAAGTCGAGACATTGAAAAAGCGAAAGCTCAGCCTCAAGAATGACGGCAAACTCGAGCTCTTCTTCGTCGGGGTCGGGAGCGCCTTCACGAAGCGGCACTATCAAACCAATCTCTTGATAATAAAGGGGAAGGATCATCTCCTTATCGATTGCGGAACCAAATGCCCGCAGGCGCTCTACGAGCTGGGGATTCCCATCACGGATATCAAAAACTTCCTGATCACCCACTCGCACGCCGATCACATCGGGGGGCTCGAGGAAGTTGCCCTCATGGGAAGATACGTCAACAAGAAGAAGCCGGTCATGGTTATCAATGAAACGTACCAGCATATTCTCTGGGATATGTCGCTGCGCGGCGGCTCTGCTTTCAACGAGGAGGAGGCTGCGGATATACTCTCCTTCAGCGATTTCTGGGACATCATCCGACCGCAGTGGCTCACCGACTATCCGCGGGAGACCTTCAGCGCCAAAGTCGGAAAGATTAACATCAAGATGATGCGCACCATGCACATTCCCGACTCATCCTCCGACTGGCAGAGCTCCTTCTGGAGCTGCGGTGTCATCATCGACGACCGGGTCCTCTTTACCAGCGATACCAGATACGACTTCGACCTGGTCGATTCATACGAGAAGAAATTCAACTTCGAAGCCATCTTCCACGACTGCCAGTTTTACCCCGGCGGCGTGCACGCTCCCCTCGAAGAGTTGAAGCAGCTCCCGGCCGAATACAAGAAGAAGATGTATCTGACACATTACAACGACAACTGGGAGGAATTCGAGGGCAAGATAGAGGAGTACGGCTTCGCAGGGCTCGCCCAGGAGCATGTCTATTACGTTTTTGATTGAGCGGGAAGATGTTGCGCAGGTGCCACGGATGGCAAGGTGTAAACGGCGCCTGCGGCTCCTCAATAAATACAGCATTTGCCAAGCATGTGAATGCTGCTTTACGTATACTTCATTCCGTTGTAAGAGAGAGCCAGGTTGAAATTATTTTATTCTTTATGTCGCTGGAAGGCTCCTCGTTAAGTCCAGTTGCCGGGAGGATGTAATCCTCAAACACAAAGAGACCATAAACCAGTGCGGTCCCGCCGGCAACGAGAATTCTCGGATCGATTGATTTCCGGATTGTACCTTTTCTCTGTTCGCCGGATATGAGACCGACCATTTTCTGCATGAAAGGAAAGGCGCTCTGCACATCTCCTTCAAAGGGCCCATCGAGAAATGTTCGGGCAAGGACCTTCCAGAACTCCTCGTTCTCTTCCAGGGCATGAATCCCCCTGGCAAGGGCATCTTGAGGGGAACTGAATACCCCGATACTTTCATTTATCTTCACCATGAGACGATTTTGCACTTCCAAGCGAAGATTTTCTTTGGAGCCAAAGTGTCGATGGATCAGCCCGTGGTTTACCCCTGCTTCCTGTGCGATATCGCGTAATGAAACAGCGGAAACTCCCCGTTGCGCAAAGAGTTTCGTGGCAGCATCAAGAATGGCGTCTTTTACTTCGACCTTTCCCCTGGGCTTTGTTTTCCGAGAATGCATGGAGGATCCTTTTTTACATTAAATGTCTTTCAGTAATATGCACACAGTGTACCCTGTCAACGAGATAAAACATATCCCTTTAACCATTCCAGGTTGGATAAACAAATTAAAAACTCCTCTCGACCGTTACGGTGCAACAATATTAAATACCCCTTTTGATTTATCGAAGAGGAGAAGAAAACGAAGCAGATCCATACGGCTGCCGCTGACAGTAACTTTTCCACTGAAGAGTATATCCTTGATATTCGCTTAAATTTCTCTTAAAGTTCCCGGATCGGGGGCAGATAATCCTCCAGTCTGTCGGGGGCGAGCATGACCTTCCTGGGTTTATACATGCGGAAGGTCAGACGAAAATTATCCCCCTTGGGTGTTGGCAGCCAGTTGGCATCGTCTTTACCGGGTCTCTCTGACTGCATGATAATGGTCAGTGAGCCATCTCTATTGTGTTTCAATCCCTTTGTGCGATCGCTGATCGCATAGCGGTTAATGGGATTTTCCACGAGATTGTAGGACTTGTCGTACAGCGTTATGGACCAGAAGGCGTCGACAGGAGGGAGGTGCCTGGCATCGAAATGCAATGTATACCTTTTGTCTCCATTGAGCAACCTGCCTTTTTCATCATGATAGGTGAGAAAATAGAGTGCTTCTGACGGGTCATGGATGAAGAGGCCCTGTATAACACCCACCGTTCGGCGCAGATAGTCCTGACCAAAGCTCCCTCCTATGCGGTCCACACTCCAGTTTGACTTCGATTTATAACCGCGGGTTTTAACCTTCCAGGCCACTATATCGTGGGTCGTATCAATGGCCCGTTTCATTCCCCGTTTAATGTCCGGGTCTATCGTGTCCGGATCAAAGGGTCTGTCGAGAGACATGCCGATATATTTGAAGCTTTCCCAGGCAGTTCTATCAACGTCTTTCTGAGGCGGGTTTCTATGGGCGATGCGCACGATACGCCGGTATTCGGACAGCTCACCTGAATCATCAGGCTTGAGAATCGGTTCCCTTTTCAGCGGTTTACCGGGATTCATATAATTGGAGAGGGGCCGAGCATCAAACCGGGCCTGAATTTCATTGACAACAGTTTCTTCGTGAGGGCCATCGATGAGTATTCGAACGGCAATAATACCTTCATTGCAACGGACGCGCACCGGTATTAATCCCCTGGGGACTGTACCCTTCCATTGAGGGCCTACAATAAGATAATTAT
>Ga0180432_10001594_pt1 | contig 35715 bp, 17 predicted proteins | sample SS_ome_10_FD_132414 | JGI IMG/M metagenome (GOLD analysis project Ga0180432, IMG submission 132414) | Hypersaline lake sediment archaeal communities from the Salton Sea, California, USA - SS_1_MS_2 metaG | ecosystem: Environmental > Aquatic > Non-marine Saline and Alkaline > Hypersaline >... | reverse complement strand
CTGGAGCATGGCGCGGACCCGAACGTGCCGGACAAGAACGCAGGCTGGAACGCGCTTCACCACGCAGCGGCCTACAGCAATGACGCGATCATCCACGAGCTCATCGCCCACGGCGCGCGTATAGACGCCACTGGCATCAGGGGCGCCACACCGCTGCATGTTGCTGCGCAGCAGGGGAACATGCAGGCAGCGCGCGCTCTGCTCGAGTCCGGCGCAAACCCCAACGCAAGGGCCGAGGACGGGAGCACTCCCCTGTCCGTCGCGGAATCTCGCGAAATGAAGGAGCTGCTCATCAAGCATGGCGGCACGCTATAGCCACCTTCTCTCGCCATCCCGCTTGCGGCGGCGCCTGCGGACCTTCCGCGCCTCGACGCATCGGCCCGCCTCTTGACATTCCGCGCGAATTGCCGCAGGCTCGCACGCGCGTACGCGGCATGGGCCGCGCAAAGACACGAACGAGAACGCAAAGAACGGCCGCGCGGTGCGGCCGCCTGTTCCAGAGGCCCAGGACGACCGGGCCTAACCTTGCAGCCAAGGAGTGGGTATGCGCATGCAGATTCTGACCGCCGTGGTTCTGTGCGCCGGCCTGGGCTTCGCCTGGTCCGCGGCGCTTCATGCGGGCGAGGCGTCGGCCAAGCCGGACCGCGTGGTGTTCGAGACCTCCATGGGCGACATCGTGATCGAGCTCTTCTCGGACAAGGCGCCCGTGACCGTGCAGAACTTCCTCGCGTACGTGGACGCGGACTTCTACGAAGGGACCGTGTTCCACCGCGTGATCCCCGGGTTCGTGATCCAGGGCGGCGGCATGACCCCGGACATCGAGCGCAAGCCCACGAGCCCGCCCATCGAGAACGAGGCGGACAACGGACTGCGCAACCTGCGCGGCACCCTGTCCATGGCGCGCACCAGCGACCCGGACAGCGCCACGAGCCAGTTCTTCATCAACCTGACCGACAACCCGCCCCTGGACCGCGCCGAACGGAACCCGGGCTACGCCGTGTTCGGCCGCGTGGCCGAGGGCATGGACGTGGTCGACCAGATCGCCCAGGTGCAGACCGCGGACCGCGGCCCGTACCAGAACGTGCCCGTCGAACCCGTAGTGGTGCGCCGCGCCTATCGGCAGGACGCGTCCACGCAGGAGCCTGCGCGCTAAGGAGGCCGTCCATGAAGCAGCCGCTCTATCTCTTGACCCGATCAGCCCAGGCGCAGAATGCCTACGGGCCGTTCACGCAAGAAATCCTTGCCTCCGAGGGCCTTGTCAATGTTCAGCGTGTGGACCTGGACATCGAGCCGCTTGCGGACCTGGGCCAGGGCGACCTGGCCGTGCTCACCCGGTGCGCGCTGCGCCTGAGCGAGATCGACGCGCTCCTCGATTCGGTGCGCCGAGGGCTGCGGCTCGTGGTGCTCGCGCCGTCGAACGCGTTCCTCCAGCGCGTGGGGTGGCGGCCGGCCTCGAAGTCCGTGTACCCGGGCTGGGCGCGCGTCGCGCAGGGCTACCCGGGCGCGGGCGACCCCCTGCAGACCCACATTCCCGTGGCCAAGTCCACGCCGTACGAAGAACAGGTGCCCGAGTGGACTCCGCTCGCCCATGCCGTGGACGCGGACTGGCGGGACGCGGGCGCCCCGGCCGCGGCCCAGTTTCCGCTCGGCGACGGCGCCGTCGGTCTCTTCCTCTACGATCTGCCCAAAGCGGTCGCGCGCATCCGGTTCGGCAACCCGGACCTGGCCGGCTACGTCCAGGCCGGGCTGCATCGGTGGCAGCATGCGGGCGACCTGTTCATCGGGCACGTCGACCTGCGCGTGATCGGCCGCCCGCAGGCCGACTTCCACGCCCAGCTTCTCGTGCGTTTGCTGACCGACCTCGCTCCCTGGCCCCTGCCGCGTCTGTGGTACTACGAGCGCGGGGCGCATCGCGCCGCTGCCGTGTTCCAGAGCGACGGGGACAACTCCAAGACCGACGACTTCCGCGCGCTCGACCAGGCGCTGACCGCCCGCGGGGCCACGGCGACCTTCTATCTCATGCCCACGACCAAGATGACACCGGACCTCGTGCAGGAATTCCGCGATCGTGGCCACACCTTCGGCCCGCATGTGAACGTGCTCGGCGAGCGGCAGACCGAGGAGATGTACTTCGAATTCCCCGAGGCACTCCGCGAACAGACCGCCGCGTTCCGCGAGCGGTTCGGAACGGTCAGCACCAGCCTCCAGGCCCACGGCGCGCCCTGGTCCGGGTACATGGAATGGGTGCCCGACCACATCGCCGAGGGGTACCGGATGCTCTTCGTGTATCTGAGCCTCACCAGGGCCTTCCTGGGGCAGTACATGTGCGGGAGCGGCCGTCCCCTGCGGTTCTGCGGACTGGACGGCACCGTGCACGACGCCTATCAGCAGCCGATCGTGACCTACGACGACCAGAGCATCCAGGATTACCTCACCGAGCACCCGGGCGAGATGGTCGCCACGTTCGAGAGCCGCCTTCGCGAGGCCCTGGAGCACAGCCACACGGCCATGGGCATCCTCAGCCACCCGGTCAGCTTCGCCCAGTACAGCCGCCCCGCGGTCGAGAGGTATCTCGACGCGCTCGCGGCCGCGCAGGTGCCCGTGTACAACGGCGACGCCTGGTGCGCGCTCCAGGACCGCCGCCGCGCGGTCGAGCTGCGATGCGAGGTGCCAAGCGAGCGGACCGTGCTCTGCACGGTCGAGAACCTGCGCGGGCCGCTATGCCTCATGGTGCCTGTGCCTTCCGAAGCGGGCGAAGCCGTGGTGCGCGTGGACGGGGCCGTGGTCGAGCCGGAGATGGACTCTCGCCTGACCGCACAGTACCTGCTCGTGGACCTCGCGGGCAAGCCGGACGGTGCGTCGACCGAGGTCGAGATGAGGTGGAAGTGACCCCCTCCGGGCGCAGGAGCCGCACACATGGCGAAGGACAAGAAGTCCGAAGCATCCAAGCGCCCCGGCCAACGGCGCGGCGGCTGTCTGCGCCGGCTCGTGTGGGGTATGCTCGGCGCGCTGGCGGCGGCCATTGTGCTCGCGGTGGTGTTCCGCGCGCCGCTCCTGCGCGCCACCGCGCGCTGGCTCATTGTGGGCCGCCAGCCCTATCCGGGCGAACGAGCCGACGCGATCGTGGCCCTGGGCGGAGCGGACACGCGCAAGCACTATGCGCTCGACCTGTACCAGCAGGGCGCCGCCGAGCACCTGGTGCTACTGTTCGACGAGTACGAACAGCGCACCCGGCCCTTCGGCGCGGAGAGCCGCCTGCCCGAGGAGGCCCTGAAGTACCTGACCGAAGAGGTCCACATCCCCCGCGAACGCCTGCGCGTGCTGCGCGGGCTTACGAACACGGCGCACGAGGCCGTGGGCCTGCGCGAGTTGGCGCAGCAAGAGAACTGGACCCATGTCTTCGTAGTGGACAGCGCCTTCCACACGCGCCGCAGCCGGTGGATCCTGCGCCGGGTCTTCCGGGACAGCCCTGTCAAGGTCACCGTGGTGCCCGTGCCCCTGTCCCACGACCACCTGACCCTGGACCGCTGGTGGGTGCGCGAGCGCGAGGCCGTGGCCGTGAACAATGAGTATGTCAAGCTCCTGGTGTACTGGTGGCGCTACGGAGGCCTGGAACCCGGCGAGATCGCGCGCCGCGCCCGGTCCGAGGCCGCTCCCCTGCCCCAGGGACAGGAGGGCGCAGCCGGGTTTGACGAAAATCTTGCTTGCATGCGGCAAGCCACCGGCTAGACTACAGTTATGGCAACGCCGATCGAAATCACCGCCGTGCTGGACCGCGCTGCGAAGGAGGGCGCCAGCGACGTGGTCCTCTCCGCGGGCGTGCCGCCTGTCTTGTACGTGGACGGGCGGCTGCACCGCCTCGGAGACGTGCCCCTGGCCGCCGAGGACACGCAGCGGATGCTCTATGCGATCCTGCAATCCGACCAGGTGGCCATCTTCGAACGCGAGCGCGAGCTCGACTTCTCCTTCACCTACAACAACGAGTTGCGCTTCCGGGGCAATGCCTTCTGGCAGCGGGGAACCGTGGGCGCGGCGTTCCGTCTGGTGCCCAACGAGATCCCGGACTTCGAGACCCTGGGCCTGCCCCACGCGGTGCGGTCCTTCGCCGATGAGCAGCAGGGCCTGGTCCTGTGCACGGGGCCCACGGGCAGCGGCAAGAGCACGACGCTCGCCAGCATGATCGAGCACATCAACCAGACCCGCAGCGCGCACATCATCACGGTCGAGGACCCCATCGAGTTCGTGCACACGCACAAAAAAGCGGTCATCGAGCAGCGCGAGGTCGGCTCGGACACCAAGAATTTCGCCATCGCCGTACGCCACGTGCTGCGCCAAGCGCCGCACATCATCCTGGTGGGCGAGATGCGCGACCTGGAGACGATCCGCGCGGTGCTCACCGCGGCCGAGACCGGGCACCTGGTGCTGGCGACGCTGCACACCAACGACGCGCCTCAGTCCGTCGACCGGATCATCGACGTGTTCCCCCCGTACCAGCAGACCCAGGTGCGCATCCAGCTGTCCATGGTGCTGCTGGGGATTGTCAGCCAGCGTCTCCTGCCCACGGCCAAGGGAGACGGCCGGATCCTGGCCTGCGAGGTCATGCGCAACGTGCCCGGCATCGCCAACCTGATCCGCGAGGGCAAGACCGCCCAGATCCACGGGCTCATCGAGACCCACGCCCGCATGGGCATGCACACCATGGACGCGTACGTGAAGCAACTGTACACCAAGGGTCTGATCTCCGAAGAAGTGGCCCGGAAGATGATGAAGCACCCGGGCCGGACGTTCGGGTAGAGGCGCGCCATGGGGGCGTGGTTTTTCTGGGCATTCGCGGCCTTTGTCTTTCACAGCTTGACCTCCGCGTTCATCTACGCGCGCGTGCGTCGCGAGGAGACTCATCATTCCTTCCTGCTCAATCCATTGCCTGCGTATCTCTGGGGGCTGCTGGGACTTTGCCTTGCACCGCCGGCCTTCGCGTGGCTGGCGTTTGCGATCCATCCGGTCCTGGCCATCCCCATCTGCACACTCATCAGCTTCGGCACCATGCTTCTGCCGGTGATGGTCATCGCGGAGAAGTGGTCGCTGTGGCTGTTGATGCCCGGCGGCGCTAGGCCGATCCCCAAGGAGTGCCAGCAGGCCCTGGCCGCCCAGGCGCGCGGCGACTACGAGCTCGCCGAACGGTTCTACCAGGCCGAGCTCACTGGCGACCCGAAGCAGGACGCGTATCTCAACCTGGGCCTCGGGAACCTGTACCGCAACCAGCAGCGCTTCGAGGACACGGCACGCGCGTGGACGGCGGCCCTGGCGGGCGAGATGGACTCGGACGTGCACCTGGTCACGTCCCTGCGCTTGAGCCAGCTTCTGGATGAACGCCTCCACCGGATCGACGAGGCGCGGACCGTGCTGGCCCGGGCCATTGCCCTGTACCCCCGCGACCATGAGACCAAGGATCTTCGCGAGCGGCTCCAGGCCCTGAATCGGCGGCACGGGCGGTCCCCGGCCGCCGCGTCGGCGCCGCCGCTCTCCTCCATGGCCGCTCATCGGACCGAGAAAGGATAGCCTGATGCCGAAACGCTCCGCAAAACGCGTGGTGCTCGCCTATTCCGGCGGGCTGGACACGAGCGTCATCTGCCGCTGGCTCGTCGAGCAGGGCTGGGGGGTCGTCGCCTGGGCCGCGGACCTGGGCCAGCGCGAGGACTGGGCCGCCGTGCGGCGCAAGGCGTTGCACAGCGGCGCAGTCTCCTTCCGCAAGAGCGACCTGCGCGCTCAGTTCGTTGAGGAGTTCGTCTGGCCCGCGCTCATGATGAACGCCCAGTACGAGGGGCGCTACCTCTTGGGCACGAGCCTCGCCCGACCCTGCATCGCGCGCGAGCACGTGCGCGTGGCCCGCGACGAGGGGGCCGGGGCCATCGCCCACGGGGCCACGGGCAAGGGCAACGACCAGGTCCGCTTCGAGCTCACCGCCGCGGCGCTCGCGCCCGAGCTGCGCGTGGTCGCGCCCTGGCGCATGCCGGAGTTCTACAACGTGATCCGCGGGCGCCAGGAAGCCATCGCCTACGCCAGGGAGCACCGCATCCCGATCAAGGCCACAGCCGAAAAGCCCTGGTCCAGCGACGAGAACGTGCTGCACATCTCGTTCGAGGCGGGCATGCTCGAGGACCCGGCCCAGACCCCGCGCGAGGACATGTTCGAGCTCACCCGCTCGCCGCGCAAGGCCCCGCAGCGCGCCGCGCGGATCAGGATCGGCTTCGACCAGGGCCGCCCCGTGTCCCTGACACCGGGCCGAGGCGCCAAGGCCTGGGGCAAGCCGCGGCGCCTCAAGCCGCTCACCATCCTCCAGGAACTCAACGCACTGGCCGGGCACCACGGAGTCGGGCGCGTGGACATGGTCGAGAGCCGGTTCGTGGGCATGAAGAGCCGCGGCGTGTACGAGACCCCGGGCGGCACGGTGCTCCTGACCGCGCACCGCGACCTCGAAGGCCTGACCATGGACCGCGACCTCATGCATCTTCGCGACACGCTCATGCCGCGGTTCGCGTCGCTCGTGTACAACGGACTGTGGTTCAGCCGCCAGATGGAGGCGCTACTCGCCTTTGCGCGCGAGAGCCAGCGCTACGTCACGGGCACCGTGCGCCTGGAGCTGTACAAGGGGAACGTGACCGTGCTCGGCCGCGAGAGCCCGGTGAGCCTGTACGACCCGCAGGTGGCCAGCATGGACGACGACGCGGGCGCGTACGATCCCACGCACGCCCAGGGCTTCATCCGGCTCCAGGGTCTGCCCCTGCGCGCGCACGCGAGGCGCACCCGCCGCAAGAACCGGTAGAGGTGTCGCTTGTTCGCCGCGCTCACGAGCCCTGCGGGCGCGCCCTGCCCTTGGCGCGCGCCAGATACGGGTTCATCGCCGGGTCGTTGTACATCTTGTACTGGCGGTAGAGCCTCATCTGCAGCCGCCCCGCAAACAGGTCCGCGGTCAGCCGGCCCAGTGCGGCCGCCAGGTCCGCGCGCTGCTGTTCGAGCACCGCGCGCTTGGTCCGAGCCTTGACCCGATGCCGCTCGTCCACGTCTTCGCGCGCAGCCTGTACGCCCATGTGGAAGACCTTGAGCGCCAGGATGGACAGGCGGTCGATGACGCTGCCCGGGGTCTCGGTGTTCGAGGGCGCCTGGGATCCGGGGGACACGCCGATCTCGTCCAGGGTCTGGGCGATACTCTGGTCCATCCTCTCAATCAAGTCGTTGCGCTCCTGGTTGAGCGAGTCGATGCGCCGCTTCACCTGCGCGATGGTCGCGTCGTCCGCTTCTGGGTCGCGCGCGCGGTCCTCCTCGTGCCACAGAAGCTGATTGCGCCGGTGCTGTTCGAACACGAGCCGCTCGAACGGATCGGCAGGCGGCTGCGTCTGCGCGTCCGACAGCCCGCCGTCCGGAGTGTGTGCGCTCGCGGTCCACTGCGCCTGGGCCGCGGCCAGCGCGGCTGCGTCGATCGGCTCGGGCGCCGAGTCTGGTATGGTCATCGCCTCCCTCGCGTCACCCCTGGAATCCGAGCTTCCGGGCCTCGCGGACCTCACAAATTCGCATTCTACTACGCGCGTCCGACCCTGTAAACGTGCCAGTCCCGCGCGTTTCTTCTGGCGGGCTCACCGCCCTCGTGTATGATGGCCCGGCCACGACGGACCAGCAGGCGACCTGGAGGGAGATGGACCATGGCCATACAGATCCCGGTAGCGCTCCAGCTGTACTCCGTGCGCGAGGACTGTGCCCGCGACCTCGCGGGCGTGCTGGGGGCAGTGGCCCGCATGGGCTACGCGGGCGTGGAGTTCGCGGGCACCTATGGACACGGCGCCGCGGATCTGCGCCGCATTCTGGAGGCCGAGGGCCTGCGCCCTGCGGGCGCGCACACCAAGCTCGACGAGCTTGTCGGCGACGCCTTTGCGCCCACCGCGGACTTTCACCTCACCCTGGGCAACCGGTTCCTCGTCGTGCCGTCCTTGCCGCGCGAGCGCCGCGGCTCGCGCAAGCAACTCCTGGACACGGCCAAGCTCCTCAACGATCTGGCCGCCCGCGCGAGCGAGCGAGGGCTCATGGTGGGCTACCACAGCCACGATTTCGACTTCGCGCCCCTGGACGGCGAGACCGGATGGGACCTCCTGGCCGCGCACACCGCGCCGGAGGTGGTCATGCAGATCGACACAGGCAACGCGCTCCACGGCGACGCGGACCCCGTGGCCTGCCTGGAGCGGCATCCGGGACGCGCGCGCACGATTCACCTCAAGGATCACGATCCCGACCGCGGCTACGTGCTCCTGGGCGAGGGCACCATGCCCTGGCAGAGACTATTCGACCTGTGCGAATCCGTCGAGCCCACGGAGTGGTACATCGTCGAACAAGAGGCCTATCCGGGCGAGCGAACCCCGCTCGAGTGTGTGGCCGCCTGCCGACAGTCCCTGGCCGACATGGGACGCTAAGCGCCCCTTCCCTGTTTCCGACGAGGAGACGCCTGCATGGACACTGTTCGCACCGGAGTCATCGGCGCGGGCGCCGTGGCCCAATGGTACGGCCGCGACCTGCGCGCCCACCCGCGGGCCGAGCTGTTGGCCGTAGCCGACCTGAGCGCCAAGCGCGCCCGCGCCTACCAGAAGACCTTCACCGTGCCGCGCCTGTACAAGTCCGCGCAGGACCTGTTGGCCGACGACGACCTGGACGCGGTGTGCGTGGCCCTGCCCAACTCCCTGCACGAACCTGTGTCCGCAGCGGCTCTGCGCGCGGGCAAGCACGTGTTCCTGGAGAAGCCCTTTGCGCGCAACGCGGCCGAAGCCAAGCGGATTCTCCAGGCCGCGCGCAAGGCCAAGCGGGTCCTGATGGTGGGCATGAACCTGCGCTATCTGCCCGAGGCGCAGATGCTTCGCACCCTGGTCGCACGCGGCGATCTGGGCGAGGTCTACCACGCGCGAGCCACGTACCTGCGCCGCAGCGGGGCGCCGAAGCTGGGGACCTGGTTTACCACCAAGCAGGAGTCGGGCGGCGGATGCATGCTCGACATCGGCGTGCACGTGCTCGACGCCTCGCTCTTTTTCATGGACAACTTCCGGCCCCGCTCGGTCGCGGGCGCCGTGCACACCAAGCTCGGGCCCCAGGGCCGCGGCGAGGGCACCTGGGGCATGTCGGACCGCACGGACCGGCAGTTCGACGTGGACGACTTCGCCACCGCGCTCATCCGGCTGGAGGGCGGCGCGACCGTGGAGCTGAGCGTCTCCTGGGCGCTGCACCAGGCCGAGAAATCCCGGCGCAACATCGAGCTCTTCGGCACCAAGGGGGGCGCGCAGCTGTGGCCATTCCGCGCGGGCCGCTTCGGGCGGCGCAAGGGCGAGTATGAGCTCATCGAGCCCCAGGGCGTGCCCGTGGCCTGTTCGGCCGCGAACCGCATGGTGAACTGGGTGGACGTAATCCTGGGCGAAGACGAGCCCGTGTGCTCGCCCGAGCAGTCCCTGGTGGTCCAGCGCATCCTGGACGCAGTCTACGCCTCCGCGCACAAGGGGCGCGAAGTCCGCGTGCAATAGCCGCGCGCTCGCCGCTGCGGTTGTGCTTGCACCTGCGCGAGAGCCGGGTATAATATGTCGTTCCAGTGTTGCGGGCCACGGCGGGAGTAGCTCAGTCGGTAAGAGCGCCAGATTGTGGCTCTGGAGGTCGGGGGTTCGAATCCCCTCTCTCGCCCCAGCATCCGCGCCCCGCAAGCCACTGCGCTGCGGGGCGTTTTCCTATTCTGCGTGCAGCGGGCGGCAGGAGCTCGGCGCCCACCAAGCAAGGAAACGAACCGCCGACGCTAGGCGACCGCCGCCTGCTCTGCGGGTCGGCCTTGGCCATGCGTGTACACGAGCCCCCCCACAAGCGCGGTAAAGGGCGCCACGGTCACGAGCCCGAAGCTACCCACCAGGGTATGCAGCACCTCGGGCGCCATGAAGTTCGAGTTGAACGCCACGTCCAGCGGCACCCCCTGGACCTGAAACCACATGAGCGTGGTCACAAACCCGCCCGAGTACGCCAGAAGCAGGGTCGTGGTCATCGTGCCGATCACCACCCGCCCCACCCGTAGCCCCGAGCGCATGAGGTCCCACCGGCCCAGGTCCGGCCGCTTCTCGGCAAGCTCGTGCATGGCCGCGGAGATGTCCATCGCGAGGTCCATCACCGCGCCGGAACTCGCCAGAAAGATGCCCGCCAGGAACACGCGCGTCACATCGATCTCCGGGAACCGCTGCACGAGCACCTTGGCGAACGGCCGCACCGCCCCGTGCACGTGAAAGGGATCGGCGAACGCGAGCGCCAGCACGCACGTGAGCCCGAGCCCGAGCAGGCCGCCGAGGAAGGCCACGAGCCCTTTGCGATTGAGCCCGGCTACCAGGAACATGATCGCCCCCGTGATGAGCGCCACGACCCCGAGCGCCACCAGCACCGGATCCTGCTCCTGGCGCAGGAACGCCGGCACCAGGACCTTCCACAGCATGAGCGCGGCGAACGCGAAGGAGACGAGCGCTCGGAGACCCGCCCAGCCCATCACCACTACCAGCAGCGCCGCGAACAGTCCGCACAGCGCCAGCTCCACGCCCAGCCGATACGGACCGGCCATGTGCACCCAGTCGAGCTCGCCGTCGCTCAGGTTGAGCACCACCAAGGCGCGATCATCCTCCTGAAAGAAGGTATCGAGCTGTAGATCGCCGAGGAGCATGTTGCTCGTCGTCACCTCGCGGCCTTCGAAGGGTCCGTCCAGGATGCGCAGCCGGCACTCCTGGTCCCCCTGGCGGATGACGCCGTACTGGCTTACGCCCGAGTTGTCCACTTCGAGCACGCGCGCGGAGGCCCGCACGGCCTCGGTCTCGGCCGAGCGCTCCTCCTCGAACCCGGTGGGCTTGAACCAGAGCCCCACGCACACGGCGCCCATCACCACGGCGAAGATCACCTCGCGCGCACGATACTTGGCCTTCGCGGGCTGAGCTGAATCGCCACCGGCCGGCACGGTCATGGCAATGCATCCTCCATCCAAAGCGGACCACGAGAAAAGAAGACCCCCTCCTTATACCTGCCAAGGAGAGGGTCCGGGAGGGGGTTCTTTGCAGTCCGGGCGCGGCGCATCGACCCACGCGCCGCGGCACTGGTCACCTTGTTGCGGGAACGCCCTCCTCCGCGGTGGCGCCGGCCCGAGTCCCGGCCACCTGTCCGCCAGTCATCACCGCGAGCGTCTTGTGGAAGATCATGGTGTTGTCATAGTACCCGTTGAACGTGTCCGCGCCCACGCCGGTGGCGCTCGTGGGTACGGGCACGCCCGTATGGCTATAGGATGTCCAGCCAATGCCCGCCTGCTGGTTGAGCACGTGCGTGCACTTGACGGTCAGCGGCTCATACCCGCCGTACAGGAGATAGGTCGAGTCGTCTGCTGCGCGCTCCTCTTTGCCGGCCACCGAGCGCTGCCAGGCCTGCTCGAGCTGCTCACGCTGGAAGGAGGTCAAGCCCCCGAGCCCGAAGCACTCGCGGATCACCGGCCACACCTCACCGAAGGAGGCATTCTTGTCCTTCAGCGGCTGGAGTCGCCTATTGAACTCGATGTAGCTCATCTGCTGCGCGGCGAGCTTCTCGGGGAACTGCTTGTACTTCGTGCCCGCGAAGCCGATGGTCATGCCGCCGCACTCGTGGTCCCCGGTGACCACGATCAGCGTCTCCGAGGGCCGCTGCATGTAGAAATCGAGCGCCTCGCGGATCGCCGCGTCAAAGGCGAGCGTATCGCGAATGGCGCTGGCCGCGTCGTTGGCATGGCAGGCCCAGTCGATCTTACCGCCCTCGACCATGAAGAAGAACCCGCGCGGGTTGTCCAGGAGCTCGATCCCCTTGGCCGTGAACTCCTGCAGGCTGATGTGCTCGTCGTTGCGGTCGATCTCGTAGTACAGAGCCTGGTCCGCGTCCAGGATGTGGTTGTAGGCGAAGACCTTGCCCGCGTCCGGCCCCAGCCGCTGGAGCTCGTCGGGCGTGGTCACGATCCGGTAGCCCTGCTCGCGCACCTCGTCGAGCGGCGAGGGACGCCCCTTGCGCTTGCTCGAGAGATCGCCCTTCATGCCGCCGCCGCCGAAGTAGTCGAACCCGCTTCGCGCGAGCTGCATGCAGATCTCCCAGTAGTCGCCGCGCGCGGCCTGATGCGCGTAGAAGCAGGCGGGCGTGGCATGGTCGATGGACACGCTGGACACGATGCCTACCCTCATGCCGCGCTCTTTGGCGATTTCGGCGATGGTCTTGAAGGAGCGGCGCTTCGTGTGGTCCATGGCCACCACGCCGCTGACGGTCTTGCGCCCGCAGGCGAGCGCCGTGCCCGAGGCGGCCGAATCGGTGATGATCGCGTTGTAGGCGTACGTGGTGGTCATGCCATGCGCCGGCAGGGAATTCATGGCCAGCTTCTCGGGCCGCAAGGCGTCGACGTCTCCCTTGCCGCACTCCTGCGCGGTCAGGAAGAGCTCGGCCGCCGTACGCTGGGGCGCACCCATGCCGTCGCCGATGAACAGGAACACGTACTTGGCCGGCTTTCCGATGTACAGGTGGCCCGCGGCGCGCACGGGCCTCGCCCAGGCGCAGGTCAGGATCAACGCCCCAAGTCCCAGAAGCAGTCCGACACGGACGAATCGCTCGCTCAATAACTGCGGTCCGTGCATCTTGTTCCCTCCGGTCTTGGTCTCCCGCGGGCAAGGGGCGGGAGTCCTGTACACGTGAGCGCCTCTGATCCGATGCCGCCTTTGCCCCGGCTCTCCCATCTCTCAAACGAACGCTTCCCACAAGCACCGTATAGCAATGCCTCGTGAATGCAATATGACGAACGGGTGAGAATCTGACAAGGACGTCGCGCTCCAGCGGACCTTCGCGCTACCAGACAGAACGATCCCTGCCCAGACAGCCAACTCTGCCCGCACGCCCTGTGGCACCGAGATCATCCGGCGAATCGTGAGGAGACTCAGAAAAGCACCACGCGCGCACCCTCAAACCGCCTACGCGGCAAAGAGGCGCTGAGGCGAGGCTGACCTCACTGGAAGACCAGTCGGCCGAACGGCTGGTGCGCACCGCCCTCGGGCAGGTGCCACCGAGATCCTTGCGCAAACCAGGAGGAAGGTTCCGCAAGATTGTCACGCAAGAGGCGATGCACATTCACGCCCCACGGCTCATCGTCTCGGCCGCCCTGCCCGAACACGGCAAAGGGGAACGCGACCTCCGCAGTCCAGTAGACCCCCTGCACCCGCGTGGCCGCCTTCCATCCGGGGACCAGCTCATAGAGACGCTCACCGGCCACCACCTTCTGATGAAACCGCCCTGCGCCCGTATTGAACCCAAGCTGGTAATAGACCGGCTCCGCGAGGTCGGGCTGGAGAAAAACCACCAGGCCATCGTCCTCGTTCCACGACCATTCCTCCCCGCCCTGAGGTCCATGCGGACGAGGGTCCGCGCACGCGAAGGCGAGATACACGTTCTCGTCGTCGTACACCGCCTTCACGCCGGTCTCGGCCATGCCGGGCAGGTCCTCCTTGGTCCGGAACCCTACGGCAAACGGCACACGGCCCCAGTCCGCTTCCAATAGTTCGCCGTCCACGGTGATCGGTCCGGAGGCGCGAACAGCCTCGAGTGCTCGCCTCTTGCTCGATGGCTGCGGGGGCGCGCGCTCCATGTCCTTGGGAAGACTCGCGGCGGCCCGGTCCGCCTTCTCCAAGAAGTGCTTCCACAGCAGCTGAAGGCGAAATCCGATGAGCGTGTCCCATGCCTGCGCGTACTCTTGGTCCTGCAGAGCTTCGCGCGCAGTGCGCAGGGCCTGGCGCATGAACGCCTCGTCCTCCGCACCCAGCACGATACGAACCGCGCGCTTGTCCAGGAGCTCGGCGACTCGGTCGATCATGCTCTGCATGTGCGTCTGCTCCCGCCTTCCGATCGGCTCGACCGCAAAGGAACGCACCTCCACCTGCGCCTCTTCGAGTCGATACGCAGCCAGCCCGTAGGGCGGCAGCGAGACGGGCAACCGCGCCCCCTGGGCGACCGGTTCCAGCGCCACCTCGGTGCCGTCTGGAATCTGGCGCGCCGCGCCGCCGGTGCTCAGCACGATGCCTCCTCGCACGCCCCAGTACCCCGGATTGGCCACGTACAGGTAGGTCGTCTGGTCCTTGACCAGCTTGCGAATCGCGAGATTCGTGTGCAGACCCGTCTCCAGCACGGGCGCGAACCGCTCGCTCGGCAGATGCGTGGCCACGCGCATGATCTTGCGGATGGCTTGTTCGTGCCCGGAATTCAAGTTCAAGTCCGTGAACCCATAGGTGAGATGGTTCGGGTCGCCCGTGATGAGTGCTTGGAGGAAGGCTTCGCGCGCATGCACGTGCGCCGGTTGCGGCAAGGCGCGGATCTTGAGATTGGAATAGACCCAGTCGCTGTCCTGGATCAGCTCTCCGGATCCCTGCTGGGGTTCCCCCGGCGCGGCGATACCGCTCTCCAGCCAGCTGGTGCGGACATGTACGTGGCGGAACGCCCCATGAGAGTAGGCGTCCGTCACCCGGGGATCTACACGGGGAAGGAACATGTACGGATTGCGGTGCCCACGATCCCGCCAGCTGAGGGTCCATCGGCCGGCACTCATTCCGTCTGCTTCGTCGAGCAACTCGATGTCCACGGCATAATCGCGCAGCCACTCCTTGTAGGGCCTGCCCGTGGACAGCCAATGCTGGAACAGGTCGGGATCCTCGTTGATCATGTCCAGCACGAGCTGAGCATCCGCCTTGCGCTCGCGCAATGCATCGCGTACGAGCTCCAGGAATCCGCGAAAGGCTCGGCATCGCCAGGCAATGTACTTCGGCCGCATCGCAGGGCTGCGCACGAACTGGGCTCGCTTCGCGAATCGGTGGGGATCGTCCGGGTCTACTGGAAGATCGATCCCCGTCTCGCGCGAGAATTGCGCGAAGGTCACGTCGTCATAGCTGTACTTGAGCGGCTGTCCGTACATGGTGTCATGAGTAAGCCCCGGCGGATAGTACCCTTGATATCCGGTAGCGATGTTCATGGGGAACCGCAGCCCCTTGAATGCATCGAGGTGCCCGAACTTGTCGCACAGGGCGTGCATCTCTTCGCGGAATCGTTCCTGGACCCGGGGGTGAAGCCAATTCTGCAACCAGCTTCCCACCTGTCCGCCGCCCATTTTCTGCTCGCCGTGCTCATTGACGCGGAACACAGTGTCTGCGCCCTTGGCCACCTGGGCATCCGTTGCATCCGTGCGCAGATCCGTGAACTCGCACCACTGATAGCTGCAATGGAAGGTCATGCCGTTCGCATCCATGGCATGGGCGAGCACGTCCCGCAAGGTCGCCTGGATCTTCGGCGTGTCGTATCGATAGGGACGCCGGTACGCGGTGTTGCGGTCACTGTATTGGAATACGCCCATGATGTGCGTGTTCTGTCCGGAGAACGTCAGGTACTGAATGTACTTCTCGACCGCTTCATGAAGATATCGAAGCGTCTGAATCTCGCCTGCGAGTAGCGACCTGTCTGTATATCGGGCCTCGCCGGAGAGCTGGCCCGGCAGATCCGCGCCGAAATTCCGGCCGAACGAGCTCGCCCCGGTGCAGCGCTCGGTAAGGATCCCGAAGCTTCGCGTCGAGCCCCCACCCACTGAAGGCAGCTCGCCCGTCACCCGATAGATGCGTACTCGACTTGCGGCCGCCGGTTCGCCTCCCTCCGGGGTATGATTCTGAAAAATGAGCATCTGCGGGCCGCTGTCGGCACCGTGCAGGAACCGGAGCGTCTGCATCTCTCCGGTGGTGTACAGTCGCCCCCCGGTTTCCGCACCCACGCCGCTCTCGCTGGTCGCGTCGCGGCCCACCACCACGGCCAGCACCCGCTGCGCGTCATCGGGATAGTCCACTTCGATGAGGTAGAACGACCCCGGGCGCTCAAAGGCCACGCGATACGCGAAATATCCGCCCCGCTCCGCCGGAGCCACCTGGTAGGTGAGCCCATCGCGGGTGACCACCTGCGGCTCGGGCTGGGCGCGCCAAGGCGCCCCCCTCTCGGCCTGCGGTGTAGCCGAGATCCAAGGATGCGGGTCACCCGGATCCGTAACGTCTATCGTATCTTCGAGTTCGAGCTCAAGCCCCTCGTGCCAGCTATCGCCTGCGATAGTGGGCTGCTCGAAACGGCTTTGAACCACAAGTGGCTCACGCGGGCGGGCCTCCATCGTGCCCGTCTCGTCTCGAAGCGTCACGGCCAGCGTATACACCCCGGCTCGTTGCGGGCCCGCGTTCACGCGAAACACGAGCGAGTCGTCCACCTCGGCGCTTTCGGTAACGGTGCCGGTGTCTACCGCGTGGCTGTCTCCTTGTTCGTCGGTACGCGAGAACACGTAGTCCACCATGGGCGCACGGTCCTTGTACCCCACCGGCGCCAGCACCTCCACGACCACGGGGCCGTCCGTCGCGTAGAAGAGCTGCCGACCCATGGGATTGACCAGCCGCGTAGCACGCCCATGATACCGACAGTCCGCTCCGTAGAAGTGCTCCCGGGCAAAGGTCTCCAAGTGCCCGCCCGGCTGCGGCGGGCCCCAGGCACTGTGATCGTACTCGATTGCGCGCCAATCCTCCCCCGGCTCCGAGGCTAGCCGCCACGAGGAATCCTCAGGATCCGTCTTCACGGTCACGACCTCGCCGGAGCGCAGCACCACCCGGCACTGGAACAGGAAGTGGGCCCCATGCGTCCACCGGAAGCCGTGAACCGCGAGCACATTCCTGCCGGTGCGCAGGTAGGGGCGGATATCAATCGCCTCGGGCGCATACCAGGACACCTCGGTCAACTTTTGCTCGTTGAGATAAACCTCGCCCCAGCCGCCGATTTCGGCCACGGCCTTCCAGATCGGCGTGTCCGGCAGGCTGAAAGCCTTGCGGTAGTATCCCTCGCTGGCCTGGTTGAACACCCGGATTTCGTGGACCGTGATTTGCGTTCCCTTCTCCCCCTCGATCTCGAACTCGAGCCCGTCCGGCGTGGGAATGGACTGCCATGAGGTCTTGAGCCCGTAGTGGAGCTCCTCGAGCTCCGTGCCTTCCAGCACGGCCTCGTAGACCTCGTCCGCGCGGCGCCCATTGCGCCAGCGCTTGAGGCGCCAGGTGCTCTTGCCCTCGGACTGCTCGACTTCAAGGACGACTTCGTTCCATCGCTCGGGGAGCTCGGCCATGTCGGCCAGAGACTGGCGGCCCATGTAGTTCCCCCAGCCGAGTACGGCGCGCTCGGCGTCCAGAGTGAACACGAGCTTGCCGTCCTCCACGCGATGATCCTTGACCCCGTGGAAAAAGGTGAAGTTCGCTCGGTCTTCTTGTGGATAGAGCGTGCGCTCGCGCGGCGCCGCTGGATATGCTAGGGGCTTGGCGTACACGTAGTCCGCCGGGCCGGGATCCAAGGCCGCAGCCCTCGCGGCAGCCGTGCACAACAGTGCCCATCCAAGTCCGAACACAAACATGCGCTTGGACATCCGTCTATCTCCTCTCGCGAGCATCCTGCGCTTACCTGCAACAGGGCAATGGGACCATACGTGCGCCAGCCGAGCCGGTCAAGCCGAGAAAACCCGATGCACACCATAGCCAAGCACACTGCACGTCGTGGGCTCACGACCGCCCTGTGGGCGCAAGCGAGAGAAGACGTGCTAAACCCGTCGTGCCGTCCCAGAACCTATTGGCGATGGGCGGCCTCATGTCATCCGCAGAAAAAAGCGGACACGATCCACTCGCTCGGCTTCATCCGGCAAAGGTTGGCACGCGAGGCCAACCCTGGTACAATGCGTTTTCGACGCGATTCTGGAGCTCCACGCATGAGTCAGCAAGAGCTGCATGCCCTGACCGGCGCCCTGGCGCACGTCTGCGCGGAGGAACCGCTGGCGGAGAAATGGCTCTTCGCGCCCAGCCGACGCGTGGGCCTGCAGTGGCTGGACGCGGTCGCGCGGTCCGGGCGACCCGTCCTCAACGTGCGCGTGACCACGTTGCCCCATTTCGCCGCCCTACTGGCCGACCCCGTGCTCGCCGACCAGAGGCGCGAGCTCCTGCGCGAGCCCCGCGCGGTGCTGCTCACCCAACGCCTGCTTCGCGAGCTACGCGGACGAAAGGACGCCTATCTGGCCGCCCAGAACCCGAGCCCCGGGCTGGTGCGGTCCGTGCACGCCACGCTCCGAGACCTGCGGCTCGCGGGCGTTCGAAGCGACGCACTGCGCGCACGCGACTTCGAGACGACCACGAAGGGCCGCGAGCTCATCCGCCTGCTCTCGGCCTGGGAGCAGGCCCTCGATGCCCTGCGCCTGGCCGACCCGGCCGAGGTGCTCTATTGCGCGATCGAGCGCGTGGATAAGGAACCCGTCCTCTTCACCGATCCTACACGCCTGTTGCTGCCCGGCTCGATGGCCGCGGATCTACGGGGCCTGGAGCGCCGCCTATGGCAAGCCCTGCCCGAGGCACTGCGCGAGGAGCTCTCCGAAGACGGTCCGCCAAGCGCCTCGGACGAGGCCCTGAACGACGCGCGCCGCCTGGCCTGGGTGCTCGACCCGGCCTCCGCCCCGCCACCGCGCGAAGACGGCACAGTGTCCGTGTTCCGCGCGCTTGGCGAACGCAGCGAGATCCGCGAGGTCCTGCGCCGCGTGGTGGAAGCCGGAATTCCGTTCGACCAGGTGGAGATCGTGCACACGGACGCGAGCGCCTATGTGCCTGCCCTATACGCGGAGCTCGGCCGGCTCCTGGACCTGCCCGTGCACGAGCTGCCGGTGACCTTTGCCGAGGGCCTGAGCGCCCGCCTTGCCCGGCCCGGACGGGCACTCCTCGCCTGGGCGAGCTGGATTCAGGAGGACTTCCCGCAGCCTATCCTCACACAGATGCTCGCGGACGGACTGCTCAACGTATCGACCGAATCGCCCCGGTCCGCCCAACTGGCCGAGTGCCTGCGCGCCCTGCCTGTGGGCCTGGGCCGGGACCGGTACCTCTCCGCCATTGACGCCGCCCTGCACCAGGCCGCACGCGCACAGTCCGCGCCCTCCAAGCGCGATCCGGACATCTCTGCACCCACGTCCGGCGACGACGCAGCCCGACGCCGCGCCGGGCTGGAGCGACTGCACGCTCTTCTCGCCGAGCTCTTCGAGTGCGCGCCGCGGCTCGACAGCGCGTCGGCTGCGCAGATTCTGCGCGCGGCCGAGACCTTTCTGCAAAATCACGCTCGTGTGGCCGAACGGATAGACGCGTACGCGCGCGACGCGCTGCTTGAGGAAGTGCAGGCAACGGCCCAGGGACTGGAGCAAGACCCGGCTACAGCCGCGGAGTTCGACCCATGGGCTTACCTTACGCGGCTCGGGGATTCCGTGCGCATATTGGGCCACGGTCCGCTGCCCGGCAGGCTGCATGTCTCTTCCCTGGGCGTGGGCGGGCATGCCGGCCGACCGCACGTATTCCTGGTCGGGCTCGACGACGTGCGGTTCCCCGGCGCAGGGCTACAGGATCCGGTATTGCTCGATGGCGAGCGAGGGCGCCTCTCCGGGGAGCTCTCCACCGCGCATGCCCGGCTCGCGCGCCGCACGCAGGAGCTCGGGGCCCTGCTTGCGCGCCAGCGCGGCCGTCTGACCCTGAGCTACGCCTGCCGCGACGTCGCCGAGGATAGGGACCGGTTCCCGGCGCCCCCGATCCTGGCCGCGTACCGCATCCTCACCGGTGCGCAGGACGCGACCGCGCAGGACCTCGACCAATGGCTGGGCGCGCCGGTGGCCGCCGCCGCCGACGCGCCGCCGCGCACGCTTGACGCAGGCGAGTGGTGGGTGGCGCGGCTGTGCGCAGGCCCGCTGCCCGACCGGGCGGCCGATGCGGTCTCTGCGGCGTTTGCGCACCTCGGGCGGGGCTTTGCGGCCCAGCGAGCGCGCGAGAGCGATGCGTTCACGGCCTACGACGGGTTCGTGCCCCAGGCCGGCCAGGATCTGGACCCCACGCTCCCGCAGGGTCCGGTCCTCTCGGCCAGCCGACTGGAGCTTCTGGGCGCGTGTCCGCTCGCCTATTTCTTCCGGTATGTGCTCGGCGCGGCGCCCCCCGAGGACTGGCAGGCCGACCCGGCCGTATGGCTCGCCCCCGAGGAGCGCGGAGAGCTCTTGCACCGGGTCTTCCGCGAGTTCATGGCCCAGCTCCAAGGTGCGGGCGAGCGGCCGGACTTTGCGCGGGACCTCATCCGACTCGATGCGATTCTCGATCGCGCCGTACGGGCCCAGCGCCGAGACCATCCGCCTGCTTCCGAGGGTGTATTCGCGCGCGAACAAGATGAGCTGCGCCGCATGGCGCGCATCTTCGTGCGCGAAGAAGAGGCGATGTCGCACGAGGCTGCTCCCATGTGGTTCGAGGTGTCCGTGGGTCTGCCGCCCGAAGCGGACGGCACCGCGTTGGACACGCCGGAGCCCACGGCGCTCACGCTTTCGCCGCACGCCACGATCCGTGCGCGGGCGCGCATCGACCGCGTGGATCGGGTGATCGCCGACCCGAAGACGTATCGCCTGTGGGACTACAAGACGGGCTCCGCCTCGCGGTATCGGCCGAGCAAACCGCATCGCCGAGACGACCCGTTCGACCAGGGCCGCGTGGTGCAGAACGCCCTGTACTTCCACATCGCCCAAGCGCGGCTGCGCGCTGCGGTCGATCCCGAGGCGCGCGTGCGGGAGTTCGGCTACTTCTTCCCATCCGTGCGCGAGCACGGCGAACGCATCACCTGGACCGCCCAGGAGCTCGCCGCCGGCCGGGAGACCCTGGCTCGGCTCGTGGCCCTGCTTCGAAGCGGCGCGTTTCCGGCCTCGGACGACCCTGAGGAGTGGAAGGCCACGGACTACGAGACCGCCATCGGCCCGCTGGACCAGGCCGCGGACCAAGTCCGCCGCAAGCTCGACGCCGAGGCGCTGCGTCCCTTCCGGGAGTTGCGTGGACATGCCGACGACTGAACGAGCGTCCGAGCCCCGGCCCCTGCCGGACGCTGAGGCCCGCCAGCGCATCCGCGAGGACCTGGACCGCAGCCTGCTTGTGGAGGCCGCGGCCGGCACGGGCAAGACCACGAGCATGGTCGCCCGCATGGTCGCCTTGCTGCGGGCCGGCAAGTGCACGGTGGCCACCCTCGCCGCGGTCACCTTCACCCGCAAGGCCGCGGCTGAGCTGCGCGCGCGATTCCATCTGGCCCTGGAACACGAGGCGCGCGAGGCGCGGGGCGAGGAGCGCGCGCGCCTCGCCTCGGCACGCGCCTCGGCGGAGCAGTGCTTTGTCGGCACGATCCATGCGTTCTGCGCGCGACTTTTGCGCGAGCGGCCCATCGAGGGCGGCGTGGACTTCGCGTTCGAGGAGCTCGACGAGGTCGCGGACGCGCGGCTGCGCGACCAGGCCTGGAACCTGTTCCGCGTCCGGCTGCTCGAGGGCGCAGACGCACAGCTCGCCGACGAGCTGGACCGCGTGGGGCTTGCCACCGAGGCGCTCGCAAGCGCGTTCGCAGATTTTGCCACCTATCCGGACATCGCGCATTGGTCCGCCCCGCACGAGCCGCTCGCCGCAAGGGATATCGAACGCGTCGCAAGGGAGCTCGAGGCGTACGCTTCGCACATCCGCGCACTTCTGCCGCGTCTACCGGACCGCACACGCACGGACAGGCTGATTCCCGCCTACCGACGGATCGTGCGCATGGTCGACCACGCGCCCGACCTGCGCGACCCCGTCCAGCTCGCAGAGGTCCTGGAGGAATTCGACCGCCGTGCGAACCAGACGCAGAAGGAGTGGATGCGCGGCGACGTGTTCACGCGCGAGGAGGCCAAGGCCGAGGCCCAGCGCTGGGAAGACTTCCGCGCGGAGATGGCCTCTCCCTTCCTGGAGCGCTGGCGCGCGACCCGGTGCGGGGTGGCGCTGCGCGCATTCAAGCGTGCGCGAGAGATCTACGACGCACTGCGGGCCGAGCAGGGCCGGCTCAACTACGCGGATCTGTTGTTGCGAACCGCGGCGCTGTTGCGGGAGTCGCGGTCCGCACGAGACTACTTCGCCCGGCACTACACGCATCTGCTCGTGGACGAGTTCCAGGACACCGATCCGGTGCAGGCGGAGATCCTGTTCCTGTTGACCGCCCAGAACCGCAGCCAGACCGACTGGCGCCATTGCAGGCCCCGGCCCGGCGCCCTGTTCGTGGTCGGCGACCCCAAGCAGTCCATCTACCGGTTCCGGCGCGCGGACATCGTGACTTACAACCTGGCCAAGTCGCTCCTGCACCCGGAGGAGGATACCCCGCCCCTCCAGTTGCGCGCGAACTTCCGTGCCGTCCCGGAGCTTCTCCAATGGACGAATCGAGTGTTCGAGCCCAAAGAGGGGGCGGATTCCGAGCCCGCGCACGGCGGCGACGGCACCCGGTTCCCCGCACAGGCCTCGGAGGCCTCGCCCGGGTACGTGCCCCTGGCAGCGGGACGAGCCACGCACGAGGCCGCGGACCTCCAGGGCGTCTACCGTCTGGACCTGCCGGAGGATCGCGCAAGTAAGGACGCGGCCCTCCCCTGGGAGGCGGCGCGCATCGCCGCCTTGATCCAGGCCATGGTGGTCTCGGAGAAAACGGTACCCGGACCCGACGGTCCTCGGCCGGCGCACTACCACGACTTCCTGCTCCTCACCTGGTCCAAGAAGCCCTTGCTCGCCTATGCCCGGGCCCTCCAGGACGCGGGCGTGCCTCACGAGGTCACGGGCGGCGCGACCCTTGCAGAGTCCGCTGAGCTGCGCCTGTTGTGGCTCGCTCTGCGTGCGGTCACGCGGCCCGATGACGCGCTCGCCCTGGTGGCCGTGCTGCGCAGCGAGCTCTTCGGCGTGAGCGACGCCGCCCTGTACGCGCTCGTCAGGGCGGGCGGCACCCTTCGCTGGGACGCGGCCCTGCCCCAGGGCCTGGACGAGCCAACCCATGCGTCCCTTGCGGATGCGCTGGAGTATCTGCGCCGGATTGCCGGGTGGCTTGACGCCCTTGCGCCCGGCGCAGCCGTGGCCCGCATTACGGACGCGCTGGGCCTCGCGGCCCGGGCCGCGTGCCGCCCCGACGGGGAGGTCGCGGTCGGCGCGCTCGACAAGGCCCTGGATCTCCTCACCCGCGACGACCCGGGCCTGTGGTCCTGCACGCAAATGGTCGAGCACCTGGACCGGCTGGTGCATGGCGAGGAGGACCACGACGCGCACGCGCTTTTCGCCGCGCAGCGGCCCATGGTGCGCGTCATGAACCTGCACAAGGCCAAGGGCCTGGAAGCGCCCGTGGTATTCCTCGCTTCGCCGACCGGGTTGTACGAGCCACCCCCGCACCTGCATGTGGACCGCTCGGGCAAGACCGCGGTCGGGCACCTGGCTGTGTTCGGGCAGCGGCGCGGCCCCGGAGGTGCGCCAATCCTGGCCCATCCGCCGGGCTGGGCCGCGACCGCCCAGCGCGAGCAGGAGTTCCTGTCCGCCGAGATGGTGCGTCTGCGCTACGTGGCGGCCACGCGCGCGGCCGGGGCGCTGGTCGTGGCCGCAGTGCCCGGCGGGCGCCTCGTGCGCAGCAACCCGTGGCAGCCCTTTGCGCACGCGCTCGAAGACGCAGCGCCGCTGCCGGACTTCAGAGCGCCCCAGGCACACGCGCAATCCCGCCCGCCACTGGGCGAGCACGAACCGGCCCGGGCCGCCGAGCGCGCCGAGGCCCGCCTCGCCTCGGCATGCAGGCCCACCTATGGCGTGCAGGCGGCCAAGGCCTATGCCCTGGCGGCCCGGCCCGAAGAGACCATGCACCCCCCTACGTGCGCGCCCCCACCCACGGGCGAACACGGCGTGGAGTGGGGCGCGGTCATCCACCGTCTGCTGGAACTGGCCGCAGGGAATCCTGACGCGGACCTGCGCGCCGCGGCGGCTGACGCGCTCGCCGAGCACGAGCTCGACGTCAGCTCCGTGGACGCGGCCGTTGAGACCGTGACCTCGGTCCAGCACTCGCACCTGTGGGCGCGCGCCCGTAAGGCCGAACGCCTGCTTGTGGAAGTGCCCTTCGAGACGCAGCTCTCCGACCCCGAGGCGCCGGACACGCCACTGCTCGTGCGCGGGGTGGTGGACCTCGCGTTCCGCGAGGCGGCCGGCTGGGTGCTCGTCGACTACAAGACCGACCTCGTGGCACCCGGACAGGCGAAGACGCTCGCGGAGCGGTACGCGCCACAGCTGGGCCTATACGCGCGCGCATGGACTGCGTGCACCGGAGAGCCCGTACGCGAGACCGGGCTCTACTTCACCCGCGCGCCCGAGTATGTGCGTACATTCCGCGATTCTTCCTGAGGCGCTACTCGAACCACAGGCGGATGTCGAACCCGGCCTCGTACCCGGCCGGCACCACGTGGTCGCCCGGGTAGTCGAGCCGGCAGTCGAGCATCCATTCCTGCTGGCCATCGTCCAGCCGCCTGATGGTCACCCACGCGAGCGGGCGCACACCCGCGCCTGCTTCCGTGGGAGCCAGGGCCACCCGCAGCGTGCCGAACGCGATCTTGCACACAAGGGCGGATACGGCCGTGTCGCCCGTGAACCAGATTCGTTGCCGTTCCGGCATCTGCGCCGAGACGGCCAGCGCTTGCGTGCCCCCGTCCGGCAGGACCTGCTCGATCGCCGTCGGCTCGAACGGCTCCGAACGCAGGGCGAACCGGTAGAAGGGCATGTAGCTGCCTCCGGTGTGCTCGTGCACCGGTTCGTGCACCCGGCACCGGGTCCGGACGCGCACGGCCCGGGGGCCGAAGGTCCACTGCTCTCCGTACTCGATGGCCTCCATCCCGGGCAGTCGTCCGCGCCACGTGTGGACGCGTTGCTCGCCTTCCACGCGCACGTCGACCCCCTCGATCCGCGAGATGTGTGCACTTCTGTATCGGCCATCCTGATCGAACGTGAAATAGGTGAAGTTGTGCGGCTCGTGCAGCAGCCGCTTGCCGCGCAGGTCCAGCTCCGCCAGGGTGAGCCCGTCCATTCGATAGGTGTAGGTCTCGCCGCCATGAACCTCCTCGGTCGAATACACGAGGTCCGGCATGGGCTGCTCGTCCGAGCCCAGGAACTCCAGGAAAAACCCCCAGCCGCCGACGCGATTCTCCAGCTTCACGAGCACCCGGTTCCACCCGCGCCGCAGCGTCACCTGCGCGGTGTCCTGGCCGGGCTCGGCCTTGCGGCGCGTGTACGCGTTCATGACCTCCGTGCCGTTGACCCACACGCGGATCCCGTCGTCCGACCCCACGGACAGCACTGCGTCGCGTTCGCTGGGCGCGTAGACGTGCACGAGCGCATAGGCCAGGCACCAATCCGCGGGCACGAACACCTTGCTGAGGTCCAGGTAGTTCGGCACGCCCTCGCGCGCGGCGGTGCGCACGGACCGCCAGGCCACTTCTCCCTCCTTCCGGCCTGCGGCCAGCCCCGTATAGGTGCGGGAGAAGTCAACGTCGCCCGCCAGCACGTTCTCTTCCACCAGCCCGCGCGCCGCGAACGCCTCCGCGTCGCGGGTATTCGGGAACGGACCGACCACCATGTAGGCGCGCAAGCCCGCGGCATTCGGCAGGATGTCGTGCCAAAACTCCCACAGGCGCCAGTCCGCAGTCAAGGCCTGCCATGCATAAGCGACCTCGCCTTCGTCCAGCCTGGCCTGCACCTGTACAAGCTTGTTGCGCTGCTCGGCAAGCTCCGTATCCGGAATCGCGCGTGCGGCCTGCGGCGAGTCCGCGAGACGCAGCGCGTTCTCCACAATGCCACGCAGGTGTTCCCGCGCCTCGGCGGCGGGCCGCCCGTTCGCCTCGACCACGCGGGCCCCGGCATCCTCGATACGAAAGCCGGCCAAGCCGAACGGCGCCAGATCCACGCGAACCCGCACCCCGCCGGGGACAGACGCCAGCTCCACCGGTTCTCGCGTGGCGAGGTCGACGACATGCGCGTCGTGTATCCCATCGAGCGTCACGCCTCCCTCCACGGGCCACCAGCCCGGATTCAGCACGTACAGGTAGGTGTGCGCCTCCTTCGGGGCCGTGCGAACGACCAGGTTGCTGCGCACGTCGGTGTCGAGCGCAGGCTCGAACTTCGCCCCGGGCAGCGAGGTGTAGACCCGAGTGAATCCGCGCAGGGCCTGTTCGCCACCGGTGAGCACCTGGGAGTCGCACCACCCGAAGATGAGCGTGTCCGGGTCGTCGTCGAGCAGCCCGGTCAGGAACGGCATGCGGGCGTACGCGGCCGGCGCCTGCGCGTAGAACGGCCCCAGGCTGCCCTGCCAGGGCCAGTCCTCCGGTCCGCCCGTGGGGCGCCGCCGACCGCTCGCCCCGGGCGCACGGTACATCACCTCGTCAAAGTGGTGCAGCACCATGCTGATCCGATCGGTCTCGCGCGCAAAGGCCTGGATGGCCTCCGGGGCGTGGTTGTACGTCCACCCGAAGGCCCACCCGCGTTCCTGGCGCATGGGCCAGTAGCGCAGCGTAGCGTGCACGAACCGGCCCACGCTCAGACCCTCTCGACCGCGCAATAGCGAAGGATCGATCGTGGTCTCGCGCAGCCACTGGCCGAAGGGGAGGTCCGCTCGCACGTAGTCTTCCAGATGGCCCATATCGACGTAGTTGAGCTGCGTGACCTTGGCGTCCTGCCGATACTCGCGCACGAGGTCCCGCACCTCCGCGAGGAACTCCGCGATCTTGCGGTTGCGCCAGTCGGTCCATTCCCCGCGCATGTCCGGCTCCGTGAGGAACGCGTGCCGCTTGGCGAATCGCTGCGGGTCCTCGTCGTCCACGGGCACGTCAATTCCGGTCTCTTGCTCAAAGAGATCCACAGTCAGGTCCCCGTATCCACACGGGAGCTCGCGCATCTGTAGCGGGTCCGGCGTGGGCCACGTCGGGATGCTGAACCCGGGGTAGGCCATGAAGTTGAGCCCGTCCCAGTTCGGATACGCCGCGTACTCGGCCAGCACGGGCTCCAGGAAGGCGAACAGCGCCTCGCGCACGGCCGGATGCAGCCAGTTGATCCTGCCGAAACCGGGCAGTGCCTGTCCCTCGCGGTTCACGAAGTAGATGGTGTCCGCCCCTTCGGCGAGCTCGGCGGGCGACGGCGCGGAATGCGCAGCCGCCAGGGCCTCGAACTTGCTGACCGTGAAGGACGAGAGCACACGGATGTCGTTCGCCTCCGCGACGCGCATGAACACGCTGCGGATGTCTTGATTCACGCGCGCCTGGGGGACGTCGGGCCTGGGATGCACGGGCGTGTTGAACTCGTCATACTGCATCTTCGCGAGCATGTGATAGTTCTGCCCGGTGAAGCGCAGATACTGCACGTACCGCTCGCACGCGTCGAACATGTGCTTCAGATTGCCGATGGGCCACCGTACGGGGCGTTCCCGGTCTCCATTGGGAAAGTACCACCCGCCGAAGTTGCGGCCGAACAGGCCTCCGCGCTCGGCCATCAGGCCGATCCATCGCTCGCCGGAAGGGCGCGTGCGCAGGGCGGGTAGGCTCCCCTCGATGCGCAGGATGCGCAGCTCCTTGGCCGCGGCCCGGGCGCCGTCCATCTGCGCGACCACGTCCACGGTCATCTGTTCGTCGAGCCCGGTCTGAATCCAGCGCAGCGTGCGCATCTCATGGGAGACGGGAAATCGCTCGCCCGTCCACACCGCTGGCGCGGATACGGACCCGGAGTAGATGTCTTCGGCCGGCCGCTGGATGCACACCGCGATCCCGCGCGTGGCGTTGTCCGGGTAATCGAGCTCCATGAGGTAGAAAGAACCAGGGTGCTGGAATCGAAACTTGTAGCTGTACATGTCCCCGCGGCGCGCGCCGGTCTCTCGGTAGACCATGCCGTCGCTGTGCACGATGCGGGGCTCGGTCACCGGATCGGCGGCGAACCGGCTGTCCGAGATCGCGCTTTCCACCCAGGGATGCGGATCGTCGGGATCGGTGAAGTCGATTCGGTCCTCCAGTTCGGTCGTCAGGCCTTCGGTATAGCTCTCGCCCGCCACCTCCTGCATAGGGATGGGGCCCACAACCAGGAACGGCTCCGGATAGCGCCGCCACGTCCGCCCGTCCCGGGACCGCCACGCCGCGCGTATCGTGTACACGCCCCGGGCCAGCCGACCGGCAGACACCGTGTACACGATGGCGTCGTCATCTCGTTCGAAGTCGGCCACCTCGCCGGCCTCGCGTTGGGCGAGCGTACCCTCCTTGTCCATGACCTCGTGCACGGCCCAGGACAACGTCCCGGCGCGCGCACCGAACCCCTGCGGTAGGCGCACCCGGATGTTCACCGGCGCGCTGTCCTGGAACACGAGGTCACGGGCGTCCGGGTGCTCCACCACCACCGGGCCCGTATACGCATTCAAGCGGCCGGACAGGTAGGAGGGACGACCCGCGGCCTGGGCAGGCTGCCAGTCGCTGTCGTCGAATCCGGGCTCATCCCATCCGGGCGCCGCTCGCGCGCTGGCCTTCCACGAGGCGTCGGTGTTCAGCGCAATCGCCACGCCCGACGCCAGCCACACGCGCCCATCGCAGTAAATGAAGGGATCATAGTTCCTGGTCTCGAAGGCCTCCACGCGCTTGCCGTACAGGCCCACCACATTCTCGCCCGCGCGCAAGTACGCACGAATGTCCACCGGCTTGCTGTAGTACTGGCTGGCGCCCCGCGTGGCCGGCAGCGGAATCTCTTGTCCGTTCACATGCAGCGTCTTTGCGCCTTGGCCCACGTTGACGATCGCGCGCCACACCGCCTGCGAATCCGGCAGCTCGAAGGTCTTGCGGAACCACCCCTCGTGCACGTACCGGACGAGCTTCACGAAGTCCACAGCGATCCGATTGCCGGCCGCGGTCTCGAAGTCCAGCACCACGGCCTCGCGCATCAGTTGGTCCGAGGACATGCGCACTCGTTCTTGCACGAACCACTCGAGGGTGTGCCAGTCCGTGCCCTCAACCTCCTGATGGTCCTGGTCTCCCCGCCAGGTCAGCGACAGGGGCACGGTCTCGGTCCCGTTCGCGCGCAGAAACCGCGCAGAGACCCGCGTGGCGCCCGGCCCGGACTGGCGGACCCGGACCAGCAGGCGCCCGTGGCCCCATAGGTTCACCATGCCCGCGCCCACGCCCGCCTCGCGGTAGTGGCCCAGGGCCAGGCGCACCTTGCCCGCGCCCGCGGTGAATCGGACCGCGCCGTCCTGGACCGACAGGCTCTGCGCGGTCGGGCTGCGGTACGCGATCGCGCTCTCGTCGTTCGCCTGATCGAAGTCCCACGCGCGGCCCAGCACCTCGGTGGCATAGTCCTGCTCCACGACCTCGGGCGCATGCAGGCGCTTGCCGGGGTACAGCTTATCCGCAGAGGGGATCCACTCGTCCTCCCCCGCCCCGGCCAGCACGCTCCCGAGCCAGAGCACCAGGCACGCCACCACGGCCCAGACCTGTCTCTTCTTGATGCCATTCACCACGCGTCCTCCTGCGTGTCTGGTCTATTCCTGCCGATTCCGCAAGTGCGCCCACCATTATGCCCGCGCGTGCGCCATGCACAAGGCGAACACAGAGGCAAACGTTGCGCTTGACGGTCGGGCGCGATTGCCATACCAATACCGAACCGAGTGCAGCGCCATCGTCGTGCGATTGCACGGGGCGCGGCGCAGTCTCTTCGAGGAGAGTGGCATGGCCCGTCGAACAACCCGGCCGGCAAACCTGTACCGCATGGACGCGATTGCCAGGACGTTCGCGAAGGTGCCGGACGACTACCGTCCCGCGCCCTTTTGGTTCTGGAACGGCGACCCCACCGACCCCGCCGAAGTGGTGCGCCAGCTCGAGTCGTTCAAGCGCATCGGGGTGCGCGACCTCATTCCCTTCGCGCTCTACGGTCTCGACATCTCCTACGCCGAGGAGCCGTGGTACGACTTCTTCCGATTCGTGACCGAGCGTTGCGCCCGGCTGGGGCTGCGCGTGTGGATCTACGACGAATACCACTGCCCCAGCGGCACGTGCGCGGGCAAGGTGCTGCGCGATCATCCCGAATACCGGCGCGTCGCCCTTGTGTGCCATACGCGCGAGGTCCGCGCCGGCGGGCGAACTACGCTGCACCTCACCCCCAGCAACGACATCTATGCGACCGCCTCGGAGGACAGCCTGCCAGCGGACGGCATCGTGCAAGTGTATGCCGAGGACCGCGGCGGCGTGCGAGAGGTCGGCGACTACACGCTCGATCACGAGAAGGGCGACATCCTGTTCCGGTGGAAGAATCCCATGCGCCAAAGAGTGCGCCTGCACCTGTTCGTGCGCTTGCATGGCAAGGGCACCCAGGCGTCCAGCTTCGGCGCGAAGTGGGCGATCCACCAAGGCGGGCACCTGGACGTCCTCAACCCGGATGCCGTGCGGGCCTTCCTCCATCGGACCTTCGACGGGTACGAGCGTCATGTGGAGAAGTACTTCGGCTCGGTCATCCCCGGCGTGTTCACGGACGAGCCGGGCATCACCTACGGCGTACGCACCGGGGGCGGCATGGATCTGCCCTACACCGAGGGACTGTACGAGCAGTTCCAGACGCGTTACGGCTACGATCTGTCCGAGCATCTGGCCGAGCTTGCCATCGACACCGGCGACTTCCGCCGCGTGCGCCGCGACTACCGCCGGCTGCTCACCGAGCTGTTCAGCCGGCATTACAACCGCCAGTACAGCGAATGGTGCGCGGCGCGCGGCATGGTCTACACCGGCCACTACCTGGGCGAGGAGCTGCTCGCCCCGTGCGCGAACGTGAACGGCGACGCGTACGAGGCCGGCAAGTGGATGCACATGCCGGGCATCGACATCCTGCGCACCGAGATTCCCTACGATCCGGCGCCTACCGATCCGCCGCACCTGGCCGAACGCCACGTCGCACGCCTGGTCACGGCCAAGCAGCTCGTGAGCACGGCCCATGCCACCGGCGCGAAGCGCGTGCTGTGCGAGGCCTTCGGCATCCCGCCCTACGGCGTCACGCTCCAGGACCTCAAGAAGATGACCGACTGGCTGTGCGCCAATGGGGTGAACTTCATCAACGACAACGGGTTCCCCTACTCCGTGAAGGGCATGCGTCTCATGGCCGGCCGCAGCTGGTCCGCGCCCTGGATGGAGGACTATTCCCGGTTCGCCGCGTACGTGGCGCGGCTCTCGCACATCGCCACGTGCGGCCGCTCCGCGGCCGAGATCGCGCTCCTATACCCAACCACGGCCACCCACAGCAACATGAGCAAGGACGTGGGCCGTTCCATTTCCGGCGAACGAGAATCGACGGCGCCCAAGACCGTGCGCGACCACTATGCCATGCAGCGCACGCTCATCGAGGCGAGCACGGAGCTTGCGCACCTGCACCGAGAATTCGACTACCTGTACGAGGAGCCCCTGCTCAAAGCGCGCATCCGCCAGGGCGCCCTGGAGGTGGGCGAGTATCGATATCGCGTGGTGGTCCTCCCCGCGGTGACCGCCCTGGAGGTCGAGGTGCTGGACAAGCTCCAGGCGTTCGTGCGCGCGGGCGGCCACCTGGTGCTCGTGGGCACCCCGCCGCGCCACGCCGTGAGCGACAAGCCCACTCGGCGCATCCCCGCGTCCGTGTGGGGCAGCCCGAACATGAAGCGCATCCGCTCCGCCGAGGGCGAGCAGGGACGCCGGAGCCTGCAGCGTGCGCTGCAGGCCATCCTGCCCGCGCCGGTGCGCCTGTCCGGCGACCATCCCGAGCTCGTGCAGAGCGCGCTGCGCGTGTGCGAGGACGGGTGGCTGCTCTTCCTGGCCAATCACGCGCAGGACCCCAGCGATCTCGTGCTCCACGCCGACCTCCCCGGCGACTGGGAGGTCTGGGACCTGGACACCGGGGACCGGCACCCCATGCAGACCGGTCGCCGCAAGGCGGAGGCCCGGATTCCCCTGCATCTGCGCTCCCAGGAGTCCGTGCTCTTCGCCATCCGCAAGCCGCAGCGCGCCTCGCGCCGCAGCGCCGCAGAGCTGCCCCCTGCGATCGGCAAGCCCGACGCGCGGCGGCAACTGCCTGTGCGCGGCGCATGGACCTTCCGCCTCGGCGGGGACAACCTGTACCTTTTCGATCAGTCGGTCGCCTACGACCTTGACGGCAAGGGCCTGGACAAGGGCTGGCACAAGGACGGCGACGCCCCCTGGGAGCGCCTGCGCAAGGGGCGCGGCCGATTGTCGCTGGACCCGGACCTCATGCGCTACTACTGGGTGAGCGCCGAAGTCACGCTGAACGCGATCCCCAAGCGCCTGCGGGTCTTCTTCGACGGCGAGAACGCCTGCCGCCTGTTCGTCAACGGCCGCGAGGCCAAGCGCCCGCGCCGCACCGTGCTCTGGGACCCGGAGAACGTGGCCTTCAACGTGCGCCACCTTGTGCGCAAGGGCCGCAACCGGTTCGTCATGCGGGTGGAGCCCTCGCCCTACCATCGCAGGGAGGTCATCGGAGGCAGCCGCCGATTCCTGCTGTGCGACGTACCCCAGGTCATGGTGCTGGCGGGCCCGTTCAAGGTCCAGGAGCGCGACACCTTGGTCGAGCTCCCGCGTCCGGACGAGCTGCGCGTGGGCTCGTGGCACCGGCAGGGGTACCCGCACTACGCGGGCGAGGCGACCTATCGCAACGAGGTGGAGTTGCCCGCCCTGCCCGGACGAACGTGGCTGGTGATCGACCGCGCCCGCGACGTGGCCGAGATACGCGTCAACGGCCGCGACGCCGGCACCCGCGCCTGGGAGCCGTACCGGGTTGAAGTGACCGACCTCGTGCGCAAGGGTCGCAACCGCATCGAGATCACGTTCCGCAATACCTGGGGCAACGTGATCAAGCGGCGGTACAACCGCATGACCCTGGACACGTACCAGGCGGGGCTCTTGGGCCCGTGCCGGTTCGAGACCGAGTCAGGGAGCTAGGCCCGACGGCTCGTCCGTGGGCATGGTGCGGCGGCGCTCGCACGGCCCGGTCCAGACTTCGCAACGGCCGGCGAGCACGGCGTCCATGGTCATGCCGCGCGGAACCTTGACCGACAGGCGCACCTTGTCCCCGCGCCGACGCCAGGCAGTGCGCACCGCGCCGAACGGCGTGGCCACGCGGGCCTCGGCCGAGTCTCCCACGAACAGGGGCCGAAACCGCGCCCGGCGCCAGGCGGGCGCGGCCTGGCGCACCCCGCCCAGAATCTCCGACATGTGCACGATCGGATGCGCGCCCCAGCCGTGGCATCGGCTGCAGTGCCTGTGCGAGGCCAGGTCCCAAACCTCGGCCGTCGTGGTGAGGCCCACGTCCAGGAACCGGTCACCCCACCAGTTGCGGATGCACGCGATCACCTCTGCCTCGCGGCCGTAGGCCTTGAGCGCCTCGAACACGAAGTGCATGGCCGGCACATTCGGGTCGCCGGTCCGTGGGCGCGGCTTGTTCACCGTCGGTAGCATCCGCTCGACAAAGGCGCCGTCGAGCCCGGGCTTGAGTCCGGACAGCACCGCCCAGGCATAGGCCCGCGCGTCATCGGTCCATTCCACCGACCCGTCGGGCAAGAGCCGCCTTCCGACTCGACCGGTGGATGCATCCAGAAATGCCCTCCGCGCGGCGACCGTCACGCGCAGAACCTGGTGGTGCACCTCTTCGGCGGCCGACTCGTCCCCGGCCTCGTGAAAGAGCTGCTGGGCCGCTCGCAAGGCGGCCAGGTAGAGAAGCGAGAAATGGGCCACATACCCCTCGGTCCACGAGCCGGCCACGTCCAGGTACAGCCAGTGGCGAGGGTCGTGCGGCAGTAGGTATTGGTCCCCCGCCTGGTCTTTGAAGTAAGCGAGCGCCTCCCGGACCGCATCCGCCATAGACCGAAACACGCTCAAGTCCCCGGTGCGCCACCAATGGTCGCGCAGCCCCAGGATCCACAGCAAGCTGAAGTCTGGAAGCACGCAGTTGTGCGCGCGGCTGGGCACCACCGCGTACGGCAGCCCATCCGCGCTTCGTTGCGCACCCACCTGGCGCAGGCAGCGTGCGAACAGGGCCGTGTCGCCCGACAGGTGGAACGCCGCCGTGGCCATGATATGCGCGTCCGCATCCCATTGGCCCTGCTCCCGGGACGGACAGTCCACATAGGCGTCGAGCATGCAGCATTGCAGGCTCCGGTAGGCCATGCGCCAGATCGCCTGAAGCCGCTTGTCCGAAGTGCGGAAGTTCTCTTCTCCGCGGAGCGGATACCCGGTGGTGCGCACGCCCACGCGCACGCGTACCGGCCCGCGCAGGCCGCGCGCGGTCAACACCAGGTACCGCAGGCCCCATGGACTGAAGAACTCGTGCGCGGTGCGCCCCGCTCCCAGCACCACGCGCCCGGCAATAGCCAGCCCCCTTTCGCCTCGCACAGGCGAACGCACCGCGGGACGCCCCTCATCCAGCCATTCCACGCCGATGCAGTCCAGCGCTTCGCCGCCCTCTGCACCCTGGGCTTCGAGGCGGATCGTGCCGGTCACCTCCTCGCCGAAGTCCAGGCAGTGGCTCGAGAAGCGCCCAGCTCCGGCCGGGGGCAACTCAGTCGTGAGCCACGCGCCTCGCCTGCGCCAGCCTTGCAGAGGACGGTCCCATGCACGAGACTCTTGCGCGTACACGGCGGCCACGCATCGAGCGTCGCGCCACTCGCGCGACGACCGCCCCGTGCACGAGAGGATACAACGGCTCGGCGCGCGCACCGCTTCGCGCAGCAGCGGAATGCCGCGCTCCTCGAATCCGCTCCATGGCGGACGTCCGAGGCGATAGCAGACCGGGTCACGCCAGCCGCTCTCGTCTCCTCCTGCGGCGCGCCATTGTCCGTCGTCGAGGCGGCTGTCGAATTGCTCCTGGAACCCCAGCTGCGCACAGATCCGCGCGCAATCCTGCCTGTGCCCCGGCGAGACGCGCACGCGCCACGCAGGCCCGGTAGCCAGCTCCATCGGCCCCGCTCGGCCCGCGAGCAACAGCCCTGCCCTGCCCTCGTGTGCATAGGAGTACGTGTCCACACCGGGCGTATGGACAAGCGCGGCAACTACATTCCGCCCATGTCGCAGGTAAGGCGCAACGTCCACGCGATCGAACGGCCAGGACCGCTGAAACCCGCGTGCCGGCCCGCGCGTCACATACGCGCCGTTCACGTACAGCCGGTACCCGGCATCGGCGGTCACGCGCACTTCCGCGCGACGTGGTGCGCGCTCGAGTGTGAATACGCGGCGCGCCTGCATGTACGCGTTCACGAGGTCCAGACAGGGAACGCCGCACCAGATCCACTGCGCCGACCCGAACCACTGAGACGCCGGGGGCGGTTCGTGCCTCATGCGCCCTTCTCCTTGCGTCGATACACCTTGGCCACCACCTCGCCCGCGTCCACATACGGATGGCGCCAGGCTGTATGATTCTCGTCGGTGCCCTCGTGCCCGAAGCCCATCTGATACAGGAACCCGTCTGCGGGCGCGCGCACCTCGCCCGTGCGCAGGGACTCCAGGTCCAACACGTGGCCCAGCAACGCGCCTTCTTCCACTGCGTCCGAAGGACGAAGCCCGGCGCCGACGAACAGGCCCGCATGCGGCGCAGTGACCTCCACCTCCTCCGCGCCATTGATCCACAAGAACGGTTCGTCGCCCGCGTCCGGCTCCCCGGGCAACAGTTCGAAGAACCGGAAGTAGTTGCGCACGGCTCGCAGGCCGCGCTCCACCTCCCGCGCCCAGAACCCGTATTGGCCGGAGAG